>Ga0315338_1000125_pt1 | contig 344659 bp, 273 predicted proteins | sample ASW8metaG_FD_204518 | JGI IMG/M metagenome (GOLD analysis project Ga0315338, IMG submission 204518) | Ammonia-oxidizing marine archaeal communities from Monterey Bay, California, United States - ASW #8 | ecosystem: Environmental > Aquatic > Marine > Coastal | place: USA: California | collected... | reverse complement strand
AGCTAACTTGACGGCTCTCACCGATCGCACGACCGAGATCAATACACTAATTCCAGGAGGCGATCCCAATAACCCTATCGACAACATCGTGTCGTTCGGGGAGGACAACGCCGGGAACCTTTACTTCATTGATCTGGGGGACGACTTCATTCCCACGCCCGGTTCTGGGGCGGTCTATGTGATCCTGGAGACGACCCCGGGCGATTTCGATCGAAACGGCCTCGTCGATGGAGAGGACTTTTTATTGTGGCAGCGAGGTGGATCGCCGGATCCGCACAGTACATCTGATCTTAACGATTGGGAGGCGAACTACGGCAACGTTGCGTTGAGTGCAATTTCAACCTCGGTGCCAGAGCCATCCTCACTATTGTTGCTCGCGACTCTACAATCTGGCCTAGGTCTATTTCGCAGGCGCCAGCGGTGCTCATAATGTGCACACGAACCCACAACTGCGATTCTACAAACTGGCAAGCACGCCACGGACGATGGTGGTAAGTTTGCCAGCGGCCGTGCCAGCCGCGGCAATTACCTCGTCTCCCGACGTCTCGCCGAGGGCGTCGGGGGAGCAGACGTTCGTGATCGTAGAGAGCCCGAGCACTCGCATCCCGGCGTGACGAGCCACCAAGACTTCTGGCACGGTCGACATGCCGACTGCGTCTGCTCCTAGCTGTTTAACCATGCGGTACTCGGCGCGAGTTTCGTAGGTCGGCCCAAGCATCGCAATGTAAACGCCCTGATGTAATACAAAATTTTCACGGCGGGCGATTTCTATCGCGGTCTGCATCAGTTCGCTGTCGTAAGGGGCCGACATGTCGGGGAAGCGCGGTCCAAGCCTTTCATCGTTGATCCCAATCAACGGGTTGTCGAACATCAGATTGATCTGATCGTCGATCAGCATGACGTCTCCCACTTGGAAACCGGGATTCACTCCACCGGCGGCGTTAGAGACCATCAATACTTCCGCGCCCAAGCCATGGGCCAGTCGCACAGGAAGCGAGGCGCGTTGGGCATCGTGACCTTCGTACAGATGAAACCGGCCCTGGAATGCGATAACAGGTATCTCGTCGAGCGTGCCGCAGACTAGCAGACCTCGGTGACCGAGCGCCGAAACCTGGGGGAAGTGTGGGATTTCAGAGTACTCGAACGATGCCTCGACAGAGACCTCTTCCGTCAATCCTCCGAGGCCGGAGCCAAGGATGATCGCAGCATGGGGTACTGTGGGCCATTTCTCGCGAACGAACGATACAGCAACTTCGATTTGCGAAGAAAGTTGCAACATAGTGTTAGCCCCGCGACGCTTCGTGAGCCAAAACACCAAGCACTAAGGCACGCAACTTAGGCTCCGCGCCATTGGCCACGGCAACGATTTCTTCGACGACCGCCGGTTTTAACGAATCTGGGAGGCACATATCCGTGATCACCGATAAACCAAACACCCGCAAGCCGCTATGTACTGCAACTATTACCTCAGGCACGGTCGACATGCCCACCACGTCTGCGCCGATCATCCGTAGAAAGCGATACTCGGCTCGCGTTTCCAAGTTAGGGCCAGTTACGGCAACCATCACTCCACGATGGACCACAAAATTTTCCCGCCGGGCAATCTCCTGTCCGACTTCGCACAGCTCGGGTGTGTAAGGCGCCGACATATCAGGGAACCGCGGTCCAAGTCGCTCGTCGTTGATTCCTACAAGCGGGTTATCGCCCATTAGATTGATCTGATCGTCGATGATCATCACATCACCCGGCCGGTATTGGGGATTCATGCCACCAACTGCGTGAGTGACGATTAGCGTCTCGGCTCCCAGAGCCTTCATTACACGCACGGGCAAGGTAATCTTCTTGAGTGAGTAGCCTTCGTATTGGTGGAAGCGGCCCTCCATCGCCACGACTGGCACACCTTCGAGGTGACCGCATACAAGCTGTCCTCGATGGCTAACCGCAGTAGAAGTTGGGAAGTGCGGAATCTCCTCGTAGCCGATTACAGTCGGCGACTCGATTTGTTCGGCCAGCCCGCCGAGACCGGTTCCAAGGATAATCCCGGCACGAGGCGTCTCTTCCCATTCTTCGCGAATAGCAGCAGCGGCTGCTTCAATTTGGTCGTGCAATTCCAGCATCGATCGGCGGGCCTCTCAGGTTAAAAAGTGCGTAAGCTGCGACGCGCTAGCGATGAGTTTCCCTATCGCATCGTGGCAGGCCAGTTTATCCGCTGCACAGACCAGCGGCAACGGGCTCAAGAAGAAGTCGCGAACTGGATGTGGCTATCCGCTAATGAGATCCACCGCGTCGACGATGCCCACAACGACCGAACGGATGGGGGCTTGGGCATTACCGAGAACTTGGCGAGCACCTGTTCCTTCGTCTAACACCAACACCTTTTGGCCGATCCCCGCATCCACGGCTGCTACTGCAATCAGGTAGCCTCCCGAAGAGGAGCCTTCTCGGTTAAGCCGATCAACGACCAACAGGCGCTTGTCGTCGTAATCGGGATGATTGATCGTCGAGACAATCTCGCCCATTACCTGGCCGATGAACATAGGTCACTCTCCTGCGGCATCGCCTGGCAAATGGACTTGATCGACGATGCCGACGATTGTGTGATCGACTGGGACAAAGGTCTCGCGGAGGGCCATAGCCGCTTCACGGCCCCCTTCGTAGTAAACGAGTTCTTCGGGTCCGGCCATCGCAGTTGAATCGGCACAAATAATTGGCTTACCTTTTGAGCTCTGCGACTTGGTAAGCGGCTGCACTACCAACAGCGGTACGCCTTGTAAACCGTCGTAGACTTCGCAGGCCACCAAGGTGCCGATAACTTTTCCTAACAGCATGCCTAGCTCCGAAGCTACTCGCTAGTGTTGATCTGTTTGCCGGTGAAGAACCGCGATGACTCTGCTAATCGCGATGCGTACTGCTCGTGTACGTTGGATACAATCGAGTGGCACAGCGTGACGTCTCTGCCGGCCAGCGCGAGTGTGGCGATCTCGGCGGCCGCCTCGACATCGCTAAGCTCGCCGGTCAGCATCGCGAGGCCTCGTCCCCCTAGGCCGTTTGCTAAGCGCACTTCAGCCACTTCGACAACAGCTCCTTTGACTGCGGCGTCAGTGGCACGAAGAACCGCTGCGAGCGTGCTTGTTTCCAAGACTACCAAGGAGTTGTAGTCGTCGTATTCTCGTGTCCCATCTATGGCACGGACGACTTTGGGGTGAACATCAGGCAGCAGCACCTCATCGACTATATCAGCAGCGGCGGCCTGCATTCCCGCCAGATAGCTTTCTTCAACCTCGGCAGTCCCACCGCCCACCAAAATAACAAACTTGCCGGGCTGCACGGTTCCTGCGTGCAACAATTCCACAGGCGAACGTTTCACCATTTTGTCGGCAGCAAACGCACCTGCGGCAACGCTACCAAGTTCAATCAATGCGATGGCGGGCAGTTTGCTCATACGATTCGGAAGTGGTCGAACACCACACAGCGGCGTAAGCGGGAAAACGTGCGAGCGTCAGTCATACCTTCGCCCGTAGGCGAAGCGATTGTGAATGAAGTTCCGCCCTCGCCTCCTTCACCCAAACCGGCGTAGCAAGGCGCATTCTTCACGAAAATGCTGCAATTAATCAGCTTGGCCATGCGTGAAAGGTTGTCGATATTTCTCGAATGCATAACGGCCGTATGCCCTCGCGATCCCTCAGCTTCGACTGCTAGGTCGATCGCCTCATTGGCGTCTGCCACGCGTACTACCGGCATGATGGGCATCATCTGTTCAGTCCAGATTAGAGGATGATCGACGCTTACATCGATCACTGCCAGCCGCAAATCTTCAGGAACGTTCATGCCGATCTTCTGCAAGATAACTCCTGCGTTCTTGCCGATCAGATCGCGATTGATCTTAGCCGACTGACGCGGTCCGCGGACCTCAGTGAAGATCAGATTTTCTAGCTGACGGGTCTGCGATTGGGTGAGCACCGCAGCACCACTGGCCCTCATTGCACCGAGCAAATTGTCGGCTATTCCGCCCACGGCGATGGTTTCTTTCTCGTCGGTGCAAATGACGTTGTTATCGAACGACGCACCGAGCACGATATCGCGTCCCGCTTGGTCGAGATCGGCGGTCTCGTCGACAACGACTGGTGGATTTCCGGGTCCAGCGCAGATGGCTCGTTTGCCGCTTTTCATTGCAGCACCCACGACACCTGCCCCTCCGGTGACTACCACGATCCGAATACCAGGATGCACCATCAATGCTTGGGCCGATTCGATCGTCGGCTCGGCAAGGGTAACTATCAGGTTAGCTGGCCCACCTGCTTCTACGATGGCTCGGTTAATAATGTCGACGCAACGAATCGAACATTCTTTGGCCGTTGGATGAACATTGAATACGACAGCATTTCCAGCGGCCACCATCGAGATTGTGTTATTGATGATCGTCGCGGTCGGATTCGTGCAAGGCGTGATCGACCCAATCACGCCAAAGGGTGCTTTCTCAAAAAGCGAAAGTCCGCCATCCCCAGTCTTGACTTCAGCGGTCAAAACTTCTGTACCGGGCGTCTTGTTTGCAACTAGCCGATTCTTAATGATCTTGTCTTCGTAGCGGCCGAGCCCGGTCTCGCTGTGGGCCGCGAAGGCTAACGACTCGCTTTCGCGAAGCGAGCACTGCCGGATGTTAGCGATAATCTCGTCGCGTTTGGCTAACGGGAGTCCATCCAACGCCTCGTAAGCCGAGCGGGCGGCTTTCACAGCGGCATCCAGCTCATTGAAGACGCCAAGACGGGAACGTTGAGGGTCGCTCGTTGGCGAAGTTTCGACAGATGCGTGAGGCGCAGACCCGGCAGACATGCCGCGCAGCAGCTGTTGGGCGATTGCATCGATCTGTTGGTTTGTGAGTCCAGACAAACTCTTGTCGCCTTACTAAGCGTCTTCGCTCTTGAGGTACTTGGTTTCTCCGTCGACTTCCCAGTTGTCCACAATCGCCATCGCGACCGCATCCACGGGACGGTTTTGCGTCGCGATTGTCTGACGCGCGGAACTGCCCGAAGCGTAAAGAATCATTTCGCCGACGCCAGCACCGACGGCGTCGGCAGCTACGACAGTCGATCCGACCTTCTCACCATCGGCACTAATCGGCTGACAAACAAGCAGGCGCAACCCTTCCAGTGTCGACTCTTTCTGAGTCGCCACGACGGTCCCAATCACCTGGGCGATCATCATCGTAAGAGCTCTCCTGCAATACGAGTTATCGCTGACGCGATGCTACTTCTTCTTATCTTTGTCGCCCCGACCCAGCGGTAGGACTGCATCGACATTAGCGTGTGGACGTGCAATGACGTGCGTGGCCACAATTTCCCCGACGCGCGAAGCGGCTGCTTGGCCAGCATCGCAAGCAGCTTTTACCGCGGCCACATCGCCACGAATCACGGCGGTTACATATCCGCCCCCCGTTTTTTCGTACGAGACCAATTCGACCTTGGCCGCCTTGACCATCGCGTCAGCCGCTTCCACCATCGTGGGATAGCTGCGGCATTCAATCAATCCAAGCGCTTCAGACATGGTGCTATTTCTCCTTTACAAGGTTTTAAACTCTAAATCGTTTACTTTTTCTTGCTCTTTCCAGTGACGCCCTCAATGGCAGCAATGGCGGCCCGATAGCCGACTTCGATGTCCCGTTCTTCGCCACCCAGATAGAGGCGGCCAAAACTACCGAATACACGAACCTCCAAGATATTGATATCGGCCGCTTTCTCGGCTTCATTCGCTGCCAAGGCGGCATACCCAGCCGGCTCAACTTCCATGATGTACAACGTTTGGCCCGCGACGATCATATTTCCGTGTCGCATGCGGTTTATCAACTGCGTTTGATAGTCGTCGACGCAGCGAATCACCTGGCTCGACGCGATTGTCGGTTTTGTGCGGTCATCTTCGGTGAGCTCCAAAGCATCGAGAATCGACTGGCCGGCTTGGCGGACATCGGCTTGCGAGTCGGAGTGAATCTCCAGCATGCCGTACACGCGTTCGACGATCTGCATGCCGGGCTTTACTTTGGTGCTCTTGAGCGCAATATCTGTGATTCGATTAATCTCGATGCCGGGCGAGATTTCGACGTAGAGGCTAGCCATACCTGCTACTGGTAGAAAGCCTTGCGCGACCGTTCCCAAAAAAGCGGCGTATTGGTCCTGGATATTATCCAGAAACACGTAGGTTCTCAGATCAACATCTGCCATGGTTAGCTTTCTCGTAGTTAGTACTTGCCGCTAGTAGTTTCGGAGAATGTGGCCCCTTGCGATTCTTTCACAATTCGCACTCCCGCACTCGCTCCGATTCGGGTGGCCCCGGCGCGAATCATCTGTTGGGCATCTTCTAGGCTGCGAATGCCGCCCGAGGCTTTTACACCCATTTTTGCGTCAGAGACGGCTTGATTCATCAGTGCTACGTCCTCAGCGGTAGCGCCCCCTGGGCCGAAACCGGTGGCGGTTTTCACAAAATCGGCGCGCGCGCGTCGCGCTGCCTTACAAGCGCGAGTTTTCTCATCGTCGTCGAGTAAGGATGTTTCGAGAATCACTTTGCAAATCGCTCCACCATCCATGCAGGCTTCGACCACGGCACGGATATCGCGATAAACGATTTCGTCTTCGCCGCTTTTTAGCGCGCCGACGTTGATTACCATGTCGATCTCTCGTGCGCCCTCGCGAATTGCTCGTCGGGCTTCCAAAGCTTTGGTCTCCGAGGTGTTGGCCCCTAGGGGAAAACCAACCACTGTGCAAACTTTGGCCGACGAGCCGCGCAGCAGGCCGGCGGAGTGCCGTACATAGCAGGGATTGACGCAAACCGAGGCAAACCCAAAATCGGCCGCCTCTTGGCAGAGCTTGGTGACTTGCTCAAAGGTAGCATCCGGCCTTAGCAACGTGTGATCGATATACTTGGCGATGTCTGCCGGAACCGCATCACCGTCGCCGCGGTGCATAATGCGGTCGGCACCCAAATCGATAAAGCTGCGGACTAATTCTGGATTAATCTCGGCACAGCTCCGGCAGAAGCCGCACGCATCGGTGCACAGGTGGTCGACGTTCGCTCCACCACCGCCAGTTCCTAACAACTGGGAAATGCGTTCCGCGACTCGCCGCAGATCGGTTTCGGACAATTCGGTCAAGGACTTCTCCGTCTTTATTGTCGTGCCGTCAGGGCTCGGCCCGGATGGCGAACAAGTGCAGCTACCGGTTGTGCGTAGCTGGCTATCTATCTGGTCGATCATCGCCGCACGGCGCAGGTGCCTTTCGGCCGTGCAGTCAGTATCCAAAAACACATCGACTATTTGCCGGGCTAATCCGGCACCGATCAACGACGCGCCCAACGTGAGCACGTTAGCATTGTTGTGCTCGCGGCTATTGCGGGCCGACGATAGGTCGTAACACAAGGCGGCCCGTACGCCGGGCCATTTATTGGCCGTCATGGCCGATCCAATCCCCGCTCCGTCGACGATCACTCCGAAATCTGCTCTTCCTTCGCCCACTAGTTTTGCAACCGCCGCGGCGATCTCTGGATAATCGACTGCGTCGGTACTATGCGTTCCACAGTCTTCGACCGTGAACCCTCGCGAGCGGAGATGCTCGACAAGCAATTGCTTGAGCTCAAATCCGCCGTGGTCGGCGCCTAGGGCGAGGGTATGCATTGGCTTAGGAGGGGCGAGCCAGGGCCTGCGAAAAGATCGGTAGGACTGTCGCCTTCCATAGTAAATAGGGCAACGTGGGGTGTCAAACCAGTTTGCGACGTATAGCGTGACAGGGTAATAGTTTAGGACCACAATCTAGCCGAAAACTGTAGTTTGGCCAGCTATCTTGGTAGAAGCCGCAGAAGTGGGGTAAACGCCGAAGAATATCGATAGTTGCTCGCTTGCTTTGAATCAGGGGCTGGACCTACGGCAGCTCGCGAACGTTGGCAGCGGTGTCTAGAATTCGACTCAGCAGATAAGGGCTCGATTCAGGACAAACGATGACTGGCGGCTTAGAGCCTACACTCGGCGGGAGGAATGGTGGATGGCAGCGACGATGGACAAAGAACACTCGGATCGGATGAAGAAACTCACAGAGTTCACCGCTTCATCGTTTCAAACCAGTCATCCTTCACCGTTCGGTGCCGCCATCTATGAATCGCATACGGGTAAACTGGTGTCGCGAGCATTCGACACAGTCATGAAGGAGAGCGATCCAACGAATCATGGCGAAGTTAACGCTATTCGGATGGCGACAAGAAAGTTGGGGCAACTTTCTCTTCGAGGCAGCATTCTCTACAGCACCTGCGAGCCTTGTCCGATGTGCATGTCAGCCTGTATCTGGGCTGAAGTCGACACAGTAGTGTATGGCGCATCGACCATGGAGGATGCAAATCGATACTGGCCACAATCGTCTGATATGCCGCCGAGTAGATTAGTGGACTGTATGCTCATTGAGCCGAAATGTACCGTAGTCCCGCATGTCGAGCGCGCGTTATGCCAAGAGCTCTTTGATCGATGCGACGAAGCGCGCAAGCAACTTGGCCTGCAACTGCCACCACACCGCTAAAGCTGTAAACGATTTGGAATCGCTCTCTTGGCCATTTCGCGTGTGAAATTCATCAAGCTAGATTCTGTTTCGAAAGAAAAGAGTCCCCAGCAGCATAAAGTTCGCTAACAGAAGAGCATCTGGCTCGGGAATTGGAAGCGGTGCCACCTGACGGAAGATAAACTTCGCTTTTCCGTCCAATTCACCATCGATTGAGTCGTCGACGGAAAGGCCCAGCCAATATAGGGCTTCAGCACCATCAAAATGTGTTCCGTCACTATAGCCTAAGATGTTGGGATCCATGATGTCATCAAAGGCTGGCATCCCTAGGAATAGCCCAGTCTCTTCGTCCGGTGCAGGAGTCGTCAGGAACGTCAGTCCATCGCCAGGGCCTGACGGGACGAATTCGCCCAGCTCGCCAAGTGTTCCTAGCTCCATCTCGAAAATATCCCAATCTTCGCCGCTGGAGTTCGTAAGGAGTTTGTCGATCGCAATCAATGCCGAGCCGCCTGGCTCAGACATGGTGACCTCAAGTTCAAGGTCGAACACTGGGGTGGAAACTGCTTCTTCGGCTATTAACAGTGTTGGCAAACCATGGTGAGCAAAACCCTCGAAGCTCTCCAAGGTTACGGCCCAGTCGCCGCTAACACCAACAAGTTCTATGCTTTCGACCGCATGAGAAGGTGCGGAAATAAAGTTTGGATCGTAAGCAGGATCGAGATCAAGTGCCGACCAGCCGCCATGCTCTGCGGCAGCAAGAATATCGATGGCACTAAGCGACTTGCGCACACCAGATTCGATTATTGGCGACATCAGTGGGTCGCCCGCCAGGCTGCCTCCGCTATTGGGGTCATCATCAAAATGCGCTGAATCGGCTTTCGGAATTACGGTCCCTGGAAAAGGGCGAGGACTGGTAATGGTTCCCCAATCCGGAGCGATTCCATTGATCCCCAAGATGTGACCAATCTCGTGCTTAAAGATTGTCAGTAAGTCAGATGTCGCAGCGGCCCCTGTTCCACCAGAATACACGCGACCAGTATTTACGGTGCCACCACCCAAATCGTCGGTGAAGGTTGTTAGCGGAGAGTATTCCGAATTGCTTTCGGGCGTACTGTCTAGGAAGAAGTCGCTGGTTCCGTCATTGTCTATCAGAATCTTGCCGTAGACGGCTGGCTGTGGCGAAGTGCCTATTGAGAAAGCCGTGGCCAAAACACCGGAGTCCGCACGTGGTCCCCAGCCGTATTGAATCGTTATCGTGTGCGGGTCAAAAATCGCCTGTTCCCACCAGGAAGCGGCCGCATCGAAGATGTCAGTAAAAGATCCTCCGCCAGCGATCGTGCCTGGTGCCGCGCCACCAAAAGGAATCGTGCCGCCACCCGCCGCCATACCGGCTGGGTCGAAAGGAACTCCGTCGCCGATAAATTCGCCAACGATTGTGATGCCAGTCACTGGTGAACTCGTTAGCCCTGCAACGACTAACAACGCTAAAGATAAACGCACGAGTGCGGTTGAAATCAATTGGTGCTGAATATTCACTAGCATTCTCCTTGACCACAATGAGCACGGCTTTTTATGCTCGGTTTAGTGTACAAAGGCGGTTGGTCAAAATACAGCTATTTCTTGAATATTCTGAGGAATCAGTGAGTCCTGCCTCGTCGCGATAAACTTTAGTGCTCGCAAGCCAGAGATGGTCAGAACCAGAAACGGAAATACTACTTCGCACGGTATCCAGCCACTGCCATAATAGGATTGATCATCCTCTCGATGATGACCAGCGCTACCTTAGAGCCAGGTGGCGACATACTGAACCTCTAATCGTGAGTACTCTTGTGGATATGCTGACTGACGGCCTGATACTGGTTGCCAACGTTGTCGATTCCGATGCTATGCCGAAGAGTAGCTATGGCCTGTTAGTCACATACGCCCTTATTGCTCTAGTCTTTTCGTTTCTCTGTTCGATCGCCGAAGCCGTGCTCCTAAGTGTGACGCCGACATATATTGCGACTCTGGAGGAGAAGGGTAGTCGCTCGGCCAATCGCATGAAGCATCTGAAGGCCAACGTAGATCGACCCCTTGCTGCGATCCTCAGTTTGAACACCATCGCCCATACCGTTGGTGCGGCTGGTGTGGGGGCCGAGGCTGCCGTCATCTGGGGTAGTTCTGCGGTCGGCTGGGCATCGGCAATTATGACGCTGCTCATACTGTTTCTCTCTGAAATAATTCCAAAGACCATCGGTGCCGTTTACTGGCGACCTTTAAGCGTGCCCACGGCAGAAGCGATTCAGGTGCTGATTTGGGTGTTGTATCCGTTTGTGTGGTTTTCTGAATTGCTCACAAGTCTGATTGCTGGCGACAAGAAGCAAGAGATTGTCACCCGCGAAGAGGTGGCAGCGACGGCTGCTATGAGTACCGAGTCCGGCCAATTGGATCCCGAAGAGCACCACATACTGAGCAATCTGCTCCTCCTCAGGTCGCTCACCGTAAAAGACGTCATGACGCCGCGCACGGTTATTATTGCTTTCCCCGAAGAAATGAAAGTCGGCGATTTACTCAAGCAGCATCACGACCTGCAGATGTCTCGTATCCCTGTGTATGAAGGCTCGATCGACGACGTAACCGGATTCGTTCTGAAGACAGATGTCCTGCTGGCTCAGGCACGGGACAAGTTCGGCACAAAGCTGCGAGAACTGCGGCGACCGATCAACGCGATTCCGTCCACAGCCTCACTCCCCGATGCATTTGAACTCTTGCTCAACCAGCGCGAGCACCTTGTTTTGGTGGTCGACGAGTACGGAGGTACCGATGGGCTGGTGACTATGGAAGATCTTATCGAAACGCTGTTGGGTACCGAGATCGTCGACGAAGCCGACACCGCCGCCGACATGCAGCGCCGAGCCCGGGAGCAATGGAAACAGCGCGCCCAATCCCTCGGACTTGACGTGAGGAGTGACTCTGAGCCCGTAGAAGAGGGTGATGCTCGGCGGGAGAAATAGACTTCATGCCCGTGACGCGCTTTATGCAGATGCGGTAGTCTTCCTACTCGCATTGTTTGAGCACGTAGTAGCGATTTTCTCTGTTCAAGCTACGTGAATGCGGTGGGTGCGACCGAAGCGGCAAAGCTGGCCGCTCTAAACTGCGAAGGCGATGAAGCTGAGGCTCAGTTTCGAGGTTTCCGATTCTGCGGCAATTGTGTCACACTGACTGCACTAACAGGCAGTTGCGATTGCGTAGAATTCTTTAATCAAAGTAGAATTTGTCTAGAAAACGACACTCTGGCATCCGCGCCTCTGTTTCTAGTCCGTAGGCTGGGTTAGCCGATAGGCGTAACCCAGCATCCCTCGTTGGACTAGCCAACAAGACCGTGTAAGTTAGCGGTATGCGGCGCTACATTCGCTCTAAGACTGGGTCGGTTTTCTTCTTTACGCTGGTAACCCAACAGCGACGTACGATACTCACAACCGACCTGGGAAGGCGTTGTCTGCGGGAGTCGTTCTTGGCTGTGCAGCAAAAATATCCTTTCTCTATCGACGCAATCGTGCTGTTACCTGATCACCTGCACGCATTGTGGGAACTTCCGGATGGTGATAGCGACTATTCGAAGCGTTGGAGGCTCATCAAGTCCAAGTTCTCACGCTTGTGGCACACTGCCGGCGGCAGCGACGTGCGATTGAGCGACAGCCGCAGCCGCAAGCAAGAACGTGGCATATGGCAGCGCCGTTTCTACGAACACACTTGCCGCGATGACAATGATGTGGTTCGCTGCCGAGACTACATTCATGTCAATCCTCTTAAACATAAGCTGGTTGACCGCGTCGCTGATTGGCCCTGGTCGAGTTTTCATCGCTACGTTGGCGAAGGATTGTATACGTCGGACTGGGGTTCGAGCCAGCATTGGTATGGCGATGAGTTTCGTCATGCGGAGTAGCTGGGTTACGCCTATCGGCTAACCCAGCCTACGGTTTGCTAAGGGCGGCTACGAAACACGATGGGCGCTAGGCCTGCCGAATCTGACTTAGAATCTCATCATGTTCAGGAAAGCGCCCCATTTCGTCTTTCGAGTAGATCAGCTCGCCGTCGAGGCGCACGTCGAAAATGCCGCGGCTGCCTACGATGAGTTGTGCGTCAATGTCGAGAGAGTTCTTTATCGCATCCGCTAAACTAGCGGCTTGGGGCTCGTAGTTTCACATCCCGCAATATTTGATTGATACCTTCATGACCGATGCTCTCCTGAGAAATCAAATGTCCGTCTAGTGCTTTGTCACCATCATAGATTTGGGTTGGTAGCAATCAGCCGCCACGCGCTAGCGTCCGGTTTTTTCCTTTCTGAACCGGGTGCTAACGCCCTGCGGCTGACCCGAAAATTAATTGGCGACGCCGCCCTTAATACTGAAAATGCTTGATTTTCTCGCCTTTGTCTTCGATCTCGGAGAGCGATTCGATGCCGATCTCCAGGTGGACGTCCGCCCATTTGCCGCTCACCCGCTTGTCGCTCGCTTCGGTTTTGATCCCTTCGTGAGTCATCGGCAGGTCGGAAACTAGCAGTAATGCGCCCCGGGCGATTTCGTTGCGATGTCCGACGACGAAGATCGTGGCCGATTCCATGTCGATCGCAATCGGCGTATAGTCGCGCAGGCGGAGTTTGAATTCCTCGTCGTGTTCCCAGACGCGTCGGTTCGTGGTGTAGACGACGCCGGTGCGGTATTCGAGTTGGCGTTCGACGAGTTTTTCGGAAACAAACTTATGGAGCTTGAACGACGGCAGCGCCGGCACAAGATGCGGCAAATAGTCGTCGGAGGTGCCCTCGCCACGAATTGCGCCGATTGGCAGGATGAAGTTGCCGATCTCTGTCGACCGTTTCAGCCCACCGCACTTACCCAGGAACAATACGGCCTTGGGATGGTAGGCGGTGAGCAGGTCCATCACCGTCGCAGCATTCGGCGAGCCGATGCCGAAGTTGATAATCGTAAGCCCGTTTTCGTTGGTCGCCGCCTGCATCGGTCGGTCGCTCCCATGCAGATGGCATTGGAACATGTCGGCAAACCGCTGGACGTAAGAATAGAAATTCGTCAGCAGCACATAATCGCCAAACTCCTCCAACGGCATCCCGGTATATCGTGGCAGCCAGTCCTGGGCGAGATCGAGCTTGGTGACCATGTTGAGTGAGAATCCTGAGGTTTCGAATTAGTAAGAGATGCGATCGGGATTGCTATTCCATTCGGCGAACAACTCGCGACATTCCTCGACCAACAGATCGCCGATTAGTTTTACTTCACTGCCGCCAATCCGCAGTAGCTCTGCCGCGGGCAATTGCAATTCGTTGAAACCGGAGGTATCGGCGTCGGCTATGGTCGCTCCGTAGTAAACAGTGCCCACCCGGGCCCAGTGCAGGGCCGCCATGCACATCGGACACGGCTCGCAAGTGGTGGCGACGATTGCATCGGTGAGAAAGATGTCGTCCACTTCAGCACAACCTGCCCGCAAGGCGTTCACTTCTGCGTGAGCTGTGATGTCGGTGGTCAGCACTACCGTGTTGTGCGACTCAGCCACGACACGATCGCCTATGGCAATCGCGCAGCCAAAGGGGCTCTGCCCGGCGGAAATGCCCCGCCGGCAGGCCTCAATCGCCAATTTCATCAGCTCTTCTGGATCAATCATTTGGCAACACCGAATTGAATAAATCGACCGACAGGTGCGATAAACACCTCCTAGATTACCAAAATCGGCCACCTCTCGCCTAGCGCGAAACCTTTGACGCGAGCCGCTTTAGCTCTAGCCACCGATGCATTTTGTGTAGAATTGAGAGCCCCACCCCCTGGACCCTGCTTTCCCATCCGACCAGAGCCGGTTGCCTGAGGCATCCGTGATTTCCACATTCGGACATGTTTCGCAAAGAAGCGAGGCGTCTCGACCGTGAACCTAAATTCCTACTGTTCTAGGAGAACTAGACATGCCCAATCACCTAACTAAAACGGTTTGGCTCTTTTCGTTTTGCATCTGGATTGGTAATCCTTCTTTGAATGCACAGGAAAACACCGAAGAGAAGATAGTTGCACCCCCCGCGGCCGAGAGTCGTTCTGACCGACCTCCTCGCGGAGCAAACCGCATGCTAGGAATGATGCCACTATTGCGAATTGAGACAGTACGCGAAGAATTGGGCGTAGACGAAGAGCAATCAAGAGCCTTGGACACGGTCTCTGTCGAAATTAGCAACGATTTCGGCGAGCAGATAACTGGCATTCTGCACGCGTTTCGCGAACTTCGACCTGAAGAGCGGCGTGCTCGACGACGGGAAAACCATGAGAAAGTGTCTGGCATACGCAAGAAAGTTAACGGGCGTTTGAGGGGAGTTCTCGGAGACAATAAATTTCGTCGCCTGAAAGAGATTGAAGTCCAGCGTCTGGTGCGGACAGTTGGCATTGGTGTACTCGCCGGCGAGGACATCGCGGCCGCGCTCGACTTGACTGACGAACAGAAACAGCAACTTCGCGACCAGGCAGATGGATCTGGGGAACGGGGCAAATCGGTTTCTCTGGAAGAAGTACGTGCCCAGGTGAAGGAAGTGCTCACCGCTGAGCAAAGTGAAAAGCTTGACACGTTGTTCGGTGCCGAATTCGATCTGCCCCAAGAGCTACTAGAGCGGGGCCGCGGACGGCGCTTCGGACGCCTGCGAGGCGAAAGATCGGCCATTCGTCGTGCCACTTTCGATCAGGAGGCTGACAAACAACCCGCCGAAAGTGCTGATCCCCAGTAGCCGCCCCAGTGTGCCCATTTGCCGCGGCGCTGCAGTCCAGTCATAATTGAGGCAACAGAGAATCCCCACATTTCCCACCCTCGCTGGCAGAATCTCGCCAATGGATCCGGGACAGATACTTGTGAAGCATGGACTGCTCGACGATCAGAGCGTCGCGCGTGCTGCAGCTGCGCAATCAAATGGTGACCGGATCGATCAGGCAGCTATCGAAATGGGTCTTGTGAGCGAGTCTGACGCGCTGCGGGCCGTAGGCGAAGAGCTTGGCATGCCGCTGATCGACCTGGAAACTGCCGAAGTCGATCTTTTGTTGTTGGCCGAGTTTCCCCAGAAATTGATTCACCGACACGGTATCTTTCCTGTGTCTCGAAATAATGGCGCAGTGGCGGTTGCCACATCTGATCCACTGGACCTTTACTCCCTGGACGAAGCAGCTGCAGCCCTGGGCACCGCCATCGAACCGGTATTAGCCACCAGCGCTGCGATCGACAAGCGAATCAAGGCCCACTTGGGCGTCGGCAGCGAGACCATCGAAGGCTTGCTCGCCCAACGTGAAGAGGAACTCGAGCTGCTCGAAGAGCTCGTCACCGACGATTCGGAGATCTCCGAAGCGGCTCAAGAAGCTTCCGTAGTGCGCCTGGTGAACGAAATTCTGATCGAAGCAATCGACTCTCGGGCGAGCGATGTTCATGTAGAATCACAGCCTTCCGGGATCAAGATTCGCTACCGCATCGACGGTATGCTGCACACGCAGCCAGCGCCGCCAGAGATTAATCGCTTTCAAGCCGCCATCATCAGCCGGTTGAAAATCATGGCGCGGCTAAACATCGCGGAGAAGCGGTTGCCGCAGGATGGTCGTATCAAGCTTAAAGTTCATGGCCGCGAGGTCGATGTTCGAGTGTCGGTGATTCCCATGCTCCATGGTGAGGGGATTGTCATGCGACTTCTCGACAAAGGAAACATGGAATTCTCGCTCGTGAAGTTGGGCATGCAGCCCGACTCGAAACTACAATTCGACGAGCTGATTCGTCTGCCTCATGGAATCGTGTTGGTTACCGGTCCCACGGGCTCGGGCAAGACGACTTCGCTCTACAGCGCCTTGCTGGAGATCAAGAGTGAGGACACCAAAATCGTCACGACTGAAGACCCGGTGGAATACCAGCTAGAAGGCATCAATCAGATTCAGGTACACGCCAAGATCGGCATGACTTTCGCTAAATCGCTGCGGGCCATTCTGCGGCACGATCCCGACGTTGTTTTAGTGGGCGAAATTCGCGATCACGAGACAGCGGAAAATGCGATTCAGGCCTCGCTTACTGGGCACTTGGTTTTTAGTACGTTACACACGAATGACGCCCCGAGTGCTTACACGCGGCTGGTAGATATGGGCATTGAACCGTTTCTGGTAGCCAGCACGATCGAGGCGGTGATGGCGCAGCGGCTGGTGCGATCCTTGTGTAAAGATTGCCGAGAGCCCTACGAGCCTCAAGCAGAGGACCTGCCCGATGATTTCCCCTGGGAGGAATTTCGCGAAAAGGGACAACCGCTGTTTAGGGCACGCGGTTGCCGCCACTGTCGAGAGCTTGGTTTTGCCGGGCGGCAGGGAATTTTCGAGCTATGTCCCACCACTGATGCCGTTCGCCAATTGGCCCACGATCGGGCCAGCAGCTGGGAGATTCGCCGGGCCGCTTTGGCCGACGGAATGCGCACGCTCAGGCAAGATGCTTGGCTCAAAGTGATGGAAGGAATCACTACCGTAGAGGAGGTTCTACGAGTTACTAAAAGCGATCGAAGCTAGTTTCTCAGTAGGAAAAAGGCGCGATGTGGTTTTTTCCCGGAAACCGGCTTAGAATAGGGAACGACTCACCTTAAGCAGCGACTGATGAGTCGAGCGACAAGAGTCGAGAGCCTTGTGCCAAATCGACGGAATTTTGGCGACAGGCTTTCCCCACCATGCCCTCGAACTCTGCTGCTCCCACCAAAATCAAACGATCCACACCATGCCTGAGTTCGCCTACGTCGCACGCAGTGCTGGAGGTCAACGCGTTGAAGGCGTGTTGTCGGCGGGGACCGAGCGCGAAGCGATCGCATCGCTTAGCACGCAGCAACTTTTTCCCATGGAGGTGAAGGTCGCCTCGGGAGAAGTACAGCGTTCTGCCGGTCGACGAGTGCGACCGCAGGCGATGGCTCAATTCTATTTGCAGATGGCTGCCCTGCTACGTAGTGGCGTGCCATTGTTGCGATCGCTGGAAGTGATTGGCAAGCAGACGACCAATCCGGCTCTGGAACACACGATCGAAGATCTGCACGCCCGAGTGACCGACGGCGAATCGTTGGCTGAAGCAATGCGTCGACACCCCAAGGCTTTCAACGAACTTTCCACAAGCATTGTCCGCGCGGGCGGCGAAGGCGGGTTTTTGGAAGAGGCGTTGGAACGGGTTGCTAAATTCACCGATCAGCAGGCAGAGCTCCGTAGCCGCGTGATGGGTGCACTGGCTTATCCAATTTTTCTTTCAGTGTTTAGTTTGGCGATTGTGACGGTGTTGATTGTATACTTTGTGCCCCGATTTGAAACATTATTCAGCAGACTACGTGAGCGGGGCGAGCTGCCTATGCTGACCGATATGATTCTCGGACTAAGTAGCACGATTTCGAATTATGGTCTACTAGTGGTCTTGGTAATTGTACTCGTAGCGCTTGTGTTACGTTCTAGATTTTCGACCCCTGAGGGTCGATGGTTTCTCGATCGCTGGCGGCTGAAGATCCCGCAAGCGGGTACCATCTATCGCAACCTGGCTGTGTCGCGGTTCTGCCGAGTACTTGGAACACTGCTTAGTGGTGGTGTCTCGATCGTACGAGCTCTTAGAATTAGTGCCGACTCGACCGGGAACCGGGTCTTAGCGGCCGCGGTGAACGAAGCATCTGACAACATCACTGCGGGCGAGTCGCTGGCCGCTCCCTTGCAAGCGAGTGGACAGTTTCCCTCGGACGTAGTCGAAATGATTGGAGTAGCTGAGCAATCGAACACGCTGGAGGCGGTGCTTTCCGATATTGCAGATTCTCTCGAACGCCAGACATGGCGCCGCCTCGACCTATTGGTGCGGCTTATTGAGCCACTCATGCTTCTAGTAATGGCCTCGGCCGTCCTCGTTATTGTTATTGCTCTTCTTTTGCCCATGCTTAAATCTGCTATGGCACTGTAGAATTAGTGAATGCGGAACTTTTAACCAAGTAATGAAGAGGAGACTTAGAAATGTCAAAAAGAACTCGTATAGGCAATAAGTCTGTCCCGCGGTCAGCCTTTACGTTGGTCGAAGTTCTTTTAGTTCTCATCATCCTGGTCGTGATTTTCTCGATTGTCACTCCAAGACTGTTTGGAACGAAAGAAAGGGCTGACATCGACGCCACAAAGATTCAAGTCGGAGCCATGCAATCGGCTTTCGACGTTTATCGCCTGCACACGAATAGGTATCCGGCTCAAATAGAAGAACTCTGGGAAGAACCAAGTGATTCGGCGTTGGCTGAGAAGTGGAATGGTCCCTATATCGAAAAGCCCAAACCTGACCCTTGGGGAAATCAATATCAGTATTCTGCTGAAGGAAAGCATAACTCGAATAAATATGACCTCTGGTCGAACGGCCCCGATGGACAGAGTGGCACGGACGACGACATCGGCAATTGGGATAGTTCGTCTTGAGCAAGGGGGAAGGCGGAATGTGGAGGGGGGAGTTAGGTTCGTCTAGCAGTCATGGATCGACCTCCAATAGCCGCGATCCGACGGATCGTCGGGGCATGACCCTCTTCGAGATCCTGCTCGTGCTCGTGTTGTTGGTAGTCGTAAGCAGCCTCGCCGCACCACTGCTCGATGGCGGATTCGCAACCGTGCGACTACGACGAGGCGCCGACCAAGTTGTTGCCGCCTGGGCTGAGGCCCGAGTCCAATCCATCCAAACGGGGCAGACACACCAGTTTTCGTTTCGATCCGATAGCGGTCTCTACCGCGTTGAACCTTGGCAGGCCCTGCCAGATTCAGCAACGGCGGCAGATACGTCGCTCGCCGCCCCGGACCCCAATGCCTCGGCACAATCTGAGTGGCTGCCCTACGAAGCCGAACTCCCCGAAGAGATCGAGTTTGCCGAGGGAGACTCACTCACTATAGACGATGCTAACGAACGTACCGTCGAGACGCTCAACCAGGGAAATTCAACCAACTGGTCGGCTCCCATACTGTTCTTCCCCGATGGCTCGACGTCTTCGGCCAGTCTCTTACTGAAAAACGAACGCCGACTTTTTCAGCGTATCACTTTACGGGCGCTGACTGGGGTTGCTCGCGTTAGCCAAGTGCTTACCACTGATGAGCTTGACCAGCTGAAAGGACGTTGATTCCAAACGCTATGTTCGCAGCCTCGACCCATCGACGAAAACGCGCTTTTACGCTCTTGGAAGTAATCCTCGCGCTGGCGATCCTTGCTGGAGCCGTTGCCGTGCTGGGCGAAATCATGCGGGCCGCTGGTCGCAGTGCTGCCGACGCTCAAGCGGAAACACGGGCTCAACTACTAGCTTGCTCGCTGATGGACGAAATGGTCACCGGCGTGCTCGAACCTACTGAGCAGACACGTGTAGCATTGGAAACCGACGACGTTGCTCCTTGGGTCTATTCAGTCACATTCGGTACGCTCAATCTCGAGGGGCTGATGTCGGTCGAACTGATCGTCGAGCAGGATCTGGAAAAGCAATTCAATCCGGTTCGCTATCGCCTCGTACGGTGGCTTCCTAGCGTGACCGAGGCGGCTGAGGAGGATGAGGAGGAGTCCGAAGATTCTCAGGAGAGCTCTGAAGAAGGTGCGGACTCGGGAGACAGCAATGAGTCGTAGGCAAAATAATCTTGCCGGATTTACTCTGTTGGAAGTAGTGCTCTCCATCGGCTTGGCGGGGGTCGTACTGGCGCTGTTGACGACGACCATCGATCTCTACTTGGTGCGCGTCGATGCCAGTCGTACCCGTGTTGAAAGCGCTCAATTGGCCCGCACCCTGCTCATGCAGATAGCAGACGACATTCGGGCGGCTCGCTACTGGTCACCTGCATCTGGTGCTGCCGGTGGCGGCCAGTCAGGCACTTCGGGTTCATCCGGTTCCGATTCTGGCGGTACTACGGCTGCTCTTGATACTGAAACATCCTCACAAGTGCGTGGCATATTTGGCACCGCCACCGAACTGAGGATCGATCGCACAGCGAGCTGGCGATGGCAGCGGATTGCCCAGGAAACTGATGCCACCGGCGAGACCGTTGCTGAGGACTTGCCGCAGACCGTGCAATACATATTTAACAGCGGCGAGACATTGCTCGCCGAAAGGCTTGCCGCTATGGGTGTGTTGGCCGATCCCACGCTGACGGGCTACGCGGGGCTGTATCGCCAGCAATCGGCAACTGCGGCTTTGGTCTACCAATCTTCTGCTTCTGGTGTAAGCGTTGCCACTACAGAACAATCCGCTCCCGAAATGTTAGCCCCTGAAGTACTCGAGCTAGAGTTCCACTACTTCGACGGCCAGCAGCTGGTTGATCAGTGGGATTCCGCTCAGCAGGGGAAGCTTCCGCGCGGTGTGGAAATCCGTCTCACACTATTGGAAGAACCGTTTGAATTGGCGGTGGAACAATCGGTTCAAGAGCGAGACGCCCAACTGCGCAGCGAAGAGAATTCCATCGAATATCGGATGTTCGTGCGTCTGCCAAGTGTGCGCCCCCGCCGCGCAGTTGGTCCAGGTCGTGGTCCTCAACAGGATAATTCAGGTCAGTCTGGTGGGCAGAGTGGAGGATCTTCTGATGATTCATCACCCAGCTGACAACCAGTGCATTCGGTCCATGCGCCGCGGCAGCATCCTGCTGCTGGTGTTGGTGGCAATCATGATCATGTCGCTGGCGACCGGTTCTTATCTGGTGCTGATGCATAACGAGCATGTCGCGACCCGCTTCAGCGGACACTACCAGCAGGCGCGGCTCCTCACCGAGTCGGGTATACAGTATCTGCGCATCTTTCTTTCTCAATCAAACTCGACGATTTCTCTGCAAGGTGGGCTTTACGACAATCCCAGTAAGATGCAGGGAGTCCTTGTGGCGGACGACGCGTTAGCTGATTTTCGAGGACGGTTTACCGTGCTATCGCCAGACGTGGCGCAGGGCTATTACTCTTCGTTTCGGTACGGCATGGAAAACGAGTCAGCAAAGTTGAATTTAAATACGCTTGTTACGGAGACCGACGACGGGAGTGACTCCACGGACACTCAGTCGCGAGAACGTCTGCTGGCGCTTCCTGGAATGACCGAACAGATTGCCGATGCGATTCTTGATTGGTTAGACGAAGACGACCAACCTCGAGAATTTGGCGCGGAAGAATCCTACTATCTCGGCCTTGCCTCGGCCTATAAGCCTCGCAATGGCAAAATGAGTTCACTGGATGAGTTACTACTGGTCAGGGAAGTGACACCGGAACTTCTGTACGGCCTCGATACGAATCGCAACTTCGTTGTCGACGACAACGAAACGCCACGTGGAGCTTTGAAGCTAGTCGATAATTTTAATGGACAAATGGATCGAGGATGGATAGCCTACCTGACTCTTCAAAGTATCGAGCGACTGGAAAATCCTGAAGGCGAGCGAAAGATCAACGTCAATTCAAACAACCTACAGCGGCTATATAACGATTTAGTGGCTGCTCTCGATGAGCCATCCGCAAAGTTTATTATTGCCTATCGGCAGTACGGAGGAACGGAAGCAGCTTCAACTGGAAAGAGTGTTGATGCCGCCTCACTTGAAATCGACTTTGAAAAGAAGGCCGAGACCGAGATCAATTCGCTTCTCGTCCTTGTAGGCGCGAAGGTTACTATCCAGGCAGAAGAACAAGCCCCAGCGCAAGTCGTTGAATCGCCCTGGAAAGACGAACCGGCTACCTACCGTCAATCGTTCCTAGAACTTCTAGATCAGGTCAGCGTCGAGAGAAAAAGGAGGATCGCCGGGAGAGTTAACATCAATCTGGCGACCAAGCCTGTACTGATGAGTGTGCCGGGAATGACCGAGCCATTCGCCGATCAGATCATCAGCCGACGTCATGCCGAGGCAGACCTGATCGCCGGCGATCAACGTCACGCAATTTGGATCCTCGCAGATGGAATTGTCTCGCGAGAACAGATGCAAACGATCGATCCCTTTGTCACCACAGGCGGTGATGTCTTTAGTAGTCAGGTGGTCGGTTACCTGGAGGGTCTCTCGCAACAGCGCCGCGCAGAAGTCGTGTTCGACAGTTCGGGCCGTAGAACGAGAATTTCGGCTTGGGAGGACCTTGGCCCGCTAGGCCCCGGATTCGCTCGCAGTGTACTTGGCACCGAAATGGAGGTCCCGCAATGATTCCCCGGCAGTAGCCCGAGAGGTTGTGTAGAATGGAGCAAGTAACAAGAGAAGAAATCAGTTCAAGTAGATTCCGCTATGTCCCGTGTTATCGTCATCCGTTGGAATTCCGATTCTTTGCGTGCCACGGTTATCCGCGCGCAGTCGGCATCAGCCGAAGTTTTATCTGAATTCACAATTCCATGGGACATCGAAGCAGAAGAAGGAGAGCACGGAGTTGCGCGGCAGTTGGCTGACGGCTTAGCGTCATTTTCGTCAGGTCGTGTAGCGGTTGTCTTGGCAGTGGGTCGTGAGCTGCTCGATTGGCAACATCTCTCATTGCCCCCCTGTCCCGTAGAAGACCTGCCAGAAATGGTGCGGCTGCAAGCCGACTACAGTCATTCTGCGTCTGACAGTGTGACCGGGCTTGATTTTTTGCCACTCGTGGGCGACGTCGATTCTCCTCATCGCGTCTGGGCAATTTCGCTTAGCGCCCCGCTCCTTGCCAAGCTTCGTCGCGTGATGCACACCGCCGAGCTTAGTATGGCTCGTCTCGTACCGCTGTCACTGGGCTGGCCTGCTTGGGTCAAGCACTCTATGGAAGGTGGCAATCGTCAAGCTTCAATTTTCATTGCTCCCCAAGGAGAGGAACCATTAATCTGGGCTACGGTTGGCAAGCAAATCGTCATGTTTCGACAGGTTCATTTGCCTGACCACGACGAGTCGGCTCGCACTACTGCATTGACGGTCGATCTGCGCCGCACCCTGCTTGCCTTTAATCAGGATCACGCCGAAGCGGGTGCACCTGTGCTGAAACTCGTGGGAAACGACAGGGACGAACTTCTCCATCAATCAGACGTACTAAGCACTCAACTTGGCCAACAAGTCGAAGCGGTCGCGCCCGAGATCCCATCAGGCAAGGAAGGGCAGGGATCGCTACCCGTGCTGGGTCTCGCGCTCGACGAGGCAGCAGGTCAGGTACCGCTGATTGATCTGCTGCATCCTCGTCGCCCGCCAGCGCCTCGCACCGGTCGCAGAACATACGTACTCGCCGCAGTTGCAGCCGCTTCGCTTGCGGTGTTGATTGGGCTGATTGGCTATGAGCGTCTACAAGCTCCGTTAGACGCGGCTGCGTTAGCACAGGCTGAGATCGATTTGCTCGAAGAATCAAGCGATCGTAATCGTACGTTTGAGCAACAGGCCACCTCGGTTAGAAACTGGCTTTCCAGTTCAGTCAATCTACTGGATGAACTGCAAACGCTTAGCTTGCACGTGCGTCCCGAGCCGCTGGACGCTGAGGAATTCCCAGTCGACGATGACATCGTCTTGGCGAAGATTACGTTGCAAGGCAAGCAGTTTGTGATCGATGCGTTAGCCAAAGAGAATTCCGACGTACAACCCGTGGAATATCGCCTTCGCGACGGTTCGCACCGCGTTCGACGAGGCAAAACAGAGCAAAGCGAGGCACAACCAGGCTATCCACTATCGTTTCAGGCAATCGTGGACGTTGATCCCGGGGAGGCGACCGGGCGATGAATCAGCGCGAGAGAGTCCTGGCTTTTGCAGTGGGTTTGCTGGTGGTGTTGTGGGGTGGAACTGTCGGTTGGGATCGCTATCAAACAACTCTTACCGCGAATCAAAATCAGCAAACCAATGCCGAGCAACAAGTAAGCCAGGCCCGTACTGCTTCGGCGCGAGGATTACGAGCGCAGCGGATGCTCCGTGATTGGCAACGAAAATCGTTGCCGACTAATCTCGACATCGCCAAGTCGAAATATCAGGACTGGCTTCGGAAACAGCTAGTCGACGCTGGCCTCGTCGTTCGCGAACTTACCGAAAGCACGTCGCGCTCCTCGCAACAGCACTTCAGCCAGATGACATACATAGTTAACGCCCAAGGAACGCTGGAAGAACTGACCGATTTTCTCTACCACTTCTACCAGTCGAATCACTTGCACCGCATCTCGGCGGCTTCTCTTACTCCCACGTCTACCCGTCGCTCGCTCACGGTATCGCTTACGATTGACGCTCTCTCGTTATCGGGGTGTTCGCGCAACGATCAGCTTGCCGATGGTTCGAGCAAAACTTTCGAGCAGCCGCTCGATGCACTTCGTGATGAGATAGTCAGCCGTAATGTCTTCCTCGCTTACGAGCCTGCCAAGCCAGATCAACCCGCAGAGAAAGTCGCGAAGGGCACCGACGAAGCTGCCAAAGCAGTGATTACTGGTCTGTCGCTAGGGGAGGGGGGCTGGCAAATGGCCGTGAGGATGAGTGATTCGGGCGAAGTGAGTTACTTTCGCGTAGGCGATGAGATCAACATCGGCCAATTCTCGGGGCGTGTCGAAGCAATGGACGGACGACGTGTGATCGTTTCCCAGGACGATAAGCGCGTCCAGGTCCGCGGTGGACAGAATCTAGGGCAGGCGGCAGTGCTCTCTGACCAGGCTGGCTAGCAGTCATTGCTAGCAATTCGACGTCTGCTGCGTAGTTCGCGCACTTCTTGTCTCTTTGAATAGAAAAACCTTGGTGCGACTAGGCAAAGTTTGACGATTGTTCCGATTATACGAGCCAATACGGGCGTGGTGCGCTCAGTAAACGTGTTTCATCAACTGTGGACTATCGCCGATGTCGCGGGTCGAGCATTCTATCAATCGAAGTCAAAAAGCTGCTCGCAGAAGGCTTTTCACTACCTGCGCGCTGATGGTTTCGTTGTTGGCTACCACACCGACCGCGGCCCAATCGCCCGTGCTGCCGGACTCCCAGACTCGGGTCTACAACCTTAATCATCTCGATGCAACGGCCGCTCGGGCCAAGTTGACGGCAGCTCTGGGCGAATCAGCTCGCTCGATGGAAGTGCTAACCGACGACAATGCGAATCGTCTAATTATTGGGGCACCGCCTCAAATCCACACGCAGATCGCCCCTTTGCTAGCGCAGATTGACAAAGTTCCAGAGGCTGTATTGGAAGCCTCTGCTCCATCCAAGGAAGTCGTTCAGCTCAGCACGATGAATGGTGAAGCGCTGCACAGCCGTTTACAGAAGGTTCTCAATCGTAACTTGCCTGCCGAAAGAGACACGACAGGCGAGTGGCTCGGATTTACAGTTGACCAGCACAATGGCAGCTCGGCGATCTTGTGGACTAATCTGAAGACAGGGCTTGTTCAGATCTTAGGCACACCCGAGCAAGCGCGGTCGTGGCGACAAGTTGTCGAAGCCCTCGACACGCCCGCCGATGCGGCTACCAAAGCAGAGGTGGTTGTAACTAAGAAAGAGTCATCGGCCAAGGTACGCCAAGCCGTAGGTGCGTTGCGTAATCAAGGCGTCTCGGCACGTACCGTTCAAAATCAAGTTGCCGGAGTGGAAACTGAGAAGGCTGACCCCAATTCAGGCAGAAGTTTGCTTGGACAGGTGCAAATTGAAACTGTTGAGGGCACCGATGTTCTAGTGCTACGTGGCGACCCGCAGGACGTAGAGCGAGTCTTGCAAGTGATCGAAGAGATCGAGCGCATGGCTGCCATCAGCGAACCACGAGTCGAAGTTGTGCCACTGCAGCACGTTGAATCGGAAGCCTTATCCGTTTTATTGCAGCAGGTGTTCGACGATGCAATGTCCAGATACGGTTATGGCCGGATTGTAGTCGTGCCCTTGGTTAAGCCAAATGCCGTATTACTTGTGGCTTTGCCGAAGACCGTGAAGAAGGCAATTGAAATCCTTAAACAGCTCGACCAACCTGGGAAGTTGCTTACACAGTACGAATTGTTCAGACTCAAACACGCTCAAGCAAGTGAAGCTCGGGACGTACTTGACAACCTATTTACGGGCAACCAAGGCGACGGCCCACCAACTTTGGGCCCCAAGGCACTGGTCATTGCCGATAGTCGAACCAACGCTCTGATCGTGCGGGCTAGCCCGCGTGACATGGAGGAAATTCGCAATCTAGTGAAGGAACTCGATCTCCCGGGGAGCGATTCCGTCAATGAATTGCGAGTCTTCAAGCTAAAGAACATCCTGGCCGAAGAGATGGAGACTGTCCTGCAGGAAGCATTCGACTCGGAAGGTGCGAACGACGATGGCGATCTGTCGCAACTGCTGCGATTTACGACTATCGACGCCGCTGGCAAGCGGCAACTGCAGTCGGGTGTGCTCGCGGGAGTACGCGTTACTGCCGATAGTGGCGCCAATGCACTGATCGTCTCGGCTCCGGCGGAGACAATGCCCTTACTCGCGGCGTTGATCGCTCAGCTCGATCAAATGCCTGAAGTGGGAATCGATCTGCGTGTATTCACAATCGTCAACGGCGACGCGGTGTCTCTGTCGGAGATGCTGCTCGGACTTTTTGGCGATCCTCAACAGCAGGGAGGCGGTGGAGGCGGAGGTGGCAACGAACAACAGGAACTCACGGCGCTGCGTGTCGAAGTTGACGAACGTACCAACAGCATCATTGCTGCCGGCAATAGCGACGATCTTCTGACTGTCGAGGCGATCCTTCGCACACTCGATGCGGGCGAAACTCGCCAGCGCCAGAATCATGTCTATCGCTTGAAGAACAAATTCGTCGACGATGTAGCTGTGGCACTTAACAATTGGCTCCGCGCCGAACGTCAGGTACAAGGCACGGCGCCAGGTTTGGCGAGCCCTTTCCAGCAAATCGAGCGAGAAGTCGTGATCGTGCCCGAGGTCTCTAGTAATAGTCTTATCGTCAGCGCTACGCCCCGTTACTACGACGAAATCGAACGATTGGTTTATGAGCTCGACAAGCAAGATGCGATGGTGATGATCCAAGTGTTGATCGCAGAAATTTCGTTGGGCGACTTGGATGAGTTCGGTGTGGAATTTGGTTTGCAAGACTCAGCAATTTTCGATCGCAGTTTGCTATCTGATCTACTCACGACATCCAGTACGGTTACTATTCAAGATGGCGGAAACCTAAATACAGTAGAGCAGGATGTGATTCAGTCGGCGAATCTTACACCGGGTTTCAACTTTGGAGATCCGGCACAAGGACTGGGTAACTCGGGAAGTGATCGAGCATTAGCCACGGCCGGAAACGTGGCTGGTCAGGCACTTTCAAGTTTTGGTGTCAATCGCGTTAGTTCTGAAGGTGGTTTCGGTGGCTTGGTTCTCTCGGCCAGTAGCAATAGCGTGAGCATGTTGCTTAGGGCCCTGCAGGAATCACAACGCGTCGAAGTACTGAGCCGACCACAAATCATGGCGCTCGACAATCAAGAGGGGTACGCCTTTGTCGGGCAGACTGTGCCGTTTATTACACGAAGCGACATCAGCGTCGTCGGTACGCCGCAAAACACGATCGAGCGTGTAAACGTGGGGCTTAATCTGGTGGTTACGCCACGAATCAGCCCGGACAATCTTGTCGTAATGACGGTCTACGCCTCCAACGATCGACTTGGCCAGGTCAGCGATGGCGTGCCGGTTGCAATTGCCCCCAACGGCGATCCGATCCTTTCGCCGATCGTTGATAGCATCGAAGCCCGAACCACCGTGAGTGCCATGAGCGGACAAACCGTGGTGCTCAGCGGGCTATTGCGAAAGGAAGATCGCGCCTTGCATCGCCGCGTACCGATTTTGGCCGATGTCCCTTTGCTAGGCGAATTATTTAAATTCGACAGCGTTGCCACTGAGCGCAAAGAGCTGCTGATTGTTCTTACACCGCACGTGGTTCGCAGCCGAATTGAATCAGAGATGATCAAACAAGTAGAGTCAGCTCGCATGAGTTGGTGTCTTAGCGATGTGATCGACTTGCATGGTCCCGTGGGGTTGCGTAGCCGATACGATCCAGCTGGGGCAGCCGAGGCGGAAACGATTTATCCGGAACCCATTCCAGCCGAGAATCTCATGCCCTGGGGCGGATCTTCTCGAGCTCAGCATGATGCACCAACCAAACCATGAACCGTCAAATCATCTCACTGTCGTTGCTACTAGTAACTATGCTCTTCGCGAGCATCGGGTGCAGCGCGCTCAACACTTCCAATGAAAAGCTGGCTAACAGCCTGGACATTCGCCGTGCGATGTGGTGGAAATCAGACCAACCCGAGCCGCAGTTGCCGGTCAGATTGGTCAGCACCTGGACTGACACTGTACTTCATAAACCGGGCCAGAAGTCGCTACGCGGCTTTGGGGGGCGGCTCGTTTTCTTTGGTCGTGAGTCAGACGATCCGGTCAACGTCGACGGACAACTGGTTGTGTACGCCTACGACGAGGCTGAGTCCGATTCTCGGACCGCAGAGCCTACTCGTCGGTTCATCTTTCCTCGTGAGCAGTTCAAGCGCCACTATAGTGAGTCGAGCTTAGGACCCACCTATAGCGTTTGGTTACCCTGGGATGAGGTGGGCGGGCCGCGTAGGAACATCAGCCTGATCGCTCGCTTCGAACCGCATCAAGGGCAGCTAATCGCCGGCGAACAGACCCGGCATATGCTCCCCGGAACCGCTCCACCAGAGATTATTCCCGGTGAATTACCAAGCACGCGAAAAGTTCAATTGGCACAGCACACGACTGCCACTGGCAGCGGGTCGCAAACGGTCATCTCACCGACCGAAGGTTTGAGCGCACCTAGTCGGGAGATGACAACTACTTCGATCCGAGTGTCTGATCGATGGCGCGACCGTCTAGCATCGCGGCCAAGATCTGGAAGCCGGACCAAGAGGTCTCCCAGCTCGACTATTCAGAAGCCGGTCCCGCCGGCGACTCCGGCGGCAGCGCTTCCGGAGAATTCTCCGCCGCCGACGCCTCAGTAGATGGGGCGAAGGGATCAACGGTCAGTCGGTTCTCAACCTTGGAGATGCCCGGCTGCATCGAGATCATCTTTGCCAGAACTGCTCGTTCATGTTCGCTGGGAACAAAGCCGCTAACGGTCGCGGTGCGATCGACGATTTCCACTTCGGGTGCCACGATACCCGTTAGATCGGCAGATCGGATGAGGTTCGACTGCAGCTGAGTGGCAACCTGCTGACTGTTGAGCGGTTGGTAGCTGAACGAGGGACGCAGCTGGACGCGAACGGGATCGGGACTCCGGCGGCGCTCTCTTCTCCGTCTCCGCTGATCGCGCATCTCATTGAGATTTTCGACCATCATATCGAACATCACCCGGCGGCGCTGTCTGCCCGATAGGTTTTCAAAGCTCTGACGCATATCCTGGGCATCGCTACCAACAAATCCTCTCTGTCCCTGGTTAGCCTGCTGTCCTGGAACTTGGCCGGGGCCAAACTGTTGTCCTCTGCCGAAGGCATCAGCCGGCATGGCACCGCCGATAGCTGCAGGCTGTTGACCAATCGATGCGTTGCCCCGTTGAATCTCTGTTGGCTGGGTACCGAAGCCAGACTGCTGGTCGAAGACCCGCGACTGCCCGTACGCTCCTGGACCGGATACGAGGCAGCAAAGGGTCAACGCAAGAGCTGACGTGAGAAGTGACTTGGCCAAATCGATACTCCGTATGTTTCCTGCCCACTAGCCTTGCACGTGGGGGCACGTCTGTCATTATATCGTAACGAGCTCGGGAAACGAAACACAATCACGATTGTCCTCGTTTTCAGGTACAAATTCGAACGATTAGGAGCCAACTGATGGCCGACTTCAAAGTTACCGAACTGGCCGAGGATCTCGATTTCGAGAGTCTCCCCTATTGGGATGTGGTGATCATCGGCGCCGGTCCGGCCGGCCTCGCGGCTAGTCTGACCACCGCTCACCGCGCACTGACCACGCTGGTGATCGAAGCCAAGGACAAGCCGGGCGGACAGCCCCAGTTCTTATACCCAGACAAAAAAATCGTCGACATCCCCGGCTTTCCCGACGGAATTAGCGGCGAGCAGCTTTCTGACCGTACCTATCGACAGGCGGTTGATGCGCTCGTGCAGTTTCGCTTCAACGACGAATTGGTCGCGATCGAAGATACCGATGAGCTCGCGATGGACGATCCATTAAGACGGGTCGTCACAAAGCAGGGCGAGTATCTATGCCGCAAGGTGTTGATCGCTTGCGGGCTGCTCCACTTCCCTCGAAAGTTGCCGGTAGTCGATGCGCTGGAGTCGAAGAGCGTGTACTACAAAGTGCCCAAGATCGGCGATTACGACGGGGGGCACGTCGTCGTGATCGGCGGCGGCGACTCGGCCTTCGACGCGGCCGTAATGGCATTAGAGCGACATGCACAGGTCGATGTCGTAGTGCGCGAAGAGACGCCCGTTGCCAAGCCCGATACGGTTGCCCGCGTCACCCAGTCGGGCGGCACAGTGCATACGTCATCGGAGGTCGAAAAGGCCTGGTACGAACAGGGTGAGATTGCGGTAGCGATAACTGGCGACGAAATCTTGCAGGCGGACACGATCATCGTACAAGTCGGCTTCCTCTCAGCAAAGGAAACCTTCCAGAGACTCGACGTACGGCTAAACGATGACGGCAGCATCGCGGTCGATCCCTACTTTGAAACCAGTCGACGCGGAATCTTCGCCGTCGGCGACGTCCACGGCGACATCAAGCTAGTAACCGTCGCCTGGGCCGAAGGCATCCAAGCCGCCATCTACGCCTTCAAGGAAATCACCAGCCCGTACTGGCTCAACGAAAAACGTTTGCGAGATCAGAAGATTGCGATGATTGGGGATAAGATCTCACAAGCGGCGCGGGTGAAAGCGAAGAAGTAGACTCGGTGCGCACCTAGCTTCTTTTCGGAGAGTGCAGTAATGAACGATCTTGGGATATTTGTACCTCTTCGTGGACCTTTTCCGAAGCCCAAGAGTTTTATCGAAGACGCCGTCAAAGATCTACTTGAGTGCTTTGATGACTGGCAGTTTATCTCTGAAGGTCAGAGAGTAAGCATCTCGGCGGAAGAACTGCCCGACAAAATCTGGGATCTCAGCCTTGGGATGCGTGGGCGTTGGCAGATAGTTCTTGGTTCTGGAGGAAAAGGCATTCCAGAACCTTCGTGGTCCGATGGTAGGTTTAGACTCTCGGCGGCTAGCAGCCGGTTTGAGTTCGCAGTGAGCAGCGGTGTCGTGTTACTGGAAGAGTGGGGCACTTATGAACATATCTGCTATGGACTGTATGGAGGTTCCGAACAGATTGCACGCATTACTCAAACTGTTTTGCCCTACGCTTGTCGACACCTGCGGACAGGTAAAACTCTATTAGACTCTACGTTCGCCATCGGTTGTGATAGCGATGTCGTCGACAAGGAGTGGCTGTACTCTGATTCGTCCGATTCCTATCTGCGAAATGGGGCCCACGTCGTGATCTGGAAATTCTGGTGGGAGAAACTGCTAGACGTAGACTTTAAAGAATCGCCATTCGGAGATCAGGTCGCAGAAGTCAAAGGGGGATACGGTATTTGGTCGATTGCAGACGCCAGCGATCTTAGGAAGTTGTGGAAACTAGTTCGTTCGTCCAATGACTCGATATGGTTTCTGCCGCCAGATGCGGATGTGAAACGTATTGTCGACCACGGTGAGAAGCTTATAAATAGTGATTGTTTTTCGGTAGGCAATTTACTTTCCGATTTTCCTTGGATGATATCGCCATCAGTCTCAGAGGACTATGCGCTCGTATTGTATGATGCTGATGCATCTCGTTTGGAAGACACACAGAGAGGCTTTGCTGGCATTCCTGATGCCTTGTCGTGTGTTTGGTAGTTCGATGGTGGCACACTTTGGCCGCGGGTGGCACTGGTTAGCGCCAGCTTACCAGTGTGACGAAGTCACAAGAGGCAACAGCAGTGAGAGTTCCACCTGGCATCAGCTGCCTCTTGCGGCCGCGCCGCCCAGGTAGGCTACCGCCAATCTGGGCTACCCACTGATTTGCCTGTGACCTACCCCGAAGGGGTTTCATACCATAGCCCAGGGTTGGTCGCTTCGGCGGCCTACCCTGGGTTACCAGCAAGAGGAAAGACCCTAACCTGAAAGGGTTGTACACCTTCAGCGAACCAGTTGTGGAACCCCGTTGGGGTACGAATGACATTCCTGTGATGACCTAGGGTAGCTCGCCGGCGCTCGCAACCCTAGGCTAAGTTGTGCAACCCCATCGGGGTGCGCATAAGAGGGGCGTAGGCGAATTGAGGAATGCTTACCGCGGGTGGCACCGGTTGGCGTCTTCGCCTACCGGTGCTGCTAGCAGCAAGAGGTTGAGCTCTCTTTTGGGGTTTGGCAGAGGGGCCGCTATTTCGTATCGCCGGATAAGAATTTGACCAACTGCTTTAATGCATTCTGCCGTTCGTCTGCTTTGCTTCTGACCTACCCCGAAGGGGTTTCAGACCATAGCCCAGGGTTGGTCGCTTCGGCGGCCTACCCTGGGTTGACGGCAATATGGAAATCCTACCCTGTAAGGGGTTGTACACCTTCAGCGAACCAGTTGTGGAACCCCGTTGGGGTACGAATGACATTCCTGTGATGACCTAGGGTAGCTCGCCGGCGCTCGCAACCCTAGGCTAAGTTGTGCAACCCCTTCGGGGTACAGTGGAGAAGGCGGTAGGCGGATTAACGAACGTTTGCCGCGATCGGTCTGTAGCCCCAGACACGCCAGGGACAACCTAATTCACGGTTGCCACAGTTTCTGCGCCGTTCATGGTCCCCAAGGCATGGTAAACCTGCATATCAATGCCTTCGCTCACGGTGTGAACGCTACCATCGCAGAGCAAGAATTGCGCTAGGCCAGCATGTGAGGCGGAGACGTCGCGATCGTCACTATCAAGGTCGTTTGGCGTGTGGCCGGTCTGGAACAGCACCATGTGGCCGTGGTCGTCTGTGGGATCATCGATGTCACGTACCGCACCCACCCAAGTCGTTTCGTAAGAAATGTGCGAACCATTGGAACCCGCAGTGCGAAAAGGGCCATTCTGTCTCTCACCAATCATCAAAGTCTGCGATGTGCCGTCAGTGATCTGCCCCAGTCTTGTAGTACTGTTGCGATAGAATGGTCCCCAAGGTCCTGTGAGTGTTCCGTAGTCGGTTTCAAGGATTTCCTGTAGTTGCTCCTGATCTTCGTCGAGGTCCGGAGCTCCAAAGTTTGCCACATAGCAGGCCATGGCGTAGCGTTCGTCACCCATTTCAACAAAACCCGTTGGCGAGACGTCGTCTGTAGGGCAAAGCAACATACCGATATGCCGAGCGCAAACGACTGCATTGTCGGCATCGTAAATCGGTTTTTTGAAATCGATCTGGTCATACAGATTGCTAAGCTCCATGAACGGCAAGATCCGAGCTCCCCAAGAGTAGCCCATTTCGTTGCCTTGGCTGCCTTCAGAATACTCGTAACCGGGCGGCAGACGGCCAAAGGAGGTTTCGTAGTTGTGCATCGCCAGCCCGACCTGACGGAGATTATTCTTGCAAGTATTTCGTCGAGCTGCCTCGCGCGCTGCTTGGACAGCCGGTAGTAGCAGGGCGACTAATACTCCAATTATCGCAATCACTACTAACAGCTCTACTAGCGTAAAAGCACTATTCTTTCGTTGTCTGAGGTTTCTCAACATCTTCTCGTTCCGTTTGAGAGTTTGATTTCTGTTCCGTGGATTGCTGGCGGTCGTGGCTATGATCGTGCTCGTGCCCAGTAAACTCTTTCTCAGCATGGCTATGTTCGTGTGAGACATCCTTACCGTGGACGTGGTAATGCTGGTGATCCTCTTCGACCATGACCGGGTTTTCGTCCTCGGGGACGGGCTTCGTTTTCGTACAACCTACCGAGGCCAATAGAAAAAGGGGAAGACACAGCAGACGCCAAAACATCCAGATTACTCCTGCTCTAGGGAGGCTCTCCGTACATTGGCTCACACTTTCAAGACATTTTTACGCAATCTTGCTAGGAGACAACCCCCTGACATTCTATCAATTCTGTGCTAGGCCGTCGCCTCACCAGAATTGCCAAATGCTGGGGTTTCCCATGTGTACCAGACTCCGTTAACGGCTATTAGCCAATCGCTGGTGACCGCGTAGCTGGCCAAATATCATTGCTGAAAACGAAGCGCGAACTTGATAGTATGCTGATGAAGTTGCGCAGAACTGTTCTGTGCTACGCCCGGCGATGCATCGCATCGCGGCATTTTCTTAGCTCTTAGCAACTAGCGACTAGCAACTAGCTAGTTCTGTCCAAGGCAAGGAGGACAGAATGACCTAAACTCGGACTTTTTTGTCACGGTCGATTTATAAAACAGACTCCCATAGCAGTCGTCGATCAGATCAACGGCTGACAAAACCTTTGAGTTTTGACCCAAAACATGGGACCCCAGGCATGGGGACAAAACTAGGGAGGATGGGTCACGACTCATATGCGATGCTAGCAGGCCAGAGATCGCACTTTGTATTGCACGATGCCGAATATGGCGTTTCGCGCTGTAGTGTAATGCCTCTGGAGTCGAATAATTGAATGAGTATGATGCTCTCTTGAGCTTTTGGCTCTCCAGCACCCAGAGTGCCTTTGAACGATGAAAAACGCTCAGTTCTACCAGCAATTCTTGATCAACCGCGAGCAGCGGTTTATCTACTGCTATGTACCCAAGGTTGCCTGTTCGAGCCTGAAGTTGTGGTTCTTGCGAGTCGCGGGAGTCGACGTCCAGGATGCCGTTCCAGACGTCCACGCTTACCTGGACCGAACCTTCAGTTTGGCAGCGGTGCCGGAACAAGAGGCCGAGCGGCTTTTGCATGACAGCAACTACTACCGCTTCGCGTTCATCCGCAACCCGTTTGCACGACTTGTCTCCGCCTACCAAGATAAGATTATCCAAGGAAATACACCGGGACCGTGCGCAATAAAGGCAGTGCAAAGAGGGCGCCCTTGGCAAGTTCGCAAACGTCTGGGCTATGAGTGGCTGAAGTGGAAGACAGGCAGCGGCATCGACCTTCAGCGCGGGATGACCTTAAGAGAGTTTCTACAATTCATATCAAACCAACCAGCTGCAAAGCTCGATCCGCACTGGCGACCGCAGCCGCTGATCCTGGGCGATGTGCGGATGGATTATGTGGGTTTGATAGAAAACATGAGCTCGGACTTCGAATTTGTTTGCCATCAGCTTGGCTTAGAGAATGATCTGCAGGTTGCCAATCGTGCGCGGAGACGAACTGATGGGGGCATAAGCGAGAACTGTGCAGACTGGACAACTACTCAACTGCGCGAACTGGACAGGTATCCGCCCTACGAGCAATTCTTTACGCCCGAGCTGCGCGAAGTATTCTTGAGCGTTTATGAGAAGGACCTGACCGTGTACGAGCAGCTAGCCGCCGAGCGCGGCTGCCTGGACACAGAGAGCCGCTACATGGCCAAAGCCTCGTAGTAAAAGGTCAACCCAAAGCGGGTGTAGTTCCGACGTTGCTACATCACGGCAAAGTAGTTTTCTACCGAGTAGTCAAAATACTCGCGGCACATTTGCGGTGGTACGTCGAGATAGTGGCAGTAATTGCGAATCTGCAAGAGCAGGTCGCGCGGCTGGCAGCAACGGAACGGGCGTTTTGTATCCAAGTAATGAGTTTTGATCAGGTGTTCAACCGCTTCTTCCTCGTACTTCATGCCTACGATTTTCGCCATGATCTTAAACAACTTGCGGAACTCTTCCTCGCTGGGATCAACGACTTCGATCTTGTAGGGAATACGACGCAGGAAGGCGTCGTCGACCAGGTCGCGCGGTTCGAGGTTCGTGGAAAAGATAATCAATTGATCGAAAGGCACCTGGATCTTCTTGCCGTTAACCAGCCGCAGGAAGTCGTACCGCTTTTCCAGAGGCACGATCCACCGGTTAAGCAATTCGTCGGTCGTCATGCGCTGTCGGCCAAAGTCGTCGATAACCAGAGTGCCGCAATTGCTCTTCATTTGCAAAGGGGCTTCACTGACGTTCACCCCGGTGCTGGGGGCAACTTCCAGGGCGTCCATTGTGAGCTCGCCACCGACGACGATTGTCGGCCTGCGGATCCGCACCCAGCGCTTGTCGACCGCCACCGACTGCAATGGTCCGGCCGCCTTTTCGAGAGGCACCTCTTCGTGAAGCCCGGGATCGAAGACCCGCATGATCTCACCATCGATGCCAATCGCACGCGGGATCCAAACCGTGTCGCCGAAGGCCTTGGTGACCCGCTCGGCGATACTTGTCTTACCATTGCCAGGTGCACCAAACAGGAACAGTCCGCGACCCGAGTTCACGGCAGGCCCCAGCCGACGGAGCATTCTCTGGTTGATCAACAAGTCGGAAAACGCCCGACTCAGATCGGCCTCAGTAGGATGAACTTTCGTCAGCGTTTGCTCGGCGACACTAGAGACATATGACTTAAGCGACACAGGCGCCGAACCGAAGTAGCTGCAGTACTCTGTAAGTTTCTTAGCACTTTCGCGACCTTTGTCGGTGAGCTGATAGATGTAGTCGTTCATTGCCGCCGCGCCGCGATAGGCGACCAGCTGGGCCTGCTTCAGCCCCGCGAGCACCGGCTCTACCAATCGGAACGGCAGCGCGAGATGCTCCGCCAAATCACGTCCGCTTGTATCACCGCAGGCTCCCAAGAATTTAAGCAGGAGGTGTTCCAGTTGACCTTCGGTAACCGATGCCCCCTCAAGCGACTCGGGTTCAGTCGGCATCCAGGGTTCATCGTCGGCATCGTCATCATGCCTGACTTTAGAGCTTGCATGTAGAGCCGAGATTACCGAAGCATCAGTAGAGACAACCGACGGTCTATGTTCAGGTTCGAGAGTCGGTTCGACTGGCACAACGCTCGGAGGCTGTGGCGCGGCCTCGTCGATTTCGTCGCCGTTGGCCAATTGGTTGATTCGGCTCAGCAACGATTCGAGATCAGTATTCGGTTGTTCCGACGACTCGTCTATTTCTATTAACTCTTGCGACATAGCTTTAGTAGGCGTATTTTCGCCGTCTGAGGTCAGTGAATTTACAGCGAGGAGACCCCCCTCGCGCGGCATGCGTCTTGAAAGGTTAGGTCTAGAAAATGTACGTTGCAAACGTTCTGCAACGGGTTGTGACGACGTTGTCGATTATGAGCCGAAGTTCAAGAAAAAGGGCAGAGAGGACCGCCAACTCAGTTGGTTAGCAGCAGGTAGCCCGCGGCGAGAATCAGCTGCATGACCGCGAATGGCAGGGCCAGTTTTACAAAGCCGAGGAAGCTGAGGCGGACGTCGTGCTTATGCATCACGGTCACGGCGACCAGCGTCGAGGCAGAACCAATCGGCGTAAGATTGCCGCCGAGGTTGGCGCCGAAGATTACCGACCACCACAGGGGCGAGTCGTTCGTAACCGAAGGCATGGCGCCGAGAATTTTGGCCAACATGGCCGCGAGCGGAATGTTGTCGGTTACGCTACTGCACAGCGCCGAGGCAAACAGCAGTGCGGTGCCGCCTAATTTTGGCCCGAGGTCTACGAGATTGGCTAACGCCCCGCCCAGGGCAGTGAGCACCCCTGCGTATTCCATTACATAAATCACTACGAACAACCCCGCGAAGAAGCCGAGCAGATCCCAGTCGACGATGCGGTAAAACTTGTCCGCCTCAGCCTTGTAGCGTAGGAGCGCTACCGTGGCAAACGCGACCGCGACGAAGCCCATGCCCAGGTCGCTGACCCAGGGTAAGACGCTAGTAGTCGCGATCGTAAGTATGAACAGTACGGTCATCACGGCCCCAAACCAAAAGAAACCACGGCTCTCGATGCCGTCGTTTTCATCAAAGCTGTCGACCATCTCCGCAGCCGAGCGGCGCTCTTCTGAATTTTTTATTCGACGTACCTTAAACAACCTAGCCGCTAGCCAGATGGTTGCCGCAGTGGTGAGGGCCACGTAAGGAGCACTGTATAGTAGAAACGAAACGAAGCTGATATTTGCCGCAGTTCCCACTATGATGTTTGGCACGCTGCTGATCAGAGTCAGCAGGCCACCGATATTGGTGAGCAAGCCTTCGGTGAGTAGGAATGCTAGTAGTTGATTCTTGCGGCCCAGTTTATCGAGCGACACGGCCGTCAGCGAGCCGACAATCACCATAGCTGTCACGTTGTTCAATACGGCCGAAAACACCACGGTCATCACACCGTAATAGCTCAGTAGTAGAAGCGGATCGCCGCGCGACAGTTTGGTCACTTTGATCGCCAGCCACTTGAACAGCCCACTTTGCGAGATTACATCGACAAAAACACTGGAGCCCAAGAGGATAACGATGACACTCCAGTCGATGGCCGGGATGTAAACCGGCATCCCAATTTCATGTCCGCCCTCGTGGAGTTCTTCTGCTTCAATGGGGACGTCGGCGACTTGTTCCGGCGACTCGATCGGATGGCTGCCAACGACGACATCGCTAGTGGGTAGTAAGTGAAACGCTTCACCTAATAGCAGGCTTACAACCGCAAACAGGCCGACGATTACGGACTTCTTAGCGTGTAGCTTCTCTTCTAGCGCCAAGCAGGCAATCAACGCGACCAGTATCGCGCCGAATAACAGCTGCACGCCTACAGTGGGAGCCGTCATTGCCAGGAGCTCATTCACGCTCGCTCGAGTCCTTTCCAACGGGTCGTCATAGCATTAACAGCGGGGTATGTCGCAACTGAACCGCCAGTGGGTAGGCCAGACCGTGCATTGCCAGCTGGTCTTCGTCTTTGGTATTTAACACTAGCAGATCGGTTTGGCGCTGCTCGATTAGTTGAATGTGTTCTTTGAGCCGGTGGCCCAAAGCGACAGATTGCTCGACATGGACATCGACTTCCAATTCGCTTAATACACGCTGGCAAGAAGCAATATATTCAGTCGGTTCCTTTAGCAACTGTTTTGTGAGCTCTTTGCGGGCGGTATCTGTATCGATTTCCGGAATCTTGGAGATCGCATCCAGCATTCTCTCCAGGGTCTGGCTGTCTTCGACATGCGTAAGCGTAAGCGTGCCACCTGGCTGCGTCAGGGCGGCGGCGTAATTTACCAGGCGATTGTCGCCCGTGAGATGATCAGTAATAGCCATCACTGAATCGGTGTTCCGCATTCGAGCTGCAAAATCGGAATCTTCCCGTGGGTTAGGAATTAATAGCACCGGCACGTTAGTCACCTGCGTGAGCACGTCGACTATTTCACCCAGGCTGTGCGGCCAGCTCCAAGCATCGCTGTGTAGATTGCGATATGTAATGACTAAATCGGGCTTCCGTTTCTCGATCAAGTTCAATAGATCGCCTAGGGCGGTCGATTCTTCGCTTAAAGTGATCTGTAGCTCTGGTGCTAGTCCTTCCCGGCCGACGGTGAGAAAATTACGGACTGCCGTGGTCAATTCCTCGCTTTGTTCAGGCAGGTCAGTGACCAACAATGCCAAGGCAATCTCCACCGAGCGATATTCAAACGGTGTGCGCGCGGCAGCTCGAAACTCACTTTCAAATTGATCGAGGTTGGTCATGGCTTGGAGAGAGTTCGATATGTAGAAACAAACCGACGCAAAGATACCACCTCTTTCGGAATGGGACAATCAGAGTCTTAATGATCCGATCTGTTTGCCGGTGACAACGTCGTCTCCGTAGATTACCCTAGGCTGTTTCCGCTTAGTTTTCTCGTGCCATTTTCACTGTCATGTTGTATATCATCACTGCCGTGGGTCCCGACCATCGTGGATTGGCCGATCCGATTGTGCATTGCGTTACTGAACTCGGAGCGAACATTGCCGAGATTCAGATGTTCGACCACGATCAAGAATCGGTGTTCTCGATGCTTACACGTGTGGATCTAGAGCCGACCGTCGTCGATCGGCTGACCGAGTCGATGCACGAAATCAGCGATCGCACAGGGCTATCAATCCGCACTTGGTCTCCGACAATTGAGAAACGTAGACCTCGCCTGGCTATCTGTGTTACCTATCGTCAGGAGACTCCTCGCGCAGTGCTTGAGGCGGTGCGATCCGGGCAGATCGATGCTGAAGCCACGGTAATGATCAGCAATCGGGAGGCGTGTCGCGAGCTGGCTGATGAATTTGAGTTGCCTTGGTACAACATCGGCAATAGCGATGGTAGTGCCGACGACCGACAGATGATCGAGATCTGCGACGAGCTCAGCGTTGATTATATTGTTCTCGCCCGCTACATGCGAATCTTACCGCCTACAAGTGTGTGGCAGTACGCGGGGGGGCGGATCATTAATTTGCACCACGGTCTGTTGCCCAGTTTCCCCGGCATGCGACCGTATCACGACGCCCACAGCGTAAGGATGCTTACCTACGGCGCAACCTGCCACTTCATCGTGCCAGAGCTCGATGCAGGCAATCAGATCATCAACCAATCGACTTTCACAGTGCCACCTGGCACTCCGATTGATGAGATTGTCCGCCAGGGGCAGGTAGTAAATGAACCGCGCTGTCTGGTCGAAGGTGTCCGTCGAGTCGTAGCTGGCGAAGTTCAACTCCACTTCAATCGTGTGGTGGCTGTCGGATAGATAGCTCGCAAGCCATATTCTATTTAACAAGTTGCATCGCTTTGTAATGCTGTTCCCTCAGGCTGTTCTTGTGACTGCCTTAATGTGGGTTTCATGTGGCTGAGCAAAATATCGCGATCGATTTCTGCGGAAAACGGCAACTTCTACTTGGTTTTAAATGGCAACCGATGATGACCCGCTTGTACTCTGGGCTTGGACAGTCATCGGTAGTTGGCGGTTTGAGAATAAGTCCAAGCGTTTTATGAGCAAAAGGTGATTGATCCGCTGGAAGACAGTTGCGTCTACTGTGAAAAAATGCGCCAACTCAATTGCCACCGCACAAGTTATCTAGTTCCACTTGGCAGCTGAATGCGATCCGATCGAGCGTTTGACGAGTCCTAGCGGGACGAATGTGAATGTGATATTCAAGACCTGGAGAAAACCATGACTTATTCACTTAATTTCGAGAGATACACATTGGCTCTTGCCTGCAGTTTGTCATTAGTGCATGGCATGGCTTCGGCACAAATCGATTCACATAATCCGGTGACCGCTTCTGGCCAGCTAGCAGACAACGACGTACTCCAGACGGGAGTTTTCGTACCGCCTGGAATTATTGGAGACGGTAAAGCCGACAATACGAATGCACTGCAGGAGGCACTCAACGCGGGGAGAGGCCCCATTTATCTGCCTGCTGGTAAGTATTTGCTAAGTGAATCTCTCCGCATTCCATCTCACAGTGGAGTACAGGGGGTGGGAACTCTGTATATGCTAGCGGATCAACCTGTTCTGGTTTGCGAAGGAGGAGATCAGGAACTAACCGATATAAACATTCAAGGTATCACCATCGAAAAGAAATGGAAAAGTCAGTCCGAAGCTGAAGCGATCATCATCCAGAACGCGTCGAACATTAGACTTTCGGGACTGAACATCACAGGAATCTGCTCAGTCCCGGTGATAGATCTGGTTGACTGTCGCCAATTCTCGGTATCGGATTGTTACATCCACGATTGCCTAGTTGACGTTTTAACCCAAGTTCGCTCGAGTGGTCGGGCAGTGGATTTGCTTGGGGTAAGCTTGATGCGTTGTTCGTTTGGTCAGGTAACGGGAAACCGCATCGAGAATCTGGAAGCGACTCCTGAGTCGCTTAACTCCATTGACTGCCAGACCGACGGCATCAGTCCAATGCTGTCAAATAATATCGCTATATCGAACAACACAATTCGAAACGTTGGTGAGGGAATTGACATGAGAGCGTGCGAAGCGTGCACAGTTTCTAACAATGCGATTGAGGATTGCTACCACTTCGGCATCAAGGTCATTCACGGCTCCCGATTAAATGCAATCGGAAACAACTCTATTCGAAACGCGTCATTGGCAGGGTTCACGCTTTATTTTGGCGAAACGAGATTCGGACCGAACTACGGCAACGTTGTCAACGGAAACGTTATCACAAACACAGGCGGTTTCCCCGAAGATATCAAGAAGTGGAAGTATGGCTGGCCGCGTGCTGGTATTGAGATTGTAAACGATAGTAAGCCTGATAACTCAGTGCATCGTTATCTTATCACTAACAATATGATCGTAGACAATCAAAAAGCCCCGACTTGTAAGTACGGGGTTATCGAACGCTTCATAGAATGGGACGATGAGGGGAAGCCACACGATTTGAAGAATCCCCACGATGATGACAAACTCTTCACTAATCGTATTAGCAACAATTATGTCTTTGGTATTTCGAAAAAAGATTATAGAACTGGTTCGGAGGTTACTCCGTAGTTATCCCTGGGAAGCGGTTTTCCGCTCAGAAGAACTATGGTCTTGTTGCGAGTTCGGATCGAGAATTCGATCCTGTGATGGTCCTCCCAATTGAGCCGATCATGCGGGAAAACGACAATCTGTTATGAGGTTTCTGCGGACTGGACAGTTAGTTTGATGGAACTATGCCGACGTTCTGAGGTCGCAATTAGCTGTTAACAACGAATTTCTTGACGGTAGTGTAAGCCCCGTTTAGTCTGGACTTATCGGAACAGCCTTGGCCTCAGCTGCCAAGACTTCTCTCGAGGCCCCCCCACCGAGTGAGCGAACTGATGGCGATGCGATTCTTTACGGCTCTGATTCTTGGATTGACCTTAGTGCCGTTCGCGGCTGCTCAAACCGTTCGATTCGACACTAATGTCGGAAACATCGATTTGGTTTTGAACCCAAACGGACTTGCTGAGTTGCAGGGACACGCGGACAACTTGCTGGCTTATGTCGAGGACGGGCGATACGAGAATGTAATCCTAAATAGAGCCGTTTCCGGAGTTACCGGTAATCCAGAGGACGATTTTATTTTGCAATTCGGCGGTTTTTTTTCTGCCAGCCAGACTTTACCGTCAAGCTTTGCCGGCCTTTCACCAGTGGAATCATTTGGCCAAATTGAAGTAGATTTTGATGGCGATAACCAGATAGATTTCGACACAAGAGAACTTCGCAATATACGTGGCACTGTTTCCCTGGCGCTGAGCAGTGTTCAAACAACAGGGCTGGCAGACGATCCGGGAACACCTGTCGTCAACAGCGGCTCAGCCAGTTTCTTTGTCAATGTGAGCGACAACCCCGAACTCGACGACGAATTCATGAGAACGTTTACCGATCGAAACACGTCCCAAACTGAAACCGTGGAAACTGGCGGGTTCGTTCCCTTCGCCGAAGTCGTAGATATGTCTACTGTGGACTACATCATGCGGCTCAATCAGGCCTCAATATCCGGCGGTAGCGCCGCAAGTTCCGACATTCCGGTTATCGGAGCAGACGACAACCTGATGGTCTTTGTCGAGCGGGCGTTCGTTCTTGACCCCAATCCTGCGGCTCCGCTAGCTGCTACCTTTTCTGCAACACTTCCTGAAGGCCCACTAAGTAGCAGCTCTCCCTCTACAGGTGGCTTGCAAACCGTGGGCGTTCCCGAGCCTCCGGCATTCGTGCTGCTGATTGGAGCGATAATGGTGTTGGCCGTGCTGAAGGGCCCTCGGCTGTATTCCTAGCCTTCCCTCTAACTTTTCATGGTATTCGGTGGCTATGGCTGCTCGACCTCTGGTAGCACCAGGGATTTGAATCGAGACGTTCTGGAGGGCTTCGCGCTGAGCGGGAGCAACGGTTTCTTCGCCGTGGCATTCTGTCGCTAGCATCTTGGTCGAAAATTCTTGGCGAATCGCGAGATTGCTCTTGCCTCGTGGGGTAGCGGTTCCTACTATCCTGCCGCCTTGCAATAGCCAGGCAACTCTTCTACCCCCTTTTCCAACTTGATGATCTCGATGATCCCTTTGCCAATAGGCCCCGTTGCGGACCGTCCGTGGACGTTCGCTAGAAGCTGCGTGTCGTGGTGCGCACTGATGCGCCTATGTCACGGGCAGTGTGGTGAAATCGACCGAGCAAGTTTGACACCCAGGATAGCTTTCCCATTTGAGGAAACAGGAGATCTTCGGCATGGTTAAGCCGGCATCTTTATTCATTACCCGTATGCGACTCTTGATGAGTCTCTGGATGATCGTGGCTACTGCCGCGGTTGGCTTTGCGCAAAGCCTGCCTGTTGAATCAAGCGGTGGGGAGTTTGTGCCCGAGATTCCTGCTAGCTATTCGGGCTCAGGTAGTTTCTTCAATCGGCAGCTTGGTACAGCATTCCGCTTCAATTACCACAATGAAGGTTATGGTACTCAGCAAGGTGTCGTTACGTTGGGCACGATGAAAGTATTCAACGGGGATGGATCGACAATCTTTTTAGATGGTCAAGCAACCCTTAGCGATGGTTTTGGAGGCGGATACAACGCGGGTGTCGGCTTCCGCAAGCTGTCTGATCTGGGCTTCGGTCCCGACTCGCGCCGGATTAACGGTCTAAGTTTCTGGAGTGACGGTCAGAGCACCAGCGCTGATAATTTCTTTAATCAATTGGGCGTGGCTGCCGAATCACTGGGTGACTCCTTCGATGTGAGGTTTCAAGGCAACTTTCCGCTGGAAAGAACAAAAGATGGCGATTTGATGGATGTGCAGGGCAGCGGCCCTGTATTCGCTGGCGATGCTTTGCTAGGAGCCTTGCAACAATTTCAGCGAGACACGGCACTTACCGTGGTCGACCTGGAAGGCGCCAAACGAATTCTCGATCTAGAAGCTTGGGGCTTCCTCGGCGGATATCATCTGACCGGCAGTGGTCAGGACGCTTCAGGTTACCGGGCGGGTGTGCGCGGATATGCCATACCCGACGTGGCTGTCTCGCTACAAGTAACCGACGACGACATCTATCACACGAACGTCATGTTCGGCATCACCTGGTTCGTAGGCCGCACCCATCGGGGCAACCAGCCCTGCGGTACGTTGCTCGACCGTTTTCGTGAACCAGTGTTGCGCAACGATTTCATTGCTACCACTCAAGAGTTGATTGACAATCCGATCAATCCGCTTTCCGATGCTGTCACTAACGAGCAGTTTGTGTTTGTGCACGTCGATAGCAGCGCCCCAGGGGGCGGTGACGGATCGTTTGAGAATCCGTACAACAACCTGACTGACGCCGAGACTGGGAGCGACGAGGATAACATTGTCTTTGTGCATTCAGGATCGACACTGTCAGATAACTTCGCCACGAAAAACGGCCAACGAGTTTTGGGTGAAGGTCTCGACCCGAACGGGGTCTTTATCGATCACACGGTCAACTCTGCCGAGCAGGGAATCGTAAGCTTGCCAGAGACCTCACCGGGGTCGCAGGATGTTGCTGCGCCGACCATCACTCTTCCTGGCGCTGGGACGGTGTTCGATATAGGCAATAGCACTAGCGTCGAGGTCAACAATTTTGTCATCAACGGTGGTACAACAGCAGTCAGCGCCAATCAGGCCGATTCGCCTCAGCTGGCGAATCTGCAGATCAACGATCCGAATGGCGACGGCATCATCTTCACAGACGTAGTTGGTAGCTCATTGATAGAGAACTCAGTAGCGGTAAACCGTGCAGGCGGCAGGGGAATCTTCGTAGATGGTGGGTCCGGAGTATTGGGCGCCAACGCGATGATTACCAACTCGACAGGCTACGCGATAGAAATCGGCAATCGAGCTGGTGGCAGTGTTACTGTTGGGGAAATCGAACAGACGCTGGGTGGCGACGGAATCTTTGTCCACGACAACAGCGGCGGTACGATTACCTTTTCGAGCTTGGCGAATGTCAGCACCACCGACCCGAATTCACCGGCCGTACTACTACATAACAACGCCGGTGCGACCATCACATTTCAGGAGCTACAGGCCACCTCAGGTGCGTCCGACACCTTTGTCGTAAATGGCGGCGGAACGATCAGTGTTAACGATCCCAATGGGACGGCGTTTATTGACAATACAGGCCCCGGTTCGGCTGTTGTTGTGCGAGGCAACGCAGACCCCAATGGTGTGCCTGTCGGCAACCCCACGCTCACGATTCTTGCTGACATAACGAAAACTAACCTTGGACATGCGGTTGACATTCAAGACATGGCTGGTGGATCAGTCTCGATCACCGGTGATGTCACAGACCAAGTGACCGGTCTGGGAAGCGGAATTCTGATTGAGAACAATTCCGCAGGCACATTCTCCTTTGCGGGTGCAACCAAGCTTGATACCGAGAGTAACAATGCGGTAACGCTACGCAACAACAGCGGCGCCAGCATTAACTTCACCGATCTCGAAGCGACCGCCACGGGTGGAGACACATTCGTAGTCGAAGGTGGTGGAACGGTAACAGTTAACGATCCGAACGACACCGGATTTATCACAAACACTGGCGGCGGTACGGCATTGGTGGTTCGAGGAGACGCAGATCCTAACGCAGGTCTTGTCGGCAATCCTACGGTCACAATTGCTAACGATATCGAGAACTCGAATGGCGGAACGACGGTCGATATTGAGAACATGGCCGGCGGCGGAGTTACGATCACGGGCGACGTCACCGCCTCAAACAGCACTGGTATAGATATAAGCAACAACTCCGGTGGCACATTCTCCTTCCAGGGAATCAACACTCTTGATACGGCTGGATTCAATGCGGTCACCCTGAGTAACAACGAGGGCGCATCCGTTACTTTTAATCATCTCAATGCGACAGCTACCGGGGGCAATACGCTCTCGGTCGAGGGCGGCGGAACGATCAGCATTCTGGACGATCCGAACAATGCCGGCTTAATCGAGAATACCGGAGGCGGCACTGCTGTACGGGTTAGAGGAAACGCATTTGCAACGGCTACAGGTGATCCGAACATGAGTATCGGTATCGATATCATGAACAGCGGCGGTGGTATGTCAGTCGATATCCAAGACATGGAGGGTGGCGGAATTACCTTTGCTGGGCTCGTTAACGACAATGGTGGTGGCATAAACATCCAAGACAATTCCGGCGGCACCTTCTTGTTTACTGATACCGTGATGGTGGGCACAGGAAGCAATGATGCTGTGTCTTTGATGAATAACTCGGGAGCAACAATCAGTTTCAATGGCTTAGATATTACAGCTTCCTTAGCCGTCAAAGGTTTCTCTGCTACTGGCGGTGGGAACCTGACTATAACGAATACCAATCCCACAATGATTTCATCTGTGATGGGCACTGCTCTTGAACTCGACGGTATGAGTATCAGCGCTGCAGGCGTGACATTTGATCAAGTAGACGTCTTCAATGGTGAGAATGACGGAATCATTCTTAAGGACTTGACCGGCACCGGATTGGTAACTGTTGGTACGAATGCAGATCCGAACACAAGTGGCACGCTCACCATTAATGATCCCAATGCCATTGGTATTCGAGTAGACAATGTCGATAATTTGGCTGTCGACGATATTACTATCGATTCAGACGGCTATGGTATAAACGTGACAGGGCAGGGGGCGGGGTCGTCTGCGTCGTTCACTGACCTGAGCGTGGACGTGACCGACCAAGACGGTGTGAGAATTGATGGCAATACCGACGGTACCGTCGTGTTCAATACCCTCGATGTTACTTCGACCGGTGCGGGAAATGCCGTCGTACTGCAGAACAATACAGGCGGCACCACGACCTTTAATAACTCGGTGACGCTGGATTCTACAGGTACGGGAGATGGACTTGTGGTTCAGTCGAATGGCAGTGCCAGCACGGTGACGTTCGGTGGCTCCAGTCAGCTCGATATCGATACGACTTCGGGTGACGGCATAGTGCTCAATGGTCCTGGTACCGTGAACATTAATGGCACTGGTAATACGATTGATACGACCTCGGGAGTCGGCATCAGGACGACCAACGTCGGAGACGCAACAATCAACAACACGACAATCAACACAACCGGTAGCAACGCGGTGGATATCACGCACAATGACGCTGCAGCGACCAGCCTGACGCTAAATAACGTAACCGTTGCTTCCGCTGGCAACGATGGCGTGAACGTTTTCGCGAATGGAAGCGGCGAATTTGATCTCCTGATGGACACACTTGATATCAGTGGAGTTGGACAGAGAGGCATCTTTTTTGACACCGGAGCATCAGCCGACCGAGTCGACCTAACGATTACGGATAGCACGGTCACTGTCGGAGACAACGAAGCTTTCTTGGCTACGCTCGACAACTCCAATACAGCAGACGTGCGGTTCCTGATTGAGGACAATCAATTCTCGAACAATAGCGGCACGGCTGGCAACGATGCGGCCGCAGTCGACATACAGGTGAATAGTGGACTGACGCTTAGTGCTACCATTGGCAATGGACCAAACGATCCGAACAATCCACCGCCTCCTCCAATTGGCGATAATAACCGGTTTGTGAACACGTCTGCTGACGGCGATGCGTTTTTGATCTCCAACGACAACTCGGGCGGTACGATTAACTTGGACCTGCGTGACAATACAGCCCAGAGTAACGATCTTGAATTTGATCTCATTAGTACGGCAGGTAGCACTTTCAACCTTGTAGATGCGACGGACACTCTTAATGGTAACAACAACGATGGAACCGTTACCGACAATGGTGGTGTGTTCAACGACATCTTACCGCCGCTATTGATGCCAACGCCTTAGCTAAGCTCCACCCACCCTTGAAGGACACTGCGAGAAACCATGCTCTCGGTAACCATTGGGTGCAAAGCGTGTGGCTGGCAGACCTGCTGTGGGCAACAAGAGATTGAGCGCCGGTTGCGCAAGTTAGGCCTACTGCGACGAGCCGCCGATCCGCCGGAAGACTTGGTCTCAGAGCTATTCTCCACGAATCTCTCACGACTTGCGTGCGACGCTTGTGGCTCAACTGGGCTACTCTTAGTAAGCGATGATGTGGCCGAAGCTCAAGACGACTGGCAACAGGCCGCTCTCTGCCAGATCTGCAACCAACCGATCCCGCCGGAGCGTCTGGAGGTCTATCCCGAAGCAGAGCGTTGTGTCGCTTGCCAGGATGCGGAGGACCGGGGCGTGGAGACTTTCGAGCCCGACTTCTGTCCGAAGTGTGGTGCTCTGTTGGAGCTGCGCGTGAGTCGGGGCGGAGGCATCACGCGTTACAAACAGTTCTGCATGGGTGATCCTCCCTGCCGCCTCTAGCCAGTTGCTACGATAGGCGTCATCATGGCTTTCAAACTTTCTATAGCTACTCTAGCTCTAGACTATCGCCCCTCAACCTTCGAACTTTCCCATGTTGCAACTGGTCGCCACAGCCGCCTTTGGATTAGAAGCGGTCGTCGTGCGCGAACTCGAGAGATTAGGATATGAACCTCGCGTGGCCAGGCCAGGCCGGATTGAATTCAAAGGTGACGTTAGCGCGATCTGCCGCACAAATCTGTGGCTGCGCAGTGCTGACCGTGTACTCGTTCAGCTTGCGAAATTTCCGGCTGAGGACTTCGATATACTGTTTGACACGGTGCGCGAGTTGCCGTGGGAAGAGTGGATCGCTCCCACAGCGGCAATACCCGTGCGAGGCCGTTCACAAAAGTCGCAGCTCACGAGTGTGCCAGCTTGCCAGCGGACGGTGAAAAAAGCGATCGTCGAACGGCTCACAGCGAAGCTGGGCGTCGGCACGCTACCTGAAACAGGCCCACCAACGCCGGTGGAGGTGGCATTGCTGGAAAACGAGGCGACCCTCTCGGTCGACACGTCGGGCGATGGCTTGCACCGCCGCGGGTATCGCACGCTCGTCGGTCCGGCTCAGTTGCGAGAGACATTGGCTGCGGGGTTAGTTCAGTTGAGCTACTGGCGTCCAGGCCGACCGCTGGTCGACCCATTTTGCGGTACTGCCACACTTGTGATCGAGGCAGTCCTATTGGGCCGCAACTTGGCCCCCGGGCGCCACCGCGAGTTCGCCGCGGAGCACTGGCCCGCAACGATAGGCGATGCTTGGCAAATCGCCCGCGTAGAAGCCGACGACTTGGCGCTTCCCCAACTCGAGGAAAGGCCGATCGGAACCGACATCGATGCCGAAGCGTTAAAGCTGGCCCGTTACCATGCCGAGCAGGCAGGTGTGGCCGAAGATATTCATTTTCAACAGCGAGCGTATGCCGATTTGCAATCATCGCGCGAGTACGGCTGTACGATCATGAATCCGCCCTATGGATTGCGACTGGGAGAAGACGCGGAAATCGAGGCCCTCTATCGATCGCTGCCAGGAGTGTTGCGGCGATTGAAAACATGGTCGCATTTTATTTTGTCGGCGCGCGATGACATGGAGCAACTGGTGGGGCAGCCGGCCGATCGTCGTCGCAAGCTGTTTAACGGCCAGATTGCCTGCACTTACTTTCAGTTCCACGGGCCCCGTCCACCGCGTGAGCGTGAGCTTGAGGCAATTCACAAGAGTTCGAATCAAAAATCAGCTCCGCCTCCGCCAGCATTTGGAGGGCTAAAAAGTGAAGCCTCGCGTCAGGCCGAAGAATTTGCCAACCGCCTACGCAAACGAGCCCGGCACCTGCGGCGCTGGCCCAGCAAGCGAGGCATCACCTGCTACCGACTCTATGAACGCGATATTCCCGAAGTGCCCCTAGTGGTTGATCGCTACGAAGATGCGTTGCACATTGCCGAGTTCGAACGGCCCCACGAGCGAACGGCCGCCCAGCACGCCGACTGGCTCGACCACATGCTCCACACGGCCGGGGAAGTGCTTGAGACACCGCGCGATTTAGTATTTCTGAAACATCGTGAACGCCAACAGGGCGACTCTCAATACGGCCGCTTCGCTGAAGAGGGGGCTACGCGAATCGTCCAAGAAGCGGGATTGAAATTCCAGGTGAATTTATCAGACTACCTCGACACAGGATTGTTTCTCGATCACCGTAACACGCGAGCTATGGTCCGTAGCGCGGCCGAAGGTAAAAGCTTCTTGAATTTGTTCGGCTACACGGGGGCGTTTACCGTGTATGCCGCAGCAGGAGGCGCCGTGCGGACGACTTCGGTCGACCTGTCAGAGAATTACTTGCGGTGGGCTGGCACTAATTTGTTACTTAACGGGTTTACGGGCCGAGAGCACCGGCTCGTTCGTGAAGATGCTACCGAGTTTCTTAGCTCGCTTAAATCGGATGAGACATTTGACTTGGCCGTCGTTGATCCACCGACTTTTTCCAATAGTAAACGACTGAAACGCGATTGGGACGTGCAGCGTGACCACGTCAACCTATTGAAGCAGGTCGTTGAGCAAATGTCCTCGGGCGGCCTAATATTTTTCTCCAGCAATTCGCGCCGCTTTAAGCTCGACGAAACTGCCATAGGCGGCGTAACTATTCGCGAAATTAGCCGCCAGACGGTCCCGGAAGACTTCCGCAACCAACGCATCCACCGCTGCTGGCGTATGGTCGTTAATTAGCCGCCAACGTCCCGGTGCAGCGCCATCCCAGCAGGATCACATATTCTGGATATGCGCTTGGAGCGCTGCCAGCTCGCGCTCGAAGCCGCCAGAGAGGATCGGAAAGCGACACCACGTCTTGGGATCGAGGTTTTCGTCGTCGAGATGAAACGACGGAGCATACCGTTCGCGTTTCCACTGATTGCGACACCAGAGCCGAAAGAACCGTTCGACCCAATGGCCAAGCTGCTGTGGATCGTACTCGTCGAATTTCGTGCGAATCACTTCGAACACTTTCACTGGCGAAAGCTTGTCGCGAATCGCAGCACGTTCGATGGCGTCAAGCACATGGTAGGGCATTAAGTCGCCTTCATCGGTTTGACTATTCTCTGGAGGGCGCAGTTCTGCGGTTGGCTGCTGATTGGTCACTGCGGCCAAGGACGGCAACGGACCTATGCCTGTGGGGCCAATTGTTTCCATCCATTTCAGCCAGTCGAGCAAGAATGCTTTGTCGATCCCAGTGATCGGCGATAGTCCACCGCACGTGTCACCGTCCATTGTGGCGTAACCGACGGCCGCTTCACTGCGATTGCTAGTCGCCAACAACAGTGAACCGCGCAAATTTGCCAACAGCCATGCGCCAGGGCCCCGTGCCCGAGCCTGGATGTTCTGTAAGGCGATGTCATCGGATTTCCAAGTTAGTTGCCGGCCAAGTGCTGTTGAAACTACTTCAATGTAGCCATCAACGGCAGAGTCAACATTCCACTCAAGGAACTCGGCACCGATTGCTTCTGCGACAGTGTGAGCTGCATCGCGCGTAGTCTTGCTGCTATTGCGAGTGGCCTGATAGACACACGTCAGCAGCTGGCCCATAATTTCTTCGTCTTCGGGGCTGGTGACTTGTTCTGTCCCGGGCAATCGAGAATCTGAAGTGTTGAGCTTCGCCAGAAGCCCCTCCTCACCAAGGTCGCCGACGCCCAGTTTTCCCATTAGCCAAATCATCGTGGCAACGGTGGCCGAATCGGCGCCACCGCTGAGCGAAACGATGTAACCGTTAGCTCTGCTCTTGCGCAGATAGTCGAATAGCGCCAGAGGCACAGCCCGGGCAAACTCCTCTTCTTTAGCTGGCGGCGAGACGTCCCAGTCCGAAGCCTGTGTCGGCCTACGCGGCATACTAAGCGCAGGCAATTTAAATTGACAATCGACCGTCGCACCACCTATGCCATCCCCTCTCTGAGACGGTTGATTCGCAGCCGAACGAGCACGACGCGTGGCTTCGACATCGACATCCGCAGTTGCCAACTGAAAATCGGCATAAGTGAACCGCGGCCCTACGGCCAACATCTCGCCCTCACTGGCGATCAGAGTGCCGCCATCGTAGATCGCCCGACCTGATTCGTTGCCCAGTAGATTTGCGTATGCGTAGCTTACGTGGAAGTCCCGGGAACCATCCAGCACGATCGCGCGCCGGATTTCCTGTTTGGCAAACGCAAAGTGGCTGGCGCTGGGATTCAGGATCACGTCGGCGCCACGCGCGGCCAGACGGATGCCGGGACGGTTAGGAACCCATGCGTCTCGGCAGATTTCCATGCCAACCTGTACACCACCGCAGTCGAACAGTAAATCGCCGACAGGATAGGAACGACCCGCTATAGTGATCTCTTGCACCTCACCTGCCGGCCATGGCCGGAACCAGCGTGGCTCGTAGTGGATGCCATCGCCGGCCAACTCTTGCTTGGCTACGAAACCAAGCAGCTTGCCATCGCATACTAACGCCGCGGCGTTAAATATTGCGCCGTCCAGCGGCAGCGCGATGCCAAGCGAAACCGCCAAGGAACCGCAGGAAGGAATGATCTCCTCAAGAATCTCCTGAGAGATTTCGTGCAGGCCGGCAGCGAGGAACTGATCCTCACAGCCGTAGCCACTGATACACAATTCGGGCAGGCACAGTATTCCGACTTCCGCTTCCTGCGCGGATCGGATCGCGGCCAGGATATTGCAACAGTTGTTCTCCCAATCGAGAGGCGTTTGATTGAGTGCAGCGGCGGCTAGTCGGAAGCGCGTCATACCTGGCAATATAGCCGCTACTGATGTACTAGGTCAGCCCACCAGCTTCAATCCAACAGAGCCAGCTTCAATCCAACAGAGCCAGCTTCAATCCAACAGAGTAAGGCGCAGGGCATTGAGTGCTTGTTTGCCAGTTCTGCTCCGCATGATGGCCGGATGCGATGCACAACCAAACCGCAGTTTCCGCGTTCCAGAAGGTGTGACTAACGATACGCACACACGGGCGTCTGCTACGTTGGTCACCGGGGGAAACGCTGCGATACCGATCGCAAAATCTGCATGTTGTTCGAGAGCGACTGCCTCGGCAAGTGCTGTTGCCATGGCAGAATCATGTGGCTTCACTTCGGCTGACAGAATCCTGGGATGAATCAGTGTTTTGAGCTGATCTCGGCTAGTAATGGTACGTCCTGCACGTAGCGCGTCGACTCCCTCAGTCGCCGTAGACAGCCACTGGGTAACAAGTCCCTCAGTCGCCCACTCAGCGACGGCTACCGTATGATTCTGTTGAGCGAGCAACCGGATCACGGCATGCTCCAGTTCGTCGTCTTCCTCGCCAAACACAAGAGTTCCAAGTGCTTCATGAACTGTAGCAATCGTCGGCTGCATTGCTGCAAGACATGTCGATTCGTCCGGTCCGCTGGATGTTATCCGCAGTGTGATCGTTGCGTCGCTCACCGTGATGCCAACCTGGGGCTCTCGTCCGCGGCGAATAAGATCAGGCAACATCGCTTCGAGATGACTTTCGCCCGCGCCGAAGCATTTGATGCGTCGATGAAGCGTGACGCGCGGCACGGGTTGCAGTTCTCGCACCCTGGGCAAAACGCTCGAGTAGCACATCTCGTGCATCTCTGCTGGAACGCCCGGCAATGCGAATAGTCTGCAGTCCGCTTTATCACTCTTCACGTGCATCTCAATTCCTGGAGCGGTGCCATGCGGATTCAAGATTGGCGTTGAACCGGCTGGAAAGTCGGCCTGCACTGCGTTGCGCTCTGGCATCTCGCGACCGCGTTGGAAGAAGAGTTGCCGAATCTGATCCAAAATGGAATTGTTGCGTACTAGCTCGACGCCCATGGCCTTGGCTAGGGCGTCGCGAGTAAGATCGTCGGCCGTGGGTCCTAATCCGCCGGTTACGACCACGATCTCGGCACGCCTGGAGGCTGCGCGAAATGCGGCAACATTGTCTGCCAGATCGTCTGCCACGGTCGTGTGAAACGCCACGGTTACGCCAAGCTCGGTAAGTCGTTGGCTGAGCCACTGGCTATTCGTGTCGAGCCGCTGCCCCGAGGTGAGTTCGTCGCCGATAGCTATTACTTCTGCACGCATACCTTGAAGTGTGCATGCGCAAGGGCGAATTGGGAAGAGCGCCTGTAAATTAAGGGCCGTGAGACTAGAGTCCAGGGTCAGGATCTATCTCGTCAACCGCCAGGTCGCTAATGATGGGTATCCAACTATTTCGAGATGGAAAAGCCAACGCTCGTGCGCGGACCGCGACCATAGTGGCCATGGTAATACCCAAAGTGAGGCCCATAACAAGGTGGTGGGCCATAGAAATGCTCCTCGACAACAACAGGGGTTGGCCTTGCCGCTACGGCGACTGGCGGTGGGGTCTGCATGATTTGAATCACGTCGGTCGCGACGCCTTGATTGCTCAAGTTGATCACGTCGGTGGCGGTGAGCGGTTGAGCCATTCCCGAGGTCCGCACGTAGTTTTGGATAAGTCGCGGGTCGACGCCCGACTGCGACATCATCACCACTTCGTCGACCGTGGCCGCGCCCGGACGCACCTGTCGCCCCAGGTGGGCGGCAATCTCTGCTCTGTTCTGGGCTTGCATTTCGTCCATCGTGCCGCCCACGGTAGCTCCAGTAATCGCCCCGAGTCCAGCACCGATGAGTGCTCCCGTTCCGGCATTGCCACCCGTGGCATCGCCGATGATGGCACCGGCTCCTGCGCCGGTTAACGCCCCGATGCCGGCACCACGGTCAGCATAATAAGGCGATCGGCAGCCAATAGTAGCAGCCACTAAAACGATGGACAGAGTAACAATATCACGAGTCGGTAGTTGTACGCATCGCCCGAACATGGCAAATCCAAAGGGGTAGCTTATGGGTGAGAATTGCGGGATGGGAATGGTCTCAGGCTACGGTTGGCCGGTCAAGGTCGACCCTAGCCAGCACTCTGATGCTCTTAACCGGTGCCAGCAGACCTGCAGAGGGGGCTTTAATTCCCTTTTTTCGCCGTCGAGCCATTCAGTGCTTGCGTTTCGGCCTGTTGTCGTTTAGGCTTTAATGCAACTCGGGATTTGTGGCCGCTTGCAGCCGACACTGCTAAAGAGCCAAAAACGTGGACCACCGAATGTGGTGGGAAACAACAATTCGATCAGCTTGCTAGTAACAAGCCGCATTTGCCGAGAGCATGTGCGGTTTTTTTTGTGCGCTAAAATCCAAACCCTGAATGTGATCATGAGCTCAATCAAAATGTCGAATCCACCCGTTGGTGCAAAATCGATTCCCAGTCCAGCAGCTACCGAAAGCTCGTCAATGACTCCGGCGGAAGTCTCGACGATGGCAGTGCACGCCGGCGAAGATCGACAGAAGCCAGGTAATTCGATTACGGATCCGATTTTCTGCGCATCGACCTTCACTTTTGCAGATACACAATCGTTAATCGACTTCGTCGAGCAAAAGCAGCCCCGCGAGGAATACGCCAGGTATGGTAATCCAGGTGAGCGTGTCGTCGAACGAAAACTCGCTGCGCTGGAGGGGGGCGAGGACGCGGTGCTGTTCTCCAGCGGCATGGCTGCGATTGTGGGTCTTTTGATGGCGAAGTTGAACGCGGGTGACGAAGTGATTTTCTTCGACGAATGTTATCACCGTAGCCGCGAATTCTGCACAAAGCATCTTTCGCGGTTTGGTGTAATTACTCGCCAAGTTGCAGCTTGCGACTACGACGCGATGGAAGCGGCGATCACCCCGAACACAAAGCTGCTGATAAGCGAATCGCCGACCAATCCGCACTTGAGCTGTGTCGACATCGAGCGATTCGCCCAGCTTGGAACGCAGCACTCAGTGGAGACGCTGATCGACGCGACTCTGGCTACTCCTTGCAACCTACGACCTATTGCAGCAGGCATCGATTACGTCCTACACTCCGCGACCAAATACCTTGGCGGACACAACGACCTTTTAGCAGGCGTCGTGGTTGGAACCACAGAAAAAATGGAGCCGGTCCGGAAACTGCGCGGCATCATGGGAGCCGTGAATGGTCCGCAGAATGTGTACTTACTTTCACGCGGTCTTAAGACCTTTGAACTGCGGATGCAACGGCACAACGAAAATGGCCAGCGCGTAGCCGAGTTTCTGGAAGATCATCCTCGCATAGAGCGGGTCTATTATCCGGGTCTCGAATCGCATCCCTATCATGAGGTCGCCAAGAAGACGATGCGTGGTTTCGGTGGGTTAGTTACGTTTCTGGTGAAAGATGCCGACTGGCGAACTACAGCCGACATTGTTGACGCGGTCAGAATTCCGCGTATCGCTCCCAGTTTGGGCGGGGCCGAGTCGCTTATTGAGCAGCCACTGATTATGAGCTATTACGAATGCACTCCCGAGGAACGTCAGGAATATGGCATTCCCGATAACATGATTCGACTCTCCTGCGGCATCGAAAATGCGGACGATCTGATCGCGGACCTACAGCAGGCGCTAGTGGAGTAGGTATCGCGGCTCGGGGGTTGCCTTAATCGAGCCCGGCGCGCCGCACTGCTCGTGAATCTGCCTTACTTACTCCCCACTCAGCAATGCCATGCAATTCCGCACCCGTGCCATCCACGACGGCAATGAAAAATGCCCTGAGACCGGTGCGGTTGTAAGGCCGCTGCACTTGGCTTCGACATTTGTTCAACCGGGAGCTGGTGATTGGGGCGAATTCGATTATTCGCGAAGCGGTAATCCGACTCGCAAAGCATTGGAGACAACACTCGCCTCTCTGGAGGGTGGCTGCGGTGCTCTGGCATTCTCCAGCGGAATGGCAGCCACCCATTGCGTGCTGGCAATGCTAAACTCTGGGGACCACATAGTCGCCGGCGGCGACATCTACGGCGGCACCTATCGCTTGCTGCACAAAGTGAGCAATCGCGCAGGCATCACCACTTCGCTCGTCGATGCTTCTGATCCTACTAATATCGAGCGAGCGATGTCTCCTGCCACGAAGTTGGTATGGATCGAGAGTCCTGGGAATCCACTGCTCTCGATCACCGACATCGCCGCCTGTGCCGAGGTTGCCCATCGCCACGGAGCATTGCTTGGCATCGATAGTACGTTCGCGACTCCCGTGCTGACTCGTCCGCTTGAGATTGGAGCCGATATCGTGATGCACTCTGCCACCAAGTACCTCGGTGGTCACAGCGATCTGATGGGCGGAGCGCTAGTAGTTGGCGATAAAGGGCTCTTTGAAGAGCTGTACTTTGTGCAGAACTCCACCGGTGCGATCATGGGGCCTCTCGAAGCGTTCTTATGTTCTCGCGGGCTCAAAACTCTAGAATTGCGCGTGCGAGAACAGTGCCGCACGGCACAACAACTTGCAGAATGGCTAACAGCTCACGATCACGTCGAGCGTGTACTCTATCCCGGATTGCCAGATCATCCGGGTCATGAGTTGGCGAAACGTCAGATGGGAGGTGCATATGGCGCAATGCTTTCGTTTGAGCTGCGGTGCGATTTCACTGCGGCGAAGCGATTTGCCGAGGCGACCCAATTGTTTCAACTAGCCGTTAGTCTGGGAGCAGTCGAGTCCCTGATCGAGCAACCTGCCTCGATGTCGCATGCCAGCTACGATGCCGCAGACAGAGCCAAGCATGGAATAACAGATGGCCTTATCCGTCTTTCAGTAGGTCTGGAAGCTTTAGAAGATCTAGAGCACGATTTGCAGCATGCGTTCTCGGCGTTAACATCGTAGCCAAGCCTTAGCGAACCACGAACAGAGGACCAACATGCAACTAGGTTTTGTCAGTGCGATTCTTCCTGATCTGTCATTCGAAGAGGTATTAAAAGAGGCCGCAGAGCTAGGGTACGACTGCGTCGAGGTGATGTGCTGGCCGCCAGGAGGGCCCGACCGTAAGTATGGCGGAGTCATGCACTTGGACGTCACGAATTTCTCCCAAACCCAGGCTGACGATACTCGCGCACTGTGCGAGAAACACGGCGTTGCGATCTCGGCATTAGGGTACTATTCCGACGTGCTCTCGGCCGACCCAGAGCAAGCCCAAGCGGCCCGCGAACATCTTCCTAAGGTGATCGACGCTTCAGCCCTATTAGGACTGCCAACAACGAACACGTTTGTCGGTGCGAACCACACTCTTGGCCTAGAAGAGAATTTTCAATTATTCGAGCAAGTCTGGCCCGATCTAGTGCAGTATGCCGAACAACGGGATGTTCGCATCGCAATCGAAAACTGTCCGATGCTCTTTCCGAATACTTGGCCTTTTGGTCTGAATCTGGCTCGTACGCCTGCGATTTGGCGACGCATGTTCGAGATAATTCCTTCAGACAGTTTTGGACTTAATTACGATCCCTCGCATTTAGAAATGCAGCTGATGGATCCGATCGGTCCCATTCGAGAATTCGGTTCGCGAATCTTCCACACGCACGCGAAGGACATGCGCATCGAGCACCAGCAACTTGATGACCTTGGTTCACTGGCGCTTCCCATGGAGCGAAGCACCGCGAAGATTCCAGGTTCGGGAGACGTCGATTGGCGAAAGTGGTTCGATGCACTTGTCGAGATTGACTATGATGGCCCTGTCTGCGTGGAAGTCGAAGACGAAAAGTATGAAGGGTCGCTGGAACGTCGCAGAGAGTCGCTGGCGATCAGCCACCGAGTACTACGTCCACTACTTTCCTAGAATGCTGTTTCGAGCTGTTCGCCAAAGGATATGGGTAAGTCGACAACCTCGGAGAGCCGTTGCAGGAAATCGTCTCGAGGGATTTCCACGACTCCTAAGCTACCGGTGTGAGGCGTCCACTGCTGAACGTCCAGGAGCCGATATCCCCGCGCGTTAAGATGTGCTACTAGTCGTGCTAGCGCTACTTTCGAGGCGTCGCGCATGCGATAGAACATACTTTCGGCGGCGAACAAACCTCCCATGGTCACTCCGTAGGCGCCCCCGACAAGTTGGTCATTCTGCCAGACCTCCACACTATGTGCGTGTCCCTGTCGGTGAAGCTCTATGTAAGCCTCGATCATTTCCTTGGTGAGCCAAGTACCTCCTTCGCGTCCAGGGCCTGCCGAGCAGCCGCGGATCACCTCGTCAAATGCACGATCGGACGTGGCCTGAAACTCACCAGAATTCAACCGCCGCTTCAGACGCTTGGAAACGTGCATCCCTTCTAGTGGTAAGATGGCTCGGGGGTCCGGCGACCACCACAACATCGGGTCCTCGGGACACACCGGCCAAGGAAAGATACCGTGCCGATAGGCGTCTAGCAGCCGCTCGCAGCTCAAATCGCCGTCGATCGCGACGAGCCCATCGGGTGTTGAGTGTGCAGGTGGTGGGAAAAAGCGTGGTGGCATGACAAATTAATCTAGTAAGATCGCAGACGCAAATGCTCGAAAAATCGAAAAAACAGCCTGGTTGACCGGCCAGCAGGATTCGGAGGATCATAGTATAATCGCTAATGCGAGCCTGTATCGGGGCAATGCCGGCAAGAGCAGGGCTATCGATGTAAGGGAACCGAATCAATGTACGAAGATCCTACTCCTACGAATACGCTGACGACCACCGTGCGAACTGAGGATACGAAGAGGGGGTCGCGTATTAAGCGATTGCTCTGGATTTTCGCCCTGTTGTTTGCTGTGCTCGTGGCACCATCTGTCGCCGGCCGGATCCAATACGCTCTGACGGCAGCGAGGGAGCGGGCCCAATACGACTTCGCCCGTGAGCATCACGACGATACGAACTTAAATCTCAATCAGGTTTCCAATGCCTCACGACTGCTGGCGCAGTTTGTCGGGCCGAGCGTTGTAAATGTCCGCACCAATCGAGGGCGCGGACAGGGGCAGGGCTCGGGTGTAATCGTCGATGCCGAGGGCTATATCATCACCAATTATCACGTCGTCGAAGGCGTCAACACTGCCGAAGTGCAACTCAGTGATGGGCGTCGCGGAGTAGCAAGCGTCGTCGGACGCGACGAGTTCGTCGATGTGGCGGTGCTCAAGACGGAGCTAGACGATTTGATCCCGGCCGAATGGGGCAACAGCGACGATTTGGCTGTCGGTGAGATGGTCTGGGCAGTGGGTAGTCCTTTCGGCCTGCAGAAGAGTATCACCTTCGGCATCGTCAGTGCCAAAGAGCGACGCGGCATACGCGGCATGCGTGACATAAGAAATAGGAAGAACATATTATATCAAGAATTTTTGCAAACAGACGCGGCCGTGAACCCTGGAAACAGTGGCGGACCTTTGGTCGATGTGGAAGGCAAGGTCGTTGGCATCAACACGGCCATCATCGGCGAGTCGTATCAAGGAATCAGTTTTTCGATACCGAGCACGATCGCCAGAGATAGTTACGAGCAAATACGCCGCGATGGCTGGGTGCAACGTGGTTGGTTAGGTGTGCAGCCGAGCAACGTAACCGACAAGATTTCACGTCGATTGGAAATCGAACGCGACCAAGGCGTATTGGTCTTGCATGTCGAAGGAAACACACCTGCCGCGGATGCAGGCATTGAAATCGGAGACGTGATTCTATCGTGGGACGGTGTCGAATGTTCCGACCCTATGCTCATGAGTCGGGCAATCGCTGCAACGGAAATTGGGTCGGAAGTAATTGTAAATATCGTGCGTCGTGGAGAGGAAGGCCCCGACCATTTGACGCTAAAGGTCACCGTCGCGGCTCGACCTAGGAACGATTCGTTGTAGGAATTGTCGCCATTGAATCTTGGACAGGAATGACATCCCACAGTGCCTCTCTCTGACTTGCAGGATGCGAAAGAGCAGATTCGCCAAGCGGTCGACATCGTCGACCTCGTGGGCAGCTACCTGGCCCTGCGCCGGCAGGGGCGCGGCTACGTAGCGCTGTGTCCCTGGCACGACGACTCGCGGCCTAGTTTAAAGGTGAACCCCGAACGGCAGTCGTTCAAGTGCTGGCCTTGCAACATCGGCGGAGATATTTTCAGTTTCCTCATGCGGATGGAAGGCCTCGAATTCCGCGAAGCGCTCGAGATGCTGGCCGACCGTGCCGGGATTTCGCTTGCCCCCACAAAACAACAGGGCGAGGAGTCTAGCCAATTCGATCGCCGAAACCTGTTACGGGCGATGGCCTGGGCGGAAAAGCAGTACTGCGAGTGTTTATCCCAAGCCGAAGAAGCGGAGCCGGCTCGGCGATATCTTGCCGAACGGGGTGTTACGACAGAAAGCATCAACGAATTTCGCCTAGGGTTCGCTCCTGCTAGTTGGGATTTCCTTCTGAGTAAAGCGGTCCAGGCGGGGAGCTCGCCGGCGGTTCTAGAGCGAGTTGGTTTAGTTAGTCCTCGTCAGTCAGGCGAAGGGTATTACGATCGCTTTCGAGGCCGGCTGATGTTTTCGATTCGCGACGTCCGCTCGCGCCCTATCGCTTTCGGTGGACGTGTTTTGCCAGGCGTAGGCGATGAGGATTCTGACCGAGCTGAAGCCAAATATATCAACAGTCCTGAAACTCCGCTGTTCAATAAGAGTAGCCACCTTTACGCACTCGACTTGGCGCGCACGGGCATTGCCCACGAGCAAAGTGTTGTCGTTATGGAGGGTTACACCGACGTGATCATGGCCCATCAGCATGGAATCACCAACGCGGTGGCCGTTTTGGGCACGGCGTTAGGCGAACGGCATGTGCCCTTAGTGCGTCGATTCACTGATAGCGTGACTCTGGTACTCGATGGTGACGAGGCCGGACAACGTCGTACTATGCAGATTCTCGACGACCTGCTAGCACTGTTCGTTGCCCAAGAAGTAGATTTACAAATTCTGACCTTGCCCGAAGGGGCCGATCCATGTGATGTTATTGCCTCGCAAGGAAGCGACGAGTTTCGACAACTGCTTTCGACTTCGGTCGACGCACTAGACCATAAGATAAAAGCTGTGACCAACGGATTGGCATCGGCCCCAGGCACTCATCGTTCCGCACAGGCGGTAGAAGAAATTCTCTCCGCGCTTGCGCGTGCTTTGCCCCAACAAATGGGAGCAACCTCAGCCGCCTTTGTACGTGAACAGCAAGTGCTCTCTCGGCTAGGGCGAGAGTTTGGTGTCGCGGAAGAGGCATTACATAAGAGGCTTTCGGCGCGGCGGCGAGAAATCGCATCGCGAAGCAATACAACTTCTTCAGCTCGTTCGGTTAACGAATCTCCACGACGCGTACAGCGATTGGCTCTTTCTCCTTGGGAGCGTGAGCTGCTGGAGCTGTTGCTGCATCAACCGGAGTTCCTACCCCGACTCGCCGAGGTGCTCACTCCGGAAGAGATTCCTACCGACGTCTGCCGAACCTTCTATGCGAAGGCGCTGGAGGTGATGCATGCGGGACAGATTCCGACGTACGAACAACTCATGTTGGCTACCGACGACCCCGAGGCAAAAAACCTGCTCGTCGATTGCGACGAGCACGGTCGCGATAAACTCGGCAGCGACACCGATCAGCGAGTTCGCGACCTATTGTCCCGGATCGCCCAAGACAAAGAAACGGCCCAGCACCAAGATCGACTGGCCGATTTGAAACAGAAACGACTCGACCCCCAGCACGAACAGGAGGTACTCACCGAACTGTTTAACGATTTCCGGCGTCGCCAAACAGGTTCCTCACCCACGGATGGGTAAGGTGTTTGAACGGCGCGAGCGAATGTTAGCATTCCACTCCGCAGAATCCCGCAAAGCCCACGAGTTACAATCCCTGGGCGAATCGCTGCGATGAATTTGCTTTCACGCTCAATTCCGCTTTAACTTTTCCCTGCACAGGAAGTGCCGGAGGAGTTTGATATGACCCTCGACAAGATTTCTTTCAGCCAACTCGTTGAACTGGCCCAGACGCAAGGTTTTCTGACCTACGCTCAGGCGAATGACTTTCTTCCCGATGAAGCCACGGACGCTTACCAAGTCGATCGGTTGCTCGATCTTCTTGACGGTCTTGGCATCGGATTAGTAGAAGGCGACAAGCCATCGGTTTCGCTCGAGACCGCGACAGACGACAACGCCGAGCGAGAACGGCTCTTCGCCGAAGAGTTGCCAAAACTGACCGATGATCCGATCCGCATGTATTTGTCTCAAATGTGTCGGATTCCTCTTCTTACACGCGAAGAAGAGATCACGCTGGCAAAGAAGATTGAACTTTCCCGAAAACGGTTCCGACGGGACCTGCTGAGTTCTTTTTTTGCCATGCAGGCAACTGTGGCAACGTTGAAACGAGTGCACGCCGGCGAGCTGCCATTCGATCGCACAATCAAGGTCTCGCTTACCGAGCGACTGACAAAGGATCACGTGTCGGCCCGCATGCCTCACAACTTGGCAACGCTCGACCACTTGCTCAAGGCTCAGCAGAGTGACTTTTCTGTCCTCTCGAGCCGATCGGCCGATGCAGAGGAAAAACAACGAGCGCGGCAAAGGTATCTCGGACGGCGCAAGAAAATGGTGCAGCTGGTTGAGGAATTGAGCCTGCGGACGCGTCGAGTGCAGCCACTGATGAATCAGCTGGAAGCTTTTTCTCAGCGCATGGACCGAATGCAAAGCCAGCTCGCTCAATTGAAAGCAGAGGGCGCAAGTTCGAGTCGCATCGAGCCTGTGCGACGCGAGTTGCAACAGCTGATGCAGCAGACCCTGGAAACGCCGACCAGCCTCCGCAATAGATGCCAACGCTTGCTGAAACATCTCAAGGAGTTTGAGCGTGTGAAACGCGAACTTTCCAGCGGAAATCTGCGCTTGGTAGTTTCGATAGCTAAGAAGTACCGCAACCGTGGCATGAGTTTTCTTGATCTGATTCAAGAAGGCAATACAGGACTGATGCGTGCGGTAGACAAGTATGAGTACCGCCGCGGCTTTAAGTTTTCGACCTATGCCACCTGGTGGATTCGACAGGCAATCACGCGCGCCATCGCCGATCAGGCCCGCACGATTCGCATCCCAGTACATATGATCGACGTGTTGAGTAAACTGCAGCAAACCGCTAAACGGTTGCAGCATGAGTTGGGCCGACTTCCCACTCACGAGGAGACTGCTCGTGAGGCGGGCATCGATCTTGAAGAGAGCCTGCACGTCTTGGACATCGGTCGCACGCCGGTGAGTCTCGATCGACCTATCGGTGAAGGCGAGGATTGTAGTTTCGGTGAGTTTGTTGAAGATGCACACACCGAGAATCCTCTTAAGCTGGCGAATAACGGGCTCTTGCGTGAGAAGATCGAGGAGTTGCTCAAGACCCTCACCTATCGTGAAAGGGAGATCGTCCGCCTGCGGTATGGGCTGGCTGACGGGTATTGCTATACCCTTGAAGAAGTGGGACGCATCTTCAAAGTCACACGCGAACGTGTGCGGCAGATCGAGGCCAAAGCGGTCGCCAAGCTGCAGAATCCAGTTCGCAGCTCGGAACTTAGCGAGTATGTGGCCGATAGCCCGGAGATCTCTGTGGAAGAAGTGTGGGACGAGCTGCCTGAGGAAGTTGCCGCCGCGGCCTGACTCTACGTCTTCATAGCAGAAATGCGAGGCCTCGACCGCCCTGGTCGAGGCCTTTTTTATTTTTGAGCCGGCGATTAGGTGGGAATCTATAGCCACCCTATTGGTGCAGCGAATGATCGCTACAATGGATAGTTTCCCCTGAAGTGGGTTACACCTAGCAATCATGGGATCGCTGGTCCCTTTCGCGATACGGAGAGTTTCTATGGCAGTTTCTGCGGCGGTGTTGCGAGGCCTGCACCGCATCCACTGTCAGCTGGCCGAGTTGAACGAACGTTTGGAGCGAGGCCCCCGACAGATCAAAGCGCGGGAGGCGAACGTCGCGAAATTTGAGGCCGCGCTGACGACTTCTCAAGATAGCGTGAAGCAAACCAAGATGGCTGCTGACCAGAAGCAGCTCGATCTGAAGTCCGGCGAAACCAAGATCGGTGATTTGAAAGCGAAACTCAATGCCTGCAGTAGCAACAAAGAGTACCAAGCGCTGCTGGAGCAAATCGCTGCTTCTGAAATGGCTAACAGCGTGCTGGCCGACGAGATCCTCGAAGCGATGGACAAAGGTGATCAGTTGGAGCTGGCAGTCGGTGAGGCCAAGACCCATCTCGAATCGGCTCAAACGGAACTCAGCAAGTGCCGTGACGCGGTCTCGTCCGAGTCGGAGCTGATTCGGGGCGACATTGCGCGGTTGGAAGGTGAATTGGCCGAATTGGAGAAACAGCTCCCAGCTGAGATGAAGGAAGACTACCGCCGTGTGATCCGCAGCAAAGGAGCCGACGGGATGGCTTTGGCCGAGGAGGGCGTCTGCCTGGCGTGCGGCAATCTGGCTACGCTCAATATGCAGAACGAACTGTTGCTCTCGAAGCCGGTCTTTTGCAAAGCTTGTGGCTGCCTGCTGTACGTGGGGGAAACCTAGGCCTGTTGCCGATTTACGGCATCTGGCGTCGCCCATCTTTACACGGGCAGGCCGCCGCGACACAATAAACGCCTGCAGTGGGTCTTCCGTAAGGAAGGCCCGTTTTTCGTTTTGTTGGTTTGAGAGGTTCTCATGTCCGATCGCATCCCGATGACTCGCACCGGTTACGACAAAATCAAAGCTGAGCTTTACGACTTTGAAAATGAGCAGATGCCTGTGATCGAAAAGCGCATTGCCGCTGCCCGCGCGGAAGGCGATCTCAGCGAAAACGCCGAGTACCATGGCGCACGTGAGAGCCAAGGCATGCTCCAAGCGAAAATCAACATGATTCGCGATAAGCTCAGCCGGGCCGATATCGTCGACATGGCCTCGTTGCCGAAGGATCAAGTTGTGTTTGGCGTCACGGTCAAAGTCAAAGACCTCGACTTTGGCGACGAAGAAGAATTCACACTCGTCGGCGCAGGCGAGGAAGACTACGACGCAGGCAAGATCCTCATCACCAGCCCGTTGGCTCAGGGGCTCTTGGGAAAAAAACAAGGCGAAAAAGCGAAGATCGAAGTACCTGGTGGTACGAACAACTTCGAAATTCTCGAGCTGCGTTTCGAGGAATGATGCTCCTTTCTTCAGTCGGTCGCAAAGCTATAGACGCATACGTGGCGATAGATTTCTCCCGGCCGCAGAACGATTGACGGAAATTCCGGTTGGTTCGGAGAGTCGGGGTAGTGCTGCGTTTCTAAACAAAAGGCCGAATGGCGCGGGTACGTTCTGCCTTGCTTTCCCGTCTGACCACGCAAGCCGTTACCCGTATAGAGCTGCACGGCAGGCTGGTCGGTTTCAACGGTCATCACGCGCCCTGAAAGTGGATCGCGCACTTGAGCAATTTTTCGAAGCGTACCGATTTCGCCATCGAGTACGTAGTTGTGATCATAGCCGCCGGCTGGTGTCTCAACCAACTCATCGATTCGCGCACCGATGCTCTGGGTTGTGCGAAAATCAAACGGTGTGCTCGCCACCTCAGCCAGTTCACCGGTAGGCAAAAGTGTCTCATCGCTTAGAGTATAGCGCTCCGCGTCGAGCCAGAGTTCATGATCAAGAATGCTCCCCGCACCATGCCCGGCGAGGTTGAAATAACTATGGTTCGTAAGATTCACGATCGTCGGTCGATCGGTCGTCGCCTCGTAGTCGATCCGCACGCCGTTCTGCTCGGTCAGCCGATAGGTCACCGTCAAGTCGAGCGTACCGGGGTACGACTCCTCGCCGTCAGGGCTCGCGTAGGTGAATTTCACGCCGGCTCCTTCGCCTAGCGACTCACCACTCCACTCGACTTTGTCCAAGCTCCGCTCAGAACCGCCGTGCAAATGATTCGTACCGAGATTCTGAGCCAACTGATATTCAACACCATCGAGCGTAAACCGCCCATCACGAATCCGATTCGCGCAGCGTCCGGTCGTGCAACCAAAGTGTTGATTGTCGCCCGACTGGTAGCCGGCCTCGTCATCAAACCCCAACACGACATCCGCGAGATTCCCATCCCGGTCGGGAACGTGCAGTTCCGCAAGTGTGGCGCCTCGGGAGATCCACTTGGCTGAGAGTCCGTGCGCATTGCTGGCAGTAAATTCCATGACTGTTCCTTGTTGACTCAAATTGAAGTTTCAAAGCTGAGATTTGTCCTTGAACTTAGTCGATCGCGGTCGATTATCTCGTTCACCCAAAGTCCTTGCAACCGCCGCTCGTGGCGCGGCGATGATCTGTGTTTGCGGTTCTTCTGGTCAGAGTTTTGTCGCTATGCCTGGGGTCCCATGTTTTGGGTCAAAACTCAAGGGTTTTGTCCGCCGTCGATCTGGTCGACGACTGCTATAGCAGCCTGTTTTGTAAATCGACCGTGACAAAAAGGGCCGAGTTTAGGTCATTTTGACTTCCTTTCATTGGACGAAAGTGTTTAGTTGCTGATTGTTAGTCGCTAGTTGCTAGGAGCTAGTGGCTAAGGACTAACAGCTAGTAAATAGCCGCGATGCAATGCATCGCCGGGCGCAGCGCAACACAACTCCGCGCAACCTAAGCAGCATATTATCAATTTCGCACTTCGATTTCAGCAACGATTTTTGGCCGGGGAAGCTACAGGTTACGTTTAGGTTTTAGCTCCTAGATAGCGGGGTCGCTAATAATTGAACCACGGAGTCACGGAGGACACGAAGAAAAGGGAGGAGAGAAAGCTCGTAGGGTGTGCTGCGGAGCGAAACGCACCTGAGATATCGTGTGATACGCTACGAATCCAGAGGCCGTAAGTTTACTATTCTCTCGAAGCACCGGTGATTTGGAGAAATTGATAGTACTGTTACAATGTATGGCACTCATTGCCTGACGTTTGGGCAGATACACAATGTTTATCTAGTGAGGTGCGACGGCCATGTGTAGTTTCCGACGCAATTCCGTTAAGACCATGCTCACGGTTTATTTCTCCACGAGCGCGCTAATCCTGCTAGCGAACGACACGCTCCGCGCGGAATCCGAATTCTCAGATGAGCCCGCCGCCCATCGGCGCTTTGATCAGATGATCGAGACGTTGCGCAGCGCAGATTCTCTCTCGTACGATTGCCGACATACTTGGAAGATCGACGAGCAGCTCATCACAGACGTGAATTATCATGTTTGGCTAAAGAAGCCGAACTATTTTCGCGTCGAGGTGAAAACGGTCCCAGAGGGAGAGACCTGTTTCGTTCTGATCGGGGATGGGGAGAACTCCTGGATGTATTGGCCGCTAGGTCGACCACGATGGAGTCTTGTTCCCGAGAGTGACGAAGAATACGCGAATTCCCGTTTTAACTCCTACCGAAAGCAAAGTGCCCCAGCGGGAGACTACTCCATTGGCCATTCGCTCGAATTCGCCTCCGAAAACTGTATGGCTATACCAGCGGTGAACCCGAGCCTTTTTCATGTTCGCGAAAGTCCCTTATGGGAGTTCTTGGACGGCGTAAGGGCGCTGGAAACGACAAAGGTTGGAGCTGAAAAATGCGAAGTGATCGAAGTCAGTATGTTCGATGGTCAGCGAACTTCGACACTTTGGCTGTCGCAATCCGATAATCTTCCCAGGAAGACCAAGCAAATCGTACGAGTCAGGAGAGAATCCGTATTGGTGGAAGAGTGGTCTTCTGTCGCTCTGAACGAAGAGATTCCCAACTCAAAGTTCGAATGGGATCCGCCGTCGGACTGGACCGAGTGGGTACGGCCCGATTCCGAGGCTAGACTTCTCAAACCGGGCACCGAGGCTCCCCCTTTTGAACTTGTGTCGGCCGAGGGAGGGACGATCAAACTTTCGGATTATGATGGCGAGGTGCTCTGGATCTATTTTTGGCGAGTCGGTTGCCCACCATGTCGAGACAGTATGGTTCATATGCAGAAACTCTATTCGCAAAACAAAGATCAAGGGCTCGTTATCCTCGGCTTTAATAGTGCGGACGACAAGGATGTCGCCTTGGAGTTCATAAGTGAGAAAGGGCTGACATTTCCGAGCATTGTCGACCCTTCCGATGAGGCGGACGGAATCAATGCATACGATTACGGATGCAATGGTGTACCGGTAAACTACATCGTCGATCAAGAGGGAAAAGTGGTCGACGCCTGGTCCGGTTACTACGAAGGACACGAGCGAGCTTTGAAGGCGCTGAAGGAGACAGGGCTCGAATTGGAAGTCCCGACGCCAGCGACGAAGCATTCGCAATAACGACGACTGACGACTGGAATTCTCCAAGGAAACTTGGTTTTCTAATCCAAAGTTCTCAGGCGCGCGATTTCTGCTACAATGGGCGGCATTGCGACGAATTTCGATTGGAATCGGAGCGCTCGATGTTAGTCAGCTTACAGCGATTTTCCTGTTCAGCATCGTTCTGCGTCGCGGTCTGCTTGTCCTTCGCTACTCAGAAGGGTTTCGGTCAGTTCAGCACCGTAATCAATGTGCCGCCGGACGTGGCACCATCGTGGATTGATTCTGGTACTCAACTCAATCTGTCCGCTGGAGGGACACTTGACAAGTTTTTCTGGGTAGGCAACGGTAGTGAGGCAAATATTTCTGGAGGCTCTGTAGGATTACGTTTCGAGGTCGATAATGGCAGCACGGCAAACATCTCCGGCGGCTCGTTTGGCGACTCCTTCGGAACTGAGATTGGCAGCGCTGTGAACATCATTGGCGGAGAGTTTCGCTTAGATTCTGTGCCGATTGAAGGTCTTGAAACAGTGGGCAACACGCTGCCGTTCGATATACCTGCGGGCTCCGTGCTGAGCGGGACGCTCGCCGATGGCACGCCGTTTGCGTTTTCTGACCTTGATCCCGACTTCATCTCCGACGGCACGATAACACTCAAAGCGGCTGCTTTGCCGCCCGTTGGTCCCGGAGTGATTGTCGTGCCCAGCGATCCCGTGCCGCAGGGAGTACGCACCGCTCAGGTTCTGGTTGTTGATGATGGCGGGGTTGTGGATGATAGTTTCAATGCTGGCTGGGGTAGCACGGTCGTTGTCGCGGGTGGCCAAGTGGGCAACAATTTCGAGGCTGTGGGTGCTCAGGTCACGGTCTCTAGCGGTTCGTTGGGCTGGGCTGCTGACGCCTTCGAAGGGAGCAAGGTGGACATCTCTGGCGGTTCAGTTGGAATTGGCTTCGCTGCCCATAACGGTAGCGAGGTGAATATCACTGGCGGTTTCGTCGGAACTAGCTTCGACGCCCGGAGTGGTAGCGAAGTGAACATCTCTGGTGGCTCGATCGGTGACTATTTCAGCGCTCGAAGCGGTAGCGAAGTGAATCTGTTTGGCACCCAGTTTGTGCTCGACGGGCTGGACATCACGGCATCGCTTACGACCGGAACTCCCTTCACAATCACCGATCGTGACGTCGATCTCAGTGGCCACTTGGCCGACGGCTCGCAATTCAGCATTGATCTGAATAGCATTGACCACGAATATGCGCCGTCAATATTCGAACCTCTTGCTCTCTTGACGGTGACGCGGGTTGATGCTGAAGACGGGGATTTCGACGGAAACTTTGTCGTAGACGGGGCCGACTTTCTGAAATGGCAACGTAACCCGAGTGTCGGTTCCATGCAAGAATGGGAAACGAATTACGGCTTAGCTTATCCGCTCTCGACGGTCGCGGCAGCTGTTCCTGAGCCGGCTTCTCTGCTGCTCGTTGTCTCGGGTATTGGCTTGCTCTCGCTCAGAGTGCGAAGAACGTGATGTTCCTCCGCGCCGGCGATGCGTCGCATCGCGGCTAGCGACTGTGAATGTCGTCGCGACGCTTAGCTGTGCGAGCGCTCTAAACCGAAATCAAGCGGGAGCTGGGGGTCATTTTCTCGGTCGGGGTCGAGTTCTTCGAAGAGTAGACTCGGTTGGATGTCGTGGTTGTGTTGGTACTTTGAGGCGTACTCTTCGATAGCGCCGGCGATCTCGTGGTAGAAGATCTGGCAGATCGAGGTGCCGGCGTAGATGCGAACCGGTTGGACGGCGAAAATTTCCAGTGTCCAGTAGCCGGCGAAGCCGACGTCGCCGAAACCGGCCGTGACGTGGACGAACAGCCCGAGGCGGCCGACCGAGGAGCGGCCTTCGATTTGCGGCACCAGGTTGTGTGTGACGGTTCGCTCGGCGGTGCGGCCCAGGTAGAGCTGATTGGGGCTGAGCACCAAGCCTTCTTCTGGAATATCGATACGGCGGACCCGATTGGCCTTGGCCATGTCGAGCACCACTTCTTCGTAGACCATCAGCTCGTTGTGGAGCGTGAGGTTGTAGCTGTTGGGATTGAGCCGTGATTGATTAAACGGTTCGATCTCGATGTCTTCGCCGATGCGACGAACAATTTCACTTCCTGAAAGGATCATCTCGCCAAGGTCTCCTTGTTGGTGAGTTGGATCTTGATTTTTTTCACCACAAAGCCACAAAGAAGAGTAGACAATAAGACCGAATCAAACGGTTTTTTCTTTGTGCTCTTCGTGCCTTTGTGGTTCAAATCTTTCCGAAATTTTTTTACACGCCGATTTGGGGACAAAATTTGGTCATGGAGCAGTCACCACATTTAGGTTTACGGGCGTCGCAGATCTGACGACCGTGGTGGATCATACGGTGCGAAAAATCGATCCACTCTTTCTCAGGCAATACCTGCATTAGGTCGGTTTCAACCTTCACGGCGTCTTTCTGTTTCGTAAGCCCCAAGCGACGGCTGAGGCGGCCGACGTGAGTATCGACGACAACGCCTGTGGGGATGCCAAAGGCAGTGCCCAACACAACGTTAGCCGTTTTACGGCCGACGCCTGCGAGCTCGACCAAGGCGACGAGGTCTTTGGGAACTTTTCCATTGTGCTTTTCAACGATTTCGGTACTGCAGGCTTTGATGTTCTTGGCTTTGTTGCGGAAGAAGCCGGTGCTTTTGATCGCCGTCTCGATGTCTTTAAGTGGCGCCGTGGCAAAGTCGGCCGGCTTGCGATATTTCCGGAACAGGTCTTTGGTGACCAGGTTCACCCGCTTGTCGGTACATTGGGCCGAAAGAATCGTAGCAACCAATAGCTGAAACGCGGAGCGATGCACCAGGGCACACTCAGCTTCGGGATAGTCGGCCTTGAGTCGCCTCAAAACCTTTCGAGCCGCCTGTTTGGCTTCGGCAGTCGGTGGTTTAGCAGGCGGTTTAGCAGGCATAGCGCGGAGCGGTCATATGTGGTGGTAATTATCGGAATCTGCCTCGTATCGAGCCCTGCGACCGGGTGATTTGGGCTCTGCCGATCGGCTGCTTACCGCGAATCTGTGCGTCATTGTGTCGGTTGACTCCTAAGTGTCAAGGCTCCGAAAAACAGTTCGCTGGACCCCCAATAGAGAGGTGCATTTCGGATTGCCGAGTGGAGCTGGCCCTGAGCGAGCGCGCTGCCTATAATCACCCAGAGGGCTCAAGGGACTGTCGCCGCAAGGAGCGCCGCTGTAATCCCCCCGCCAGGATCGCCCCCATGTCCGACGAAGCCCCGCCTTACGACCCGCTATACCTGAAGGGTATCGAGTATTTCAACGTATGTGACTTTTTCGAAGCCCACGAAACCTGGGAGGAGTTGTGGACCGAGTATCGAGGTCCGGGCCGAAAGTATTACCAAGGGCTAATTCAAGCAGCGGTGGCGCTGCACCATTTCGGAAATGGTAATCTTCGCGGTGCGAAGAAAGTGTACATTACTAGCCGCCGTTATCTGGAAGAGTATGGTTCCTGGTACGAAGGACTCGACCTAGAGACATTCCTTGCTCAATACGAAAAATGCTTCGCAGAAGTTCTTGCTTGCGAAGAAGAATTTTCAGACATCGAAATCGTTGCTGATTTGATACCTGAAATACATTTGAACTGAATCACCTGAAAGAAGGTAAAAATATGTTGCCTTGGAATGTGGAAGACCTGACATTCGATGCGACGAGATTTCGCGGAAAGACACGTTTGTTTCCGCTCCCCGATTTGGTCATGTTTCCGCACGTGATGCAGCCGGTTCATATTTTCGAATCGCGCTATCGCGAAATGCTCAACGCAGCACTCGACAGCGATGGGCTAATTGCGCTGAGTGTGCTAGCTCCAGGCTGGGAGGCTGACTACGACAGCCGACCGGCTGTAATGCCGTACGCTTGCTTAAGTCGAATAGTGACACATCAGCGTACCGAAGAGGGACATTACAATGTCCTGCTGCTCGGTTTAAGACGCGTCAGAATCGACCTCGAGTTGCCCCCGACTGTTTCGTATCGCGAAGCGGAAGTTACTGTGCTCGATGACCAAGTCATCACGGAGAACGATGCCGACCGCTTGAGTTTGCAGACGGCGCTCACCAAGCGATTTGAGGAAACCTTGCCGCCGGGGCAGCCGACCAATCCCGCCTTTCAAGAACTCTTGAGCTCAGAGGTTCCCCTCAGCGTGTTGACCGACCTGGTGAGTTTTGCCACGCAGATCGACTTTGAGACGAAGTGCGAGCTACTTGGCGAATGCGACGTCGATCGCAGAGCAGCGCTGCTTTTGGAAGCAATGGATTTGGTGTCTCTGGACGGGGCACCGCCCCAGCCGAAGCGACGCTCCGGCTATCTGCCGCCATTTAGCAAGAATTAGCGCGGCGGGGCTTGCTGGCTCTTTCCCTTGCAGAACCGCTTATCTTTCCGTGGATACTGCGGACCAACCGTGCTCGTCTACTTCTAATTCGCGTGCGGGGGCGTAGCTCGTAGCATGATTGGTTACCGGCTGGCGATACACGGCATTTCGCACTTCGACCGTAGGCCGATTAGCAGAGCGGTCGCGGGGGCTGAACAGTTTCGGAGGTTCGAGGTAGGTATTCGAATCGGTCACTGGCGAGGGATCGTCCGACGTACCACTGCTATTTTCGCTTTCGCTCGGATAGTTGGAACTCGCTGGGATTCTCTCGCTGGGGTCCAAAGCAGGTTGCGGGGTAGGGGGGGCTGAGGATGAGCTATCGGAGTAAATCGGTGTACCCGAGCCGCCGGCACAGCTGGAGCAGCCAGTGCTTGGCGCGCCATAGACGGCCTGGCTCACGCCCGAGCTGCAACTCGAACAGCTGCCACAGCCGCCGCAGGCAGGTTGGGCACAACCACAAGGGCTACAGCTGCAAGGATCGCACCCACAAGTACCGCACGAGGAAACGACCGGGCTCAACGCAACTGGTCGGGCAACCGTGTAACTCGTGCTTGCGAGCGGTGCATAAGCAGTGACGTAAGGCCGATAGGCCGCGGTGTACGACGTAGGCGTGTAAGCATAAGCGGCTGTGTACGGAGTGTACGCCGCTGTGTAAGGCGCGTAAGCAGCAGTGTAAGCCGGCGCTGCAGCAGCAGTGGTAACGCCCCAGCGACGCATCCTTCTACGATCGAACCAACGGCCGGGATACCACCCTGTTCGAACCTGTTGCGTCGCCACTGGTTGGTAGGCTACGGTCGGTTGGTAGTAGGCGACGGTGGGCGATGCGCATGTGCTGCACTGAGCATTGGCATCGGGCGCTGTGGCCACGCTCGCTAGAATTGCCACGACACTCACCAGGACGAAACAGATTGAACTGCGGTTCATAATAGTCTTCTCGCTAAAGAAAATAGGTTCCACGAGGGCTTTCCCCCATCTATTAGGTTTAATCTCCCGACCTAGCTCTTGGCAACAAAAAACTGCTGCTGCAGAGAATTTGGTCGTGATTTCACGTTGGGGAGACTTTACGCTCTGGGAAAAGTCGGCGAGAGGAGCGTCTTTGCGCGGCGTCATTACTGACATTGCTTCACAGGCTTGCTGGCATTGCTTCGCTGAAAGCAAATCAATTGGGGTGGCCAGCACCTATTGAACAATTGTAGCCCACGCTGAGGGAAAGGCGCTCAGAACGCTAATTCGTACCAATTTCCAGGCCAATCCATGTCGCGAAAAAGCATCATGCAATCGGATACTCCGATTCAGTGTTAAATACGCAGCGGGTATGGCAAGGGTTCGACTTCAGGTCGGGTCGTTTGTCGGCAACGCTAGCGTTGTAGCCAATGTGCCGCTTGGTCCGACCGGAACGTCGGTGCGCATTAGAGCGGTTCGCGAATGTCAATAGACCGAGACCGCCCGCGCTCACTTCGGTGTCTGAGCGCGACTAAAGCCGATGCGCTCGAGAGCTTTGTAGACTTCTTCGAGCGTCTTCTCGCCGAAGTTAGAGATGCTCAACAGATCAGCGCGTGTGCAATACAAAAGATCGTTGACCGTGAAGATGCCTTTCTCTTCCAGGCAGTTGGTCGTGCGCACTGCCAAGCCGATTTCCGCGGTGCTCATTTCCAGACGATCTTTGAGACCTTGGTTGGTGAGCTCAGCTTGATTCAATGGAATGCGGGTCATGTTCGGGCTCCTTCCCTTTGCTTAAATCTTAGAATGTCCATGTGGTCTGGATGACCGCTTCGTCTGGCGGCGAGTATAGCAACTTTTCGTAAGGTGAAACGAGAAAAATCACGTCTCACAGCTTTTTTTCTGGTCCCCGTGTGGTGCTGTCATTGGCGCGGCTTGGCTGTGGCACCTAGGATTGTAATTGACGGAGGTAGACTCGACCTCGCTGGTGAGGAATGTCAGGCAAAGAATAGGGTACTTGTGGATCCACTCTTAAAATCTCTGAACGAAGACCAATGCGAGGCCGTGCAGCACGTGGAGGGGCCCATGCTGGTGATTGCGGGTCCGGGTAGCGGTAAGACTCGGGTCGTCACGCACCGGATTGCCCACTTGCTGCGCGAAGGCGTGCCGGCTTCGCAGATCCTGGCGTTGACCTTTACGAATAAGGCCGCCGACGAAATGCGAGCGCGGGTCGAGCAGCTTGCGCCGGGAGAGCAGGTGTGGGTGAGTACCTTTCACCGGTTCGGGGCGCGGACCTTGCGGAACCACGCCGAGTACGTTGGCCTGACGCCGAACTATACGATCTACGATACCTCTGACTCCAAGCAGACGCTGTCGCGGCTGATCGAAGCCGGTAACTTCAAGACGATGCACTACACGCCCGACCGCATCGCTGCGGCGATTAGTGCCGCGAAGAATAAACTAATCACGCCCGACACGTACGAACCTCGTCCCGGCAGTCCGCTGAGCCAAATTGTCGCAGAGATTTATCCAGCCTATCAGGAGCGGCTGCTCGCTTCATCTGCCGTCGATTTCGACGACTTGCTGCTGCATGTTGCGCAGATGCTTTATAAGAATTCTGAAATCCGGAGCACGCTCGACGAGCGTTACCGGTTCATTTTGGTCGACGAATACCAAGATACCAACCATGCCCAATATGTAATGCTGCGCGCTCTGTCGGTCGATTACCCCAATCTGGCGGTCACGGGTGACCCTGATCAATCAATCTACGGCTGGCGCGGCGCAGATATCAACAACATTCTGCAGTTCGAGTCCGACTATCCCGAGGTGCGACTCGTTCGGCTAGAGCAAAACTATCGCAGCACGAAACGGATTCTGCACGTCGCGGATCAGCTGATCTCTCACAACTTAAAGCGGAAAAAGAAAAAGCTATTTACGGATAACGACGAAGGCTGCCCCGTGCGATTGGTGGAGTATGCCAATCAGGATAAAGAGTCGCAGGGCATAGCAGAGCAGATCGCCGCGCAAATTGCCGCCGGCAGTCGCCGGCCGAGCGACTTCGCTATTTTCTATCGCGTGAACGCCTTGTCGCGATCCTTGGAACGCGCGCTGCGCGAAGCCGCCGTGCCCTATCAAATGATTCGCGGGCAGGAGTTTTACCAGCGCAAAGAAATTAAGGACGTGCTCGCCTACTGTCAGCTGATCAATAATCCGCGGGACGATCAGGCCGTGCTGCGCACCATCAACACTCCCACCCGCGGCATTGGCCGTAAGACAGTCGATCGATTAGCAGAATACGCCTATTGCTACGGAGTCTCGCTGCTCGAGGCGGCCCACGAGGCGGTTCAGGTCGAAGGTTTAGCTGCCCGGTCGGTGAAAAGCGTGCTCAAGTACGTTGCGCTGATGGACCAGTTGGCTGAGCTCTCCAATGGCGATATGGAAGAGATCCTGGGCACGATTCTTAGCGAGTCGGGCTACCGCGACAATCTCACCGAGAGCGATTCCGAGGAAGACTTAAACCGACTGGCCAATATCGAGGAACTCTTGACCGACGCCCGTCAGTTCGACGAGCAGAACCCTGGTGGCGGCTATCTCGAGCTTTATCTCGAGAATGCCTGGCTGGTAAACGAAACCGATAATTGGCAGACCGATTCAGACAAAGTAACGATGATGACACTTCACGCAGCCAAGGGGCTGGAGTTTCCTGTCGCTTATCTGGTCGCCGTCGAGCACGGATTATTGCCGCACGAGCGCAGCTCCAACGACGAGTCGCAGCTGGAAGAAGAGCGGCGGTTGGCGTTCGTGGGTATCACTCGAGCCAAGGAAGAGTTGCAGCTGAGCTACGCAGTCGAACGCGATTTTCGTGGGCAACGGCGGCGCACCGTGCCGAGTTCGTTCTTGTTGGAAATGCCACGCGAAGAAATGCAGTTAACGCAAGTCTCCAAAGTTGACCAGCACTGGAGCGAGCTCGATTGGGACGAGAGCGATCACGTGGATGAATCGTTCGAGGAAGATTTCGACGTCGCAGCCATGGAGGCGGACGAAACCGAAGAGTCGACTCCCGAAAAGTGGAAAGTCGCCGCAGCGCAGGTCACCACTGCTGCTGAACTGGCCGGTGCAACCAGTGAGTCGGCGGGCCAAATTTCTCCGGACGAGTTTGCGCAAGGCATGGCAGTTGCGCATCCTGAGCATGGCCTGGGCAAGATCGTCGCCCTCTCAGGTTCGGGCAAAAACCGCCGCGCCACGGTCCGCTTTGCGATGGCCGGCGAGAAGCGGTTTGTATTGGTGCATAGCCCGCTACGACCCGCAGGGCGGTAAAGTTTCTCCAAGCGGTGCGATTGTCTCTGGTTTTGTGTCGTGGCAGCCGCGGCAGTGCTTTCCTTTCTTAGTTGCAGCATGATACACTAGGGGGACAGCACAAGAATAACTTCCCCGTTTCAAATGATGTTGTGTCGTGAGCTTTACACCAACGGTGTTGCACTCCACAGCCCAGGGTCGCGATAGCGCACCCTGGGTGCGTATTCCCACAGAGACGTTTATCCTGAAGGGATTACACACAACCGCGATGGAAGCTTCGGACGAGTATAATCCCTTCAGGATAAGGTGTTTCCAAGGATTTCAAACCCAGGGTGCGCCGCTTTGCGGCGACCCTGGGCTACGGAATACAACGCCTTCGGCGTAGGTTAATAACGAAGTCATTTTTAAACGATTTCCAAAATCTTCTGCTTCGAGTCTTCCGAAAGAACCGCATCATGAATTCTGCTTGGCCACCACAGTTTGTTTTCGCGGTTTGCCAGCGCGGTGCGGAGCATACGCTTAAGCAGCAAGTAACTGCTCGGCTCGGCAATCTGCACCCGGCGTTTTCGCGACCGGGGTTCGTCACATTCAAGCTCGACGAGCCTTGCACACAGCCCGAGAACTTTCAAATGCCGAGCCCCTTTGCGCGGACGTTCGGATTTTGTCTGGGTAAGGTTACCGGCAGTGATGTTACCGAACTTGCTGCGCAGGCGTGGGCACTGCCGGCAGTGGAACAACTACTAACGACCTACCCGCTCGACGACTTGCATGTTTGGCAGCGCGATGCGGCTGCACCGGGTGAGCATAGTTTTGAGCCAGGACCGACGCCGCTGGCTTTGGAGGCCGAGTCGGCTTTGCGGGAACACTCGCCGTTGGAGAAATTGCAGACCGACGCGAGCGAACTCAGCGGACCGAGTCGTCGCAATCGTTGGGTGATGGACGTTGTATTGGTCGAGCCAGGAGAGTGGTGGGTTGGCTGCCATCGGACGACGCGGCGCTGCGACTGTTGGCCGGGCGGAGTACCATTGTTGGAATTGCCCGAGTATGCGGTGAGCCGCGCTTATCTGAAGATGCTTGAAGCGCTCGAGTGGTCGTCGTTGCCCATGTCGCAGGGCGATGTTTGTATCGAGTTGGGCTGTGCGCCAGGTGGTGCCTCGCAGGCGCTACTCGACAGCGGCTTGAAGGTGATCGGCGTCGACCCTGCGGAAGTCGACCCGGTGGTGCTCGAACACCCGCAGTTCAAGCACATTCGTCGCCGCTGTACGGAAGTCCCTCGCAAGCAGCTTAAGGGAGTGCGGTGGCTGGCTGCCGATATGAGCGTGATGCCGACTTACACGCTTGATGCCGTCGAAGGGATGGTCACCCACAGCGAAGCTGTGATTCGCGGAATCGTGCTCACGCTCAAGCTCACCGATTGGAAACTGGTCGGCGATCTGCCGGCCTGTTTAGAGCGGATTCGCAGCTGGGGTTATCGCGACATCCGCGCCCGGCAGCTCGCATTCAACCGACAGGAAATCTGCATCGTCGCCCTGCGCAGCCGCGGTCAACGACGAGTCGTGCGCCGCTCGCGTCGACGGCGTTTCGATAGAGCACACTCTGGCAAGACGGCGAAGCCGCACCGTTCGTCGAATTCATGACATTTCGAATAGCCACAGAGATCACGGAGGGCACTGAGTAGGAGTCCATGCGCTATAGTCCTTCTCTGCAAACTCGATGAGCTCTGTGGCCGCGTGTCTTAAATAAAACCGGTCTCCGCAAGAGCCGTAAGCACAATACGGCTATGCAAGCGATCTTCTTTGCATGGTGTAATTTCTTGCGGAAGCAAGAGACACTTAAGAAGAAGCCGGCTTTGGGCATTGGGCTGGCGGAGTAGCTATGGACGACCAAGCGGTTATTGACGATGTCGGCACATCACTAAGAAAAGGACAACGGATACTCTGGAGACGACTGCGGGTCGTGCTGTCTTGTCATTGCTTTGCGATCTCCATTGTGGTTGTGGCTTTATGGGCACGTAGCTACTCCTCAATGTTTTTATTAAAAGTAGCGGTTTCTCCCGTAAGGCTCTTCGCTGCGAATTCTTGGGAAGGTCGCGTCACGATGAATCTAAGGCGTTCTCGCACTAGAGTGAAAGACGGTTTTTTAGTCTATGGATATAGTCACCCCGAGAGACTTCTTGCTGTCCATAACGTACAACGATCACTAATCGTGGATCCTTACAGCCCGTTCGGAGTTGGGCGATCAGCTAGGGGACGTGTTTGGGAAGTTATAATTCCGCATTGGGTTATGGCGGCCACAACATTATTGATGGCAGTGCTACTAAGACCAAAACCGAGATTCAGTTACGGACTTCGCGAGCTTCTTATCACCGTGTCAATAGTGTCCCTGGTGTTGGGCTCAATAGAGGCAGCCACGAGAATCCGAAGCTAGAACATTTTCAGAGCAACACACTCTTAGGACAGTATGCGCCGGGTGCCACTGCTAGCTCGTCTAGCAGTGCGCAGCTGTGCCCGGTCTCCACTGCTGGGCAAGCCAGGCAGTGGCACCCTGTCGCTGGAGTTGGTTTCACGATAGAGAATAGCTTTAGCAAGAGCCGCAAGAGCATCATGAGGCTATGCGAGCGATCTTCTTCGCATGGTATAATTTCTGCCGGAACCACGAGACCATTAAGAAGACGCCGGCTATGGCGAGTGGGATTGCTGAGAAGCAATGGACGATTGTTGAATTGTTGGAGCGGAGTGCATAATGAAGAGTGCTCGCGACTGGCTGATTTGCCTTGGATGCATAGCGATGTTGACGACGTGGCTCGTTGGCAAATCAATCCGTGGACCGTATTTTTTTTGGGCACATTTCTTGGGGTTCGCGCTGGGCACCGCGCTGATTCTGGGTGGAGCCAGTCTTCGCAAGAATAAAAAGCTATAGCCGAACACTCTTAGGACAGCACCGACAAATCCAATATATTGGGTGGCACACTCCTTTTGACTACCACCAGCAGTGGTTTACGGTCTGCTAGCAAGCGGATCGAACTTGACGGCGACGCCTCCGACCAGTACTTACGGCCTCGCGCTTAGCGTGTTGTTCAAGCATCTCGCCAGCCGTCCTGCGCTTGAGGCGTCCTGTGTCCCGTCGATTCTTGTCTTTAGTTGCTTTTTGTTTGCTGTGTTCGAGCAGCGCTGAGCGGGCTTGCGCGCAGCGGGTGCAGTTTCCCTCTGCTGCGCCGAGCATTACGCCTGCCCCAAATATTGCGCCTCCGCCGACATTTACCCCCACACAGCAGCCGACGTTACCGGGCTTCGACCCCTATGGGAATCCGCTCTTAGGAGCGCCGCCGCCCGACGTCCCATATAACATCGCGCCGCAGCTGTCGCCACAAATCTCGCCGCAAGGCGCACCCAGTCCGATCGGCCCGGCTCCCGGTGTCGCGCAGCCGCAGGTTCCACAGCAAGGTGGTTCGGTCTATCCCGGCGGCATGCCCTTTCAATGGGAATCCGGAGCGTACCAGTATCAGAACTCCGATGGCACGGTGGTTCGCTTGCAGCGCTTCTTGCAGCAGATCAGCTTTGAACATACGTGGGTCTATGGCAAAAAGTCTTTTGACGATCTGGGCATCCACCGTGTCGAACTCGCTTCGACCTTTGGTGTGCCGATCTTCTACAACCCGAACACGCCTCTGTTGATAACACCTGGCTTCGCCTTCAACTGGTTGGATGGGCCGGTCAGTCCTCTGGATCCGAACGGCGGGCAAGCGCCCGGCAGCGCCGATTTGCCGCCGCGGGTTTATGATGCTTATCTCGACGCGGCCTGGCATCCGCAGTTGACAGACTGGTTGAGTGCCGACTTGGGGCTAAGAACTGGCGTGTGGACAGATTTCGAGGTCGTGAACTCTGATTCCGTTCGGATCTTGGGTCGCGGGTTGGGAGTGATGTCGTTCTCGCCACAGTTCGATTTCCTGGCAGGCGTTTGGTATCTGGATCGTAACAAGGTAAAGCTCTTGCCTGCTGGCGGGGTTCACTGGCGTCCGAGTCCTGATTTGGATGCTTATATCGTGTTTCCCAATCCGAAAATACGGATGCGATCGCGTAACGTTGGATCAAGCCAGTGGTGGGTCTATTTTGCCGGCGAGTATGGGGGCGGACGCTGGACACTACAACGTGCCAACGGCGCGAGCGATGACGTTGACATCAACGACCTGCGCGCGATCTTCGGCATCGAATGGGAGACGCAGACTCAGGCTCGCGGCCACTTCGAGATCGGCTATGTCTTTGACCGAGAAATCCTCTACAACAGGACCATGTCGCCACCGAAGCTCAATCTGGACGATAGCTTCATGCTTCGCACGGGATTCGATTTTTGATAACGAACGCGTTGCGCCTGATCTCATCCGCTCTTGCCATTGTGGCGGCCCTAGTCGCTCTGTGTGCCTGGGCTAGTGCTCCTAGTTGGGGGCAGTATCAGCGGTCCTCGCTAGATTCTCAGTGGGGTGGAACTCGTATTGCACCAAAAGTGCCCTACCAGCCAAGCGCGCTGCTAACCAAGCCGGGTGGCGATTCGATGCCGGTACTTCTTGATGAACTGACGACTGCTGAAGAACCTTCGTTCCGCGTGGCAAGTGTGACGACCGATTTGGTGCCTCCTCTTGAGGATCTAGCGGAACCGATCGAACCGCAGTTGCCACCAGGCGCGCGCAACGGCGTGTTTCAGAAGATCTTTTTCACCGGCACTTGGTTGCCACGTTTTGAAGACGACAGCCTAGGGGTGAGTAACCTGGAAACGGGCGTCGTGCTGGGCTTTCCGTTTCTGCGACGTGATACGCCGCTGTTGGTCACACCAAAGTTTGCCGTACGCTACCTCGATGGGACGACGACGCCCGACTTGCCGGCGCGGCTCTACGATGCGGCCGTAGAGTTTCGCCATTTACGTAAGTTTGGCCAGGGGCCCTGGGCGATGGACGTTGCCGTGACGACCGGTTATTACAGCGACTTCGAACATGGCGACTCCGACGCGTTCCGTGTTTCGGGACGAGGATTAGCCGTTTATGAGTCGAGCCCGGCAGCCAAGTGGATTTTAGGCGTGGCCTATCTCAATCGGGCTGGGGCCAGCGTGTTGCCCGTGGCCGGCGTCATTTACGAGCAGACGGACGACATGCGCTGGGACCTGATATTTCCTCGGCCGCGAGTGTCGTGGCGATTGCCGGGGTGTCCGGCAGGATGCGGCGATGACCGGTGGGTTTACCTCGGCGGCGAATTTGGCGGCGGTATCTGGTCAGTCGAGCGGCCCGTGAGCCTAACGCAAGACGTGTTGACCTATCGCGACTTCCGCATCTTGGCAGGCTACGAGCGCAAGATCATCGGCGGCCTCAGTCGTCGATTTGAAATCGGTTACGTATTTGGCCGCGAATTGGAATTCGACAGCGCTACGCCCGACGTGACGCTCGACGACACACTCTTCCTGCGTGCTGGAATGACGTACTAGAAAAAGGGCCCAGGGATTGATTTGCAATCCCTAGGCCCGATTCGCATAGTTCCTAGTTCGCTCTAACGGCGATTTCGGCTAAAACAGCTCACTCCGACCACTGCGATCATCACCAACAGTGTTGAAGAGGGCTCTGGAAGCTCATTGTCAGTCGAGATACCAACGATATCGGTATCGTCGCGCCAAATGGATGTCATGAGTGGTCCGAATTCTCTGTATTCAATGACTTCGCCAACGAATTCGTCGCCCTCATTCATGCTGTCGGTCCACGGAGTCACCTCGAAACTGTTAATGATAGTTGGCGGACTTACATTAGTTTGCACCGCCCCTTTGCGACCGGCGAAGCTGTCAGGCGTGCTGGGTGAGGAGTTGTCGTCGAAGAGAACACCCGGGCTATAAACGGGGCCGTTGGGGTCGGGCTGACTCGAAGTGCCAGACAGATCGAATTCTACGACTTGGATAGTGTCGAACGTCGTGTTGTTCGTTAATTGCCAGTCAGCGAGGAAAGTGTCGCCGGTGACACTAAACGTGAACAGTCCTGGCAGACTTGCGGTGCCTTGGCCTGGACCACCCGCGAAGATTGGTGCCGCTTTTAATCCTTGTTGAGCAAAGGTTACCAGAATCCGGCCACCAGCGAGGTGGTCGCCTGTGGATTGCGCGCCCACGATCGTGGCGTGTGATGTACTCGTCAGTGAGAAAAGAGAGAGGCTTATTAGCGCAACAACCGTTAAGGGTATTTTGAATTGTTGAAAGGGACGTATCATTAGATTCTTCTCCTTCATAGAGTGCATAAGTCACTGGTGATAAAGTAGTTCGCAACGAAGCTACCAGGCGCTCGCCACAGCGAACACAAACGTTTCGTGGCTGAGACAGTGAAAATAAGTGAGTTCGAACCCGCGCGCGAACCTGAGATGCGTTTTACAAGAATCGTTTGCGGGGCTATTCAAACTCCACCGAACCGGAACGCATCTTCACTAGCCTTCTCCTAGAGCCTTCTCAAAACGAAGCAACCAACGAGATTTCCAGCCGCATGCTGGAAGACCCCCACACGTAAAGAGTTTGCAGCTTGCAAGCGCAAAGAAAAAACCACGGTTGGAGCAAGCTCGCCAGCTCGATCCAACGGCGGTTTTTATTCTTGCAAATTCAGTAGCATTTCCCCAGATGCCCTGTCCAGATCGCGCCAATCTACCAGAACATTAGATTGTGTCAAACAACAGTCTCGGAAAAATCTGCTGGGGTTAAGAGTCGTAAAAAATTGATAGAAACCAGACTTAACCCTGTCTGGGGACCTCGAGATCCACCTAGCTAGCTAGAGACTGGTAGACAGAAATCTAGGCACTCGTCAGAATCAGCTCGGCTTAACCTGGTAGCTAAACTCTTACGGAGTAATGCAATATGACAGAAGAAGCAAGGCTTAATGAAGATGTGCCTCCCAAGAGCGAACGGCTGATCAGCCTCGACGCCTTGCGCGGGTTCGACATGTTCTGGATCATCGGCGGTGAATCGGTTGCCCATGCTGCAGCCAAGCTGACTGGTTGGGCTTGGTTGGCTTGGCTTAGTGCGGAATTAGTGCATCCCGAGTGGCATGGTTTTACGTTTTACGATCTGATCTTCCCGCTATTTCTCTTCATGGCCGGCGTTTCGATGCCGTTTTCGTTTGAAAAGCGACTTGGCCGTGGCGATACGATGGGTCAGCTGCATCGGCACGTAATTGTGCGCGGACTAGTGTTAGTGCTATTGGGCTGGATTTACGCCGGGATCCTTAAGTTCGATTGGGAAAACATGCGCTACCCGAGTGTGTTGGGGCGAATTGGATTGGCCTATCTATTTGCCGGTCTAATTTTCTTACATACTGAGCTGCGTGGACGTTTGATCTGGATCGGGGGACTGTTGGTCGGATATTGGGCAGCCCTGAAGTTTATTCCTGTTCCTGAATTTGGCGCGGGCGATTTGGAACCTGGGCATACGTTGACCGACTACATCGATCGATCGTTGATACCCGGTAGGCTATACAAGGGTGTCCGTGACCCAGAAGGATTACTAGGAACGATTCCTGCCATTGGCACGGCGTTGGCCGGAGCAGTCACTGGCCAGCTGCTGAAGAATCCGCGATTCACCGGATATGTGAAAACAGCCATGATGGCGGCGGCCGGCATTGCGTGCCTTGCGGTCGCTTGGCTGTGGAATCTTGACTTTCCGATTAACAAGAATCTCTGGTCGAGCTCGTTCGTGCTGCACTGTGCGGGTTGGAGCTTGCTGTTTCTCGCCCTATTTTATTTAGTGATCGACGTTTGGAAGTTTCGTTGGTGGACTTTCCCGCTGGTAGTGATCGGCAGTAACTCGATTCTTATCTATATGGCGCAGAAATTCATAAAATTCGACTTCACGGCTGACTTTTTCTTTGGAGGTTTAGTCGGTCTATCGGGAGAATACAAGCTACTCTTGGGAGCGATTGCGGTGCTCTTAGTAAAGTGGTTGTTCCTGTATCTGATGTACCGTAAGCGGATTTTTCTACGAGTGTGAAAACAGATCTAACTCATTGCTGTTCGTGTTCATCCGGTCGAATCGCAGGTCCCAAAACCGGCTGGCACCAAGCCTGTTGGTAGTCGCCCAACTCAGAAGGGTTTGGATGCGGCGCCGAGGATGTGACCCGAGCCCGCACATAGAGTTCATCACCGGTGAACCGGTAGGTTCCCTGAGGCCCCTGCACCGACGCAAAAGTCTCGCCAATGTCGTCGCTGTACCGACGGGTAGCTCGAACCTCGGTCCCCTCGTCATCGACTACGGGATTGCTAGCCGCATCGAAACCTGAGCGAGTACCAATAAAGTCAATCGTATACGTTTCACCCTCAACGGCATCAACCTCGACTGAGATAGCTTCACGGGACGACTCGATTTGCTGGAGCGTTACCCCGCTGGAAGCATAGAACCGACCAGCTTCCAAAGCATCAATCAACGCCGCTGCTGTCAGCTCCTCGGCCAGCACCATGACCCACCCTCTCCCCGGATTGCTCTCACGATTGGGGACGTGGTGGTAGGCGTGCCCGTCGTCTACCGCTAGTCCATACATCATGGGCAAGTGCAACTCCGTAAGTCGCAGCGTCAGCACGATATCCCAGACACGTTCAGTGCCGGCATGCTGCTCGTCGCCGGTGTTTGCCACGCCCGGGTGTCCGTTGTAGACCTCAAAGAACCGTTCGCCTTGGACTCGCACCAAGTCTTCAGCCGTGATTCCGAATCCGAAATTCGGATGGTTCAGGTGAACCATCATCGATTGGTCGGTTTTTTCGCGCTGGGCAATTACGGCACGTACGTTGTTCTGAATCGTTTCGTAGACGGTTTGGCCCTTCATCGGCGGGATGAGCTCCACGATATTACTGGCGCAGAGATGGACAGGAGCATCCTCGAATTTGTCGCTAATTTCCTCGCCTTGGATCAGCAAGAACTTGCCCGGGTCATCAAACTGATTGGCGACCTCCTCGAATGTTCTTAAGCGAACTTCCTGCTCTCCGTTTTCGTCTGATCGCTGATCAACAAGCGCAGGGAATTTCGCTGTGAGCTCGTCGAAAGCCTCGCGGCCTCCTTTGCTTTCTTCCACCTTGACCCACCGTTCGTGGTCCGCCAGTACATTGTGATCTGTGAATACGAGGAACTGGTAGTCATGATCCTGATACCACTGGGCGATCATCTCCAGATAGTCGTCTCCGTCGCTCCAATGCGAATGCGTATGAAGATTACCGCGGTACCAGTTTAGTTCCTCACTGGCTTGCAGAACCTCGATATTCGAATCGCGGCTCGGCAATACAATCAACATGAACAATCCGAGTAGCGCTGCGCAGATAATGATGGATATTAAGTGGCGTTTCATGAGTGAACTTTGTGTGTATTGTTTCGGGCTTTCAAAGGACGGCACAGATGAGGATTGTAAACCACGCGAGGAATAAAGTGCACCAAGAAAAGTCGCTAAGCAATTGTCCTCAGCCCGATTCGCCACCGCAACGCGCCGAAATAGCTAATCCAGCCAGCCCGCGGGCAATGTCGAGGGTTTGCTTGTTGCCAGTAACTTGCCTAGTGACGTAGGCTCCTTCCATGATCAGACAAAGCTCCTGTGCCAACTTGCCTGGTTGCGAAGCGCCAGCCTCCACAGCAAGCCCGTGGACGAATTCCTCGATGGCTCGTTTATTCTGAGCCGCCGCGACGTGCGCAGGCTCATGGGGCAAGGGAAACTCCATCGAGGCATTCACAAAAATGCAACCCTGGAAGTCGTCCGACTCGACGATCGTTTCCACGACGTCCAGCAGAGCATGCAATTGGCCGATAGGAGTCGGGCCTCCGCGTTCCTGCACCATTGTCTGAAACGTGTCCTGCAGCCAGGCGTTCTGCATCTCCAGGCCCGCGAGCATCAACGCCTCTTTGCAGTCGAAATGCTTATAGAACGCGGTTTTGCTGATTCCCACGTCCGACAAGATCTGATCAATCCCGACATTCCGGAAACCATCGCGGTAAAACCGGCGAATCGAGGCTTCGATAAGTCGTTGGCGGGTTGGGACGGACATCGATTTTACAGGCAGATCCCAGGGGTGTACTTCAAGTCAACCGGCAGGTGTACCTCTAGTCAACTGGCACGGAGGCATCCATTTACGATACTTAAACTATGCAAAGCGAGACCTGCCGTACCGTTTTTGCTGTCCACAATACCATAGGAACCGATTCTACCCGACGATGGTAGACGAAACGACGCTGATTCTTCAGGCCAGGAGATTTAAGATGTTAGAGCCAAGCTTTGATCGTAAAGTCCTCTCGGACATCAGTTGGTGGCACTGGGCCCTGACGGTTCCCATGTTGGCGGCCCACCTCTCTGGTGTTCCTGGAGCCCTGGAAGCCGCCATGCTGTTGTGCGCCGTGGTCGGAGTGTATTTTTACACAAGGATTGGGAAGCTGCGACCGTACCCGGTTCAAATCCGACTAGCCTACTTGAGTCTGCTTTTGATTGGCACTTTACCCTGGATGCAGTGGGTCTATTGGGTGCAGCTAGTGGGAACGACTGCGATGGTTACCGTAGGCTATTGCCCCTTGGCTCGCATGCTGAATTTAGCTCCCTTCAATCGTGATGAGCCTCTAACGAGGTCGTTCGTGTGGCGAGTGTTTTTTCAAGACCCCTGTGCCGGCGGTCTAGTGCGCTGGTCTGCAGAGTCAGTCGATGCACCGGTTGCTTGTTGTGCGTTGCCTAATACAACTACGCTGAGTTGAACCACGAAGACACTAAGAACACGAAGAAAGGAGATTGGATTTCGAGTGTTTCTCGCGACTCTGAGGCGACTGAATTGCCGCAGGTCTTGCTTCATAGAAATTTTTCTTTCGTGGCAACCGATTGAGACGCGTTTTTTGGTGCTGTATCCTAGCTGCGAGGATATCTTTGTGTCCTTGGTGTCTTCGTGGTTAAAATCTGACACTACGCTGTAGTGTTAAGTAGTACACCGCGGCTGCCTGTTCCTCAAAGAAATCCGGCTTCATCGTCCTAAGGAAAAAGCTTCATGCCACGGCTCATTGAAAAACCAACGCTGGTCACCGCCGCGGGGACCAAGCCGAAACAGATTGAAGAATTCGCCGGCCGGCTCAGCTCAGGCCACGAACAGGTGAGCGTCGCTCGCATGCTCTCACCCGGCGGCTGGGAGGAACCAGCCCAGCTGCCAGAGTTCGAGGAAATCACCGTCGTGCTGCGGGGAACTTTGCGCGTTGAAACGGAGCAAGGCGTGCTAAACGTCCGCGCCGGGCAAGCCGTAATCACTGCACCCGGCGATCGCGTTCGCTACAGCACTCCCGATGCTGAAGGTGCCGAGTACGTTGCCGTCTGCCTGCCGGCATTTTCGCCGGAAAGCGTTCACCGTTCTGACTGAGGACCTAGGTACCCGGTTGGGGATGGCCTAGGCTCTGCGCCAGCGTGCCCCGGTGCCCAAACGTAGCGTTGGTTCCTGAATGGTTATGTGAATCGTCATGAATCGTGCATAGTGCTTGGGGGACATCGCAGGGGCCAGCTATACTCATTGTCTGGAAGAAGGTGGAAATCACTGCGGCGAACTATTCTAGGGGTGCGTTTCAAAGCTGAAGTGAGAGCCGAAGCCGAGGTGCGCTTCTGATTGAATGCGATAATTCTCCGGCAGTCCGTTGATACTGCTGTGGCGCGAAGTCCGAAAGAATATCAACGCGCTGCGAAAGACCTACGCCAACAAGAGAGCGAAGTCTATGAAAAGTCGACGGGTAAGTGTACTGCCACACACTGTGACATTCATGATCGCGATTATCGCATCGTCGCTGGGGTTTAGCATCTCCCTGTTCGCGGCCGAGGCCACTAGACCCAACATCGTCTTGATTATTAGCGATGACCAAGCGTGGACTGATTACGGGTTCATGGGACACGCAGACATCAAGACGCCCCACCTTGATGAACTGGCCAGGCGCAGCTTGTCGTTTCCCAGAGGCTACGTGACTGCGCCGCTGTGCCGTCCATCACTGGCCTCGATCGCGACCGGGCTCTACCCGTTCCAACATGGGATCACGGGCAACGACGTCAATGGGCACAAAAACCGCGCCGAGTTAGATGTGCCGTTGCGGGAGGCCTTCCACAAGCATCCTACCTTCATCAAGACGCTGACATCGAATGGCTACCTAGCCCACCAGTCAGGTAAGTGGTGGGAGGGTTCGTATCAGGATGGCGGATTCACTCATGGCATGACGCACGGCGACCCGAAACGCGGTGGTCGGCATGGCGACGAAGGTCTGAAGATCGGACGCGAAGGGATGAAACAGGTGACGGATTTTATTGACATGGCGATTGCAAAAGAAAAACCCTTTCTGCTCTGGTACGCACCTTTCCTTCCCCATACTCCACACAATCCTCCGCAGCGCCTTCTCGACAAGTACGCCCGGGAAGGACGTGCCATGGACGTGGCGAAGTACTACGCAATGTGCGAATGGTTCGACGAAACCTGTGGTGAGCTACTTAGCTACCTCGATAAAAAGAAGATCACCGACAACACGCTTGTGCTCTACATTTGCGACAACGGCTGGGCGGCCCCGAGCACAAATGCCGACGACCCGCACCAAGAATTGTGGAAAGGCTTTGCCCAGCGGTCCAAGAGCTCGCCTTACGAAAACGGCATCCGCACTCCCATCATGATCTCGTGGCCGGCGCACCTGAAGCCAGAAAGAGTCGAGGACTTTGCTCAAGCGATCGATTTCTTTCCCACCATCGCCGCGGCTGCCGGCGTAGAGGCTCCCCCCGATCTATCCGGGATCAACCTGCTGGATGCCGACGCCCGCAAGGGTCGAAAGCAGGTTTTCGGCGTCTGCCACTCAACGCATAACATGACGATCGGTGATCCTGACAGCACCCAGCAATATCTCTGGTGCGTGGAGGGCGACTGGAAGCTGATCTTGCGCTACGACGGCAAGGACACGACGAGATACCACAATCTTCATGTTTGGGACAAGGCGCCCGCCCGACTATTCAACCTCAAAGACGACCCGCACGAAAAGAACGATTTGGCCGAGCAGCAATCAGCGATCGTGCAGCGATTGACTGAAGCGATCGAGAACTGGCACTGACGTTCATGTCCACGGATGAGCTACTTGCTGAACCATGTCGCCGACGCCGAGTACATTGCCGTCTGTCTACTGGAGACGGCGCATCTAATTGACTTGTAATTGATAAGCAGAGACTATCAAACTAGTTTGATTCGGACTCGGCAGCGGGCGTTGAGTTCATGAGAGTAGAAGCCATGTTTTCGCGCACAAGCTGAACAAGCTCGATCGAGGGTTTCGCCCCTACCGGGGTTGAGCGGAGAGGTCCAAGATTTCTAAGAAGCTGCACTGGAGTACCGAATACACCGAATGGGAAGCCCCACCAGCCTAGGGTGCCACATGAGAGTATTGCTCTTAAGCGAAGTCCTCTTGCACAACGTTCGCAGCAAATTTCTGGCTTCGAATTGAAGGAGGTGATTACTACGAATGACCACACCTTGTGCGAGAAATGGGCCTCAACGGGCCCTTCTCCCCCACAGCGAGGACAACTTCCGTCGTGAATCTCGCAGGCTTTTTCGTAGACAAATTCTGCCGGGAGTTCAGCAGTGGCTGTGGCCTCCAGTCCTCCGTCGCGACATTCGTTGCTACAGAACTTATGGCCTCCGTGCTTAACCGGCCCAAACAGAATCAGAGCACCGCACTGCGCGCACTTTGCCATGACTTTCCTTGCAATAAAAAGAGTGTCTAGGCGCGAGCCAGCGCCCGCTGGATCGCCGCGCCCATGTCTGCCGGGCTCTGGGCGACTTCGATACCGGCGTCTTCCAGTGCCGCGATTTTTTCGGCCGCGGTGCCTTTGCCGCCTGAGATGATCGCGCCGGCGTGGCCCATCCGTTTGCCGGGTGGGGCCGTGCGTCCAGCAATGAAGGCGGCGACCGGCTTATTAAAGTGTTCTTTCACGTAGGCGGCTGCCTCTTCTTCGGCGCTGCCGCCGATCTCGCCGATCATGATTACCGCTTCGGTTTCGTCATCTTCCTTGAACATTTTCAACAGATCGATGAACGACGTGCCGACGATCGGATCGCCGCCCAAGCCGACGCACGTAGTTTGGCCGAGGCCGACTTCCGACAGCTGCCAGACGACTTCGTAAGTAAGCGTACCGCTACGACTGATCACGCCGACGTTGCCCTTCTTGTGGATGTAGCCGGGCATGATGCCGATCTTGCACTCGTCCGCGGTAATTACACCGGGGCAATTCGGGCCAATCAGATGGATTTGGGATTTCGGATTTGGGATTTCGGATTTTGCTGTGCAGCCGCCATTCTGTGAGCCGTGACTCTGCGATCCACAATCCGCATTCCGCAATCGATCGTACACGCGTACCATGTCGACCACCGGCACGCCTTCAGTAATCGCAACGATCGTTTTGACGCCTGCATCGGCCGCTTCCAGGATGGCGTCACCCGTAAAGGGGGGCGGCACAAAGATCATGCTGGCGTCGACGCCTTGCTGTTTGACGGCTTCGGCTACGGTGTCGTACACCGGCACGCCGAGCACTTCCTGACCACCCTTACCGGGCGTCACGCCGCAAACCAGCTTCGTGCCGTAGTCGATGCAATTCTTGCTATGGAATTCCCCCGACTTGCCAGTTATTCCTTGGCACACGACGCGAGTATCTTTGTTAATCAGTATGCTCATAATTACATTTCCACCACAAAATCACTAAGAACACTAAGAAAGGATTTCGTGCATTTGTCTTTGTGTACTTCGTGGCTTTGTGGTTCTCTTTATGTAAGTTGCTTAGCCAGCTCTTTTGGCGGCCGCGACGACTTTGTTTGCCGCATCTGCTAAGTCAGTGGCGTTGATAATGTCGACGTCGCTTTCGGCCAGGATCTGGCGGCCTTCTTTTACTTCGGTACCTTCCAAGCGTACTACTAGCGGCACATTAAAACCGACCTCCTTGTAGGCCTCGACTACCGCGTTGGCGATCGTCGTGCAGCGCATGATGCCGCCGAAGATGTTTACCAGCACGGCTTTTACGTTCTTGTCGCCCAGCAGAATACGGAAGGCCTCGGTCACTTGCTGGGCGTTTGCGCCGCCGCCGACGTCCAGAAAATTGGCCGGCTGGCCTCCGTGGAGCTTGATGATATCCATCGTGCTCATCGCTAGCCCAGCTCCGTTGACCAAGCAGCCGATGTTGCCTTCTAGTTGCACGTAGCTCAGCCCGGCCTCACCGGCACGCACCTCGGCGGGGTCTTCTTCGGAGATGTCGCGCAACTCAGCAAGCTGCGGGTGGCGGAACAGGGCGTTGTCGTCGAAGCTCACCTTGGCATCGAGCGCCACCATGTCGCCCGCCTTCGTAAGCACCAGCGGGTTGATTTCCACCAGGCTGCAATCGAGCTGGACAAACAGTCGGCACATCGACCGCATGAATGCGTCGGCCGAGCGGACGCTCTTGCCAGTGATGTTTAACTGGTAGCACAACTTGCGAACCTGGTAGGGTTGCAAGCCGGCGTCGGGGTCGAAGGCCTCTTTGAAAATCAGCTCCGGCGTGTTGGCCGCAACGTCTTCGATGTTCATGCCCCCTTCGCTAGAGCACATCACTACGGGTAATCCGCAGGCTCGGTCGATGACGATGCCCAAATAGAGCTCGCGGTCGATGTCGCAGCCGGCTTCGACGAGCACTTGCCCAACGGTCTTTCCCTCGGGCCCAGTTTGGATGGTGACCAACTCCTGGCCAAGCAGGTTGCCAGCGACTTGGGCAGCCTCGTCGGCACTCTTTACGAGCTGGACGCCCCGCTGCTCAGGATTCGATTTGATGGTGCCTTTGCCGCGTCCCCCGGCGTGGATCTGTGCTTTGACCACCGCAATCGGTCCGCCTAGCTCTCGGAAGGCATCGGCAGCTTCGTCGGCTGTGCGCGCGACTCTGCTTTCGGGCACGGCCACTTTCGCATCGCGGAGTAGCTGTTTGGCCTGAAATTCGTGGATCTTCATGCTTGCTTAACGTCCGCTAGAAAGTCGGAAACTCGCCCGACAGGTGTGGAAGGGATTGCCTAAGGGCGTGGAGTATAGCGCCGCCTGAGGACTAGGGTCAACGGGCAGAAGTGGTCTCTTGCATACTTAGGGTCAAACCCAGAAGGACAGTGAGGGGGAAATGACCAATGTCCAAGCCCCAATTACCAACGCAAGAGGAACTGTGGCACTTGAAATTGGTCATTGGGGCTTGTTCATTGGTCATTTTGATACTCAATGCCGAGCGATTCTGTGAAAACCCGGAAACATTAAGCAACCACGGCCTCGCCCCCACCGGTTTGCTTCCGGTCTTGCTCAAACCCTTTCCTGGCTATACGTTATTGACTTGCTGGGGTATTTGTGAAAAAATTCACAAACCATCCCGATTACTGTAGAACCCGCTTTTTTGCCCGATAATCCGTGATTCCATGACCAGCCTGAGCCGCATCACCAAGGGTCTAGACCTACCGATTCAGGGGGCTCCTGATCAGTCGATCTCTGCTGGACCGCCGATTCATCACGTAGCACTGGTGTCCGACGACTACGTTCAGATGAAGCCTACGATGACCGTCGCCGAGGGTGACCGGGTGCGGCTGGGACAGGTGGTATTTACCGATAAGAAAACCCCCGGCGTACAGTACACGGCTCCCGCGGCCGGCACCGTGACTGCGATTAACCGAGGCGCTAAGCGTAAATTTGAATCGCTTGTGATCGAGGTCGATGGGGAAGAGCAGGAGACGTTTACTGCCTATCCAGATGACAACCTGGCTCAACTGGATCGTCGTACGGTCTGTGAACAGCTAATCGCTTCGGGACTCTGGACAGCACTTCGCACTCGGCCCTACAGCCGCGTGCCAGCGCCCGAAACGGTGCCAGACGCGGTATTCGTTACCGCCATCGACACGAATCCCCTGGCCGCGGATCCTGCCATCGTGCTGGCCGAACGGCCCGCAGAGTTCATCGCGGGCCTTGAAGTGCTTAGCACACTGACTGAGCAAAAACTCTACGTCTGTCGCCATGCCGGGGCAGATATTCCCGGCGAAGGCAAGACGCCTGCCGAGTTCCACGCTTTTGAAGGTCCGCATCCTGCGGGCCTGCCTGGCACGCACATCCATATTTTGCAGCCGGTCAGCCAATCGCGGTCGGTGTGGTATATCGGCTATCAAGATGTTGTGGCCATAGGTCACTTGTTTCTGACAGGCCAACTGCTTAACGAACGTGTTGTATCCCTGGCTGGGCCAGTTGTGGCGAAGCCTCGATTGGTGCGCAGCCAGTTAGGCGCATCCTTAGCCGAACTTACCCTAGGCCAGTTTGAGCGCCCCATGGGCGGCGAGGTCCGCGTGATATCAGGTTCCGTCTTGGCTGGTAGGCGGAGCCGCGTGCCGGTCGATTTTCTAGGTCGTTACCACAATCAAGTTTCTATTCTCTCTGAAGGGGGCAAGCGCGACTTCCTGGGTTGGATGAAGCCAGGAGGGGATAAGTTCTCAATACGCAGGGCGTTTTCTTCCGCTTGGGGAGCCACGCAGCGCTACGCCTTTGATACTGGCACCGAGGGCAGCCCCCGGGCGATGGTGCCGATCGGCATGTACGAGCAGATCATGCCGCTGGACATTATCGCAACGCCACTGCTTAAAGCACTAATTACCAAAGACACCGAATACGCCCAGCAGTTGGGTGTTTTGGAGCTAGACGAAGAAGACCTCGCCCTGTGCACCTTCGTATGTCCCGGCAAATACGAATACGGTCCTTTACTCCGCGAGAATCTGACACGTATCGAATACGAAGGTTAAATCACGAATAGGTTATCTAGTGTTACGGAAACTTTTTGATCGATTGCATCCTATTTTTTCCGACGGCGGTCGTCTGGAAAAATTGTACCCGTTGTACGAGGCTCTCGATTCGTTTCTGTACACACCTAGCGACACGACTCGCCATGCGTCGCACGTGCGCGACGCGATGAATCTGAAGCGGATGATGGGGATGGTCGTGGTGGCGCTTTTGCCCTGTTTGTATATGGCGCTGCACAACACAGGATATCAAGCGAATCTGGCGATTTCGTTGGGGCAGGGCAGTGCGATCGAGGGCTGGCGAGAAGCGGTGCTGCAATGGCTGGGCCGCGGGCACGATCCCGAGAGCTTTCTCGACTGTTTTACGCTGGGAGCACTTTATTTCTTCCCAGTTTATTTCGTCACCGTAGCTGCTGGCGGGTTTTGGGAAGGACTCTTCGCGATGGTTCGCAAGCACGAACTCAACGAAGGCTTCCTGGTTACTAGCGCCTTGTTGCCGCTGACGTTGCCACCGACGATTCCGCTCTGGCAGGTTGCTATTGGCATTTCTTTTGGTGTCGTGATCGGGAAGGAAATCTTTGGCGGCATTGGAAAGAATTTTCTCAATCCGGCACTAACTGCCCGCGCTTTCTTGTATTTCGCCTACGCCCAGAACATGTCGGGGGCTTCGATTTGGACGGCCGTCGATGGCTTTAGTGGGGCCACGCCTCTGGGGGCTATCGCCGAAGGGTCGGCTGGCCAGTCGATGCTGTCGCTCACGAATTACAGCTGGTGGGACTGTTTTGTGGGCTATATGCAGGGATCGATGGGTGAAACGTCTACACTCGCCTGTTTGATCGGAGCAGTGATATTAATCGGCACGGGTATCGGTTCGTGGCGGATCATGCTTGGTGTCGTGCTGGGCGCCTTGGCTACTTCAGGCCTATTTTGGGCGTTCAGTAGCGAAACGAGTAGCGCGTTGGTGTGCATGCCGCCTTGGTGGCAACTTGTCACCGGCGGCTTTGCCTTTGGCACGGTATTCATGGCCACAGATCCAGTCTCGGCCGCAATGACCGAGGCAGGGCGTTGGTGGTACGGGGCACTAGTCGGTGTGATGACCGTCTTGATTCGGGTGATTAATCCGGCATTTCCTGAAGGAATTATGCTCGCCATTTTGTTTGGCAATACGATGGCCCCGTTGATCGATTACTACGTGATCCAGGCGAACATCAAAAGGAGGATGGCACGTTATGGCACGTGATAGCGTAGGCCAGACCCTGACTGTGGCGACGATCCTGTGTGTCGTCTGCTCTGTGCTCGTTGCGAGCGCAGCAGTCGGGCTGCGCAGCCGCCAGGAAGCGAACAAAGCGCAGGATCAGATGAAGAATGTCCTGATCGCGGCGGGACTCTTTGATGCAAGCAAGAATACAGCCGCAGACGTAAACATAATTTTTGAGCAGCGAATTGATAAGGTGCTCATCGACCTGGAAACGGGTGAGCCGACGGATGCTGAAGTAGTTGATCCGGCGACTTACGACCAACGCGAGGCGGCTAGAAAGCCGGAGCTGAGCGCACCGGTGCAGCCCGCCGGCGGCCTAGGTGGAATCAAGACTCGCGAGAAATACGCGTTCGTGTATCAGGTCAAAAACGACTCAGACCAGATCGAACAAGTAGTGCTGCCTGTTTATGGCAGAGGGCTCTGGTCGACTCTATATGGATTCATTGCGGTAAGCAACGATGGCTCAACGGTTCGCGGCATCACTTTCTACGAGCATGGCGAGACTCCAGGTCTCGGCGGAGAGGTCGATAATCCACGTTGGAAGGCACTTTGGAATGGAAAGCAACTGTTTGACGAAACTGGCCAGGTGGAGATTGAAGTGATCAAAGGAGTAGTTGTCGCGGAGACCACAATCGCTAAATACCAGATCGATGGCCTCTCTGGAGCGACGATTACAAGCAACGGCGTCAGCCAGCTGATTCGCTATTGGGTCGGCCCCGACGGGTTTGGACCATTACTGGAAAAACTGCGCCAGAATGGCCAAGGAGTCTCAGATGGCTGAGCCGAATAATCGTGAGGTACTCACGAAGCCGATCTTCGACAATAACCCGATTGCGCTGCAGGTACTAGGAATTTGTAGCGCTCTGGCCGTCACAACTAAGTTGGAAACCTCGGTCGTCATGGCGATTTCGGTGATCGCAGTGCTGGCTTGTTCCAACGCGGCGGTAAGCCTGATTAGGCACCACATCCCCAGTAGCATCCGCATTATTGTGCAGATGACGATCATCTCGTCGTTGGTGATCCTAGTCGATCAGTTTCTTAAGGCCTACGCCTATGAAATCAGCAAACAATTGTCGGTCTTCGTTGGTTTGATCATTACCAACTGCATCGTGATGGGTCGAGCCGAAGCGTTTGCCATGAAGCATCCGCCATTGGTGAGTCTTATCGACGGCATTGGGAACGGGTTGGGTTATGGAGCAATTCTGATCGCTGTGGGCTTTGTACGCGAACTGTTCGGCTCAGGAAAACTATGGGGCTATGAAGTCTTGCCTCTGGCCAGTGAGGGGGGCTGGTATGTCCCAAATGGCTTACTGCTACTGTCGCCCAGCGCGTTCTTCCTGGTTGGGATGTTGATCTGGGCGCTGCGCACGTGGAAGCCTGAACAAGTAGAGCACGAGGGTTAGGGCGATGGAAGAATACGTAAATCTGTTTCTAAAATCGGTGTTCGTTGAGAACCTGGCGCTCGCTTTCTTCCTAGGCATGTGTACGTTTCTTGCCGTCTCGAAAACAGTTAAGACCGCCGTCGGTCTGGGGATTGCCGTGATTGTGATTCAATCGATCACGGTGCCGACGAACAATCTCATTTACCAACACCTGCTGAAAAAGGGCGCGCTCACTTGGATTAGCACATCGCTAGCGGATGTCGATCTCTCGTTCCTGGCATTGATCTGCTATATCGGCACCATCGCTGCGATGGTGCAGATCTTGGAGATGGCGCTCGATCGGTACGTGCCACGGCTCTACAACGCCTTGGGTATCTTTCTGCCGTTGATCACCGTGAACTGCGCCATCTTGGGCGGTTCGATGTTCATGCAGGAGCGAGATTACAATTTTGCGGAGAGCTGCGTGTTTGGCTTTGGCAGCGGATTCGGCTGGGCCCTAGCCATCGCGGCTCTGGCCGGAATTCGTGAAAAGCTTAAATACAGTGATGTGCCAGAAGGACTGCAGGGCCTGGGCATTACGTTTATGACTGTGGGTCTGATGGCGCTAGCATTCATGTCATTCAATGGAATGTAGGCACGCTTGTCGAAATTCCACGAAAGACCACCAGGTAGCGAAGAATCGAAGAGATAAATCATGCTAGAAGTATTTATTGGCGTAGTGATGTTCACGCTCGTCGTTTTGGCTTTGGTCCTGTTGATCCTGGCGGCTAAGGCGCGGCTGGTGGCTAGTGGCAATGTGTCGATCGTCATCAACGATCAGAAAACCCTGAAGGTTCCCGCCGGTGGTAAGCTGCTAGGAGCGCTGTCTGATGCGGGTGTGTTGGTTTCTTCGGCCTGTGGTGGAGGTGGAACCTGTGCTCAGTGCGAAGTTAAGGTTCATTCGGGGGGTGGCGAGATCCTACCCACAGAGCGCACTCATATCAGCAGGCGCGAAGCCCGCGAAGGTTGTCGCCTTTCTTGTCAGGTTGCTGTGAAGCAAGACATGAATGTGGAAGTGCCGCCCGAGGCATTTGAGACAAAAAAGTGGCTCTGCAAAGTAAAATCGAACCATAACGTCGCGACGTTTATCAAAGAATTTGTGCTGGAGCTTCCCGAGGGCGAGCAGGTCGATTTCAAGAGCGGTGGCTACATTCAGATCGAGTGCCCGCCGCACGAGGTAGCCTACAAAGATTTTGACATTGAAGAAGAGTATCGGCCCGATTGGGATAAATACGACGTATGGCGTTATGTGTCGAAAGTCGGCGAGACAGTCACCCGCGCGTACTCGATGGCCAACTACCCTGGCGAGAAGGGCATCATCATGCTCAACGTCCGCGTAGCGAGCCCGCCGCCGCGACTGCCCGACGTGCCTCCGGGAATGATGTCTTCCTACATTTTTGGTTGTAAGCCAGGCGACGAAGTAACGATCTCCGGGCCCTACGGTGAGTTTTTCATCAAAGATACCGACGCCGAGATGGTTTATATCGGCGGTGGTGCGGGCATGGCTCCGCTGCGCAGCCACATTTTTGAGTTATTCAAGAACCGTAAAACAAATCGCAAAGTCTCCTATTGGTATGGTGGCCGCAGCATGCGAGAGTTGTTCTACATCGATCATTTTCGCGGTATCGAAGAAGAGTTCCCCAACTTCAAGTTCAACATCGCGCTCTCCGAGCCGCAGCCAGAAGACAACTGGGACGGGTACACGGGCTTCATCCACCAGGTTTTGCTCGATAATTATCTGAAGACGCATCCTGCACCCGAAGACATCGAGTACTACATCTGCGGACCGCCGATGATGAACCAGGCGGTGTTCAAGATGCTGGACGATCTGGGAGTCGAGAAAGAAAACATCGCATATGACGACTTCGGCGGATAAGCCCTTTCGCGTAAGTTTCTGGGTCGTGTTGTCCTTGATCGTTCTTGTTGGCGTACTTTGTGGTCTGCTGATCCCGTCTACCAGTAATCCTAGAACTATTCGCACATTGTCTGGCCAGACGATGGGTACCCAATATACGGTACGCATCGCTCCTGAGCTTCCACCGGATGCAGGAAGGATTTGGCGTCAGGTAGACGAGCGCCTGGCTGAGATCAATCGTCGTATGTCAACGTACGACCCGGAGTCGGAGCTGTCACGGTTTAATCGACTTAACAGCAGCGATTGGTTTGCCGTGTCGGCCGAGACGGCCGAGGTGGTTGCCGCGGCCTTGGAGATCGCCGAGCAAACCTCCGGAGCGTTCGACCCAACGGTAGGGCCGATCGTAAATCTCTGGGGATTCGGCCCCGACAAGGGCCGCACAAAACCTCCCAGCGACGATGTGGTCGAGGACACGTTGGCGCGTGTCGGCTACAAAAAAGTCTCCGTGCGGATCGACCCGCCGGCGTTAAAGAAGTCGATTCCTGAGGTATATCTCGACCTGTCGGGCATTGCCAAGGGATATGCCTCCGACGCAATTTCAGAATTACTTAACGAAGTGGGATTTTCGAACACGATGGTCGAAATCGGTGGTGAAGTCCGCGCTCGGGGCGCCAAAGCGGATGGTATGCCCTGGCGGATTGGGGTGGAGCAACCGGAAGACCGGGGCAGACTTATTCACGCGGCGGTAAATCTCGTGAATGCCGGCATGGCCACTTCGGGAGATTATCGCAATTTTTTCGAGCACGACGGGGTCCGCTACTCGCATACAATCGACTCCTTAACGGGACGACCCGTGCAGCACGATCTGGCTGCCGTCTCGGTCATTGTTGCGACCTGCATGGAAGCGGACGCCTTAGCCACAGCTCTGTTGGTCATGGGAGACGAAAAGGGATACGATTGGTGTATCGCGCGGGACATCTCGGCGATGTTTCTAGTCCGCCACGGCGAACAGATCATCGAACGGGCTACCCCAGGATTTCAGAAGCGGATCGTGACAGAATAAGGTGATAGCAATGCTTTGGCTGAGTATCGGTATCGCAGCGGTAGTGTTTGCGGTAGCAATGTCTGGGATGGCGGTTGGCGTGATTCTTAGCAATCGACGCTTGCGTGGTAGCTGTGGAGGCCTTGCCAATCTTCGCGATTCCCAGGGGAATACCCTCTGCGAAGGGTGTACCAACCCTGCACCCGACTGTCAGGGCGAACCGATCGTCGACCAGTGACTTCTTGGCGGCTCTGTGAGAGCGAGATCTCCCAATCCTACAGCAGCTGTAAACCCAGGACTCACAAGGGTATTGCCGACGTGCGAGTATTAACTGCTGTTGCCGGCTGAGTGGAATTGAGGATAATGGGTAAAATCTTCCGCTATTTGCTTGACATACATTTAGTGGCGGGTTAATTTGGTGAACGTGACGGGGGGGTATTTTCTCCCGCAAGCTCCATAGCGGCATTTTTACATAGGTCAGATCTACTCGATCAAACCCTTAAAAACTCGACTTTTTTTGCGAAGACGCTAATTAGATAAGCGACTCCCTGAACTTTCATCTACGCACCTTGCCTGTTAATAGGCAGCGCGCTGGAGAGTTCTGGAAGTCGCTTTTTTATTGAAGTGATGTATTCGCGGTCGTCGTGGCCGCGAGGATGAACAGGGATTGCGCGGGCTTCCTGGCTAGGCCGGGAGGGTTCGCGGTGTGCTCACAGAGAACTGCTAATTAACTGAACGACGCTCAAATTTCTTTCCTTCACACACTGCTCCGGCTCGGCGCGGTGTTATGGGAAGGCGTTTGTGCGTCGTTTTTTTGTTGCCAAACAGTGTCTTGTTGTTTCAGCAAGACTTAGGGGAGTACTTCTTATCGGCCAAAGATTGTGCTGATTCTATTATCGATATTTTTGCAAACGCAGTGATGGTTTGTGATTCATCCTTGAGGAGTGAACTAATGACGCGACAACTATCCGTAGCATTGATTTTATTGCTGTTCCTATGTCCCATGGCCAACGCGGGGCTCGTCAGTTTTTCTAATATCTCACAATCGGGACAAGGGCCTGGTGATCCGCTCTTTCCTTACGGCCCGCATACAATTTTGGGCAATACTCTGGTATTCGATAGCCCTGCCGGGTTTGCCGCAACCTCGGCCAATGGAATATTCGACATTGAGGACAGCTTCACTGACGGGCTGCTTAGTTTTTCAGTCGACGCAGACCCCGATACCTGGATTACCGGTTTGAAAATTACTGAGCGAGGGGCACGCACCCTGTTCGAATTAATCGTAGGTTCGGGATCTGCCAACACTCGGGTCCAAGTAATCGCCTTAGCAGATATTACAATTACAGAATTGGATCATGGGAATACGCCTCTGACACCCGCTGCAGCTGCGCCCATTTCGATCGGATTCGACCTCACCTGGGATCTTATCAACGACCCAGGCGCCGTCCTGTGGACTGGCATGGACGCTAGAGACATCGAACAAATCTTAATTAATCGTGGAGTTGAGTTTGAGCAAGGAGCTACTGCTCTGAACTTTATTATGAACAATCAACTCTTCGCAATTAGCGAAGAAGGCACATTCGCCTTCATCGACAAGAAGCGGATTGAAATCGAGGTCCGGACTGAGATGATTCCAGAGCCGACCACGGCAGTGCTGGCCATGTTCGGACTGCTCGGTGTTTCGTTTGGGCGAGGCCTCGAAAGCGAGCGGGTATAAGGACGTTACGCGATAAATCTCATCTGCGGGGTGTGACTGCCAACGGAACCAAACTGAACGCTAAGGCCCAAGCTCATAATGCCCATGGCCTTAGCTTAATACTTGTTTGGGAGACACCCCGATTTCTGAATCGCCCGTTTTTACGTCTGATAACTGGCGATTACGTTCGGATAAATGCGACACTCCAGCTTCTTGTGGAGTAGGAGCTTAGAAGTGTTCGTTCGCTTCTGATACAGAAAGCTCCCAGGGAGAAAATTTCATGAACCAAACATCGAACGAGTACATCAACGCGGACACACGGTCTACATTAAGCTATCAAGTAGTCATCATGTGCTCACGCTATTCGGTTTTTCCTCCGTCTCCCATGCTGTTCCAGTTGAATGGGTCTTGGACAACGCCGTCCTCGGCAATGGCGACGAGGCCACCGGGTCATTTGTGTTCGACGCCGATGTCATGGCTTACAACAGTACCAGCGTATCACTAAGTGGCAATAACTTTGATACAGCCATCACCCTTTCCAACCAGGATTTTGCAAGATTAGTAGAAGCCGCAGACCTGCCGGGGCTCAACGGCGACTCCCTGTTGCGTCTTTTGTTTGCATCGCCTTTGACGAATGCAGGTGGTGTAGTCGACCTGGAACTTGGATTTCCCAGTGGGTCTGGATTGGTTGGTTGCTTGAACGATGAATGCACACTTACGGCCTCTGGAGGTGATTTAAACTTCGCATCTGGTTCGGTCGTCGGCAGGGTAGTGCCAGAACCATCGACTGTTATCATGCTTTCTCTTGCTGGTTGCTTGGTTTGTGTTCTCTGTCGCAGATGAACATTCACGCTTCTGACCCTTTTCGGGAAAGTTTTGAACGCTGAGGTAGGCAACCTCGGCATTTTTGTATTTCGTAAGACTGCCGCCAAGCATTATTTTCGGGAAAGTTCGGTCTCAAATCCTGCTTAGCATCCAATCCTGGTCCGTCGGCAGTCACGTCCCTCGTTCGAGACGTTTTAAGAGAAATAACTGCGATTTGGCGCGGCGAGAGAAACTTGACCGACAGGCCGCATCAGATGTCGCTGATGATCTTATCGTAAAATCTGACAATCTCTTCCGGTTCGTCGCCGGCGCGCCATTCCATCGCGGAGCGGGGGTGCAGATTCATCTGCCCTGTGATGTTGTAAGGCACCGATGGTCCCCAGTCGACCGTGTCGCGCAGCGGCAGGATGTGCTCCTCTAGCAATTTGACGATCGGTCGGAGCCGAAATTTTGGGTTGCGCAGGAAGCCAAGTAGCAACTCCATGGGGCAATTGCCGGCCCCGCGTCCCAGGCCAGCCATCGTGGCGTCGGCCCGGTTCGAGCCGAGAATGATTGCCTCGATCGTGTTGGCGAAGGCAAGTTGCTGATTGTTGTGCGCGTGGATGCCGATGTCCTTGTCAGTGCCTTCCATTGCGGCGGCATATTTCTTGTAGAGTCGGTCGATCTGTTCACGATACAGATAGCCAAAGCTGTCCACGATCACCATCACGTCGGCCGGCGTATCGGCGATGGCAGTGAGAACTGTGTCGACTTCCACATCTTCGACATTGGAGATGGCCATGAGATTCGCACAGGTTTCGTATCCTATTGAATCACAATACTGAATCATCTCGACGGCTTCGGAAACCTGATGGGCGTAGAAAGCTACGCGAATCATATCGAGCGTGCTTTCGCTGCGCGGGACGATCTGGTTGCGAAAATCGCTCTTGCCCGCATCTGCCATTGCACAAAGCTTGAGACCAGTCTTATCAGCGTCATGTTCTGGGAACAGTCGATTGAGATCGGCCTCGTCACAGTGCCGCCAAGGGCCGTAGTCATCCGTGGAAAAGATCTCAGGAGAGTTCTTGTAGCCGACCTCCATGTAGTCGATCCCTGCTTCGATGCAGGTATCGTAAACTGCTCGGACGACTGTGTCGGTGAACTGATGGTTATTAATCAGGCCCCCATCGCGAATCGTGCAATCGAGGACCTTTAGTTCGGGACGGTACGTAATCCAGGGGGCAGTTTCCGACATATCGTTTTACTCTGTGGTAACTCGGTTCAATCGGCCAGGACATGCCAAGCGGCAGAGGCGCGGTATTATTACAAAGATAGCTCGCTTCGGGCAGGGGGGCAGGTAGGTCGGGTCTTGCGGCTTTTGCCAATAGGAGTCGGCGTCTACACTAGCAGGCATGACGAATCAAGAAATAGCTGCCGTATTCCAGCAGATCGCCGACCTGTTGGAATTCCAAGGCTCAAATCCGTTTCGCGTCAGAGCCTATCGCAATGGAGCTCGGAAAATTGCCGATTTAGGCGAGCCGGTTGCCGCAATTAGCGACGATCCTTCACGTGAGCTCACTGACTTAGAAGGCATTGGAAAGGATCTGGCAGAGAAGATTTCAACGCTGCTGAGCTCTGGCAGTCTGCCGATGCTCGACGAGTTGTTGGCAGAGATTCCCCAGACGGTGCTGGCCATCATGCGCGTGCCGGGACTAGGGCCGAAGAAAGCAGCGCTGCTGTATCGAGAGTTGGGCGTCGAGTCGCTTGACGATCTACGTGCGGCTTGCGATGCGCAGCAAGTGCGCGACCTTAAGGGATTCGGTGCCAAGACCGAAGAAACGATACTCAAGGGGCTGGCTATTGCCGAACAGGCCGAGCAACGCACGAAGTGGGCCACCGCTGACGCGATAGCTACCGAGTTGCTGGCCCATCTCCGCTCGGCCGAAGGTATCGTGCAGATGGAAATGGCCGGCAGCTACCGACGGGGTTGCGAGACCGTAGGTGATTTGGATGTGCTGGTCGAAGCGGACGATAGTGCAGCCGCGATGGACAGCCTGGGCACGTTTCCCGGCATGGCGGAGGTGATTGCCCGGGGCGACACAAAGATGTCGGTCCGTTTGGAGAGCGGCATGCAGATCGATCTGCGCGTTGTGCCGGGCGAATCTTTTGGGGCAGCACTACAATACTTCACTGGGTCGAAGGATCACAACGTCGTAGTCCGTGGTCAGGCCAAACAAAAGGGCCTGAAGGTCAACGAGTGGGGAGTCTTTCGTGTAGCAGATGATGGAGAAGAGACTTACCTGGCTGGGCGAACGGAGGCTGAGGTGTACGACACTCTGAAGCTGCCTTGCTTTCCGCCCGAAACTCGCGAGGCGCGGGAGGAGTTTCAATGGGCTGAAGAAGACAACTTGCCCGAGCTTGTTTGCCTGGACGATATCCGCGGCGATCTACACATGCACACGAATGCGAGCGATGGCAAGGCAACACTGGAGGAGATGATCGATGCAGCCCGCGAACGGGGACTGGAGTATATCGCGATTACCGACCATTCGAAACGCGTCTCCATGGCTGGCGGACTCGACGCGAAACGACTTCGTGCTCAGTGGGCAGAGATTGATCGGTTACGCAAAGATATTGAAGACATAAAAGTGCTTAAAGGAATCGAATGCGACATACTTGAAAAGGGCGGAATGGACTTGCCCGACGATGTTTTGGCCGAGGCCGACTGGGTAATTGCCAGCGTCCACTATGGTCAGAACCAACCCCTCGAGCAGATTACAGATCGGATTCTAGGTGCGTTGAACAATCCGCACGTCGACATTCTCGCGCATCCCACGGGTCGGCTCATCAATCGTCGCGAGCCTTATGCGGTCGACATGGAGCAAGTCTTCGCCGCGGCCGCCGCTAATGGAAAACCTCTAGAACTGAACGCAAATCCAGCCCGGCTCGACTTGCACGACCTACACTGCGCGGCAGCTAAGCGTCATGGTATCCCGATCGTGATCAGTACCGACGCGCACAACACCCATGGCCTTGACGTGATGCGCTACGGCATCCTCCAAGCCCGCCGCGGCGGACTGACAGCTGCTGACGTGGCAAACACGCGAAGTTGGGAAGAGTTGGAGAGATTATCGAAGTAGTAAAGAACTTCGATTGTTCAGGTGGGAGGTCATCACGTAATTCGAAGAACGGGTTCACCCTTCTTCCACGAATCCAGAAAGATTCTTCCACACCAGCATAGATGAGCCAATAGGATTATGAGTAATCCTATCAGAAACTCTGGCGAATTCCCAAAGATTACACTGCCAATGGGAATGAGTATTCCGAGCACCGATAGGCCGCCAAGAAGGTGCAGCGCCCAGCGAGGAAGTCCGTAAGCCACGCTGTAACAGACCGGTATAACCACCAGCGTCAGCACCGATGCAAAGGCTAGACCAAAGACAACGGCGGCGGTAAGCGGTTGCCAGAACTCGGCGCCTCCGGAGATGTTTAGCAATAGCGGCAGTAGCCCGCCGATGGTGGTGATAGTTGTGAGTAGTACGGGGCGAAGTCGATTGACGCCGGCCTCGACAATTGCCTCGCGAAGTGGCAAGCCTCGGCCGCGCGCTTGGTTCGTAAAGTCGACCAGTACGATCGCGTCGTTCACTACGATACCGGTCAGGCTCACCAGGCCGATGAATGATGCCAGGCTGAACGGGAAACCGCAGGCCCACATCCCCAGCACGACGCCAATGAAACTAAGCGGAACCGTGATCATCACGATAATACTCTGGCGAAAACTATTGAATTGTGTGACGAGGATCCCAAAGATCAAGATTACACCGATGAGCATGCTGTAGAGCAGGTAGCGAAAATTCTTGTCGCGTTCCTCGTTCTCGCCTGTGAACTGTGCTTTCACGCCTTCTGAGGGCGTCGTAGGCGTGCCCATAAACACCATCGAGTTGCCCTTCACGGGCCGGAAACCGAGCTCAGGCAACACCTCATCGCGCAGCACTTTGAAGACGTCGTCTGGTAAGGTCGGCTTCACGACGTCGCACTTCGCCACAACGGCCCGGTTGCGCTCGTAGCGGTTGATACTGTAGAGTCCCACGTCGTTGCGGAGCTCTGCCAATTCGCCGATCGTTGCGCGGCGGCCATCGGGAGCGGTGATCATTAAGCGTTTCAGGCTGGTGGGATACCGCTGGTACTCGGGGGCCAGCTGCAGGCGGAGCGTGATGTCTTCGTCGTCAAGCGTGAGTTGAATCTGTGAATCGCCCGCGATTGCAACCTGAACGGCCTGTGCGATTTGTGCTTCGGTTAGGCCATGAATTCCTACCACTTCGGGATTAGGCTCGACGACCAACTCGGGGTTGTCGGGTCGATAATCAGTCGAAGCATCGACCGTGCCGCGCACCTTCTCCAATCGGTCGGCGATATGCTGGCCTAGCTTGCCGAGCTGATCAAGGTTGTCGCTAGTCAGGCGCACCGCGACGTCGGAGCCGCCCGGTGGCCCGTCTTCTACCTCTTTGATGTTGAACTTCATGCCGGGCAGCGGCCGAATATCGCGACGCAATGCGGCGATAATTTCTTGCTCGTGGATATCACGATCCAAGGGCGAGAGCAGTTCGACCATCACCTCGCCAAATTCGGGGCCAGTAGCCGGATCGTTTTCGATGCGTGTTGCCAGCCCGCCTGCGGAGCCGACGGCCGTAACGTAATGCTGCAAGATGCCACGCTCTTCCCATTTGCGTAGCGGCTCGATAATCGCTTCGGAAGCAGCCAGAGTTTCTTCAATGCTATAGCCAAGTGGCAGTTCGTACTTGATGCCGAACTGTCCGCGGTCGCTGGTGGGGAAGAACTCGAATCCCAGCTTTCCGAACAGTACACCAGCCCCGACAAGCGACATGCCGCACAGCACGAGCACTACATATCGATTCGCTAGTGCCAGTCGTAGGAAACTTGCGTAGACTCGCGTCCAAAAACCAAGGTTCGGCCGTACACGGCTCGCGACCGCCTGGCCGTCCTCGGCTGCGGAACTCTTTGCTACCGCGGCGAAGACGGCCGATTCGTCGCGTTTGGGTGCCCGCTGCTTGTACCAACGCGCGGCGAGCGTGGGTATCACAAAATGATCGACCAGCACAGAACCCAACAGCGCAACACTGACCACTTTGGGCATGACGCTCATAAAATCGCCCATGATTCCCGGCACAAGTATCATTGGCAGAAACGCGGCGACGGTAGTCAAGTCGGCGGCAATCACCGGCAGGCCGACTTCGTCGATACCGGTCTTAGCAGCAGTTGTCGGGTCTTCACCTCGTTCGATGTGGCGGTGGATGTTTTCGGCAACGATGATCGCACCGTCGACGACCATTCCCAATACCAGGATAAAACTAAACACCACCATGTTGGAGACCGGGATCCCGGCAAAATATAAGAACACCAGCCCTACCGCCGAGCTGAACGGAATCGCGATCAGCACGAGAATGGAAATCCGTAGGCCCATCGTCCAAGCCAGAATTATGAGCACCAGCATCGCTCCGAATAGCGCACTGGAACCGAGCACACGGAACATAATCCAGATTTCTTGAGATGTATCGCGTGTGGCCGTAAACGTGATGTGGGGATACTGCTGGCGCATGTCTTCGACGAGTGCCTTGACATCCCTCGCAGCTCCAAGCGTATTGATGTCCGATTCCTTGTTGACGACGATCGTAGCACAGTCGGCACCATCGAGCTGAGCAAGATTCAGCAGCCGACGATGGGTGTCGAGCACGTCGGCAACGTGCCTTACTCGGATCACCCGACCTCCGCGATTGCTGACGACTGCCTCGCGGATGTCGTCGACACCCCGGAATTTCGCTTCATTTCGGACCGTTCGGTCGATTTTACCCGTGTCGAGCGCGCCGGCAGGAATTTTGGCGTTGAAATCGGCCAGTGCTTGTCGAATCTGTCGGAGTGAGAGTCCGTATTGTGTCATCAGATCGGGATTCACATTGACGTGAATCTCGCGCTCCTTGCCTCCAAACAACTGCGTGTTGGCAATGCCATCGACTTCGGAAATCTGCTCTTCAACGTCCTCTGCGACTGTTTTGAGCGCCCTTTCATCGAAACCAGGTGGCCCGGCCAGCGTCACCAACATCAGTGGGGCGCTTTCAAAATCGATCTTGAAGATATTAGGTTGTACTTCGCGACCCAGGGGCAATTCGTTTCGAATGCGGTCGATGAGATCTTTTACTTCACGCTTGGCTTCGTCGGGGTCAACACCGTCGAGAAAGATCACTTGGGTGATCGAAGCGCCTCGCATGCTGGTCGAGGCAATAAAGTCGACGCTTTGCAGTTCAGTAAGCGCATCCTCTACCTTGCGGGCAATTTCATTTTCGGCTTCGTTGGGCTGCGCGTCTGGGTAAGGGATCGCCACCAGCACTACTGCTTTGGTGATTGCCGGCGTGCGTTGCACGGGGATAAAGCTTGCTGCGTACAATGCCATGAACAGTATGAGAATCGTGCTGACCAACACAAATCGCGGGCGATCGATGGCTTTTGAACTAAGCTGCATGGCATTCAGCGGTCGACGGAACCGTCGACCCCTTCCCGAGGATTAGCAGCATGGACCTGACCAGGAGAAGGCTTCGGCAAATTCATCACGCGGACCACCTGATCGTCCGCTAAACGAAAGTGACCGCGAACAACGACTGAATCGATCTCGATATCCTCGCCGGGAACGACGACATGCGACCCCTGATCGACCCATTGCCGCAGATCCACTTGGCGGGCCCGATAGAGATCCATTGGGCCTGCATCCCAGTAAAGCAATTCCAGTTCGGCCGGCTCGCTTTCGACGGTAAATAGGTAGGCGCGACGTTCGCGGTAGATCACCGCTTCCTCAGGCACTCGATACCCGGGGATACGGGCAGTCACCAAATCGGCAGTCGCCACCATGCCGGGTCGCAACAGACGTTCGTCGTTGGAAAGCCGGATCTCGACTTCGAACAGTCCAGTGATCGGATCAGAGACCTCGGCAATATGATAGACCTCGCCCAGCAAGGGCGGCCGAGCGTTGCCAAATCGATCGCGGCCCTCGAGACGAACATGGGCGCGGAAAGCGTGGCCATCCGGATCGTCTTTGCTATCAGCGCCTGTAGTATTGCCTTCCACGAGTCGCATTCGTGTCTCAAGCTCTCGAATTTGTGATTCGGGAACGTCGACTACGAGCAGCACCTCATCGTTTTGCACTAGTTCGAAGACGATCTGATGAGCCGTGACCGATTCGCCCGATTTGACCATACGCTTTGAAATAGTAGCATCAGCAGGTGCGAGCAGTGTTGCATCTTCGAGGTTCTTGACGGCCACATCCAACTGAGCGCGTGCCAGAGCTTCTTCGGTTGCTAGTCGCTGTAACTCCGATTCGCTTAGCGCCGAAGGATTGGTCAGTCGCACTCGCTCCGCACGTTGGACATCAGCAGAGGTCTGTTCGACGCGCGCGGCCGCTTCGTTTTTCTGCGCGCGATAGACCCGTTCGTCGAGTACGGCCAACACTTGACCTTGGGTGACGTGGTCGCCTTCGTCGAGAGGCTCTCCCTTGGAATTCTCGCCAAGCGACCTCACACGGCCAGGAGTCTCAAAGCCGATCTGGTACGTTTCCCAGGCGCGGATTTTTCCGGAGTATGTAGAAAAAATTTCACACATCTGAACCTGGAGTGGTTCGATTTCCACCATCGCCTTAGACGCAACCACGGGAGACATCTCTCTTACTGGCGTGCTTTCAACGGTCTCGGAGTCGTGATTTCGGGAGCTAACTTTCCACATCACCCAAATCGCTGCAAACGTGACCGTGAGCAGAACTAGGTAGTGAACGATTTTTTCCGTCAGTGCTTTCATGTGGAGCTTTAGAACTGGAGATGCGCGCTGATTGGGAGCAAGCTGATGGGTAAGTAGAGAGGGCAGGGCGGGGGGCGGGGCGAGTGGATTGGATATCTATGATAATAGATCGCCGCAGCGTGAGCGGCAATGCTACAGCTCGGAGTTCAGCAGCCGGAGGACCATTTTGGAGGCCTTTTCTGGGACCACTCCCCGCAGCAAATATCGCTTTTGTCGTGAGGTGACGCCTCCAATAAGTTCGACACAGCTTTTCGGGATGCCGAAGGTCAAACTTAACAATTCTGCGATAGCCTGATTGGCCTTTCCTTTCTCAGCAGGGGCCGAGACAGCAACGCGCAAAGCGCCATCATGTTCTCCTAACACTCCCTGCCGTCGTGCACCGGGCTGTGCCCAGACGGCGAGAATCGTCCCTGCGTCGTGGGCTTCGAGCTGTATCATCGACAGACACCATCGAATAGCAGTGATCCAACGCGGACAATCGTGGCCCCTTCGAGGATAGCGGTCTCAAAATCATGACTCATGCCCATCGATAATTCAGTCAAATTAACATTGGGGGGACATTCGCTGGCGACGCTATCACGCAACTGCCGCAGAGCGGCAAAATTTTCCGCGGCGGCGGAAGCGCCTCCCTCTCGGGCGGCCATGGTCATCAGGCCGGTAACCTCGATGTGCGATAGCTCGGCAAGTTGCGGAAGCAGCTCCTTGAGACCGTCGGCTGTAAGGCCATGTTTCTCAAGGTCGCCCGAACAATTTACTTCTAACAGTATTTGCTTACGCAGGCCGAGTTCCTCGGCAATGCTGTCGATCGAATTGGCTAGCCGTAGGCTATCGACGCTGTGGATCAGGTCGACGATCGGCAGTGTGCGACGGACTTTGTTTCGTTGCAGATGACCGATCATATGCCAGCGGGCCTCAGCCAGACTTGCCTCGGCTGCTTTGTCCCACAGCTGTTGTGGTCGACTCTCGCCCAACAGGGGGCACCCGACAGAAAGCAACGCAGCAGCCTCGACGGGCCCGACATACTTGGTGACCCCTACCAGCCGCACGCTAGCCGGATCGCGCCCAGCTGCAGTCGTTGCATTCGCGACACGTTCGTTTACGCGGGCCAGGTTGTCGGCAATCGTTGCAATATTATCTGACATGCCAGCGCCGATTCTTGGTCATGAACTCTATGTTTGTTCCGAAAACGGTCTACCGAGCGTTATGTCACATTTTCGGTTTGTCCTCAACCTGCACCGGGGCAGTTGTCCAGCCGAAGTCGGAGAAAATGGCGTACATCGAGGGCACGACCAACAGCACCAATACCGTCGAAGAGAGCAGCCCGAAGGCAATGCTGATTGCTAGCGGAATCAGTACTTGGGCCTGCAAGCTTCGTTCAGCCAACAAAGGCAACAGGCCAGCGATTGTGGTCAGCGAGGTGAGCATGATCGCGCGAAATCGCAAACGGCTGGCGGCGCTGCAGGCAGCTAAGACATCTTTGCCCTGGTTGCGTTGCGTTTTAAGAAAAAGCACGAGCAGGATCGAATCGTTCACGACGATTCCAGCCAGCGAGGCGAATCCTAACATGCTAGGCATGCTAAAATCGACGCCCATCAGGAAATGCCCCCAAAGCACGCCGATGAGTGCCAGCGGAATCGCAAGCATCACGGTAAAGGGTTCGAGATAGCTGCGAAATTGGAAACTTAGCAAACAGAACACGCCGATCAGCCCAACCAGCATCGCTCGCATCATCGACTTCTGGGTCGCGCCTGCTTCTTTGACTTCGCCTTCGAACGATACATGCATTCCCGGGTAGCGGTCCATCAACTCTGGCAGAAACTCGCGCTGAAATAATCCCAGCAGCTCTGCCGTATTGGCACGTCGCACGTCGAGTTCACCACGGACCGTAACAGTTCGCAGTCCGTCGATCCGAGCTATCCGCGACCAGCCTGCATCCACATGCACTTCCGCCACGCTTGCCAGCGGAACTTGTTCTCCGGTGGGCAAGGTGAAATAGAATGTTTCCAGATCGGCAAATGTGTCTTGATCCTCGGGACGGAGTTGCACGTCGACTTCATACGCTTCGCCATTGACCTGAATTTCGTCGGCCGTCGCGCCCTGGAACGCGGTGCGCAACTGTCGAGCAACGTTCGACGCATTGAGACCCAATCCGAAAGCCCCTTCGCGCAGCTTGATCTGCAGTTCTGGTTTCCCACGGCGAAGATCGTCGACGATATTGAAGACACCGTCATATTGCCCAAACCAAATCCTAGTTTCCGCAGCGGCAGCCTGTAGCGATTCAAGACTGGTTCCTCGCAGACGAATTTCGATGGGTCGGCCTGCCGGACCAAGTACTGGCTCGGTATAAACAATGCTCATTACATCTGCTAGTGAACCGACTTCCGTTTTCCACGCTTGAAATATCTCATCGATCCGCGCATCGCGAACTTCTGCATCGAGCAGATCCGCGGTGACGGTCGCCACGTGCGGACCAGTTTCGAATGCGTCGAGATTGTGGTTGAACTGCACGACAATAGCTTTTACCAGGTCTTGCCCGTCCGGCTGGAGAGGAGCGAATTGTTGGTTCACGCGCTCCAATGCGGCAGATAGATCTTCAACAACCTCCTCGGTGCGCTCTAGCGGAGTGCCGGGCGGCAACAGGACTCGAGCCATAACCACGTCGCCATCGAGTTCAGGGAACGCGATGAATTTCACGATTCCGCCCGCCATGAGGCCAATCGAACATAGAAATACACAGACGACACAACCCATGAATAGGTAACGCCAACGGAGCGCTGCATCGACGGCTGGGCCAAATACTTGATTGCGAACCCACTCGATGCGGTCGTCAAACCATCCGCGAAATCGATTAGGTGGTTTGTCAGCGGGACGTTTTAGCGAGTGCCCCAGATGTGATGGCAATATCAAAAAAGCTTCCACCAAGCTGACAGCCAACAGCAAGATCAGAACCATCGGCACGACTTTGAGCACTTTGCCAATGTCGCCCTGGATGGTTGCCAGCGGACCGAGTACACAGACCGTCGTTAGAAACGACGAAATAACGCCGATCTTCACTTCGTTGACGCCGTCGACCGTCGCTTGCAATGGCGGCTTACCACGCGTGAGATGCGAGGCAATGTTCTCAGCGATCACGATGCCATCGTCCATCAACAGCCCCAACGCTAACAGCAGACCGACCATCGTCAGCATGTTAATCGTCAGCCCTAAATGGGGCATGAGAATGAAGACACCCAGCACCGATACCGGCAGACTCATCACTACCCAGAACGATAGTCGGAAACTAAAGAACAACCACAATGTAAGAAACACAAGCGTTAGGCCTTGTTCGCTATTTTTAACCAGCATCTGCAGCCGATCGACGACCAATGTGGAAATATCCTGGGTCACTAGCAGGTCTACTTGCGGATTTCGTTGACGCTCCTCTTTCACAAACTCTTTTACGACTTCGGCTACGCGAATCGTGTCCTGATTCTTAGTCTTTTCGACTTGCAGCATCCCCGCCCGACGACCCTCGAGCAAAAGTTTTTCTTCCTCAGCCTCGAAACTGTCTACTACCTGAGCAATGTCACCCAAGCGGATTTCACCGCCTCCCGAGCCAGCGACGATCACTAATTCTTCGAGCTCGTGGGGCGTTCGGCGTTCTTCAACGAACCTCACCAGAATTTCGCGCTGTTGAGTCTCAAGAATCCCTGCCGGGAGGTTTACACTCTGCTGCTCGATAATCTTTGCCACGTCGGCCGCGCTTAGGTTGTAGCGCAACAGGGCCGTCGCTGAGAGTTCGATCCTAAGCTGGTGGTCAGAGAATCCGAGCAGCCGGACCAGCGAAATGTCGGGCAGCACTTGGAGCCGATCTTTAAGGTCTTCGCAATATGCCTTCAGGTCGCTCGGTTGCATTGGGCCCGATACCACTAACGACAAAACTTGATCGGTCGTGCCGAGCTGCGTGATGATCGGTTCTTCGACGTCGTCGGGAAAATCGTCGATCGCGTCGACCTCAGTCTGGATGTCATTAAGAAATGTCTGAAAGTTGCCGCCATCCTCCATTTCCGCGACAACCATGGCGATGCTTTCACGGGCATCGCTGCGCAGTTCTTTGACGAATTTTACGCCGTCGATCGCCTCTTCGACGCGTTGGCAGACTGTCTCTTCAACTTCTTCAGCCGTGGCGCCGGGATAGATGACGCGGACCTCGACCTCACTAGGTGTGGTATCGGGGAACGTCTCCCGACGGAGGTTAGGCAGACTCATAATGCCTAACACTATGAAGATCGCCATCAATAGATTTGCCGCCGTAGGGTGCTCGGCGAAGAAGCGAATCATCGCACCGGCCCTTCCGCAGTCGCTTCGTCAATCAAAGTCTCCTCGACGACCAGGTCAAGCTGGGGCTCGACCAACATTCCTTCGACAGCTGGAGTGGGATCAGATACGACCAACCGATCTCCCGGCTTTAAGCCGTCCGTCAAGCAGGAGAGTCCACCCTGAGAAAAGGCCACGTCCACGGCCCGGCGTTCCAGGCGATTCTCGTCATTAACCAGGTACACATGGCCATCCCGCAGCGACGTGCGCGGAATCACTACTTGCCCTGTACGGGGCTGTCCTTGAAGCTCGACTTCACAAAACATTCCTGGGGCCAGTGGCGGTCGCTTGCCTGGGATGATGTTTTCGTAAGGTTTATCGACTGCCACAACGATCATTACCGTGCGGGTCTGTGTATCAAGCTGTTCCCGTACCCGAGCGAACCGAGCCGGCCAGGAGACCTGAAAATCGCCACTCTCCAAACGCACCGTTGCATCGATGTCGAAAACTCTTCGCATGGTTTCCATATCGAGTGAGCCTGGTTCAAGCGGTTCATTCGTAGGTGGCAGGAGCGTGATGGCTCGATTGATCGGAATCTGAGCTTGCACTTCTGTCAAATCGGTGCCGTAGCCTTCGAACAGCTGTTGCCCCGCGGAGAGAAACTGGCCGATTTCGATGTTCAAGTCGCCTACACGGCAATCAAATGGCGCTCTGATAGTAGTATGGTCCAGATCGAGCTGCGCTAACTTAAGACTCGCTCGCTTGGCCGCCAGCGTCGCGGCGAGCGAGTCCTGTTGTGCTGGCAAGATATTTAGCGAGTTAGTAAGTGATTGACCGCTCTGTTTTTGAGCCAATACTTCGCGCTGCTTGCGTTCGATCTCGGATCGAGTAACAGAGCTGGTGCCTGCCAGCGACTCAAGTCGAGCCAGATCACGCTCAGCAAGTGTGAGCGACTCCTGCTCGATTGCGAGCGAGGCGCGCAGGTTTTTTTCTTCTGAAGTAAGACGAGCTTGCTGCGACTGGATCTCGGCAATTTCGGCTTCGAGTTGGGCGATGCGGAGTTCGTACTCCGCGGGATCGATTCTCAGTATCTCGTCTCCCGCGCGGAAAATTGCGCCAGGCTTAAGCTCGGGATGCTCCATCACCACGCGCCCCTTCACCTCAGCCACGGCCGACCAAACATCGCCCGCTTGCGCGATGCCATGCCCAACTACCCGCGGCACAAGCGCAACCTGGGGCACTTCAATAATGCGCAAGGGCCGCGCGACTTCGACGATCGGTTGTCGTTCGGGCTCTTCGTAATTGCCCTTCATCAACCAGAAGATCACGATGCCCAACAGCACGGGTGGGATCACCAACAGACGACGGTTAATCCTGCGAAGAAAGTGTTTCGCTTGTTCCATGATTTCATTTGTCTGGTACGAGAATGGTTCGGACGCGCAGACGACTGCACAGCCTGGCGAGAATTTCCCCCGGACTTCCCTACAATTGTAGGTCAACGACGGCGGCTAGGGGGCGAGCTATTCAGGCTACTGCCCAGATTCGTGTAATACTACACTCTAAGGGCCAAACTGCGTTCGGCGTTTCACGCTTGTGCAGGTAACCAATTCCTGTTCAGTGCGTCGGTCTTCTTACCGATGCACGCTAAGTGTCGCGGATACAAACGAGTTGACGCCAATCACGGAGAACCAACTTTCTACTTCTAAGGAACTTAGAGCATGAATTTGCTTTGGCATATCCCCGACCTTATAATCTGGGCTCCGCTATGCTGATAGATTGTGTCCTATAGCTGGCGAATATGTGCGCTTTTTTGAAGATACACACTATTGAGGAGTACAAGCTCTATGAAACAGTTACCGACTTTATTAGCAGCATGGCGTTGGTTCGTCCTTTCGAATCGGGTGTCGTACATTATGACGCCACAGCCATCACGCTCGTTTACGAAGGTGATTATGAAAACAACATCGGCATGTGTCGGGCTTACGCTGCTACTTGGGGCTTTTGCTCAACCAGCAAAAGCCGTTCTTACTGTTTATACGGACCGAGGGTCTTGGGAAGGCGTCGTTGGTAGCTTTGCAACCGAAGACTTCAATGCCTTGGCAACCGGTCCCATGTCCAGAGGCACGAATAATGCGGGTGTGATTGATATTCAAATTGGCGGACTAAATGCCCCCCGAGGAAACGAGATTGCGACTGGAGCAACTGAGTTCGACTTCGATGGAAGTAATCATATTCATGGGGACGTCTCCAGTGTTTCCCTGGATGTATCTTTCAGCATCCTTTTTGATCGTCCAATTGCCGGCTTTGGAGCAGATTGGGTAAGCACGACGACTGGTGGTTTACTGACAATGCTTATTGATGGAGAGACGGTAAAGTTTTCTGACCATATGTCTGGTAATGGTAACGGCTTCCTTGGAGTTGTTTCAGACTCAACTTTTACGACTGCTTCTTTTGGGCTTGAAATAATATCCACGAATCGAACAAACGAGCAATTTGGCATGGATAACATAGCGGTTTATGTTCCCGAACCTTGCAGCTTCGTTCTCATCGGCCTCGGCGTTCTAGGATGGTGTCGTATGGTCGGCATCGGAAGAGGTAGTGCCCGATGTAATCCACCACACTTTGATGACACTCTCAAACTCTCCCGCTTCTGACCCTTTTCGGGAAAGTTCCAAACTCCGAGGCTACAAACCTCGGTGTTTCTTATTGGCCTGACGGCATCGCCAAGCATCGTTTTCGGGAAGGTTTGCTCCAAATACTTGCGATTCGTGCTTCGGTAGAGTGACCGAGGCAGATTCCGTAAGTCGCGAATTGCGTTCGGCTTCATCGGCCGAACGCAGTTTAGCGAGTAACTAAAACGGACGTTTTTTGTCACTCCAGCAAGACAAACACGGCGTTAGCACATGTGACTATAACACTGCTCCAAACCGGAGCCCAAGTTCAGCATCCCGATACCTGACCAGCTTCTAGAGATATGGGACCGCCATTAGCGTGTAATATTACACGAATCTGGGCGGTACCCATATTCATCCTAACCCTCGATTTCCAGCAGCTCGTCGACTTCGCCAGATGGGGCGAGAAAACGGCCGATCATGCACTCGCTAGAGAGATTCTGTCCTAGCAGGGTTCGGTTGGCCTTTGCGGCGAGCGACCGATAGATGAGCCACTGGTCTTTGCCACACTGGGCCCGATAGCCCACCGCCACGTCGTGCGGTTGGATCTCCAGATCTTGGGCGACGGTTAGCTGACGCCAAGTACATGGCTTTGCAGATCGCGAACGTTTTAAATCGATAAACAGTGGACAGGCGAGGTGATTGCCCGAGCGTTGCTGTTCTAGTTGCAAGTGGCCTTTGTCGACGGTGAGCTCGCCGACGCGCGGGTCGACGCGCCACTCGGGCAGAGCTAGTGGCAATACTCGCGCCACCTTCTTGCCAGCTGTGAGCAATCCCTCGCGGGTTTCTTCCTCGGGCTGAAACTCGACGCCAGGCTCAAGCGGGAGCCGCATGCGGTGGCTAACTTCGCCGCCGCCACTGTCGTGGATGTTGTCGGCCAGCAAAAGAAATAATTCATCGCGGGCGAGCATAATCTGTCGCTCCAACCGTGCGCCGGCGGACAACTCGATAGAAAGTTCTAAGTAGTCGGCATCGTCGTCGCTAAACCAGCAACATTCCTCCCAGGTGCCAACCGGTTCTAAGAGTTTGCCGTCCACGGCCGTGTTCCAATCCCAGACTCCGCCGAACAATCTCTCAGAGCCTGACCAGACCTCTAGCTTCAGGTCGGGCGATGAATAATCAATTGCCACAGCAGGGGCGGTGCGTTGCCATTGGGTTCGCATCGTGGCCACGCCGGCCCATTCGCAATTATCCGATGTCTCTGGAATGCGGTCGTTTTCTTTGCCAGTAATCAGTCGCGTAAGTTTCTTACCGAAAATCGCATTCGCTGCCGAGATGTCTGTCCGGTCGCCCCCTTGCTCCAGGAGACTGGCTAGGAACTCAGGAGTCCAACTCGCATCATTTGGTTGGCCCAACAGCGGGCTGCCGTTGGCTGTCGAAAGGCAGAGCGACTGAGTCACTGTCCATTCGAATTGGTCCTGAGCCTTGCGGTTCCAGCTGCCCTTCTTCAATTGTTGGCCAAGCGCTCTACAACGGGTCCAACAGGCCAACAAGGGACGTAACACAGAGAGATAAGGACCGCGCACCTGACCCTGACCGTTGGTGAGCTCAACTATTCCCTCGGCAAGCGCTTCACGTGCGTTCTCGCGTAGTTTGTAGAGGGGACGAATTTCGGGCAGCAAGTAAGCCAATGTCAGTGGCAATTCACCCACCAACAGTTGTTGGGCCAAACCTTGCTCGGGCGGCAATTCCGAATCGATTCCCCAATCGGCAGCCGATTGAGCGACTTGCCACAATTCGTCAGCCAGCTTCCACCACACTTCCTCCGAAACCTCGTCCGCCACCGCCGGTAGCAGCTGCGCTACCGCCAGGCATTCCAGTGCAAAGCCGATCGATTGCGGCAACGCTCGAGTTCCCTTTAGCCAGACTGACAGCGATTTGCCGGCCTTGCCCGCATCGAAGCGCGATATGCCCTTCGCTCCAGACTTTAGTCTGTCGACTACCGCGAGTAGCTCTGCGGCTTGAGCTGTTATTCCCTCGGCCGCGAGGCCCCATCGCAATGGCGATTCGCTCGCTCGGCAAAGCTCAATCAGCGGTTTCGGCGTCCGGCGCTTGCTTAGATGGCGCGACCAAAGTGTCCATTGCTTATCCGTGGCAACGTCCACAGGAGCCGTATTTCGCCAAAACTGAGACTTGTTCCTATTGGTAGCCAAACCAGTGGACTTTGTGGCGGAGGCAGTCGGTTCTAAAGTCGTGGCCATTTCGTTCCTTCAAAATACCGGATCGTCGAACAAGTTAACATTATTATTATTACTATTCAGCTGTGATAAGAAGTTCATTTATTCATTTAACCACGGAGTCACGGAGAACACAGAGAAATAGATCTTTGACAGGATAACAAGATCTTCAAGATCGATGGGATGAATTAGATGCAGGGGGAAGCCACCCACTAAACGTCTGCCACTACTCACGACCCAGGCGGACATCGCCACGCGACCGAACTCATTTCCTGCTAATCCAGTTATCCTGTCTAGCTCTCCTCAGTGGCCTCCGTGGCTCCGTGGTGAGTATTTGTTTTTTCAGGTGTCTGAACAGCTACCGAGCATTTTAGAGCCTGTGCCAGAATTATTCACGGGGGTAGAGCAAGTTTTCCGTGTTTATCTTAATCGCGACGATTGGCGGCGAAAGTGATACAATAGCCCACCGTGGAATCGCGGAGAGAGCGCCGCTTCGAGTCCAGGGAGGTGAAATGTTAAGATTCACTCATTTATGTTGGCTAATTGCCGCAATGGCGTTGGCACTCGGCTGCAGCAGCGAATCAGAACCTGCCGCCGAGCAGCTTAAGGAAACCACGACAGCCAAGCCGAAGGAAGCTGCCAAATCTAGCCATCCCGACACAGAGAAAGCTACTGAGCAGCCCGATGAGACCGAAAACGCTCAGAGTATCGCACAATCCAGCGGTCTGCCCGAGCCACCGAAGCTGCCGCCACCAGAAGGTGCAAAGGCAATGCCCAAGCCGAATCGGACCTGGGTCGATGAAGAGCAGGGGGTCGTTTACGTCGATGGCTATGTTTCGCTTCGCGAAGGAATGCTCGAAATGTTCGCGTGTCCCGCCGGTACGAAAGAGCATGAATCGATTGTGGCGGTCTACAGTTGGGCCCAAGTAGTGCACGCCGCCTTGCTGGCCTTGGGAGCGGAAACCGGTTCGCCCGTGCAATTCAATCCAGAATTCAAGCCGCCCACAGGCACGGAGATCGACATCGAAGTCCGCTGGCTAGACGAATCCGGCGAGTGGCAATCCATCAAAGCCCAAGAATGGGTAAGAGATCTTTCTACCGACAAACCAATGACCCACCCCTGGGTGTTTGCCGGCAGTGGGTTTTGGAAAGACGAACAGACCGGCGATGAGCACTACCTTGCTGAAGCAGGCGATTTTATCTGCGTCTCAAATTTCACGACGGCTACGCTCGACATCCCGGCAGAAAGTAGCCAAGTGAACGACGGGCTAATGTTTGAATCACTTACGGAGAAGATTCCGCCATTGGGCACGCCGGTGCGGCTGGTATTGAAGCCGAGGTTAGAGAAAGCGGTGGTAAGGGAGTAGGCTCTCAGAAGGTATATGATAACAAACGATGGAATTCGTCCCAAAACGATCGGATGTTCCATCCGCGCCAATGGTTATTCGTCCTCAGGGACCCGAGCAAAAATTGTGACGCCTCTTCCTGTCGGATCTACGTAGAATCGCTGGGCGACATATTCGTCTTTGCTGCGGAGCTCGAAAGGCTCGCCTTTTTTCTCCATCCGCTGAGCGACCCGCACTGGCAAGTCAGGGATCGTTTGTCCTGCTGTCGCCTTCCGTGCGCCGTGTTCGGGATCGGTCGACACCCAGAGCTGGCCGTCGCCGTCGGCAATGTAGAGCTCACATTCTACCGCTCCCAAACCGTGTAGCACCTCCATGATCCGCTTCGAAATGTCTGCCTCAATCACTGCCATGCCGAAACACTCGCCCGAGATATCGCTGAATACGGGCGTAGCGACAGAGAGACGTTCCATAGTGGTGGTCCCCTTCGTGTGTCGTCCGCGTGGTTCGAGCGACATTTTTACATCGCCCGGCTCGCGAGACGCAACAGCCGCCATGAGTTGATCATCTTCGACCTCTTGTAGGCGACTTGCGGGCAGCACACGGACGAGTGAGGGGTCGGCGGGATTGCGTTCGACTCGGACGATATCGGCAACGCCGTTGCCCTTGGCTGCTTCGTAGGAAAGCGCGAGGTAATCGGGATTCGATCGTAATAGCCCAGTGAAAATTGTTTCGAGCCGACCACGCCAGACTTCTTCGTCATCTCCCTCGACACCTCCGCGGGCGTTGATGATACCCTGGATCGGAGGCAGCGAGGCAAGGAAGCGAGCGTTCTTCGCTAATTGGGCAGCTATGCCACGAAGTTGTACTTCTACTTCGCGAACATCACCGTCCAATTGTCCGTACTGGGCATGCAAGACTGCAAGACGATTTTGGCGTGCCGACATTGCAAGCGTAGTCAGCGCGACTAAAACAATCATCGCAGCGGCGAGAAGCGACTGAGAGAGTCGTTGATGTTGAGCTACCCACCGATTCACTCGCTGCCAAGTGGTTTCGTGATAGGCGCTTACCGGTTCGCCGGCCATCCAGCGCTGAACATCTTCAGCAAGACTTGTCGCTTCCTGATAGCGCGCGTACCTGCGGTGCGACATCGACTTGCTGCAGATGGCTGCCAAGGCAGGATCGGAGTCAGGGTTTGCCTCGAAGGCAGAGGGGGTAACGCCGCTCGCGATGGCGGTAATCATGCCGCGTGCACCGTGCCCAGAGTTAATCGACGCTTTTTGCGTCCTCTCGTGCGGAGCGTATCCGGTTACGATCGCAAACAACATCGCCCCAAGGCCATAGATGTCGGTCCGATTGTCTAGTTCGTCGAGTCGTCCCGCTGCTTGTTCGGGCGCCATATACAGCGGTGTTCCCAAGACTTGCCCTTCACTAGTGCGATCAGCACCGCCGCTCGCCACAGAATCCATTAGACTTTCGACCGCCGCGTCGTCGACAATCTTTGCGAGTCCCCAATCGATGACGATGACTTGGCCGAAGCTGTCGATAACCACGTTTTCGGGTTTGAGGTCGCGATGTATGACCTTGCGTGAATGCGCATGCCCGATTGCGTGACAAACGTTGACGAATGCGGTTAATAATCGTCGCAGGAGCATCGGGTCTTCGTCGCCTGCTTCGCGCCGCTCATGATATTCGCTGATCGAATCCTGCAGTGTCGACCTGCCAAGAAAACGCATGGCGTAAAACACCCGGCCTGTCGCTACGTCTTCACCTAGCTGATAAATCGGAACGATACTCGGGTGGTCCAGCCGGCCAGTAATCTCGGCTTCGTGCTTGAAACGCTCGACAACAGTTTCCGTTACACCTGTCGGATGGCTGATTTCCTTCAACGCAACGTGGCGATTCAGATTAATATCACGCGCCAGCCAGACACGACCTAGCCCGCCCTGACCTATCTTGCGAATCAGTTCATAGCGACCTTCCATGGTGCGGGAATCATGATCGCCGCTGCTAGCGGCGACAGTCACGCCTAGCAGTTTTGCGACTTGACCCGAACCGTCCAAACGTTCGAGGGTTGCCAGCAACATGCTTCTGCCGGCTGCGGGCAGCTCCGATCCTCCCGCGATGCTGCGGCGAGCGCGTTCAATCCGACTCGCGGCGCTTTTCTTGAGCATGCCAATCTGTTCTGAGGTCAGTATGCCGCGAGTCTCAAGATGCTCTGCCAACGAGACGCTGCCATGAATCGACCAGTCGGATACCGCGGCCGCACACTCGCGCTCGTTGAGTAATCCCGACTGTAACAACGCTGCGGCGAGCGCTATGTCTTCCTCTTGACGAGACATAGATTCTTCGGGCTCAAACAGGCGCGTCGCCGCGTAGAGAGGGTCATCAGACTCTGACATTTCTGTGTGTTTTAGAGAGTCGTCTGCCATAGGTAAGAAGTTCTCGAGAAGGTTGAGCCTGATATCGATCGTCGCTCTCTATTCTTACCATCTTACCATCGCAGTCTCTGCCTGTGAAACGAATGCATAGTTTTCTTGAAACAACTGGCATAGAGGCGAGATGCCAGTAATAGCAGAGAATGGGTGCAGTAAACGCGATACGGCCCCGGCTAACCGATAGAGTTGCAAACTCGTTTATGGCACGCCTGCCTGGCGCTCGCAACTCGCCGAGCACAACTATTTACTACCTTGCAAACTCGCACTCTACTTGGCCGAGGCTGCCGCGGAGCGTGTTGCGACACTTTTCTGAGTCACATCGTAGCAATAGACGAGATCTTGGTCGCGTAGATAGAGCCGACCGCCGCTGATCACGGGATGGGTCCAGATCTTGCCCTTTGGCTTACGGAGCTCCGTCTGTGGCTCAAGTGTAAACCGGCCTAGTTCTTCCCAGCCGGCGGGCGATGCTTTGATGAGCGCTACTTCGCCATCGTCTTCGCTGATGCAGTAGAAATGTCCGTCGGCGTAGGCGATCGCTCCTTTGCCAAGGGCACGTTTTTCATGCCAAGCTTTGTCGCCCGTGGCGAACTCCTGACAGGTCCAACCTTTGCCGTCGGAATAGCCGTAGACATGATCGTCCAACAGGATCGCACCACCATGATGGTTAACCATCCGTTTGTTTTCGTAAACGATCTCGACGCCTTGCTGGTCGTCGAGGGTGATCAGTTTGCAGCCGGCGCCGTAACCGGCGGTAACGTAGACCTGATTCTTGCTTACGACCGGGGTTGGCACCACCGCCACGCTTCCTGGCCAGGGGGTCGACCAAAGTAGCTTGCCATCGGCCAAATCGACGCCTACTAGTTGTTTCTCCAACAGTTGGACGCAGACCGTCTTGCCACCGTGATCCATCAAAACGATTGAAGAATAATGAGCCGGGTCGGTCAGCTCCGCCGATTGCCATATGACTTCGCCCGACTGGCGGTCGAGCGCAGCAATGGTGCCCTGGCTTCCTCCGGGAGTGCAGAGCACTTTTCCTTCAACTACGAGTGGTGACTCGGTGTAACCCCAATTAGGAACCTCGCCACCCAAGTCCTGCATTGCCTTGGTCCAGATAACAGCTCCATCGTCAGCTCGCAGGCAAACGAGATTGCCGCTTGCTGAAAAGGCGTAGATCATTTTCCCGTCGATCGTCGGCGTGGAGCGCGGGCCATCACCCCAGCTATCTTCGAACAGCGGGCCCAAGCTCTTCGACCACAACTCGCGGCCGCTGTCGGTGTCGAGACAAATCAGTTGCTCCTCGCCATTCCGAGCTCCCATTGTATAGAGACGCTTCCCCACTATTGCTGGACCTGAGTAGCCGATACCGCAGTCTTCAAACATCCACAGCCGGGGCGGACCGCCTGCGGGCCAAGCTTCCAAGAGGCCGACCTCGTCGGAGCCGCCATCGCGTTGTGGACCGCGCCATTGGGCCCAATCTCCGGCAACTGCAAGCGGACTAACAAGAATTTGGGTTAAGAGGCAGGCACAGATCAGAGCGTGGCATAGGGGCATGACTCACCTCGATTATGGCGGGCAGGATTTGGTGGGAGTGGTTACTTACCAGAATTATACGGCATCGCCGAGCAAATCTAAATATCGATCATACGCCGCAAGCCAGGATTCGGACGCTTGTGGCTCGTAGAGTTGCACCTCGAACGAATTGGCCACGACGGTGCGAAGTTCGTTGAGATCAGAGAGATCCCCCGCAGCGATTGCTTGCGTGAGGGTGTTTCCGATCGCGGTGGCTTCGTAGGGGCCGACGCGCACATTACGGCCGGTTGCCCCTGCAGTCATTTCGTTCAGCAGCGAGTTCTGTCCCCCCCCGCCCACGATGTGCAACATGGAATATTTGCGCTCTAATACTTTCTCCAACTGCAAGAGCGTTCGTCGATACGTGAGTGCCAAGCTTTCGAGGCAACAGCGAACGAACTGGCCTGGTGTCTCGGGTTCGGGTTGAGAAGTGTCGCTGGCAAATCGACGAATCTTCTCCAGCATGTTGCCAGGCGTTTGAAAGGGTCCATGGCTCGGATCCACCAAAGTGCGGAACTCTTCGGCCGAGGAGGCTTGCTGAGTCAACTCGACGTAGTCGAATTGCTGACCTTGCTTTGCCAGATCGCGCCTACACTCCTGTACCAGCCACAAACCAGCAATGTTCTTCAAGAAACGAATCTTGCCGCCGACGCCTCGCTCGTTGGTGAACATCGCATTCTGGGCCGCGGCACTGACGCAAGGTTCGTCGAGCTCGGCCCCCAATAGCGACCAGGTTCCGCTGGAGAGATAACACCAATCGTCATTTTTGACAGCTGGCACCGCGGCCACTGCGCTGGCCGTATCGTGAGAACCGGGCGTGACGACCATCAGATCGTCAGGCAAGCCAGTGTCGGTAGCGAGTTCGGGCAGTATCGTGCCGACCTGAGTCGCTGGGGGAGAGACTTCTCCCAAGATATTCGAGGGCACTCCTAGCTTCTCTAGCAGACCGGTCGCCCACTTACCGCTGCGACAATCGATCATTTGGCTCGTGGAAGCGATTGTCGCCTCGATCGCCATTTTGCCACTAAGCCAATAGTGAAACAGATCGGGCATAAATAGCAACCGATCAGCCGCGTCGACCAGTTCTCGGCCATGGTTGCACTGGGCGTAGAGCGAATAGAGCGTGTTGATCTCCATGAACTGAATGCCGGTCGTCTGGTAAATCAGGTCCTCACCGAGGCGATCGACCACCTGTTTGTACGTCTGCTGGTTTCGCGGATCGCGATAGGCATGCGGTAAGCCCAAGAGTTCGCCGCTCGGCCCGATCAGAGCCCAGTCAACGCCCCAGGTGTCGACGCCCACCGAGACGAGTTTTGCATTGTGATCACCGGCCCAGGCGGCTGCCTTGCGGAGGCCTTCGACGATCTCGCGCCACAAGTGAGTCACATTCCAGTGCAACCCAGTGGGCAAGTGCACAATCTCGTGCGGAAATCGGTGCACCTCTTCCAGCGAAAGTAATCCTTCAGCCAGGGTACCGACGATAGCGCGGCCTGATTCGGCACCTAAATCGATTGCAATATAGCCGTGTGACATTGGATTTACTCGAAGTAAACAGAAGTAAGAAAAGAGAGAGTATACAGCCTATTGCCCCAGTCTTGTATCGACGATCTTTCCAGTCGTTCTATCGATTACTATATGAATATCTCCACCAAGAACAGGAGGTGAAGAGTAATACGAGATCTCAATCGTATTCCATCCCACCAAATGTTCTTCACTCATGATTGAGAGATCATAGTCGTCAATTTCGCCCACGTACGCACGTGCAGTCTTGAGAGCAGCGTTAACTTCTGTAGTTCGCCTGTGACGAATCATAACGTACGACACTGCGCAAGCTATCAATAGTAATACAGTAGCGAATCGTAGTCCAAGCTTGAATTTCTTGTCTTCGCTCACAGGACGGCTACTCTTGTATGTGATGGCGACTAAGAGCCGTTTGGTGTACGAGTCCGCGGAGGTAGTTTGCGAGTCTTCTTTTTCGCAAGGTCTTTCTCCGGCACCTGCAGCTCTTCGCGCAGTCGAGCGAGCTCCTGCCCGAGTCGCTCGCGCGTGCTGGCGTATGCCAGATTGTCATAAACGTTGTGAGTTTCATTGCGATCGAGCATTAAGTCGTAGAGCTCCCAGTCGTCAACATCTGGCTCGTAGAAGTGAATCAGCTTGAAGCGGCCGTCGGTTACGCCGTAGTGCCGGCGCACATAATGCCAGCCTGGGTATTCGTAGTAGTGATAGTAGAACGTCGAGCGCCAATCAGCTGGGGTTTTTCCTTCTAGAAGCGGGACTAACGAGAAGCCTTGCATGTCGTCAGGTGGTTTGACGCCGGCGATATCTAGAAATGTGGGCGCAAAGTCGAGTGGTGACACGATGTCGTCATTCAGCGACCCTGGCTGTACGTGGCCAGGCCAGCGGACTAATAGCGGTGTGCGAAGCGATTCTTCATACATCCAGCGCTTGTCGAACCAGCCGTGCTCCCCCAGATAGAATCCCTGGTCCGACGAGTAAACAACGACGGTGTTTTCAGCCAGGCCCGATTCGTCGAGCCAATCGAGGACTCGGCCTACCTGATCGTCTACCGAAGCAACGCAGCGAAGATAGTCCTTTATATAGCGCTGGTACTTCCAGCGTACCAAATCAGCGCCTTCCAGTTGGGCTTTCTCAAAGGCTTCGTTTCGCGGCCCGTAGGCTGCGTTCCAGGTCGCGAGTTGTTCGGGAGTAAGCTCAGCAGGAGCTTTGAACTTCAGGTCGCGATCGCTCATCGTTTCAGCAATCGTCATGTCCTGTTGTTGTGCGGCTGGACCGCGCTGGGAGTAGTCTTCGAACAACGTAGGAGGTTCAGCAATGGTCTCGTCCGCAAAGAGATTTAGCTGCTTTGGTCCCGGATCCCAGGGTCGATGTGGTGCTTTGTGTTGGCACATTAGTAGAAACGGTTTGTCGGGATTGCGATCCTTGGTGAGCCAGTCGAGCGTGAGATCAGTGATAACCTCAGTCGTGTACCCAGTGTACTTAGTTGGTTGACCGTTACGTTTCATCGGCGGGTTGTGGTAGCGGCCCTGGCCGGGCAAGATTTCCCAATGGTCAAAACCGGTTGGGTCAGAAGAAAGGTGCCACTTGCCGATTAGTGCTGTCTGGTAACCGGCCTGCTGAAGCAGTTTTGGAAAAGTTTGCTGCGAGCCATCGAAGCGATCGCCATTCATGCGAAAGCCATTCAAGTGGCTATATTTGCCAGTGAGAATCGTTGCGCGGCAGGGGCCGCAGATCGAATTCGTGACATAGCAGTTGTCGAACCGCATCCCTTCGTGCGCTAGCCGATCGAGGTTAGGTGTTGAATTTCGATTCGAGCCGTAAGCACTGATTGCTTGGTAAGCATGGTCGTCGGTAAAAATGAAAACGATATTCGGACGCGAATCGCCGCCTCGAGCGAGACCAGAGCAGGTGGCAAATATCAGCGACAGCGATAGCGACGAAAGTAGAGATGGCTTCATAAAATCCTCGTGCAAAATGACGCGGTCAGTAGCTAAAGGCTAAAGTACTGTTGATGCCTAGAGAGGTAATTAATCGGATAGCCTCACAGTGCGTTTCGATCGAGCACTCTCGACGGCCGCATCGACGATCTGCTGTCCAACTCGACTAATCTCGACGGAAAGTGGGCCCTCAACCGGACGATTGTTATCCAGACAGTCGATCATGTATTGAATCGGATCCTGATAGGGTGGCTGCAGATCATCGCTAGGGTGAGAGTAACCTGCCGGACATTCCGACGTTTGAATGTGAATCGTCGGCTGGTAGTCGTAGCTGCTGATTGTCCCTTTCGTGCCAACGACCACGAATCCACACTTTGGCTGGGGTTGGTGAGTCCAGGGATCACTAAATGTTCCCCATCGAGTTTCAAATTTCGACAGCCCTGTCTCATACCTTGCAACAGTAACGCTATGCTCGTCGACCTCTAGACCAAGCGGCTGATCAACCGTGCAGGTGACCTCGATTGGTTTGCGCCCATTCATAAACCAGGTGCCCAGCGTCGTGCCGTATCCGAGATAATCCAACAGCGACCCGCCTCCCTGAGCCTTGCGATAGAACCAGCTCTCGGCCTTCTGATCCCTTACTTCCTCTGCTGTAGTTGCGACTTTATCAGCAGTGTGCCAGAGGGGGCCGCGGTTGCCGTCATAGTAATGAACTTCAATTACATCGCCAATCAACTGTTCGCTGATCAGTCGATGGGTTGTCCTGTGTGAGGCGACCCAAGCCAAGGGCCAGTTGATTGCGAGTGTCTTGCCACCGGTATTCATCGCGCGAATCATTGAGTCCGCTTCCGAAAGTGATTCCGCAAATGGTTTCTCCATGAGAATATGTGTATCGAATGGCGCGATCCGCTCTGTCCATTGGCCGTGTGTAGCGGTTGCGGGGCACAGCAGAACCAGATCTGGCTTTGACACTTCCATGCATCGCCGAAAGTCCGTATACACACGATCTTCTGCAATGCCGAAATTCTCAATCGCCTGCGCCATGCGCTCGCGGCTTTCGTCGCAGACACCGACGATCTCGCAGCGCGGATGGTCGTGCGCCATGCGCAGGTTGTCGCCCATGTGCATGTGATCAAAGCAGATGCCAGCAACGCGCCAGTGAGCCATGGCAATGAAAGGTCCTATTCAGTGATTCGATCGGACGTTTGTTGGCTGCCCGACTTAAATGTCGAGGCACCGTCCTGGGCGTCTCCAAAACCTACGGGACCCATTTGCCGGATTGTGCCATCATCTGCTTTTGCAAGTGGGGTGTATTGAGGGTGCGGGCCTTCTCGAATCGGACTGTTGCTCTTTGTGTTATAGCAGCAGACTAACGACCAGCGATCATGCGCGGAGGTGTTCTGATCGCTGCGGTGCAATAGATTGCTGTGAAAGAAGATCGAATCGCCTGGATCCATTTCACAATAGATCAGCTCCAGTCGCTCTAAAACGGCGTCAACTCGATCAGGTTCTGCACCGGTCTGATGTCCGACCTTCACGTGAGTCAGTCGTCCTAAATTCTGTGATCCACGAACTACCTGTAGGCAGCCATTTTCTCTCGTGGCTCGATCGACCGCTGTAAAAACACTGCACAGATCTGGCCGCAGAACACCATTCTCGTACCAGTATCCATAGTCCTGATGCCAAGCCCAAGCGCCCCCGGTCTGAGCCTGCTTCATTATCATTTTCGAGTGATAATGGTAGACTTCTTCTCCGAGAAGCTGTTCGACGATGTCGACCATACGTCGAGACCGTGAGAAGTTGCCGTAGATATTTTCCTCGGGGTGATTCCACAGCGAAAGGCGGACTTTGCCGCCTTCTCCGTCATCGCGGTCGTAGGCCTGTTGTTCTAATGCCTGATCTGCTTTGGCAGCGGACCGTAGCATCTCGATTTCATCGGCATCAAACAGGCCACGGGCGAGATGATACCCATCGCGATGGTAAGCCTGTACTTGATCGTCACTGAGCTGGCTAGATGTCATGGGCGAGTTCCGTAGGGCCTTATATATCCGTGCGAGTGATTGAACCTTTTAACTATTGTCTCTCTCGGATAGGCCTAGGCAACCCGCCTGACTCCTGGGCACCTTCCGGAAGGGTGAAATATGGCGGTTACCTGCTAAATCTCCCTGTGAAGCTATGTTTTCCCCGATACTTTTCATAAAATTGGAAAGATCCCTGGCCGGCATGTGTGTTTATTGAAGAGGAGACCATATTGCCGTGAGTACACCCGTTCCGGATACGCGCCAAAGCTTGATTCTACGACTGCCTAATCAGCAGGACGTCGAAGCGTGGGACGAGTTTACGGCCATCTACCAACCACTCGTGTACCGTCTGGCGCGGGTCAAGGGATTTCAGCATGCCGACGCTCAGGAACTGGTCCAAGAAGTCATGCTTGCTGTGTCACGTGCTGTCGACCGGTGGCAACCCGATGCCGAGCGTGGCAGATTTCGCGATTGGTTGTTTTGTATCAGTCGGAATCTGATGATCAACTTCCTCACTCGCAAGAAACACAAACCGTTGGGCAGCGGTGATTCAGGAATTGAAAAGCTATTGTACGCCCAATGCGACTCGGTTAGCGAGCAGTCACAGCTTTACGATTTGGAGTACCAGCGCGAAGTGTTCCGAATCGTCGCTGCTAAGGTGCGCAAAGAAGTCAGCGATAAATCGTGGCAAGCTTTTTGGCGGAGCAGCGTCGAGAATCAGTCCATCGAAGCAGTTGCTGCACAGCTGGGGGTCTCGGTCGGTTCAGTTTACATCTCCCGAAGTCGCATCCTGGCTCGCTTGCGCCACTCGGCCACAAGTTTTCTGGCAGCAGAACGTTTTAATTCCAACGAGCTTCTCGAGGGAAGACCATGAACGACAAGACTGTCCACTGTGAGGATTCGCACCTCGAAATACTGCTGTCGGGGGAAGAGACCAGCGATCTCTTTATCGAGTCTTCCGCCCACGTTGAATCCTGCACACGTTGCCAATTACGTCTGACTAAATTGGCGGGGCCTGAGGAAACTTGGCAACAGGTTGGCGAATTGCTCGCTGGCGTGTCGGAAATTGAGAACTCAGCCGAATTCGTAGGTAAAGCTCCTGACTATCTCGACACGCTGGAAGGCATCCTAGATCCACCCGCTCAGCCAGACTTGCTTGGTCGATTAGGGCGGTATGAAATAGAACGGGTTATTGGATCTGGTGGGATGGGGATCGTCCTACGAGGATTCGATACCGAATTGAACCGTCCCGTGGCGATCAAGATTCTTGCTCGTCATCTGGCCCATAGCGGTGCGGCACGACAGCGTTTTGCGCGCGAGTCGCGGGCAGCTGCCGCGGTAGTACACGAACATGTCGTGGCGATTCACAACGTGGAGACGGGCGGCAAGACTCCTTACTTGGTCATGCAGTACGTGGCCGGCGAATCGCTGCAGTCGCGCGTCGACCAGGGCGGGCCGCTCGATCCGAAGGAGGTGTTGCGAATCGGCATCCAAGCCGCTGCTGGGCTTCACGCCGCGCACGAACAAGGCGTTATTCATCGTGACATCAAGCCAGCGAACATCCTCTTGGAGCATGGAGTCGATCGTGCGCTGGTTACCGATTTTGGTCTGGCTCGCACGGTCGATGATGCCACGCTTACCCAAACTGGTATTATTGCAGGCACGCCCCACTACATGTCTCCTGAGCAAGCTACTGGCGAACTAACCGACGAGCGAACCGACCTCTTTAGTTTGGGATCGCTACTCTACTTCATGGCTGCGGCTCGACCGCCGTTCCGAGCCGATCATGCTCTGGGTGTGTTGAACCGGATTTGCCATGAACCGCATAAGCCACTTTGGCGAGTAAACTCCGAGGTTCCGGATGAGCTCTCTGAGATAGTCGATCGCCTGCTGGAAAAGAAACCGAAGCGTCGCTTCGGTAGCGCCGTTGAAGCCCAGGGTGCGCTAACGCACTGCTTAGCCCGGCTCCAACAGCGCGGGCCACGTCGCCATGCAAAAGTGGTACGGTTTTGGCGCCGCAACCGCAAGGTTGTCTCGATGGTTGCTTTGGTACTGGCTGCCGCGACTGGTGTGCTCATGTTCAGTACTGCAAGTCATGACGGCAAAGCAGCATCGAAACACTCAGCAGTTTCAGGCAGTGTTGCTGCTCTGATCGCGAAAACGGATCCCCCGGAGTTTTCGCTAGAAACATGGCAGATGGCATCGGAGGGTGAACAGCGACTGTGGGAACAATCTCTGCAAGAAGTCGATCGAGCGTTGGCTGGGCTGGAAGCCGACTCGGTTCGACCAGAGGCAGGTTCAGCTAAAGAGTGGAATGCGCAAATTGAGGGTTTACATAGTCAATTGAATCTACTGCAGGACGATGAGATTTCTGCACCTCAAAGTAGTCACTGAAAGGAACGGACATGTATCGTCAAACAAGATTGTTTTGCATCGTAACCGTGATGTTACTTCCCGCTGGTTCTAATGCGCAGGAAACGGACATTGTAGCCGAAGATCCAAAAGTAGAAGAAATCGATGTCGAAGTTACCTCGGACCTGGACGTGCAGAGGCCAAATCTGTTTAGTCCTTCGCGAGAAGGTGCTCGAGGTGGTCGAGGCGGCGATGGAGGAGGAGGTGAAGCTGGATATGGAGGAAGAGGTGGCTATGGCGGTGAAGGTGGCTATGGTGGCCGCGGCGGATATGGTGGTGAAGGTGGCTATGGTGGCGGAGGCGGGTTTGGAGAAGGAGGATATGGTGGTCGATGGCTTTCGAGTCCCAGAGCGAGAGAAAGCAATGAAAAAAGTAAAGCTGCGCTGCTGCTTCGGAACGCACAGCATCGCCTTGCGAGAGCTGAAACCGATGAAGCCAGACAAGAAGCCACCACCGAGCTTAGAGAGCTGCTGAACGCTTCTTTTGAATTAGATCTTGCCAAGAGACAATCGGAGTTAGCAGCCATCAAGCAACGAGTTGCAATGATGGAATCTAAGCTGCAGAAAAGGATCGCTGCGAAGGAAAAGATAATTGGCTTGCGACTGCAGGTACTGTTGAACGATGCCGACGGGCTTGGATGGAACGGCGATATACAAAGGAGTTCGTCAGATTTTCGCAACCCGAGGAGATTTGCAGCGGACAGCGATCTCGTCTTAGACCAACCTGCAATTAGCGCCGCGATCAAAGAAGCCAATGAGGCCGTTCGCGCTGATGTGCAGCCGCCTACTCCACCTGTGCAGCCACCTACTCCACCGCGTTAGCGGAATCTAAGACGACAGGCGAGATCGACAGCCGGGCCATGCTCGGCTGTCGTTATGCGCGCAACGCCGATTCATTCGACGGGAATAGGCAAATAAGCGCCGCTTATCCTCTAGTTCTGTAACCCAGCTAACAGACCCTCGCACGCGTGTCGTGTTTACTGGAAAGCATCTTCTAGGTTCCTCTACCTGTAATCCCTTGGGGAAACGCGAAGGTATCTCGGGCCTCTCTTATTGGCGGGCTATTGGGCATCTGAATTCAGCGTCGACTCCTCGAATCAAGATTATCTGTAGTAATCCATTTCTTGCCTCGAATTATCGACCTAGAAAGGCAACTGGTGCGATCTATGAAAACTCTCAACGTCAATTCCCTGTTGGTTATGACCGTTCTGTGTGCGTCAATCGCTCCCGCCGCTGCGACGGAACGAGAAATTCAATTTAGATCGGTTGATTTCACTACGAAAATTATCGAGCTGCACAATTTCGGTGCCTCCGATCAATCTCTAAATGGCTGGCGGCTTTGTTCTCATAGCGATGATGACGGTGAATTCAACTACACGACTTCCACAGGATTCAACGGGTTTACGATTGAAGCCGGTACTTCGATGTTCCTGTGGGTCGACAACGACGGTCCTCTCGACAGTGATAACGTCAACATTAATCAGCTCGGTGGCGCCAACGACTTTGCGTCAAATCTCGACCAGGATGCCTATTCGATCGGGCTCTACTGGCCCAATGGTGGGTCGGTTCAGTTCTTTCTCGGAGATGACATGGCTGACCACATGCAGTGGAATATTGGTGGCCTCGACAATACGCAAGCAGATGGTAGAAGCAGCCTTGCGGCTTCGGCGAACCTCTGGACCGACGCCGACTTGTGGATTTCGACCACGGCGACGACCGCCAGGATAGAATTGAATGATTTGACCGGTAGCGAGTTACACGGCCCCAGCGATTTCGATGTTATCGAGCCTAGCCCAGCGGACTTTGACGGTAGTGGTATCGTTGATGGAGGTGATCTGGCATTTTGGGAAGCGGCATACAACACGAATAGTACTGCAGACGCTGACGGAGACGGTGATTCCGATGGCCAGGATTTCCTCATCTGGCAACAGGAAGTCGCCGCAGCGCCATTGGCAGCGATCAGCGCAATTCCCGAGCCCAACTCAATCAGCCTAATTCTTTTGGGCGCGTTGGCTGTCTTTTGTCGGCGCAAATGAGGGTGCTAAGGGCCTAACGCATTTTCTCGAACGGGCTTGTTTACAGCTGCACAGCGATAGCACTGCTGCCGACATGGAGTGCGGATTCTTCTTCTGAAGGTATGAATTCTCACTCCCAGTCGGGCAAACTTCGTCCTGGCGCGAATAGGCTCAACGTCAAAGTCAGCGTACCCGAAAATTTCTTTCAGAGGAAACGGGGGGGCAATCTGATTGCCCTTGGAGGAAGACCGATCTGGTTCCTACGGCGAACCGTTCGGCGACACGATGTTTGCTTCGCGGACAACGCAATTCGTATTAGCGACTCTCACCCTGCTTGCGTTCTCGCGAGGAGTATCTGCTCAGTGGTCTGCTGGGGTTGCAGTTGCTAGTGACGGAAGTACTACTCCAAGCTCGGCAGCGACCGAAAAAGCCGAATTCCTGCAGGCTATCAAGCATCAGCTCGCTGCTTACCAGGAAGAGCTCCACGCGCCCGATTCTAGCGATTCGATGCGAGAAGAGCGCAACGTGTCGAGCGACGACGAAGAAGATGGCCGAAGCAATAGTCGATTCGAGGAGGCGGTCGTCCGCCGTGGCGAGCAGTTTTTTGACGTTAGCTGCACACAATGCCATGATGCCGAGCGCGCCACCTCTAAACGCAAGAGCTACAGCGGCTGGTTAGCGAATGTACGGCGAATGGCAGCGAAAGAAGACGCAGACATACCCGCTAACGAACATGTGCCGATCGCCACTTATTTGGCATCTCTAAATCCTGCGAATCAAGGCTCAGACTCTGGTGGCGAATCCAGGAGCGATGCGGTAGCTGCTGCAGAAGCTCAACTTCCTCCGTTTAATCTCAACGCTACCGTCTCGACCGTCTGGCGCGGAACCGACAATGACCTAGAGAACAAAGGATTTTTTCCAGACGTGTGGGTCGGCGTCGAGTGGCGGGCACCCGAGAATCCTGTCTCAGGTCGAGTCGTCACTTGCACTAGTTGTCATGGAGACAATAACGGACTTGGCGTGGAACTAGTGGAAGCCAGTGCGACGCTTGACTTGGTCCATTGGCTAACGCGCTGCCCGACCGACAAACGCTGCCCGGGTGGGCTCGAAGCCGAACTGAAGGCTGGGCGATTTATCGTTCCTTTTGGTGCTTTTTCAGGCCGGGTTCATCCAGGCGCCTTGCGCACTGTGAGTCTTCCATTGATGTACAACATGGGCCGCCGCGCTGGACCAATCAATGTGTTCCAACCCGTGATAAACATGCCCTATTCCGACGAAGGGGCCAATCTGCACCTCAAATATCCGCTGCCCGGTTGTTGCGATTGGTCGGCTACGCTTGATGCTTACGCGGTTAACGGTTTACAAATTGGTGGTCCAGACGTATTTTTCGCTAGTCGCAGCTATCGTGATAACAATTCCAACACGGCCGTAGGCGGCCGCGCTACGATCGGCAACAAAGAAATACGTATCGGCGGTTCCATCGCAAACGGCGAACAACAGCAGGAAGAATCGCCTAATCAAGTTTACAAGCTTGTAGGCGCCGATGTGACCTATCGATGGAAAGAAACACTGCGCGCTTACTACGAATATGCGATTCGTGATGAGGCTCCATTTCCTGACGCAACAAACACTGTCTACGGAAATCTTTTCGAAGGTGAGTTGTTCTTGCTGGACGAGCCAAAGATCAGTCTGCTGGCGCGCTTCGACACGCTCGACAGCAGTGGCGACTTGGGCGAACAGTATATCGAGCGCTTCACCTGGGGCCTTAATTTCGGTCTCTATGGCGGTAGCCTCTTGATCGCCAACCACGAACACTGGCGGTTTTCCGACCGCCCAAGCATCGACATCATGGGCCTGCGCTGGACCGTGGCGTTCTGAGAAGCATACCTAGTCTTCTGGGCTGCGTTCTTGATGTCTGTCAAAGAATCAGCAGCCGGATGAGTTCGCGGCCGTAGGCGTCTGTGATCTGAATTAACGCTGTAGCCAGGACGGCACTGATGGCTAAGATAATCGCAATCTGGCTGCCCAGAATTGTGGAGATCGCGAATCGCGAGCAACCGATCTGTGACATCGTCGCGATTTCATCCCGCCGGAGCCGAATCGAGAGCACAAGCACCAGTGCGATCGTAAGTAGGGTGACCAGCGACACGACTGCCACGATCGCGATCATATAGCTACGCACCATAAGAACTTTTTGTAACAGGGAATCCATCACCTCGCTCGGACGCACGACTTGGGCTAGATCTTCCGGCGACAGGTATTGTCCGATGAGAAGTGTTTCTGCTTTCTCGCTGGCGGGGACTACGATGATCGCGGTAATCGGAAACCTGGCTTCGTCGCCGTGAAAATGAAAGCTATCGACATTGTCTGCAGTGATATCCGTGTACGTCGCTGCTTCTGCCGAACCATGCTGAGCGCCGCTAACGTGGCCATGCCCCAAGCCTGTGATAATCCAAGTCGTCTTTAGATCGACGAAAACAGCTTCATCGTCTGCGGTCTCATTGGCTTCGAGGATACCCACGACGTTTAGTCGCAGAGGAGGACCATCTAATACAAAAGCTGCATCTGAAGATACAGGGATCTTGCTGCCGATGCTTAGTTCAAACCTATCGGCGACACGTGCGCCGACAACACATTCCCCTAACAAACTCCAGTTTCGTCCCTGAGCTGTTCGGAAGTCCCGCAATTCTGCGTAGTCGGATGTCGTCCCGACGATTGGGACACCGCGCGCCTGAAACCCTGTGTGCAGCGGTATCGCTAGTCCAAGATCCTGCTTTTCGACTCGCTGGAGCTGTTCCATTCTCAGGACGTCGTCGTACTTCCCATCAAAGTAGAGACTGGCAAGCACAAGCTCGAGCGGGCTCCCTCGCGAGCCGATCACTATTGGCGTTGAAGCAGCTCGAGAGCGAAAGTGCTGCTCTGCGTTGACGACAATAACTTCCAGCGCTGCCGGCAGGTACGCGACGAGCGTAATCGATGCTACGAGCACTGCAGTTGTCACGCGATGGTGACATAAGTACCGCCAGGCAAGATAGAGGTTACCGCTCACCAGCGTCTCTCCTCGCATCAGCCACCTGTAGATGATTGCAAAAAGACGAGACATCAATCTTGCGATCAAATCGTGGCATGACATCTTCGTCGTGGGTCACTACCACGAGCGTTGCGTCACTCCGTGAAGTATGTCGGTCGAGCGCGTCGAGAACACGCGCAGCGTTGTCGGAATCGAGATTTGCCGTGGGCTCATCTGCTAGCACTAATTGCGGATCAGCGATCAGGGCCCGACAAACAGCGACGCGTTGTCGCTCGCCATGCGACAGATGTTTCGGTCGACGCAATAGCAGCTGCCCCAGGCCAAGTTCGCTGGCCAGTTGTTCGGCGCGGGAGCGGACCGCCTTATCCAGCAATAGCGAACGATTGATCCGGTAAGGCAGGAGTATATTGTCGAGTACGTTTAGGTATTCGAGCAGCGCGAAATCCTGAAAGACCAGCCCGACGTTAGCAATGCGGAAATCGCGTCGAGACGCGTCCGTGAGGTCAGTAAGTTCTACCCCGCAGCTTTGGATGCGACCTCTGCATGGTGGGACGATTCCCGCGACCAGCTGCAGAAGCGTTGTTTTGCCCGACCCACTCGGTCCTGTCCAGGCAACGCGCTGGCCCTTTTCAATTGACAGCGAATCGACCTGCAGAGCAAAACCTTCTAGCTCGTAGGCAAATTCTAGATCGCAGATGTTGATCATGATCGATCGAGCCTATGAAGCTGTTGCTGATTGTTGAGGTAATTCGATGGGTTGCTCGTCCAGCATTTCGATGGCTGTGATCTTCCATTGGCCGTCAACAGGGGCGATCGTTAGGTTAGCAGCATGCTCGTTCACGCGGCTGTGGACATGCCCCCAATGGCCGATCCAACCCGCGACACGCCACCGACAACGAAAGACGATAGCAGAGTCATCCAGCCGACGGACCGGCTCCAGCTCGCTCACCGACACTTCTTTCACAGAGATCCGCAAGCCGCCCTGATTCTTGACCTCCATGCTCCGACGCGTGTCTAAATAGACTTCCGACAGCATATCGCCAGCGATGCTTTGCGAAAGTTGGTCGTAAATCAGACTTTCGTCGTGATGGTCGAACGCACGGTAAACATTATGCAGTAGGCCGGTAACAAGTTCACGTGCCTCGGCATTCGAAATATTGACAGATGAAGCAAACGGATTGCCGAGTGTTACCTGCACGAACGGTAATGTGGCGACACCAATGACGATTAGGGCAAGCGCTACCGTGATGGCCCCAGGGGAAACTGTGTCGTCTGTATTAGCAGTGCGTGCCATTCGAACAAGCAGCGCGGCAAGTACGCTTGCGCAAAGGACAGTAATGACTGGAATCGTGATAATTTGCTGCAAAGGAGGAGGAGCTATTTCCGCTAGCTGCGGAATCGTTGGGTTTGTCAGATAGTTCTTCCATACAAGTACGGGAGCAGCGGGTGTGAGCTCTGAGGGCAATCCACCCGCCTCGTCCGAGGCCACCGCGGGAATTTGTTGAATCGTGGGCGTAAAAAGGTCCCATGTCATAGAGACCTCATCCGGCAGTCGATCGACTGGGAAAACAAAGATCACTCCCAGCGTCGCCGACGTGACGTCAAGTTCTTCAGGCGGCTCAACTATCCCCGTCGTGCGGAGCGAACGCCGAATAAAATGGATCCGATCAAGACGACCTTGCGCCGCTTGTCCATCAATCGTTATCTGACTCTGTTTCGATAGAAACTGGGCCACTTTTTCTTTGAGACTCCTCTGTTGTTCTACCGGAATTACGGCTTTATCCTTAATTCCCAGGTCGAGCAATTCCTGCAGATCACGTGGTCGCACGATGATTTCTTGGCGAACCTCATACGGCTCGACATAGAGATAAACGGACAGTGGAGCATCAAATTGGCGGCGCAAATTGCGATGACGAAAGCGTGAATGCCAGGGATCGTCCCAATCGAGATCGAGCGTAACCTCCTGGGAGAGATAGCGAAAATCGTTGATCGGCAAGCTGTTGTGATAACACATGAACCCAACGTTCGCTGACGTGTTCGAACCCGAGAACGTCTGAAAGGTGAGGCTAGTCGGGCGTTGTGGCAGGTCATACACCAGGGTCACGAACACAACGGGCTTGGTATCGACCGATTGCATAGCGAGCGGTTCACCAGTGACTTCGTCGCGGACGAGTCTTCGCCGAGCGACGACCGATTCAACTCGACCGGCAAGCATGGTTCCAGTTTCATCTCGCACTACTAGGCCCTCGCGAAAAAACCGCGGGCGTCTTTCCGCCAGCGGTGTATCTCCAATGTCGAGCGCAGCATAAAGTTCGTCAGGCAGCAAGTCGGCGAACGCCAGCAGGTCTGCGACGCCGATCTCCAGCTCGACTCGCACCGACGCTTCGGTAACAAGAATCTCAGCGACAGTCGTGGCCTGCATCGCCTTGGTGACGACCAGGGCATCGCCGTACACGCAGGTAGAGGAGATGCTGAAGCCCAGGGCTAGAAGCGGGAGCAAAATCGGCTGGCAAGGCGACGATGGCGAGCTTGGCTTCAATATCGAATCGAGAGTTTGAGTTGTGTTTTCAGAGATGAGATGTGATTCATGTCGCCAAAAAAAGAGTCAGATTTGGCAAATGTCACTATATTGACCTTAACACTTTAGCTGGCCATACTCAACGCGGCGCTCTCCTTACTCTTCAGTCGAGGATCTTTCGATGATACGTATTAAGCAAGCCGGACCCACGCTGTTGGTAGTGATACTCGCAGCCGGACTGATCGGCTACATACTTGGAAGTACGCGCGAACATCGCGAGAACCAAGCCCAAGCGGCGCAAACGACCTCAGCGAAGGGCGACAGCGGCCAGAACTTGGACCAACCCGAGGTCGAGCAGTATTCCCCAGTCAAGGCACGCGCTAGGGATTTCTACACGCCCAACAGTGAGGACCTCGGACCGAATGAAATGCGTCTTATTGCTTGTGGTACCGGCATGCCCACGGCACGTCCGAAGCAAGCGGCCTCATGCTGGTTGCTCGAACTGGGCAATGGCGACAAGTTTATCTTCGATGTCGGCACTGGTTCGAACGAGCGGATCGCGGCCACTCAGATTCCCTACAACTACCTCGACAAGGTTTTCCTGAGTCACCTGCATACCGACCACTTCGGTGATCTGGACGCGTTATTTATCAGTGGTGCGTTAGGTGGCCGCCAAAAGCCATTACGAGTTTGGGGACCGAGTGGCGATACAACGGAGCTAGGCACGAAATACGCGCTGGATCACTTATTGAAAGCGTTGACCTGGGACCTCGCCGGCCGCAAGGGACTCACCGACCCACGTGGATACCACATGGATGTCACCGAGTTTGACTATAAGGGCATGAATCAAATCGTTTATCAGCAAGACGGCGTGACGATCCGGTCCTGGCCAGCCATCCACGCTATCGATGGTTCGGTGAGTTACAGCCTCGAGTGGAACGGCCTCAAATTTGTCTTCGGTGGAGATACCTATCCGAACAAGTGGTATGACGAGTATGCGAAGGATGCCGATCTGGCAATTCATGAATGTTTTATTGCTGTGCCCGACATGGTTAATAAATTCAAATTCACACCACAGAGTGCTCTCTTGGTGGGTACTCAGATCCACACCGCACCGGAGGCGTTTGGCAAAGTGATGTCGCGTATCAAGCCGCGGATGGCCGTGGCCTACCACTTTTTCAAAGACTTCGACACCACAGCTTCTATCAATGATCGGGTTCGGACGACCTACGACGGTCCGCTGAGCCTCGCTGTGGATTACATGGTGTGGAATATTACCAGCGACGATATTCGCGTCCGGATGGCTGTCGTCGAAGAAGATGTCTGGCCACCTCCGGCCACTGAGAAGCCGCAGGCACCTGATCCAAGTATCAGAGTGCCCTATTCGGACGAGATTGTAGGTGGCAAACTTGACATGCACGACGTGATTCAGCCCATCTATGACGAAATCAACAAGAAGTATGGACTCAACGAGAAACAGGACTGAAGATTGAGACGTTGGGCGACAGCTTCCTCAGCACCTGACTGGTGTCTGCTAACGCTGGGGGGCCGTCATAATCGTCATTTTCGTTTCTTCCCGCGACTTGAATTGCCCTGGGTGCCGATGCTATCGCTAAGCCTGCATAGCTTCAAAACCTAGGTGTTTCTCAAAGTGTCAAGGATGCGCTGCGCTCGACTTCTGTTTGCTGTAGCCGTCGCTCTCGTGGGCCTCACGACTGAGCCAGCTGCGGCTGGCGACGAGCCCTTCATTAAGTTCTGGGACGATCTCCACATTTTTTCATACGAGTCGCATCGGAATCCGTATGCGGAGCGGATCGAGACAGAGCGGCACGATTTCACGCAGTCGACTGATACGGTAGGGCAGGGGGTTGTCCAGGTCGAGTCGGGCTACTCCTACTTCTACAAGGACGAGGACGACGAAATCGAGGGCTCGCACACGACCCCCGAAACCTTAATCCGAGTCGGCCTGAGCGACGACATCGAGTTTCGAGTGCGATTTACCTACGATTGGCGATTTGTCGACGTCGGGGAAGATCGCAGTGGTTCGCAAGACCTAATCTGGTCGTTTAAATTGCGCACGACTGACCAGGATGGCTGCATTCCCGAAAGCGCTCTGGAGCTGCGAATGACCGCGCCAACGGGTGGCGCTGAATGGACACTGAATCGTGTCGTAGGCGGTTTCGATTATATCTATGGATGGGAACTTACAGAACGTTGTGAACTGTACGGTTCAACGGGTTGCTCGGTCAACGGGCTGGGTGATTTCTCGGTATTGCCCGACGACGCAGACGGTGATCAGTTTGTGATGTGGTCGCAATCGATAGCGCTGGGAGTTGAGTTGACCGAGCAGGTGACGTTTTATAGCGAGTGGTTTGGCCTGTTTTCCCACGCGCTAGAGGACGAGTTCACCATTCACATCTACAACGTGGGCGTCGACTACTATGTGACGCAGAATCTAGTCCTAGACGTTCGCGCAGGCGTCGGGCTAACCGATGATGCCGACGACTTCTTCACTGGCGTTGGCGGCGGGTATCGATTTTAAGCCCGACTCGCAGGCAGCCTCACCTTCTGGGAGCATTTCGCAGCCTCGGCGTTCAACGCTTGAGCAGATTGCGAAAAGCCTTTTCGTACACCGGGCAGGAACCCTGGTCGTGATAGCGAAATACGTTTGGTGGTATCCCGATTGATTGCGTCGCTGCAGGATTAGTGGCGAATCTAGTGCACTCCTAATCGGACCCGAGCAATCATCGGCTGATCACTAGAATCGGCCTAATCTGTATTGGTAGTCACATATACACACCGGCCTGGCCGATTCTTTGGAGTGATATGTCGACATTGTTTCCAAAGCGAATCTATGTTTTTCGTAGGACTAGGCCTTAAGTTGACAAAGAAGCGCCCTTCTTCTGGTGGACTCCTTCGGTCGGACCAGAGACGAACGCTAACGTCGACCTTTGCTCGGTGAGACAAAATTGCCCGCACCGATCCCTATTCTATTCTGCTGCGTCGAATAAAGTGTCCCGTTTTTTTGTTAGATCGAAAGGCTTACCGTGGCCAATCATCCTGCGCGTCGTCCCAAACGTCGAGGAACCATCCTCGTTCTTGTTGCCTTGCTTGCCATTCCTCTGATCGGCATCGTTGCATTTGCCGTTGATTACGGGCACCTAATGAAAGTTCGTTGCGACTTGCAGCGCTATGCCGACTGTGCGGCGCTAGCGGCAGTTCAGGACTTGATCCCAGACGAATTCGGTAATCAAAATCTAGCAGCCGTGCGCGCTGCTGCAAGAAATTATGCCACTCAGAATCTGGGGGCAGGTTTCACTGTGCTAGATGCCGACATTGAAATGGGCCGTTTCGATCCAAATACAATATACTCTCAGGTTACGATGCTAAACACAGGCATCTTTGACACGGTCAGCGTGAAACTGCGCCGCGACTCTAGTGCCAATACAAAAGTGCCACTCTTCTTTGCAAAAGTGTTTGGAATGAACGACTCCGACGTAGTGGCTTCGGCGACAGCCGTCCTGCAGAAGGGTCGCTATCTGCTACCAGGAGCCGATGTGTTGCCATTCGCGGTTCCCAAAAGCGAATGGAATGCGATCTCTCCAGGAGACGAATGGGTGATTTACGGCGACGGTAAAGTGGAAGATGGGTCGGGCGGCACGGTACCAGGGAACTGGGGCACTTTGGATATTGGTAGCACGAACAATAGTACCTCAGACCTTGGCGATCAGATCGTCAATGGGCTGGATCAATCGGATCTCGATGCCCTGCATGCTGACGGTCGAATTCCGAGTGACGAGTATATTGACGCTCAGAGTTCGACGTGGATGCAAGCTGACCCAGGTATCTCGTCAGGTATGAAGTCGTATGTCCGCCAGGTTCACGGACAGACGCGAATTATTCCACTCTATGAGGCGACCTCTAGCGGCGGTGGCAACAACTTGGAGTACAAAGTCACCCAATGGGGCGTCGTGAAAGTGCTCGGCTCCAATTGGAACGGAGCCAAGAATACATACGTCGAAGTTCAGAAGGTATATAAGTACGAAGGAAACCTGCGCCCGCATCCTACCTTGAACGGCAACGTTGATCTCGTGTCCGGTGCGTACACCTCACCAGCGCTTGTCGAGTAGAAGTAAAGACAGTCCAATCTACCTACCTCGACGAATGGCACGTAGTTATTCGTAGTTGCTTGTCTATGGAAGAGTCAATCACGCCGTCAGTACAGTATGTAGTTCGGATGCTGCACCTGATAGGAACTGACTGTTGACCATCCACTCTATCCAGCAGGAAGCAAGAAGACCCCAGGCTCCCAGGCTGGAGTGAGGTTAGAGCCAAAGTACAGACTGGTTAGTAGGAACGGCACCTGTATACCGGCCACTATGTGCAGCAGAATCTAGTTCTAGACGTCCGCGCCGGCGTCGGGCTAAGTGCAGATGCCGACGATTTCTTTACCGGTGTTGGTGGTGGGTATCGATTTTAAGAGTCGTGCGCAGGTCAGAGGCTGCGCATGCCAGGTCTCTATGAAGACAGACGTATTGAATGCTCGCGATCAGTCACACTTGACTTGAGCATTCCAAATTTCGGAGTGCTCGAGCTATACTCAAACAATCTATTCGCAATCGCACATGATGGTAAAGCCAGCCTGGGTGAGCGAATATCCACCTCTAAAGTTTTCTCGATCTAAGAGGTCTTTGTCACTCAATAACTCCAATGCTATCTTGTCCTGCTCCAGGCTGGGGCCCGAGAAGCAAAGCATTTGGCCTGGCCTGATTTTATATTTTCGAAAGGTAAGTAACACCCGCTGTTCAGATATAGATAGCAATAGTTTCTCCCAAATGGTGTCACAAGTGATTCAAATGGCTGGGCCGCATCTGTGCTCGATGTATCAATTGTCGCCCTCAGAGAGCGTATCGTGGTGAATTGGTTTGTCTATTTGTTCTTTCTTCCTGCGTCGTCGTTCGTTCTTTTCCTCTGCTTTTCTCTTCTTTTCCATTTCCCTACGTCGTTTCTCGACGGTGTTTTGATTCTTTGCCATGGTTACCCGATTGTAAGAGGCATTTGACGAACACTTCTGAAGGCGCATCAGATGCCTAAGCTGTGTCTATTGTTTATTAGTTCACAAAAGCATGCTTGTCTATTTCATTTTCCTTATCGAACGTTCTATTTTCTTCGGGAGTGAGCTACGCCTATGTCTTTACACACCTACTCACCGAATACCAGTTCTCTGAACAAGAGAATGCTCAACATTGTCACACTAGTTAATTGGTGTGATATCTTTGGTGCTTGGACTATTCAACGCGTAATCGTCTGCGCGTGACAATTCGCTATCTCTTTGAACGAACGCTACTATCAGAGAACACATATAGGACATCATGAAACTGGCTGCAATAACTGGTGTTGTTGTGGGTACTAACCAAGCGATGACCATTGACATGTTAACTAAGCTTACCGCAAGGGCGGACTTTGTCATACCGCGGATTAGATACGGCATTCTATAAGGCACGAGCATCGAAACGGAATGCAGCAGAAACAGGGCGATCAGGTAGGGAGAAGCGCTGAATGTGTAGCTCTGCTGAAATACAAGGACAAAGAAAATGTGGCGGATCAGTTCATTAGTCGGTGAGCCCGCGCCCGAGATGTTTTGCGGATCGAGTCGGCTAACAAGTCGCCAAACGACTGCCGTAACAGCGACTAGGCTGACGACGGTGCAGGTCGGGCCAAAGTGGACTCCAACAGCCATCACTATTGCGCTGTGCGCGATTGCATCGCAAACATTGTCCAGCGAGGCACCAAATTCGCTTTTAATGTTCAATTTAGCAGCCAGAATGCCGTCCAAATCATCCATCGCATTGTTGTAGATAATCAATGGGATCAGGTATTGGAAACCATTCTCTTTAAACAGGACAAAGAGGGGCAAGATGCCTAGTATCGACACTACATTGGCAATGTTCTTATAGATGTGGAGCCGCATGCTTATGGCAGATGCTTTGTATAGGTGGTCAAACGGGGCTTGATAGTTCTTTCCCACGGGTTCTTCCAGGGAAGATCTTCTCAGCTTCAAGAAGGTCTTCCAGCGTGTCGATTTCGTACCAATGTGCGCTATCGAAAACCACGGCCTCCAATGAAAGGCCGCCATCTGCGATAAGTTCCGCAAAAACTGTTTCGTAATACTCATCCACTTTGCCCGCGGCGACATGTTGCGATAGACGCTCTTCGACGCGACACCACGATGCCATAGTGAAGGTATACATGTTGACGGTCTTATGGTGAATTTCATTCGGAGCAGAGTCCGAGCCAACTTGGAAAGCGGAAACTTGGTGAGAAACATCAACCGTGACCGTTGTTCCATGCATCCAGCATTGAGAATCTGAAATTGCAATCCGGTCGGGCTGCAGCATGCCTTCTAGCAACGAGTCGTCGAAAACGACATCGCTTTCAACCAATAGAAAAGGTTCTTTGATGCTCGCCCGGGCTAACCAAAAAGAGTATAGATTGTTTGTAGTAGAGTAGAGTGAATTGACGACGTACTCGATCTGCAATTCATCTTTCCATTCATCGAGGAATTTGCGTACGTGGTGATCTAGATAGCCGACAACAACGACTAGGCGTTTGAATCCGTGACCACGCAAGCAGCCAATCAGGCGTTCGAGAATTGCTATTCCGTTTACTTCTGTGAGACATTTAGGAGCGTCGCTCGTCAGGGGCTGAAGCCGACTTCCTGTTCCCGCGGCAAGAAGTACCGCCGTTGTTACTGGGTTGCTTTTTACGTTGACCATGGTCTCCATTCTGCGCTGGCATGTAACTTCATTACAGCAGCCAACTCGTTAATTATTACAATGCTCTGTCATTTGGCAGGTCTGGCGGTGCGGTGGACTCAAGTTCTTTGCAGCGACTGCGGACAGATTGGTAAGGCATGCCGTCGGGTTTCTCATACCTTTCGGCACGGACGAACCAAAATGCTAAGCCTCCACTGTTGTGTGCTGGCGTTTGCAACGCATTCGCTGCTCGCACGCCAAGCGAGCCTTTTCTACCTGTTTTCTGCCATCCACGACGTTCCATAATTATGCGGACCAACACACCAATGGCCTGACGCAACCGTGTGCTACGTCGAGCATGAACTCTTGAAAGAAACCGATTGACCATTGGTTGCGATTCTAGCTCGCGCACAACACCAGCTAGTGGGGAGCGGTCGTGGTGCAGTTCCGATTCTTCCATTCGTCGCTGACGATCGGCGTCGTCGAAGAACTCAATCACGATGTCGAAAGGTTGCTCTGGATCATTGACGACATCGGCGAAAGTTCTCCCGGGAGGAAAATCCAGAAAATCGTCACGCGTCACACTTACTTTCACGACTCCCAGATCTCCTCGGCACCGAGCACTGAGCTGCCAGCTTAGTTTCAATATTCGCAGTAGCAAATATTGTATCTGCAGTTGTCCTCAAGTCAATATCAATGCCTATAGACTGTTTCGCTCGGGTAATCCTTGAGTATATACGGCCTTTTAATGACAAACGATTCGTGAATGGTCGTTGATACCCGAGAAGAGTTGCGAACTGGACCACTCAATCTGAGGGTTCCGAATTGTGCTCGACAGCCCGCGTTGATTGACACCCAACTTGAGCAGTTACACAGTCCGATATTCGAAGCTCCATTCGAGTGTCGGTTGGCTAGTCCTCTTCAAGATAATTGTTCGATCAACCGTGAGCTCAGTTTCATCTGCGACTTTCGAGAACGTTCTAATGCCTCATAACAAATTGGTTATCAATCCGAATAGAAAATCGGTGTTGCCTCACAGAGATTCTTGTTGAAATTGTGCCACGCGAACGTCTAGGCTGGTCTCTTGGTTCCGTGGAAACTTCAGGAGGCTACAAATCATGGGAAATGGTGGACGCCCTAGGGCGTTGGATAAGGTGAAACAGCGTGAGGTGTGTGCGCTGGTGGCAGCCGGCTTTTCGTTGGCTGGGGCAGGGCGATATGTGGACTGCTCGGCTAGGACGATTCGTCGTGAGGCAGGGCGCGATGCGGCGTTTGGCGAGCACCTGCGGAAGAGCCAATTGACGGCGCAGCTCGAACCGCTGAGGGCTTTACGGGGAAAGGCATGTACGCACTGGCGGGCGGCGGCCTGGTTGCTGGAAAGGGTCGATCCTAAGCAGTTTGCCCGTTACGACAGCAAACTACTGACGCCCGAGGAGGTGGGCGATTTGCTCGATAACATCAAGCGAACGCTGAAAGTTTCTCTGCGAGATAATTACGACCAATTTATGGCTGGGGGAGTTGTTGATGCGGCACGCAATCAGGCGAACTTGCCCCATGGACGGAGAAATGTGTACGCGAAGCTCAACGACGTGCCGCCAGCTGATCTGCCTAACCGGCTCGACGATCTGCGGAGCATTTACGGCCACGTGCCTGCGAAGCCATCTGGTGACGAAGAGTGCGGGGAGCGTGGATGAAGATGGAACTACGCTGACTTGTTACCGGCTGTGCCCTGCGATGCGCCACATCGTGGTTATTTCTTAGCTGTTAGTCGTTAGCCTTTAGCAACTAGTGCTAGTTTCAAGAGTCCCTCTCCCCTCGAGGGGAGAGGTTAGGAGAGGGGTTCAATTGCCTGGTAATTCGAACCCTCCCCTAGCCCCTCCCTGCAAGGGAGGGGGATTTGAAATCAGGGCTATCAACTAGCAACTAAACACTTTTGTCCAAAGCAAGGAAGACAAAATGACCTAAACTCAGACCTTTTTGTCACGGTCGACTTGTAGAATCAGCTGTTATAACCGTCGTCGATCAAATCGACGACGGTCAGAACTCTTGAGTTTTGACCCAAAACATGGGACCCCAGGCATGGGGACAAAACTAAGGCGAGAGACGAGGATTGTTAGCCAGCGGGGCGAGTGTTTAGAACTCGGCTTGCGAGCGCATCGCTACGATTGTTGTGGCAGTGTCGCCAAAGGTAGGGTCGTCGGTAAGGGTGCGAATCACATTGAACTGAAACTTGACATAACGACTGAGGTAACGATTGATGCCAATGATGGCGGAGTTAGCAACGCCGCCGGCGATGTTGTTGCTGTTGAGATCAATGCGGGCCAGCGACCCGGCAATTTCCCATGCGCCTAGCGAAGGATGGCCCACCGTGCCATCGTGGAAAGGAACTACACGACGGAAGGTGCCGCGCTCGTTGTCGTAGGGTCGGACTTCGCCGGTAAGAACCCAAGAGAGCTGGACATAGCCGCCCCAAAATCCAAGCGTTGGGCCGCCGATTTGGTCGACGACCGAGCCCTTTACTTCTGATTGAAAATTGAGCGACCCAAATTGAGCTGCCAGCTCGACGCCGAAGAGATTGAAAACCTGAGTCGGTATGTTGCCGGTGTCGACGATGACTGGAATATTCGAGTCTGTATCAGGGTCGGTGGGATCGGTTACGAAAAAGCCCGGCTGGATCGCGTATCGGACCTCGTTCGTGCCGGGATCGCCGACGGAGTAATTTAAACCGACATGCACCATTTCGTCGCCGCCATTGTTGTCGATCAGTTTAGCAGTGTTTCGAGAAGCGAGCGCCCAACCACCCGAGTTGCCTTCGCTGACACCGAATTCGTCGGTCGGAAAGCGATAGGCGGAAAGAGCCCAAGTCGCGCTTTCTTCGAAGGCAGTGCCGTAACAGCCAAAACCAGTCTGGCGGAATGGATCGAACGCGAACGGCAGCAGTCGCTCGAGAAAAATCAACTCACGACCGCTCGTCATCGCGTCGAGACCGAACGGTTGCTGGTAGTAGCCAGTTTGCAGGTTCTGTACCACGTCGAGGTCGTGGGAAGTAAATATGACATCGCGAAAGCTGGGGTGACCGCTGGCGGCGAAATCAACGTCGATTAGATAGGAGAGATGCTCTTGGACATTCCCTCGTACGTTGACTCGTACACGGCGCAGGCCCGTTTGCGCGTCGACATTGCCAAACGCGGCTTTACTGGCAGTGTTTTGAGTGACCAGTCCTGTATCGAGTTGCAGAAAGCCACCCCAGGCGACTGTGGGATAGCCCGAGCGGCGAAACCGACGATCGCTCCAGTTCTGGTTGTGGGCGGACATCACCGGGGAATGGTAACTGGCTGGAGCTACCACGTTGCTGAACGCGGGTTGAGTAGTTTCGGCATTCTGTTCGAGGAGGCACTGGACGTCGAAGAGTTGTTGCTCGAGCTCGATGACGCGTTGCTCGAGCCTAGTGTTTTTAAGCGGCTGTGCGACGAAAGCCAAATCGACATTGGGTAGCCGAACAAGATTCGAGTCTTCGTCAGGGGAAGAGGCTCGGACGTTAGCGGATAAGGTAAAGATAAACGAGGCCAGGAGGATAATCCAAAGCTTATCCTTTGAGATTCTGTTGCTATTCGAGTTGGAAAGGAGTGTTTTCAAAACGGTAATCTGCGCGCACGCTGGCTGTGAAATGGGTATAGCTAGACCTACTCTCTTATCGACCGGAAAGTAGCCTGATCGTTAATACCGATACGCCTTCCCCAAATTACCCACTCCTCCGGGATTGAATAATTTCCAGCAAAACAGTTGACAGACGAATAAGAATTGTATTAATGTACTAATACAGTATCGGCATCAGTTTTTTGTCCAATGAACATCAGCCATGCAGATTCGCATCTCCAACAGCGATGGCATTCCGATTTACCGACAGATCGTCAACCAGGTTAAGTACCTTGTGGCGGCGGGACGGCTGACAGCTGGCGATCAGTTGTTGCCGGTGCGTTCGCTCGCCGAGCAGCTGGTCGTGAATCCCAACACGGTTGCACGTGCTTACCGCGAATTAGAATCTTCCGGAGTCATCACTTCGCGTCAGGGTTCCGGGGCTTTCGTCTCCGTCAACGGCTCGCCACTAGCAAAGAGCGAAAAGCGAAAACTGCTTCAGGATCGTGTCGACTTGTTACTGGCGGAAGCAGACAGTCTGGATGTTGACGTGGCAACCGTCGTGAAATTGGTGCGCGATCGTAGTCGCAGCCTAAAATCGGAGTAATCCTATGTCGGAAGTAATCGTTGAATTCGATCGGTTGTCTCGCAGCTTTGGTAAAGAGCAGGCACTGAGTGATGTGACGCTGCGGTTTGAACGCGGTTTAGTCCATGGTCTGGTTGGTGAAAATGGTGCCGGAAAAACGACACTAATACGCCATATACTCGGCCTGCTCAAAGCTAAGCAGGGTTCCGTGCGCGTGTTTCAATTCGATCCTGTGCGGTATCCGAAAGAAGTACTCGGCCGCATCGGCTACTTATCCGAAGACCGCGACTTGCCGGACTGGATGACAGTTGTCCAGCTAATGAGATATAGCCAAGCATTTTACGGTGGATGGGATGAAACATTTGCTGAACAGCTGCGAGACCAGTTTGAACTCGACCCCATGCAGCAAATCAAGAAGCTTTCGAGAGGTCAACGTGCACGAGCTGGATTGTTGATGGCCCTGGCTCATCGGCCAGATTTGCTGATTTTAGACGAGCCATCCTCCGGCTTAGACCCCGTGGTCCGCCGAGACATTTTATCGGCCATCATTCGCAGCGTGGCCGACGAAGGACGAACCGTATTATTTTCCTCACACTTGTTGGAAGAAGTGCAGCGCGTAGCAGATCGAGTGGTGTTGCTTCATCACGGTCGTGTGGGACTAAACGGACCTTTGCCTGAGATCTTACTAGAGCACATACGTCTTGTCTTGCGATTTGATGTACCACAGCAGACGCAGCCTGACTTACCGGGAGTGATTTCCTGGCAAGGGGCAGGGCGTGAATGGACGGTGCTATGTAACGGCGGCGTGGAGGAGTTGCGGACGGCTGCTTCGAACTGCGGGGCACAGATTGTGGATGAAGGTACGCCTACTTTAGACGAGATCTTTTTGGCCAGGGCCAGTAGTTAGGATTCGGGTCCTAGATGTAGGAAGATAGATCATGCACCACACCGAAAGCTCAAGCATACGACAAGTAAAAGCGCTAGTGTGGGAATACGTGGGCCGCGTTTGGTGGGGGCAGTTACTGGGTCTAGTCGGCGTGATTGGATTTGCCAGCATAATCTACGGCGTATTCACTCTAGAATACGAGCTCTCATTCCGCGACTCGGAAGTTGGCAAGTTCTTGCACTTCGGATTTTACTGGGCCACTCTATGTTTTCTGGGTGCGCCTATTCTAGCAGCCTGGGGAGCTCCGCAACGTCGTTACACTCTACCCATGTCTAGTTTTCTGACTGTTGTGTGCCCGATGGTTTGTTCAATGGCCTCCATGTTTGCGTTGTACGCTGTGGCCGCGACGACTTTGAATCTGCTGTTCGAAGCAGGCTGGCCAATCTGGGGGCCAGGTTTGGTTGCAGCGTTCCTAGTTGGATGGATTCAAGCTGTGCTGTGGTCGACTTCGAATTCGCAAGTGCTGCAGATGGTAAGTTGCCTAGCGAGTTTCGGTGTTGTGTTGTTTGGTGTAGTGACATATGTCTCGCCTGGACAACCAGCTACGGGTTGGTTTCATGCGGGGCTCACGCCGTTGCACGTGGTTGTCTTTGGACTGGCATCGTTGTTATGTGTCGGCGTGGGCACGTACGGGTTTGCCAACCTTCGCTGTGGGGGTGGGCTAGAAGTCCAGAGAATCGCCGACTGGGTGAGTCGAATTTTCTCGAAATCGGCTCGGGCAAAGCCATTTTCGTCACCAACTGCGGCCCAGTTCTGGCTTGAGTGGACGGAGCGCGGCTATGTCATGCCACTTGGAATAGCGATAATTGGTAGTCTTGCACTGTTTTTCACTTTCGTTTTTTCACCCGCACTCGTGAAGCACGGAGATGCGATTGAATTTATTAACGTATTCTCAGCGATCATACTGACGCCGGTTCTTGTCGTCGGCATTTATATGGGTGCACGGTCGGAGGACGGTGGGTTTGGCAACTTCAATGGCTCACGGCCACTCTCTGACAGCCAGATCGCCAATGCGTTATTAAAGAGTACCACTGTAAGCGTCCTCTCGTCAGTTTTTGTTTGGGCAATTGTCCTAGGTATAGTTTCGTTGATGTCCGGACTGGCTAGCAGCACGTTGTCACTTCCAAATGCAATCGAACTACTAATCGGCTCGATCCGCCTACTTGGAATTGCTGCCCTAGGTATCGGAGCTGTTTGGGGCGCCGTCACCCTAATAGCATCACTCGTTCTCGCCGGGAAGAAGGAGCTCAATGTCGCAGTGGGCACTGTGATTGCACTATTCATAGTAGGTGGCATCGGGCCGCGTTTCTTGCTTTCCTCAGAGGCTCAAGACTCTTTCCAGTTTGTGTTTGGCTGGGCTTGCATTGTTCTCCCGCTTGTCCTCGTCGTCGCCGCCTATGTTGCCAGCTGGCGACTGAATTTGATATCACGCCATACGCTTGTGTTGGCGGCAGCAATTGTTGGGACGATGTTCGTGGGAGGCCATGTTTGCTATGGCTTCACAAGCGATCTAGGGCCTACTCTGGCCGCGCTCTGGATATGCTGTTTGGCTCCCGCATCACTCGCCGCGGCGCCGCTCGCCGTATGGTGGAACAGACACCGCTGAAATAGCCCGGTTGAAAAGGCTGAGAGAAACTAAGAGATAATGGACAGTGGACTTTACAGCCGCCGATTGAATCGGCGCCTATGCACAGAATAGCGCAAGTGTTGTCCAACAGGCAACCGCCAGCAACGCGGCTTGCCCCGCGACGGGGATCTGGGTTTTCACGTGATCCATCAGGTCGGCACCTGTGCAAATGGAGCTCAGGATCGTCGTGTCAGAGATCGGTGAGCATTGATCTCCAAACACGCCCCCGTTCAGGCTTGCAGCAAAACAGATCGATACAAACAACTCCGGGTGTGCCAGGCCTTGGCCCGTGGCAATCGCATGGGCCAAGGGCATGACTAGTGGCAAAGTGACGGCAAAAGTCGCAAAGCTGGAGCCCGTAGAAAAAGCGATTACGATCGAAATCAAGAAAGCCATTGTTGGTAGGAGCCAGTACCACTGCAGTCCTCCTAGTAGCGTAACGAGGTAGCGTCCGCCGCCGACTTCCTGTGAGATGCCTCCGATTGTTACAGCCAAGAGAAGAATGACACTACCTAGAACAACACTCTTTTGGCCTTCCAAGATTGATTCAATGATCGTCTTGAATGCCATTCCCTTAAACCAAGCTGTGCCGGCTGAGAGAGCTAGCGCCGCACCAAAGGCCCACAATACCTGAGGAGATCCCAGTAATATGTAAGTGCCGATAGCGACTGTTAGTAGTAGCACTAGAGGCAAAACAAAATCGGAAACGTGCGGCGTATATCCCGGTGGCACAGGCTCTTCGTCAAGTTCCTCGTCCGCTAGCGGTTCCGCGTCGGGTCCATTAAGCTCGCCGGTGGTTCTTGCACGTTCGCGGGCAAGTATGAGTTTTTTTGGCAGCAGAGGGTGTTTTTCTATTGCGACGAGTAGCGTTGCGAGTACAGAGAACCAAGCGTAGAAGCTCAGCGGGACACTGCGAAAGAAAAATGCTACTCGGTCTGCCTCGGTCGCTAGATAAGCGACGCCCGCCACACCTAGGAAAGCTTGTACGTAGATCGGCCAGACGTTGAATGCTAGTAACACGGCGATAGGTGAAGAAGTGGCATCGACGATCAGCGACAATTCTTCATGGCTCACTCGCTGTTCATCTGCCAATGGCCGGACGGTGGTGCCCACCAGAACAGCGCTTACTGTGCCTCCCTGAAAAAACACTACGCCCAATACCCAAGCAACGAATTTGGCGGACCGGGGACCTCGTACAAAGTGGCGCGACATATAATTGGCAAACGCGCGTGAAGCACCCGTATTGGCCCAGACACCCATCAATCCACCCAAGAGCCATAGATAGAGAATCAGAATCGTAGCTGCCCGTTGTGTGCCAATAGCAGGAATCAAGACTTCTCCCAGGAGATCGTAGTGGCCAATCAGAAGAGCACCGACAACGATTCCAGCTAGCAGCGCGGAAAGAGGTTCCTTGGTCAGCCAACACAGCACTATTGCTGTTAGTGCGGGAAGAAACGACCAGTACTTCCAGTGGCGATATGCCTGTAGCAGAAAGTACTTGCGTTGCTTTTCACCACCTTCCTGTTCGACCGTTTCAAAGACTAGCTCTGCTTCGGGAAAATCTTGGAAATTGGCTTTGGCCAGGCGCTCCTCGGTGAGATTTGCGTCTGCGATAGGAATCGCATCGTTGACTGATCGTTTCTCTCCTTTTACGTCAAGCCACTGCCGATGGGCATCGTCCGTAGTAAGCTCCAATGCCGTACGCCCCACGATCCACGTTGGTGCAACCCAACTGCCCACCGCCCCTGCAACTACCGCAGCGACAACGAATATCCACAGCGAAGAACTGTTCCATCGATTGACGAGTTTCGACATCCAACTCTCGAATTAAGAAAATATCACTATTAGGATTCTCAAGCTCTCACGGACCGGTGCCAGTTGCAGGGCTTAGGAACGCCTAGGGTAACTTAGCCAGCGTGTCACACAATCAGCTAACTTGCGGATGTCCTGGCAGGAGCGAGACGAGTGTTGTAAAATGACCAGCCCAGCGGTTGACACTAAATCCACAAGTCGTTACACATAAACAACTTGTAAGCACCCCTAGCTCAATTGGATAGAGCATCGGTCTACGGAACCGAAGGTTAGAGGTTCGAATCCTCTGGGGTGTACTCGTTTTACGTCAAGTCGTACTCCGATATGTGGCCGGTCACACTTCTGCCGACGAATCTACGACTCTACGACAAGAACCTTTCGAATTTTAGAAGCTGACGCCCAGCGTCGTCTAGCTCTTCTGATGACTAGCAGTGTCGGCACGTCGGCTTGCATGGCGTCAAGACGAGCGATTTCGGTTCTCTTCGCCCATCGTTCCTCTAGATTTCCTGTCCGATCAGCACCGGCATCCGATCGTGCCGGGTCATGTTTTGAAAGTAGACTGTCGAATCATCTGTCATCATATAGACGTGCGGCTGCTCATGTTCATCACGAACTAAGATTCCCTCGACGCCTTGTTCAATGGCAAACCATACGCCATTCTCCAGTCCGTATTGCGCAGGAATAACAACTTTCTCCGGTCGCAACCCTTGCCACTTGCCAGCTTCCAGGCTGTCCAGTCGGCACCAACCATATGGCGGCAACTTCCGTGAGGTTTTTCGACCCCGATTGCCCCATTCGCAGATTACCAACTGCCCCGCATCGATCACCGGTAGTTGTGGGATACGATCCGAGTACATGAAATGCAGTTCGTCCTCAAACGACGGGAGCAGCTGCGGCTCCTCGTGGAACATGTCACGCTGAACGTGTGAGTCGCGTGTCCTGATTCGCTCGGCTAGCTCGTACTGGTCGAAAAGCTCTTGTCTTATTCGCGATCGCAAGATGGAAATGCCCTTACACATGGCTGCCTCTCAAAAGCAACTTTTGCCGTAGATATCACAGATGTCGTAGTTGTTTGCACAGTCACCGTAAACGTCGACCAAAGGAAGAGTGGCAGCGCTCCGCAGGGCGAAGCGGCCCATCTTATTGTTAATCGCGTGCTTGATATCTACAAGGGTCGACTCCTCAAACAGGCTGCGTTGTCGTTGGGCTGCAGGTCGCAGTCCGCCGGCTATGACGTGCATATAGTGGACGCTGGCCGATCGTGGTTGCCAAGCCCTTGGAAGTAGGTAGAGAGCTGCCTCTAACAGGGCTTCAAAGTCAGCTCGGCTGCCCAGTAGGCTACTGCGGAGCGATCGTTCGGGATACTCAGTAAAGAGCAGCGACAGCGTGAGCTGATCACAGCAGACCTTGTAGTGGGCCAGTGCCTCAACAAGCCGCTCTACGTTGCGAACGACGAATGCTGTCACCCGCTCGCGGTCACAGCTGGCTCGGCCAATTGAACCACCTCGCGAAATAAACTTGTGCTCTGGTCGTTTAACCTGAACCGGAAGGACTGACGTACCGTTCAGCTCCCACCACAGGTCCTCACCTCGCTTGGTAAGCAACCAACGGATGAATGCGCGATCGGCGGCGGCAAACTGCTCGCATGTTTCAATGCCATGTGTAGCGAGGTGCGCAGCACTCCGCTTTGCGATACCCGTGATGTCGGTAACCGGTTTATCTCTCAAGAGCTCTTGTCGGTCGGCATCATCATTCACCACCCCGCACCCAAATGGTTTCGACGTGTCGGAGATTAGCTTGGCCAGCGTCTTGGTTGGTGCGATTCCAACAGAGACGGGCACACCAACACGCCGCATAATGCCGCCCTGTAGTCGCGCAGCACACTCTTGCGTAGGTTCAAGTGCGGTAAAGAACGATTCATCTATCGAGTAGAACTCCACACACGGGCTGAACTCTTGGACGATCGCCAACATCCGACGCGACAGGGTCTCGTACCATTGGAAGTCGCGCTTCACGAAGATGGCGTCAGGACAAAATGGCACGGCATCCCAGATCGCGCAGCCGGTTGGCACGCCGGCGGCTTTCATCTCATACGACTTAGCGATGACGCACGCGCCGTGATTCCCTAGCACGGCTACGGGCATTCCCTTCAAGTGCGGATAGCGCACTCGCTCCGCTGAAACATAAAAACAGTCTGCATCTACGTGTCCGATCATGGCAGCCGACAAGGTAGTATACAAATGTATATGTGTCAAGCGGAAGCATTCTACCGACATACGCCCGCCAGGCTGCTTGAATTCTAGGCCCCGTCGCGACCTAAACGCACTGACCGACGAGGTTATAAATCGAATTCGGACGACCATCGCAAATCAGCCGGCCAATCGCCTTCCAAGTCCCTAAACTCCATCCGCCGTTACAACTCAGCTAGCAATGTCGGAGCAGCCAGTAGCCGTAATTCAGTCTGGACATTGTTCTGCAAATGATTGGCCGACTCAGGCCGTCCTAGGCCAGACCGGCATAATAAAATAGATTCTTCTCTTCTAACAAGATTTGGTACAGTTTCGAAAAGCGTCCCCAATTATTGGCCAGGTTAAGCCCCGGAGCGGTCTCACGGATCGAGGTCGTATGAACGACCCCTCTAGCGACCGAATGCTAAGTGAATTATAAGTAAGCAGCACCACATTCTTACGGAACCGAAGGTTAGTGGTTCGAATCCTCTGGGGTGTACTCGACTTAGCCCGGTTCGCACACAAGTGTGTGATCGGTCTCACTTTTCTAGGCTGCACTGTGAGCAAGAGCTGCTTTAAGATGAACACCGGCGCGTTCAATTACTATCAGACCAAGATGTTCGTCTGGGCTGCAATAGTATTGGGGTCAAACCCAATTCTCGCAGCAGATCAGAGCCATCCGCACGATGTATCTTCTCGAACGACTGGAGAGATCGAGCGCCTTGATCCGGCCCTCGACGCATTGGTGCCTGTTGACGCTGAAATTGAGGTACTCGCTGAAGGTTTCGAGTGGTCGGAAGGACCTCTTTGGATCCCACAAGGAGGTTATCTCATTTTTTCTGATGTACCGGCCAATACGATTTATCGTTGGAAAGAAAGCGACGGGCTATCCGAATTTCTCAGCCCTTCAGGTTTTACCGGCAGTAATTCAGACAGCCCGGAGAGCGGTTCGAATGGACTGGCGCTTAATCGTCAGGGCCAACTTCTACTTTGCCAGCACGGCGACCGTCGTGTGGCTCGGATGGATGCGCCACTGGAGACTCCTCAACCAAAGTTTGTTACCTTGGCAGACGAGTATGAAGGGAGACGCTTTAATAGCCCTAATGACTTGGCCGTCCATTCCAGCGGAGCAGTATTTTTTACGGATCCACCGTACGGACTTGCGAAACAGCTTGAAGATCAGGGGCGTGAACTTGACTTTCAAGGGGTTTATCGAATTGATTCTGACGGACGAGTGACGCTGCTGGTCCGTGATCTACCGCGTCCAAATGGCATTGCGCTGTCGCCAGACGAAAAGACGCTGTATGTAGCCCAGTCGCACGGCCCAGCAAAAATTTATATGGCCTACGACATTGATGAGCAGATCGACCTATCCAATGGTCGGGTGTTTTTCGATGCTCGCGAGCTAGGCAAGACTCGACTTGGCAGCCCGGACGGGTTAAAACTCGACCAGAATGGCAACCTATTCGCTACGGGTCCGGGTGGAGTGCTGGTGCTAAGCCCCTCGGGAAAACATCTGGGAACGATTATGCCTGGCGAGCGGACCGCCAACTGTGCGTTCGGGGACGATGGCAATACGCTCTATATGACAGCGGATCAAATTCTCTGTCGAGTAAAGCTCTTAACCAAGGGGAATGGCTTCTAGAGCCCGCATTTGATGACCGCCAAATAATCAGAGACCGCTCTACTTGCCCTTGGTCGAGCTAGGCTTTCGCAAAGGTAGCCCGGCGTCGACAAGGTTCAACGACCCATCGTCAATGGCTAGTTTACCGTTGACCAATACCCAGCGCACACCTGTGGAATTCTTGAACGGAGCCTGGAATGTCGCATGGTCACGAAATGTGCTGGGGTCGAAGACGGTGATGTCAGCTACATAACCAGGGCGAAGATAACCACGATCGCGGAGCCCAAGAATATCGGCAGGTAGCCCTGAAGCGCTTCGTACCGCTTTTTCTACCGGGACGACTCCTTCTTCGATCGCGAAGCGACCGATGCGACGCGGAAATGTTCCGTAGCTTCTCGGATGAGGTCGGGTGCCATTGTCAATCTTTGTACTGCCATCAGAAGCAACTGCTGCCCAAGGAAGCGTCATGACATAGCGAACGTCCCGGTCGTCCATGCTAAAGCTTACCCCTTGCTCATTGCCTGAGCGGATAATGTCGAGCGCAACCTCGACCGGTTCGCGTTGCTCTTCGGCAGCTATTTCGCGGATCATACGCCCGACCCAAGTTGGATGCTTAGGACACCTAGCCACCATGATTCGCCCACGGGCTTCCAGTGACTGCTCGACGAGCGCGCGCAGTCGAGGCAAGTGCTTCGGATCGTTCAAGCGTGCGGTGACTGCCTCGGAACCGCCCTCTCTCTCTTCGTCGGGAAGTAACATTGCGGTGATTGAGGTGCTACTGGCGTCGTAGGGATATTGATCTGCAGTAACACGTCGACCTTCGGCGCGCACTTTGTCGATTAGAGCCGCGGCCGCCTTAACCTTGCCCCAATTGTGACGCTTGCTTGCTTTGAGATGAGATACATGTACCGGCACGTCGCCAAGCCGCCCAACCTCGATCGCTTCTTCTATCGCTTCGATGAGTTGATCGCCCTCGTCGCGGATGTGGGAGGCATAGAATCCCTCCGACTCACCGATTATCTGGGCAATCGCTCCAATTTCTTCGACGTTGGCGAATGAACCAGGAACATACTGCAACCCGGTCGACATTCCCCATGCTCCAGCCTGCATCGCTTGACGCGCAAGGTCACGCATTTGCTTCAACTCTTCGGCCGACGGAGCGCGACGGGTTTGTCCGATCACCTTGGCGCGGAGTGAGCCGTGGGGCAGCAAGTGTGCAACGTTCACGCCGGGGCGGGTTGCATCGAGCGCAGCATAGTATTCGCTGACGTCAACTGCGCCACCACCGCAGTTTCCTGTAACAATCGTCGTACAACCCTGGGTGAGATAGCAAGCGGCCGGACGAGTCGCGTCCGCTAGGATCGACCGAGACTCTTGCGATTCGCCGGTTTCAGGGTCTTCAACCGTGATCGACGAATCACTATGATTGTGCAGATCGATAAACCCGGGAGCAATAATGAGTCCCTCGCATGCGATCGTACGGCCTACGAGGCCTGGTTCGAATTGTCCCACAGCTACAATGCGGTCACCGCGGATAGCAACGTCGCCGACGAATTCAGGAGTTCCAGTGCCATCAAGTATTGTTCCAGCGGTCAGTAAAATATCCGCGTCGACTGGCCCTGACGCTTCTAGCGTGGCTGCGGTACTGACAATACAAAATGGTATGATATGAAGGACGCTAAACAGTGAAAATATGGAGCGAATGGGTGCCATTGAATTCCCCAAGCAATTGAAAGTTTGTTACCTCGACAAGTCCTATTTTCCCCGAATAATAGAGTTGTCAATAGGCACGGTTTGACATTGTCAGGTAACATGGTCGCGCAAGAACCTCGTACTTAGCGAGTTTCTTATTAATCGTCAGTTTCAGGTCAATAATCGTTGCCACGCGACAGAGGTGTAGTATTCGATTACTTGCGGCAACTTTCAGGTGCAGCCATTAAGGTCTATTCACAAGAGAAGCATCTTTTTCTCGCACTGTATTTCGTCTCGTTGCTTGCTGCATGGGCAATCAGTCAGAAAGCACGCGCAGAAGGCTTGACGCTGGTAGATCAAGTTGAGGCCCTCTTGCCGGATCATGTCGGTGCCGCAGTGCTTGCGATCGACGGCGGTGACACGGTCTTTAAGCATGCTTGGGGAAAACGTCGCTGCGATCGACCGGAACGATGCACCGCGGCCACCAATTTCCGTCTGGCTTCGGTGACCAAGCAGTTTACAGCTGCCGCGATCCTGCTGCTGGTAGATCGTGGCCTCGTGTCACTCGAGGATACTCTCGATCGTTACTTCGTCGGCTCTCCTGACTATTGGCAGAAGATCACTATACACCAATTGCTCACTCATACTTCTGGACTTCCTGATTACGAAAAACTAATTCCCAAGGGAACAACTCTTCAACTTACGGACCAGAATGTACTCGCGCTGCTGCAGAATACTAAGGAACCGAAGTTTGAGCCGGGAAAAAAGTTTGTGTATTCAAATTCTGGTTACACGCTCCTTGGACTTATTGTTGAAATGGCTTCCGACCGTCCGTTTCATAGATTTGTGCGAAGCGAGGTCCTAGAGAAGGCTGATATGACGAATTCCGTAATGTTTGTTGACGGCATGAACTCAGTCACCGAACGAGCATATGGCCACGAACTTGACATAGACGAAAACTGGACGGTGGCAGACCAGAGCTTAACCAGCGCAGTTCGCGGTGATGGTGGAGTATATTCATCGCTCAACGATATTGAGCATTGGGTATCGATGCTACGTAATAATTCGTTGTTAAGCGAAGATTTGCAACAGGCGATGTTCACCTCGCACGTCAGGACAGACCGTCGAGGCGATTGTTATGGCTACGGCTGGTTCATCGGAGAGTACCGCAGTGAGCGACGCGAGATGCACGCAGGCGGCACTCGCGGTTTTTCGTTAATGCTACAACGGTTCCCCGAGCGCGACGCGGTCGTGGCTATCCTCCTAAATAGGTCACGTCCAGATCCACCAGGTGAATATATTGAACAGATCGTCGACCGATTGATATTTGACCGTGAAACCAAACCGGAAGCCGCTCCTTAATCAAAGGACGGAGGTCCGGCCCTTGTGAAATCTACTAAGACGGCTAGAATTCTGGTATTGTTCGATACCTTTTGCATCGAAGCGGTGACTAGGTGAGGACACTTACGAACTTCGGGAGAAAGTAGTTAATCAACATGATTGCCTTCATGCAAGGCATACAAATACCTTTCGGGCCGTGGCGCAGTCTGGTAGCGCGTTTGACTGGGGGTCAAAAGGTCGCAGGTTCGAATCCTGTCGGCCCGACTTGGTAACATCGAGGACACAGGTTCGAATCCCGCCCCTGCTATTGTTTTGAGTTATATTTGTTTCTTTAAGACAGATTTGATCACGTTAGCCGACTATCGAATGTGGGGTCTACGGGCACTGAAGGAGAGGCCAGTACGAAGAAACCAAATCTATATTCTGATCGATGCGCGAGTAGCAACATCGAGTTTGTGAGCGTGATCTCTATCTTGGCTCTGAGTTGCTGGGCGGCTTCTTGTCCTGAAGCGGTAGCAGAAGAGCAATTTAACGCTCTAGGCTACCCTGTTTCGAATATTGATGGTTTTGATTTGGTTGAGACTGAATCGTCGATCTTTATTTCGTATCAATCGAATCCGATTCTCGCTTACAATATCCATTCTCCTCCAGTTCCCAGTGGCGTCGACCCGATTTATCAATGTAGTGGTTTTCTTCATCCAGTCTGGTCTCCCGGCGGGTCGATCGTAACCGCCACATTTCCCTTCGATCACCCACACCAGCACGGCGTTTTCTCGGCCTGGGTAGATACCAGCTATGCAGGTCAATCGATCGATTTCTGGAATCTCGCTAAAGGTGCTGGGCGAGTTCTTCACGAGAGAGTCGTATCTACGTTTGTTAATCAAGCTTCGGCAGGATTCGAAGTGGATTTGATTCATCGAATCGAGAGCAGCCCGCCTGTGAATGTCTTACGAGAGCGTTGGAAAATTTCTGCGTCTCTCACGGAGGGCAGCTATTACTGTTTTGACTTGGAGACGACACAACAAGCGTTAACAGACGAGCCACTGATAATCAATCGGTACCACTATGGTGGAGTAGCACTGAGAGGCCCTGTGAGTTGGTTGAAAGACCGAAAAAAAGACCAGTCTATACAACCAGACTATATGCCGAACCCGATCACGTTTCTAAACAATCATCACTCTAACCGAATCGAAGGCAATCATGAACACGCGAACTGGGTGGCCATGGCGGGATTGATACATTCGAAACCAGTGAGTGTAGCGGTTCTATGCCACCCTGACAGCTTCCGCGCGCCGCAGGCAGCGCGATTGCACCCAAATAAACCGTATTTCTGTTTCGTTCCCTGCGCGGACAGTTCATTTATCATTGATAAGGAGCACCCTTACAAAGCTCGCTACCGCTTCGTAATATCTGATGCTGCGACAGAGGCCCCGCTCTTAGATCGAATCTGGCAGGATTGGAAGGGAGAATGAGTGGTGCTTGCGCAGCAGTTCTCGAGGACTGTTGAAGTTGCGAAAATCAACAAGTAGCAAGATAGACCATTATGGAGCAGCCGCGGTCTGGTCTGCATCTTGAGCAAAGGATTGATATCTTCGACGGATGTCACCGGTCTTGTCATCACCCTGATGGAGTACAACCATGTATCGAAGGGTCAGCTCATCCCCGGCCGGAAGTACAACCTCTCCCTGGCAATGATCGCCAGGAGGGAAATCTGATTCTCCAAACGGATTAGCTGCGAACAGACCATAAGAGCGGACATGCCACCTACCGGGATCTCGAAAGTTGCTTGGGTGTGAGAGAATCGCGACTCCCACGGTTTCGCCATCAACTGGACCGAAATAATCTACCCATTCAGCCGGTTGTCCCCATGCGGCGTCGTTTTTCTGTCCAAGGCTGTTCACAATCTGTCCTTGACCTGGCGGGTCGACCTTCATTGATCCGGCAACGCGAACCGCAAAAGTCCCTTCCTTGGTATCTCCAAATACTACATCCCCTTCCGACGCGATCAATCGGATAGTAAAGTCAATCCAAAAAGCAGATTCGTCGGCACCGAATACCACTGTTCGCACATCCTCACACTGTTTTTCGCCAGACGCCATCCAGTCGTTTCGAGTAATCACGACAGCAGCCGGCCCATCTTCATCCGGTTCAATAAATTCACGGTGGACGATTTCACACGAATTATCAGGTTGCGTATTTCCCCAGAAATCAAACCCGTTTACGTCGCCATGGGCAAACCACAACGACCGATGATGGACATGATCCTCAGATTCAGATTCTTGCAGAGGTCCTACTGGATAAGAGCGAGTATAGGCCGCCCCCGTTGGACCAATCATAGGCCAAACTACTGGTTGCCATCCAGAACGTGTTAAGTAAGAAGCAAACGGCTTATCGTTAACAAGAGCTTCGATTCCATGTTCACTCTGCTCCAAGCGGACATCGGTCTCTGACTTTACCGGCGTCGCGTTCACGAGAATTATCACAGAAATACATAATAATCGCATGTGTTAGCACACCTTGTATTTATGAATCGCGTTCTAAATCAGGCACGACGAAAGGCGCGCGCTGAATTCTAGAGCGGAGTTGGTTAGCTTCTTCGTTGTTGGTGAAGGTCTCGGTTTCTGAGTCGAGCTCAAGCCAGGGCCCTAGAGTTATGGCACCGAGCGATCCATCGATGTCAATATCATTCGCACGAAGGTGAGCAGCCATGCGGTCGAAGGAACTTGAGAGGAGCGGATTACCCTGAATTCTCTCAACGATTTCCATGGTGGGCAATTCTTCGCCTAACTGATGAGAGATGCCGCCCAGGTGACAGAGTGAACTGGAGAGGTGCCCTTCACGGATCTCCGCATTAAGCTTGCCCGCGTCACCAGCCTGAATAGCTGATAGCCAGTTGTCGTGGTGACTCCCACCACCTTCCCAACGTTTCAATTCATTTCCCTCACGGTCGAAAGCGACCGCTTCATCATACTTGTTTGATGAGAAAAGGTGCCCTCGCTCGCATTGCACAATAACACCAATTACAGAGCCTCGATAATTATCCATCGAATCCCCCCAATTCTGCTGAGCTTGTTTGCTACGCGGCAGACCACGAGTCTCAAAGATCAAGGGAGCATCAGGGTAATCGAGATAGGTGATTTGAGTGTTCGGAGTATTACCGGCGTCGTCATATCCCAATCGCCCACCGATGCTCAGGACACGAGGGGCAAGTCGGTCTTCGCCCAAGAACCACCGAGCGATGTCCATTTGATGGATTCCCTGGTTGCCCATGTCGCCGTTGCCTGTGTTGAAATCCCAGTGCCAGTCGTAATGAGGATTGTAACTGCCAACCGAGTTCTTCTGGGGCCGATAGAAGCTGTCGCCCGATGCGGGGCCTAACCAAAGATTGCTGTCGACCTGCTCGGGGAACCTAAATGGCTGATTGCTCTTCCCGATAGACTGGCGAGGTTTGAAACAGGTGCACAAGGCGTACTGGATCTTACCAAGCTGTCCGTTGCGAACATACTCGGCCGCCTGCTGCAAAGCCTGGCTTGATCGCGACTGGGTCCCACATTGAATGATGCGATTGTAGCGTCTGGCCGCCTCAACCATCTGACGACCTTCCCAGATGTTGTGGGAGACCGGTTTCTCTACATAAACATGTTTTCCCGCTTGGGCGGCTGCGACTGTAATCAGCGCGTGCGTATGATTCGGGGTGGCGATGGATACTGCATCAATGTCGTCACGATCCAATAATCGCCGATAGTCTGTGAACGTATCGATGCTCTGGCCCCACTCTTCTTTTAACTCTTGAGCCTTTTTCTGTAATACTAACTGATCTACATCGCATAGCGCCTTCACTCTATTTCCCAAATTGCGAATGTGGCCACTGCCTTGATTATTAAAGCCAATCACTGCGACACGAATATCGGCAGTATCCGCGGCCAAGGCGCTAGAGGAATCACTCAAAGCCAGACTGCCTACAGAAGCGGCTGTGGCGGCAAGAAATTTTCTTCGGGAAATCGGCATGATTGAACTCTTAAAAACAGGAATGAAATTGTGTGAATTAGTGCCTCTAAAACTAAGTTAAGAGAACGAGCCATAGACCCGTCTCAATGTAACATCATGATATGCTATTTCTCTTGCAAAGGCGACCCTCTAGCACGGCTTCTGGGGAAGATATCCAGGTTCAGCACGGACAAGCTGTGGTGCCGTTATTGCTATTGCCAATGCCATTCTACGACTCCCAGATTCACTACTCCCAGGGAGCGAAAATGTTCGCTGAACTAGAGCCAGGAATAGGGGCAACATGCGCATACCCATTCATGTATAATTTGAGTGGGGCTCGTTGTCGCAGGAATTACACTAACGCTCGGTCAAGAGCCTCAGCAAGCAGCCTGCACCTTTCGAGAGTCGGATTGTATTTCCTCAAAACGCTTACAAAGAGCGAGTGAAGTCAGAGTGATAGTGGTCGACGAACGTCCGATTCGCTTCCTACAACACGCTACTTTGGCATTAGCAGAGCTAGTGCTGACTTGGGGAGTAATTGTATTCGCCGTGATGGCAGCCAACTGTTCGGCCGGTGAGTTTTCATTGAATCGAAACATCTATCGTTTCGACGCGGGACCTGCGGATTCTGTCCTAGCGCGGCGCTCAGTGGAGTTGCACCCAGACACTATCTACTCTCCTGAAAGAGGCTATGGATGGACACTATCTCCCCAGGAGGGATTTCACCGGCAAGAACTCTCCCGGTCACGAAACTCTATGACGATTGATGGAGTTTCTGCGCAGCATGTTAAATTTCGTGTTGATCTTGCACCAGCCGTATGGCATCTAACTCTCTGGGTAGGCGCCGGAATCGAGGATGAGAGCTCTTTGGAAGTGACGATCCAGGGCAGAATTCAACCATTAGGGTGGCAAGTATTCCGCGCTCCTTCAGAGCAACGACAATCCGTTCAGCGTACGTTCCGAGTGTTTCAAGGGACGGCAAATGTTGGTGCAGAAGGACTTTCCCTCGAACTGAAAGGGCGACACGCTTCGGTTCGATTGCTAGGGATTTCTCTAATCCGACACGCGGACCCTAGCACGACAGAACATCAGCAGGTTATGGAGCAGATCGTCTCAGCGGGAAGATACGGCAGCACCGATTCATTGAAAGAGCTCTCAAAGCTTGCTGAAGGTCTCTCAGCACAGGACCCTTCCGATGCTTTCTATGCACATTGGCAGGAAAGGCTTGCACGACTAGCAGAAGCAGAGCGCTACTTCAAGATGCGTGGCTGGGAATGGGCAAGTAAGGAAACTGGTCTGGGACTATTCGATCGGCTCCGTCAAGCCGTGATGCTCTTAGATGGACTGTTGGGAGATGAGATTGAAAAGGACAATCCGTTATACGGACGCGCTTCGTTCTTGCGCGGAAGAATCTTGTACTGGCTTGGCAAGCAGGCAGGCGGAGTTAATGAGGTTGCAAGGGGACACCGTGATCTTCGAAATCTTTCCTTTAAACACCCGAGCGATGATCTCTTGGCGATGTACACCGGTACGAAGATCGATTTGCCGGATGAGTGTGATTGCCTTGACTCAGCGGAGGGCGCCCCGGCATGGTCGGTCGCGCAATTAGAAGCGTTGTGTAGGCTACGCCTGATTGCACATTGGTGGGTCGAGGAACAGCAGGCTGAAAATGGCGAATTCGGCGGCAAACTTGGCGACGACGTGGAGCTACTGCGCTGGTGGATGCCGTTGGTCATGTCGGGTGATAAGACCTCCCAACGAGGATGGGAAAAATTGGCTAACGGTGTCTGGGAAAGCAGACATATCCACGATGGCTATGCAAAGATCGTGGCTGACGTTGAACATGCCTCTGAGTTTATTGCCGACACGGCCTCTCTCATGGCGATCTTAAGCGACGACCCACGATTCGTAGATCGATTAATGCATTCCGCCAGGCATTTCGATAATGTATGGACAGGAAATACGACTCTGGGACATCGATTCTTTCGCAGTGCATGGTTCAGTTCGACAGCGGTTGAAGCAGAGAAGCCGAAAGGTAGGGATCTGGAATACAACAGCCGAGCGGTAAAGGCAATTCGATATATGACGTTGCGTCGTCCTGATCCTCGAGTAATACAACTGCTTCACGAATGGTCTTCAGCTTGGGTCGGCGCGGCGCTTCGTACGGACAAAGGTAAGCCCAAAGGCATCATTCCTGCTTCTATTCGCTTCTCCGACGAATCGATTAATGGCGATGAACCAACTTGGTATCAGGCCAATATGTTTTGGAACTATTTTGATTGGGAGCACTATGCTGGTAGTATGATGCTTGACCAACTCTTGTTTACCTATGTTCTAACAAAGGATGAACGGCTTCTCGAGCCTATGTTTCTATCTTTGGAGCTCATTCGCTCGGAAATGCAAGATTTTCCCAGTCGTGAATCGAGGTCGCTGGAGGAAGGTTCACGTGCATGGACGGCACGCAAGTTGATCGATAGTGAACTGTTCTGGACTGTCGTGGAACAGTGGCGGTATCTAACGGGCGACTCTCGCTGGGACGATCTCATTCTGCGCTATGGCACCGACTATGGCCGCTTCCGGATTACTGGCGACGAAGGTCATCTGGTTAAAGCTCTAAACCGTATATTGGAAGGCGTGCGCTATAACACACCCATGAAAACAACTGAGGCGATTCATACTGACCGGGTCTATGCTCCTGGTTCCGATCAACTCAAGGCGATGTTAACGGGCGACGGCGTGCAGGAAGGCTTGTCTCCGTATTTTTCGGTAACATGGGAAAACACGAACGATGACTTCACCGCTCTTGTGACAGAAACGGGACAAAACCAACTGAAAGTCCAACTCTTTTCTCATTCTGCCGAAGTGCAAGAAATCGTTATGCGGCTCTGGCAAATGGCGCCCGGTGACTATCGGCTGCAACTTGATAGCGATCAAGATATGCTCGATAAAACGATCACTATCAAAGAGCGTGGGGATAGAGTGGCCATCACTCTACCGAGCCAGCAGCTGCTAAAAGTTAGCGTCGTACCAATGCGTTAGTTTAGGGTTCTATGCGACGGTTCTCTCCGATTTATCGTACTCCCCCAACTCATGGCTAATCTGTACTAAGTACTCAAGCAGCTCTGGTTTGACGGCCGGCGCGACGGAACAGGCGGAGCTCAATATCCAGCCACCGCCCGGCTTTACAAGATTCATGCGCGATTGCACTGCTTCACGCACCTGCTGTTGGTTGCCGTAGAGTAGTGTATTAACGGGGTCCAAATTCCCTTTAATAAATGCCTTGCCTTTGAGCTGCTCGCAGGCGGGCTCCAGGTCGATGGTTCCCAAAGGAGGCGGATCGAGTGTGTCGATCCCATTCGCACCGGTCTGCAGCATCAGGTCCAACCGATCGCCGATCGCGCCGCACGTGTGCGTGTACACTTTCACCGTTGGGTGCTCAGCCTGGATCCCATCAATCACTTGTTTCTCGTAAGGCAATACAAACGTCTCGTAGTCTTCCCGCGATATCAAACCACCACCGGCAAACGCCGAAGAGATCAGCACCGCGTCGACACCTTCGGCGGCGTGTTGCCGACCGAGATCAATCGCTCCTGCTGTGAGCCGCTCGAGGATCGCGTGAGACTTACCGGGGTCGTCCAGCAGTGCCATCAACGCATACTCGTAGTTCAGTAATTCTAGAAACTGCGAAAACGGGCTGAAGATCTCTGAGTGTACCGAAACTGTCTCGCCAACTTTTTCTTTTACCAGACGAATTGTGTCGGTGTGAAACTCGGGAAAGAATGCGTTATGTGGTCGCGTGTCTAACTCGAAACCCCAAGTGAAGGGATAGGTAATGTCGGTTAAGTCCCAAGGCTCCACGTACCAAAGTGTTTCCGGATCCACTTCGTCAAACGTGGGAAAATAACGACTCCCATCGCTCATAAAATAATGAGGATTGTCGTCGTCGGGGATCCGGGTGTAGTTTCCATTCTTCCACCACACCCAGGTTTCTTTCACCTCCTCCTTGCGTTCGACTCGATCAAGATGTTTCTCGAACTCCGGATCGCGACCGGGAAGATTGACCAGGATTCCATCAAAGTCGTAACGCTGTTGCAGCGCTACCATCGCGTTCGCTAGCCCTTCCGAGCGAAACCAAACGTCGTAAGGTTGAACACCGGAGTTCAAAAAATAATGTCCGACCGCCAGCTGACAGAACACCGGCACCCGATCGGGCACGCCCAACTCCATGGCGACCTGCACACGCTCTTTACCAGTCATGCCATCATTCCTCGCTACTCTCCACGCTAGACTCTCGTCTCTCGACCAGTTTTGTCCCTATGCCTGGGGTCCCATGTTTTGGGTCAAAACTCAAAGGTTTTGTCCGTCGTCAAAATGATCCTCGACGGTAATGCTTGTCTTTTCTATAAGTCGACCGTGACAGAAAGGTCATAGTTCTGACCTTTTTGACTACCTCCCGCGGGACAAAACTAATAGGCGGCATATGGTGTGTCAGAAGCTTTAAGCGATCCCGATCGGCCTACCGGAATCATCGGTTCTCAGCTGTCGCTGAAGACTCTCGGCAATGGTTAGTCTACAGCCGCGCGGTTTCTTTTCAACAAGAATTATTGGCCACTTGCGAGCCAAGAGGACGCAGTGCTGCTGGAAATTGACGAGGAACATGGAACTTCACTCGCATCGATATCGGTGCCGTAGAGCTCTGGTTCGCTAGGTTGTAGTCGACTCGATTATTAGCAATAAGTGCAGTGGATAACTATTTTCAAGTGTCCCATGCCGCTACCATAGATCCAGATCCTCTTCGCTAGCCCGAGTCGAAAAAGCTTGATAGGCTGTTAGATCAATGTCTTCAGATATAAACTCAACGTGACCATCGGCAAATACGAAATTTGCTCCAGCTGGGTGCAGGCTGCCAAATGCACCGGAGGCATAGTAGCGCGTATCCGGCGGTTCTGTCTTTATTTGAAGATCATAGATTAGTTGAAATTCTTCTCCAGAAGGTATGTTAATTGGGTAGTCGGTGGTCCTCATGCCGTCCAGGTGACGAACAGCACGAGACCAGATGCCGCTGGAATCGATAGTATGGCTATTCACAATCTCGCCGGTGAAGAACGTGTTGCTGGCACCGTCCTGTATTTCTTTGAGCTTGATTTCTCTTATATAGAAAAAGATGCCTGAATTGTCAGTTTTCACTGCAATGAGACCTCGACCGAAGCTGGGTTGTCCTCGGTGACCCATGTTCATTGCGTAGTCTCCAGTCGCGGGTTTGAACTCCGCACTCTCGAAATGTAGTGAGTCTGTCACTGGCAATGAGGCGGCGCTGGGACACACGAACACCTCTGGTCGGGTGTTGAGTGCTTTTTGGATTTCCAGGGTCGCCCAGGAGTCGAATGGAACTGCGTTGTCTGCTTCCCCACCATGTTTGACAGGCCAAATAATCTCATTCTGGTCACTCAAGTCTATAATCTGATACAGCGCCTGTTGCTCAAGGAACGGGAGGATTTTTGCAAAGGCACTCATCGCTGATCGCTTAACAGTCGTATTAGGAGGCGCTTCACAACCTTCGATCTCATGCCAGCCGTCTACTAAAGACTTTGCCCCTTCGGTGTCAGAACCATCGCAGCCATGTCTGCCAGCAGGATATCTCTTTTTAGCAGCCTCATAGTTTGATAGTGCGAGCCCGATCTGCTTTAGATTGTTGCCACATTGCATGCGACGGGCGGCTTCTCTTGCTGCCTGGACAGCGGGCAACAACAGTGCCACAAGTACGCCGATGATCGCGATCACGACCAACAGCTCCACCAACGTGAAACCTCTCCTGCGAAACTCGTTGAACGAACTTGCTTTGATAGACTGGTTCATTTTTGTGTTCCTTATACTCCTTGTCTGATTCTCCCAGTTTAAGATCCACACGAACTCGATTCGGATCGAAACCTGACAGTAATCGTCCTAGGCATTAACTATCTCTACTTCGAGAGCACTTCAGTCTGCTTCCTCGGCATTAGACTCCTGGGCTTCATTAGTCTCCTGAGCATCCGTTTCCTCCTGAGAACCTTCCCACGTTAGTTCTACGAGCATCGAGTTGTTAGGAGCTTGGATGTCATACTCCAGTTCAGACGATCGATAGTCCCCGTATCGACGAGGGATATGCCATCGCACCTCCGCATTTTCAGATTCCCCCAAGGTCTCCTTTGCCAACACCGAGACGCGATAAACTCCGGGGACTAATCCTTCGACTGTGCTTTCTGGCGACGAAGGCACGCTCGAAACTACGCGAAACGAACCGTCTTCGGATATCTTGCCACTCGCGGGCCGACCTGAATCAGGTATAAAACGAATCATTCCGAGCGTGACTGCCTCGCCATCAATGAGAACCTTTCCGGAGACTGGTACCCGTTGAACTCGCTTGCCACAGCCACCTACGAGCAGCATGGCGAGTACCAGTGGAAAGCAAATTAGCTTTACGCCAATATTCGAATAAGCAACTCTTAGCTGAGCACTCATGTCTACCTCAATTTTTCTATGAAAGGCTTCCCGCCATCCCAAGTGAGATGAATTTCAAGCGAGTCTGTGGGTTCTGTGATTTCTTGCGTCAGCTCGGATGTCGAATACTTGTTATACTTTTTCGGAGCATGCCACTTCTTCTTCGTCCCGCTCAACGTCTCCCCTGCTTTCACCTCGACTTGGTGTAAACCGGGAATTACGCCATCTTCGTTTCCGTAACAGGTCAGCACGAATTGACCATTTTCATCTAGCCTTCCACTCGACGGTCGGGCGCCCTTTGGTACAAAGCGCACGAAACCGAACGTTAAGGGCTTGTCGTCGATTAATACTTGACCAGACACCTTTAACCGCGGCGGCCGGCCATCGCCACACCCTGCCACTATGCCGATCACAGTGACTACCCCCAAAAGCACAGGTAACATGGCGACCAGTTTGCCAGCGGTCGATGAATGCAATTCGTTGGATCGACTGTTTGTTCTAATTCTGTGAACCGCTCTGTCAGCGAGCATCCATGTCTCCTCAAATTCCGACGCTGTCTGCGAAAATCGGACTATGTCTACTTTTTCCCGGCATGGGACCGCCTGTGACCAGCAACCGCCCAGACACTCAGAAGCAAGGTTAATACGATCGAAGAGGGCTCTGGCACACTTGCGACAGCTGCAACGAGAGGCGCGGGGTAGTTGTTCTCCCAATCGCTGAGAGAACCAACGCTTGGGTTGGTTTGCCAGAGCAAGAAATCTTTGCCATCAACGATCCCGTTACAATCGAAATCGCCAGTCCCACAAGCCGCACCGAATGACACTTGAGTGAAATCAGTTCCGTCGACGTCAACCACGCTGACGGTAAGCGGCGATGCCTCACTCGTAGTTATTATCCCAGCTGTGATAAGCGCCTCAACATCCAAGACACTTTCTACTGAGTTGTTGAACTGCAATAGGCCAGATCCGTTGACTTCGATAACGCTAGTGGCGTTTGGGTCGCTGTGATCTTCGTACCTTCTAGCCCTTAGAATTCCGCCATCAATAGTCACCATACCACCGACCTCTAGAAAGCCGACTGCCTCAAGCAAACCATCTGTGATAGAAACCGATACGGCGGGAGTCTGTGGAGTTCCTAGAGGATTAGAATCTCCATCGTGATTTGTTCCCAATCTGGCAGCTCCGTCGATCAGTATCTCACCGCCATCAAGATTGATAACAGAGGTTCGGTACATCCGCACCTGGTCATCTACGTTGATCGTACCGGCAGTCAAATTAAGTACGCTGCTCTGATCGAAAGTCCAATCAAACGAGAGATCCGCACGGGTATTTACGATGCCACCACTCATGTTCATCTCGCCGAAGGAACCGCTACCGATCCAGAGCGAATCAGTGGTTACAGTACCATCGCTCAGATTGAAAGTGCCTTGGTTAAGCGTAGTCGAGTCGTCATTTCCCACTCGCAATCGGCGGCAATCTCCTGCTACCACACAATTAGCTTTTTCTGCAATGTCGAGTGTGCCTCCAGTCATTGTCAGCAGTCCCGCACCGGCACTTCGACCGATACGCACGCCGAATGCCTCGGCCGTATCTCCGGGCCCGATTACAGGAGCATTTACGCCATATTGAAACTCATCAATCTCTACACGGATAGTAAGTTCGGGGACAGGTTCTATCGTAGGGTCGAACCCCGCCTCATTCCAATTGACTGACGTCTCCCAATCAGTCGGGTCGTAAGGCTGGTTGTTGGGATCATTGGCGTAATTTGGGTCATCCGGTGTACCGTCGAACTCGTATACGGCCTGAGCCACGGCGAACTGGGGAACAATCCCGACCAGAACTGTTGCTAAGGCGAAAAGCCCAAGTCTTTTGCACATTGCGACCACTCCCTTTTCAGTTAATTTCGGTTTCGCCCTACATGGATTGACCCAAGACTGCCACAAGACGCACTGTCGCAGACTCTGCTTATGAAGACCAAGGGCGCCAGGACAAACCCGACGCCCTTGGACGGATACCTTCCTAAATAACGTCAATCGTAAATTTAAGTCTCAATACTCCGAGACCTCTTTCCGCGCCGCACAAGCAATCCTAGAGATCCGAAGCTAAGCAACAATAGCGAAGCAGGTTCAGGAATTGTCGTGGGCCCGATGCTAATCTGATAAAACTCTCGATCAATAAACCCGAAAAAGTCAGGAACAGTCACGAGTTGGATTCCAAGCGGTCCAGCGTCGGTGGTTGTAATATCTCCATTGGATATCCACCCAAGGACTCTGGGGAGATTGTACGTATCACGCGTAACTTGGAATTTTCCATCACCGTTAATTTCCACAGTACCAAGTGCCGAGTCGACGGATGTGTCTTGACCGTATTCCTCAGCACGAACGAGCCCGCCGTTAATCGTCATCTGACCATCGGGCACGTTGGGATCTGCTTCAAAGCGAATCTTGTCTCTGACTTCGACGAAACCACTGTCTACGGTCCACAGCGGTACGCCGCTAAGCCGTAAGTCGTCGAAACCTTTGTAAGTACCACCGTCAATGGTAATGCTAGCATCGCCAGAAGTTTGAAAATTGTCACCGACTTCAAGCGTTCCACCAGTCATGGTGAAGGAACTGCCCGCATTGACAAAAAAGTCGTCATCGGTAGTCGCCGAACCACCGCTCATGGTAATGACGCCAACGGAACCGTTGCCAGCAAAAATATCGTTCCCAGACACAAGCGTACCGCCGGTTATGTCAAGAGTACCTCCGTTGGCGGACGCATTCGGGTCGGCACCGATTCTAATCGAACTAGTAGACGTTAAGCTTCCTCCAGCTCCCAAAGAAAGAGACCCTGCACCTGCAGCGGTTCCAACTCTCACATTAAGGCCAGTTGAGCCGGCCGTTGCCACAGCGCCAGCAATCGGAATGTTTGCGTCAGTTAGTGCGTCGGGCGGAGCTGTCGGATTGCCACCCACGGGAACGCCATTAGGGTCGCTCACGTGTTCCCAGTTGTTCGGATCGCTCCACGAAGTGCCGTCGCCGCCTCCGTCGAAATCAAAGATATCTTGGCCAAGGCTCACGTCAGCCGAGAGGCTGAACACGAGTACGATCGAGGCCAAACAAACAAGTTTCTTACACATTAGCGTTTCCCCTTTTCTAGATGTCTAAATCGAAAGACGTCTACTACGACAAGAACATAACTTCGGACGAGATCACTCCGGTTGTCCTAACACGGTAGTGCACAAAACAGTTGTCGATTTCGCGTGGCAAATATATCCCTTTTTTGCGCAACACACACACTTTGCATCGTAAGCAATCACGCAGTGCATTGCAAATATTTGGTCTTTGAAACGCACCAAAATGCTGTACAGTTTGACGCAATTCCCGGGGTCCTAAGAAGCACACTTCTCAAACGGCAAAGTCACTGGCTCGCTTGACTGACGGTGGCCAGACCTCTGCAGCTGTACAACTTTTCACAAATGTATTCAGCATCGCCGAGATGATTTTGCCGGCTATTTTCGGAAAAACTCTAATTTAGCGGGTTCCACTAGAGAATTCGCATTCCGGAGCGGATCTGATCGTGTTGCAGCAAATGCAAATGCCAATTCAGCTCCCCACTTCTAGGGGGTATTCATTGGCGGTCTGTTAAATCAATTCTCGCACTTTCGCATTCCTTCTGAATTCAAAATATTATTTTACTACTCATCCAACTTTTATAGGCAATTTTGCCTCCCATGAACTGATAGATAGAGATGGATACCAAAATTGTTAGACTCGTTGGTCAGAGGACAAATTCGATTGTCGTCCCTTGGGAAGGGAGTTACGCACGAGGTCATGGTTGAATCGCGCGATATCCAGGAAGACGACGAAGATGAATTCATCCGACTATTCAGTAAGAGTCAGTGCACGTTGTATGCGTTTATCCTTGGAATGACGCACAGCACAACTGATGCTGATGATGTGTTGCAGGAAGTAAACCTCGCTCTCTGGAAGAAACGGCACTCCTACGATTCACAATACGACTTCATCCGATGGGCAATTGGATTTGCATCGGTAGAGATCAAAAACCATCGCAGAAAATTTGCGAAGCGTCGTCTGTTGTTCAGCGATGATGTGTTAAATTCATTGGCTGCTGACTGGCCTGAAGATGTAACCTTCCATGAGCAACGTTTGGCGGCACTGGCTTCATGCCTAAAGAAAATCGGTGATGTCGAGCACCATTTTCTTGCTGAGTTTTATCGACGAGATGTTACCGTTAATGAGTTGGCCAAGTCGACCAGTACGCCAGCAAGCACGATATATAAGATACTCAGTCGCGCCCGCAATACTCTGCGGCGATGCGTGCAACGGACTATTTCTGAGTCTACATACTCAACATAGACCGCAGTTTGTCTCTTAAGTGAGTTACAAGCAAAATCAGTAGGTGTTTTTCGGCACACAACTTTCAAATCGATCATGCATAATCCGAACTTGAATTTCGACCAGCAACGTGTTGAGCAGTTGATTGCAGCTCAATGTAATGGGTCACTTTCGCCCGCTGAACTTGATGAGTTGCAGAAAATTATAGCTGAGTCGCCCCAAGCTAGGGCTTTGTACTGGGAACACATGTCGATCCATGCCGGTCTGCGGTGGATACACAGCAGTAAATCAGAGTGCGACAAACGACTTGCTGATTTGGAGGATCTGGAGAATAGCGAAACATCTTCGCGGGAGGTTGCGCTCGCTCAGAGAGTCGGCTCACCTTCTTCGAGTTGGGTGCGCTGGCTACCCCTGGCGATCGCCGCCACGTTACTAATAGCGGTTTGGCTAAACAGTAGCCGGGACGATGGTAATCCAGAGCTAGCCGGAGAAACTCAAACTCAACGGCTTGCTGCGAACCGAGAGGTCCTCGGCACGCTTACGCCACTTTCGGCCGATTGCCGCTGGTCGTTTGGGATCCCGGGAGAGAAGAATCGTCAGGAGTTTCGGATCTATGATTCGCTTTGGCTCGACCGAGGTGCTGCCGAGTTGCGATTGGTAAATGGGACCATCGCTCAGCTGGAGGCTCCGCTCATCCTTGAGTTAGTTTCCCTCGATTGCGCTCGAGTGCTTCGCGGGCGCGTTACCATCGACGTTTCGGAAAGTGCAAAAGGAATGATCGTTGAGACGGCTGCCGCGGAAATTGTCGATCTCGGTACGATCTTTTCTGTCGATGTCACTGATTTTGGGAACACTGATGTCGTTGTCTTCCAGGGAGAGGTCGATGTCAGTTATCTACAGAGTCAACTGAAAGAAGGCGTCAAAGGCATCGAGTCAACAAGAAGGCTGCGCACTGGAGAGGCTGCCCGTGTTAACGAAAACGGCACGTTGAGTCGGATTGTGAACGTGAGAAGAACTGATTTCACCGAAAAGCGGATCGATGCTTGTGTCATGAAAGAAGTCAGGGACAACGTTGTCCGAGATCAGACGATGAAGTACTACGAAATAGTTGCTGGGGGCATGCGCGAGGATGTCGAGGCTTTTGTAGATCGAGAATACCAATGGAACGGAGTGGATAAGAACGGAATCCCAGAGTACCTCCTCGGCGGAGACTACGTAAAGACATTCAACGACGACAAAGTGACTGAAAACCTTCAGTTAACTGTTATGTTTGAGCGCCCAGCGATGTTATACCTCTTAGTTGACGACCGCCTCCAAGAGCCGAGTTGGCTAAGCGATCAGTTTGAGGATACTGGCGACGATGTTGGCATGGACGAGAGACACCACTCACTCAAGTCTGTCCGCGAGTTAGCTGTCGGGCCGGGTGAGAGTATCGATCAAGTCCATTCGATCTGGAAGCGCAAAGTCCTCCACGGTGAAACGATCACGATTGGCCCCAATGGCCCCTTGAGTCCGGAGGCTACCAGCATGGGGACGAAGGCCGGATTGAACATGTTCGGGATCGTCTCTGTCGCTTTACCGGCTGACAATGCTCAATGACACTCTGGGTGATCAGGCCGATAGGTCGGGCACGACGAACGGCTTGCGACAATCACGAGCAAGAAGGTCGTTGGCTTGGTCGCTATTGTTGAATCGCTCCGAGGTTGGGTCTATCTCCAGCCACGGCCCAAGAGTAATCGTATCTTCTTCAACGTTTACCTCGTTAGCTTCCAGGTGGTCTGCCATTCGCTGAAATGAGTCTGTCAGTCGCTCGTTCGACTCGATTTCTTTTCTGATCACACTCGCCGGGACCTTATTTCCTAGTCGATGCGAAATATTGCCCGTGTGACATAGCGAGCTAGATATATGTCCTTCGAGAATATCGGCGCTCAAATCTGAAACTTTGTGAGACCGGACTGCTTGGATAAAGTTGAGAAAGTGATTGCCCGCACCGTTCCAGTGATTTACTACTTCTCCGTCCCCGTCGAACGCCGTGGCTTGAACGTAATCAGGGACAAGAACGTGGCCTTGTTCACATTGGACGATCACGCCGACCTGCGACCCGCGATATCGGTCCATTGAATGCCCCCAATCTTTTTGCCCCGCTTTTGACTCCGGAAGTCCCCGGACTTCAAAAATGAGCGGAGCTCTCTCGTAATCATGGTAAACGATCTGAGTATTGGGCGTATCGCCAGCATCATCGTATCCCAGCCGTCCCCCGATGCTGATCGTCCGCGGCGACAGTTCATTTTCTCCTAGGAACCAGCGAGCGACATCCATTTCATGGATTCCCTGATTGCCTACGTCACCACAGCCTGTGTTAAAGTCCCAATGCCAATCATAGTGGGGATTGTACGCACCTCTTGAGTTCTGCTTTGGACGATAGATCGCTACATCTTCGGCGGAACCGAGCCACAAATTGCGATCGATAAACTTGGGGAATTCAAACGGTTTATCACTCTTGCCGATACTCTTGCGGGGCTTATAGCAAGTGCCTATCGCGTAGAGAACATTGCCTAGATTCCCCTGTTGTACGAATGAAACAGCTTCTGCCACACTCGGGCTGGAGCGCAATTGCGTGCCGCATTGCACGATACGGTCGTACTTGCGTGCCGCTAACACGATCTGGCGACCTTCCCAAACGTTGTGTGAGACCGGTTTCTCGACGTAGACGTCCTTGCCAGCCTGAATCGCGGCAATTGCGATCAGGGCATGGGTGTGATTCGGCGTAGCGATGGATATCACATCGATGCTTTGATCATCCAACAACTTGCGATAATCCGTATATTTCTTAACCTGCTGATCGTGTTTCTTCTGGAATTCGTCTGCTCTCAAATCAAGATATTTCTGATCCACGTCGCAAAGCGCTACGACGCTCTTGCCGAAGCCTTCAATGTGGCTTTTGCCGCGCCCGCCTACTCCCACTACGGCAATCCGAATCCGATCGTTGGCTCCTATCGCGCCGCGAGCCGATCTCAAGGGAATCGCCATCGTGGCAGTCGTTACGGCGGACATTTCTAAAAAACTGCGGCGAGAAATAGCCATGGAAGGTATACCTCTTTGCGATAGGATCTGAATGACAACTCAGCAATAGCTAAAAAATGAAGTACTCTACATCAGGATATCGCGCACCGGGCGCTGATCTTCGACCCCTGTGAGCCGTACGTCGAGTCCCTGAAAATTGAAGTTAAGGCGGGTATGATCGATACCCAGGCAATGCAGGATAGTAGCGTTCAAATCGTGAATATGCACTGGGTTCTCAGTAATATTGTAACTGAATTCGTCTGTTTTCCCGTACACGATGCCTGGTTTGACTCCACCGCCTGCTAGCCACACGGTGAAACACTTCGGATGATGATCTCGACCGTAGTTGTCGGGAGTCAGTTCGCCCTGACAGTAGATTGTGCGACCGAACTCGCCTCCCCAGATCACCAGCGTATCTTCCAGCATACCCCTCTGTTTGAGGTCTTGGATGAGTGCCCAGCATGGTTGATCGATATCTTTGCATTGATTCGGAAGGTCTCCTCCGATGTTCTTGTGCTGGTCCCACCCGCGATGAAAGATCTGTACGAATCGAACATCGCGCTCGGCCATCCTCCTGGCTAGCAAGCAGCTGGCGGCGAATGAGCCTTGCTTCTGAACGTCTGGTCCGTACATGTCGAGTACGTGCTGTGGCTCGTCAGAAAGATCGGTCAACTCAGGTACCGAAGTCTGCATGCGGAACGCCATCTCGTACTGCGTAATCCTTGCTTGAGTTTCTGGATCACCGAATTGTTCGAACGTCTGCTGATTCATCCTGGCCAGCGAATCGAGCATGCGTCGGCGTGTCGTCGCATCAACACCAGCAGGATTCGACAGGAAGAGGACAGGGTCGCCTTGACTGCGTAATGCCACACCCTGGTGCTTACTGGCCAAGAACCCAGAACCCCACAGGCGGTTGTAGAGGGCCTGTGCCTCTTGCGGACCTGTCCACGAGGCGGTAATAACTACAAACGCCGGCAGATTCTCATTCATCGCCCCCAAACCGTAACTTAGCCAAGCGCCCAGACTGGGCCGGCCGGGGAGCTGATTACCGGTGCAAATATAGGTGATCGCAGGATCATGGTTGATTGCCTCGGTGTAAAGAGATTTAACAATCGCGATGTCGTCCACCATGCGGCCATGGTAGGGAAGCAGCTCGCTGATCCAGGTACCATTCTTTCCATATTGTTGAAAGGAATACTTAGATGGGGCGAGCGGAAATCGCTCTTGGCCGCTGGTCATCGTCGTTAGTCGCTGTCCCATACGGACCGACTCGGGGAGATCCTTGTCATACCAGTCGGCCATCTCTGGTTTGTAGTCGAACATATCCATTTGAGAAGGCGCTCCAGCCATAAACAAATAGATCGCTCGCTTGGCCTTCGGAGCAAAATGCGGAAGTCCTGGTAGCCCGCTCGATGATGGTAATGCGGCAGGCGCAGCCTGGAGCCTTGCCGGCAGCAGTGAGGCTAACGCAGCCGTACCTAGCCCCAAAGTCCCGCGCTGAAAGAAATGGCGGCGTGTTAAGGCCTGAGCGTGTTGTATGATAGGGTCCATTTCCACTCCATCGCTTATGCGAGGCATCAATTCTTGGTAACGACTTCGTCCAAACTAAGCATAAGACTCGCCACGATTGACCACGCAGCTAAGTCGCTTTGATTGAGTTTTCGATCAGACATCTCCCATTCCTTTTTAACGAGTGCCATAGCGGCATCCTCGTTCTGTTGGTAGTAGAGTCTCTGGTCTTCGAAGAGATCGACTAACTCAGAAATTCTTATGTCGTCGGGTCGTCGAGCTGTACACAGGCGATACAAATATGCCGCTCGATCTGCAGTAGCTTCCTGGTCGTGGCTCATCACTCGCAAAGCAAGCGCCTTAGCCGCTTCGACATACTGTGGGTCGTTCAACAGCAGCAATGCTTGCAGAGGCGTATTCGTTCTTTCCCGACGTACACAGGTCGATTCGCGTGAAGGAGCGTCGAACGTGCTCATTTCGGGAGGAGGAGACGTCCGCTTAAAAAAAGTATACAGGGAGCGACGATGGATCTGACTGGGATCGGTATCGCCCACGAATTTTGCCGTATTTGATGTTGTGAAACCGACGGCTTGCCAGAGACCATCTGGTTGAGGTGGCTTAACACTTGGTCCCCCGATTCGACGGACCAGCAGGCCACCGACAGCCAAGGCTTGGTCTCGCAGCATCTCTGCGTCGAGACGAAATCGAGGACCACGGGCCAACAAACGATTGCTGGGATCTTCTTGAGCCAGCATAGGAGTCGAGGAGGAATCTTGCCGATAGGTGGCCGATAAAACTAGCGTGCGCATCAGCGATTTGACGTCCCAGCCGTTAGTTTGAAACTCGATGGCCAGCCAATCCAACAGTTCGGGATGAGAGGGCGGCGACCCTTGGCTGCCGAAGTCTTCACTTGTTTCGACCAAACCGATGCCAAAGAGTTGCTGCCAAAAACGGTTCACCGCTACGCGGCTGGTTAGCGGATTTTCGCTATCTACGATCCACTGGGCAAATCCCAATCGATCGCGCGGCAGACCCTCCTTCATTGGCGGCAGGCAAGTCGGTGTCTGACGCTCGACTTTTTCTCCAGGCTTATCGTATTCACCGCGAATTAACACGAATGCGTCGCGCGGCTGCTTGCTTTCCCGATAGACGAGTGTCGTTGGTACATTCGATTCTTCAAATCGAACCTCTTTCGTGAGCTCGTCAATTCTGTTCGTATAGTCCATAAAGACAGGATCATTTCGAATAAGAAAGAAATGCAGCAGCTTTTTCCGCTGTGAATCGGTCAGGCTTTCGCTCGAGGAAGCCAAGATTGAGGGAAACTGGCTGCTGAGATAGATCGCTTGAATATCGATATCAGACAGCTGCCGATCGTATACACGTGCGTCGTCGATTCGACCGCCTTCGAAGATAGCCTCAGTATCGCGGCGACCCAAAAGAAGCGGTTTGGAATTGCTGATTCCATCCTTAAATTTAAGCGAATCAGAGAACACATCTAGCGATTGTTGCTTTCCATCAACATAAATCGCGACACCCCTAGCTAGCTTAGAGCCGTTATAAGTGACGAACACATGGTGCCACTTATCGGGCTGTAGTACTTTTTTCTTGGTTGAAACCTTGATGGAATAGCCAGGCCGTCGGCGGATTAGGCGTGCGCTTACAATCCCTTCGCTGACGGAGAGATCATATCCCTTGTAGAGATCAGCAACGTCTACTTTGGCGAGGATGGCTCCAGAATTCGACTTGCCCGGTTTTACCCAGGCTCCGTAACTGAAGGAAGCATCATCGTCGAAATCACCTGCATTGCCATAGTCGACGAAGTTGTGAGAATCAAACTTGAAGCCACCACCTTCGCGGCCGTCGACCCAAATCGGATTTCCCCGAATCTGCCCCGGCTTATCGGGATCTGCACTGTTGAACACCTTATCGCCCGCGCGCTCCTCAAAATCGCTGTGAATGACGATCCCATCAGTAGTTTCGAGTTCTGGATCTTGTTGACCTTCTTTCGCTCGATGGAAGCGTTCGTAGAGCCAGTTTGGGAATGCGGGCATTTCTGCAAGCAATCGGTTGTCTCGCTGGGACCGAAGATCCGCGACTTTCTCCCGCATTTCTTCTAGAGATGCTGCTACTTCTGCGCTTGGAACGCTGACAACCGGAGCTGGGTCCTTAACGTTGCCATCCAACGCGGGACCGTCAAGACTATTGAAGAAAGCAAAAATCTGATAATGCTCTTTCTGAGAAATAGGATCAAATTTGTGATCGTGGCAAACGGCGCAACCCAATGTCAAACCGAGAAATACTGTGCCGGTCGTACTCACTCGATCGACTACGTTACGCACATATACTTCTTCTTCAATAGATCCTCCTTCGTTGGTTGTCACGTGACAGCGACAGAAGCCAGTGGCAACGAGCTGGCTGGGTGTCGGATCGGGTAGCAAGTCTCCAGCCAACTGTTCAATCGAAAACTGGTCGTAGGGGAGGTTTTCATTGAAAGCTCTTGTGACCCAATCGCGATACAACCACATTTCGCGGTAGTTGTCGAAATGCATTCCGTGCGTGTCCCCGTATCTGGCACCATCCAGCCAGAAACGCGCCATGTGCTCCCCATAGTGCGGCGACTGCAAGAGGCGGTCGACAACACGCTCGTATGCAGAAAGCGAGTCGTCGGCAAGAAATTCATCGATTTCGGCGAGTGTTGGAGGCAAGCCTGTTAAGTCGAACGTGACACGGCGAATGAGCGTTTCTTTATCTGCCTCAGGCGAGGGTTTCCACTCTCGTCGTTCGAGTTCCTCCAGGACGAAATAATCCACAGAATTGCACGGCCAGTGCTCATCTCCCACCGAGGGCAGCTCTGCCTTGCCGGGAGGAACGAAGGCCCAATGTTCTTTCCACGGAGCTCCCTGCTCAATCCAACGGCGAATCAGGTCGATTTGATCCTTAGTAAGAGATTTGTTGGAGTCCGTGGGTGGCATTAATTCGTCAGGGTCGACACTGGAAATCCGCCTTAGAAGTTCGCTTTGATTCGGGTCACCTGGCACAACCGCCACCACCCCCGAAGGAGTTTCGCTTTGGGCGCTCTCCAGTAGATCGAGCCTCAGCTCAGCCTCACGACTGCCCTCGTCCGGGCCGTGACAGGCGTAACAATTGTTTGAGAGTATCGGACGGACATCGCGCAAGTAGTCGACGGGAGCATCTGCCAATGCAGTCGAGGAGATCTCAGCGGCGGCTAGGCCGTTGTTCTGAGCTAGCTGTGCGACAGCAGTCGCATGAATCTGACATCCTACTAGCAAGCCTGCGACTAGCAGCTCCAGTCTTGCGTGATGCATAGCTCAGTTCTCGAACATTTAGTGGACACTTTCAGCCAATGCGCTGACACTGCCTTGAACGTGATCAGAGCCCTACTATAAGTCAGTTTAGAAGGCTCCGAATTGCCAAAAAAAACTTTATAAATACAAAGTTTTTGTCGAGTTGTTTTTGAGTGGCTTGTAGGAGCGAGGCTCAGCATATCTTCTGAAGTTTCTATAGGTAATTCTACCCCGCATGTGTATTAATCACAACCTTGGGCCGGAGAATGCCTGCGTCGCTCTATGTCAATCTGGCGGCACAATCTAGCGGCCCACCAGCCTCGAGTCGTTGGGTCTTCCATGAAAGCTAGTCCGGCCCGTGAGAGAGTCGGACAGTACAAATTCCGATCCAAGCTCAATAATCTCGTTCGAGTTTGAGCTATTCGAATTCTTCATGGTCGCTACGTATTCGAAGTCAAGACTCGCCAACCATCAAACCCCTCGAAGCCTGGGTCGCCAACTTTGCGACGGGACGGGTGATGAATTAGAAATCTTAAGACGGTTGGACACCATGACCATTTCAGCTAAGCTTTCTATCACCGGAGAGCATCCTGAATGACTTGGCGGTTCATTTTCGGAATACTCTTTCGTGTTAAGTGTATCGAGTTTGCGGTGGAGATCTCATAGTCCATCAGGCTTGGTTTTTGAAACCATATTCGGAACGAATTAATCATGACATTTCCAGATTATGCTGTCCTAATATTCTATTTCCTGCTGATGGCGGGCATCGGCTTTGTCTGTATGCGGAGGATTAAGAATCAAGAAGACTATTTTCTGGGCAGTCGCGGTTTCGGAAAAATAATGCAGACGTTCGCAGCGTTTGGAGCTGGCACTGGTTCTAGCGACCCTGTTAACACGGGCCGTACAACATTCACCAGCGGCATGAGCGGCATGTGGAGTGTGATGTATTGGCTCTTCGTAACGCCATTCTATTGGATTACGGCTATATGGTATCGGCGCATGCGGCATACGACTCTTGGCGATTGGTTCGCCGAGCGGTACGAATCTCGCTCATTAGGGGCGGCCTATGGTTTGTTCGGTCTCTTCTTCATCGTAGTTTACGGTTCGATGATGTTTTCGGCGATCGGCAAGGTCGCGGCACCATTGGTTGGTACAGGTACGTTTCAGTTTGGCGAGCAAGCTATCGGGATTGAGTATTTATTAGTGCCGATTATTGGCATTATCGTTTTTGCCTATGGCACAGCGGGCGGATTACAGGCCGCCTACTGGACTGACCTTATTCAGGGACTATGTATAGTGCTGCTCTCGCTACTCTTGATTCCTTTCGGGCTGACGGCGTTGGTCAAGAAGTTTGGCGACCCCGCTACGATGAGTATGTTCGACGGTTTTCGAATCATGCACGAACAAGTCCCAGCGGAATATTTTTCTGTTGTGGGTTCAACCGGCAAGAGCGAATTTCCTTTGCACTTTATCGTCGCGATCGTGTTGATCAATCTCATCACTGTTGTGGTTCAGCCGCATTTTATCCTTACGGGAGGTGGCTCGGCCAAAGACGAAAACAGTGCTCGCGTTGGGCTGGTCGTCGGCAACTTCTTAAAGCGTCTCTGTACGGTAGGCTGGGTCTTAACCGCGCTGGTGGCGCTGGCGCTCTTTGCGGACAGTCCTGAACTGGCTCAAGACCCTGACAGAACGTGGGGAGTCGCCTCACGAGAATTGTTGGGACCTGGCTTGCGCGGTTTGATGTTGGCATGTTTGCTTGCCGCTTTGATGAGTTCGATCGACGTATACATGATCATTGGCTCGGCCCTGGTAGTCCGAAATATCTATGTTCCCTTCATACGTCCTGACGCTTCTGAACAGAATTGTCTTAGGGTAGCCCGACTGACCGGTGCAATTGTGGTTGGAGGTTCAGTTCTAATCTCTCTCGGGATGATGAACGTCTTCGCTCAATTGAAACTCACTTGGATTGTGCTAGCTCCCATCGCGGCCTGCTTCTGGGTTGGCATGTACTGGCGACGCGCCACGACTGCAGCGGCATGGGCGACAATTATCTTCGGTACGTTCGCCTTCTTTCTGATTCCGTTATTCGCAGAGGATGTATTTCCGGAGCTTGACACGAATCCTACATTTACTCAGGTTACGCCTGTGATTGAAACCACAACGACACACGCAGCAGCGCCTTCCGATGTTGCGCGACGCAATGCCGCAATTCGTGTGTGGGATGAGGCCCAGGAGGCGATCGCGCAAGAAGAGAATTCTCAGGAACAACTGGGCTCGCGGCCCAAGCCTCTCGAAGTCGGAGATCCTCTAGACGAAACAACCGTGACCGGCGGTCGAGCGATCTTCTGGACTGGCCCGGTAGTTGCTATCGATCAACAAGCAAATCCACTCCCTGACGTTACTCCACAGCCAATTGGTGAGCCCAGCAAGCTTAGCGAAAATACGACTCGCATCGTAAAACGGTACGATCCGTCCGTCCGCCTACAAGGCACGGGGCAGTTTCGATTCGACTTCTTGTTGTACAAGTTGCTCGGAATTGACCTAAGCGAGTACTCAGATTCAACGCTAAGGACACTCGATTTGCCGCCTAAAATCATCGTCCCTTTTCTGGTGATGATTGTCGTGAGTCTGTTTACTAAACCTAATTCCAAGGCGGCGCTTGATCGCTATTACGTCAAAATGAAAACGCCCGTTCAAAGCGATCCAAAGCTAGATTCCGTTGAAATGGAGCGTTCTTATCAAGAGCCTGACCGCTTTAACGATCGCAAACTCTGGCCAAATTCCAGCCTGGAGGTTCAGAAGCCAAGAACCTCCGACATCGTTGGGTTTGTGCTTAGCCTCGTGGCCTGTTTTTGTATTATTGGTTTAGCGGTGTTAATCACCCGAATTGGATCATAGCCAGAAGAGATAACTAATCATCGCGACTGGATTGTCCCCCCTGGAGCTACCAATGCCTCATCATATCAACCGCCGCCGTTTTTTCTCTAGCTGTGCAACTTCGGCTGCAGCGGCTGCTGGAGTATGGGCATCGACTGATTCGGCTTCGGCCATCGAACCGATCAAGCGCAATGGAACGCACAAATTTAAGTTTAGTCTTGCGGCCTACAGCTATCGCGACCTGTTAACGGGAGACCCACCACAACTGACATTATTCGACTTTGTTGATGACTGTGCCAAGATGGGCTTGGAAGGTACTGAGTTAACGTCGTACTACTTTCCCGAACCCACGACGAACGACTATGTTCGAAAACTCAAGCAACACTGTTTTAAGCTAGGCCTAGATGTGTCTGGCACCGCTATCCGTTGTGATTTCGGATATCCGGCTGGAGAAGAAAGGCAACAACAGGTGGATTGGGTGAAGAGGTGGATTGAATACTCCGAGGTGCTAGGTGCGCCCGTGATCCGTATTTTTGCCGGCTATCAGCAGGAGGGCGTTTCTCCCGAGAAATCTCATTCGTTGTTTGTCGAAGGCATGGAAGAATGTTGTGACTATGCAGGCCAGCACGGGATTCATCTTGCCCTGGAGAATCATGGCGGGCCAACCTCAACTGCCGAAGGAACGCTCGCTCTAGTGCGCGACGTGCAGAGCCCGTGGTTTGGCGTAAACCTTGACACAGGCAACTTCCCATCGAGTGATCCGTATGGCGATCTTGCTCAGCTTGCACCATATGCCTTGAATGTGCAGCTCAAGGTCGTCATTCCCGACCCAGAAGAGAAGAAAAACCCCAGCGATTTCCCGCGTCTGGCCCAAATCCTTCGTGATGCCGACTACCGCGGCTATGTTGTGCTCGAATACGAAGAATCAGGCGATCCTCGGATCGAGTGCCCGAAATACATCGCTCAGATACGCGAAGCTTTTGTCTAGAGACTACGGCAGCGAACAGTCTCTCCACGAAAACGAAGAGTAGAAATGTCTTGGACTCAATTGCAGCGAGACGAGTTTGATGAACAAGGCTACTTGTTCGTGCCGGGCCTGTTTTCTTCGGCAGAGATTTCGAGCTTAAATAAAAGTACCTCTGAACTACTCCAAGGCGACGACGAACTTGATGGAATGCACCGCGAACGCGAACGGGGTGGTGCCGTGCGTCAAATATATCTCGCGCACCGTCACAATGCCCAATTCATGTCGTTATCACAAGATGCCAGAATTGTCGAACCGGTAAAGCAAGTTCTTGAATCGGAAGTATATATTTGGCACAGTAAGATCAATGTGAAAGAAGCTTTCGAAGGGACGGTATGGCTATGGCACCAAGACTATGGCTACTGGATGTGGGACGGCGTCGATCCACAAATCGTCTCGGTGATGGTGTTGCTCGACGAAGCAACAATCAACAATGGGTGTTTACTAGTCGCCGCTGGTACTCACAAATGGGGTCGACTCGAACACGATGCTGACGAGCAGACCACGAGTTACAAACAATGGTGCGTTGACAAAGAGACGCTGAAGGAACGTCTGACAGAAGCGATGATTCGACCAATCGTCGGTAAACCAGGCGATGTGTTGTTCTTTGATTGCAACCTGTTGCACGGCAGCGGACATAATATGTCACCATTGCCCCGCAAGACATTTATCATCGCCTACAACGATCTGGCCAATCAACCTCGTGCTGTGGAAAACCCTCGTCCCGATTGGGTAGTATCTAGGGACTTCGCTCCCGTACCCAGCACTTAACAAAGACATTGATGCGCGTTTTAGAACTTGGCTCGCATCCACTCAATGTAGTGTGCCGAGTACGCGTCCAAATTTTCCCGGCCGCCACCACCACGAATAGGTGAACACATCTCGTAGTTGGCAATCCCGTCGAATCCACCTTCCGTCAACCCTCGAAAGAAACCAGGATAGTCGATAAAGCCTTCGCCAAACTTTACAGCTCGCACCATGTCGGGCAGCGCGCGCTCGTAGTTTATGAGTTCTGGCTGATAGCGAAAACGAGGCAGCTTAATATAGTCGGCACTGGTCGTAATCGCCGTGTAAGGCGCCATCTTTTTAGCACATTCGTAGAGATCTTCGCCGCGCAACGCAGGTGACCAAGCGTCGAAACCTAGTTTACAGTTCGGTCGATCAATATCGCCAAGTACTTCTAGCAGAACGTCGCTATGCACACCCAAATCATGATGGTTCTGCACTGCAATTGTTACACCAAGATCGGCAGCCCGATCGCACATCTCGCGAAGTGCGGCTACGACACCGTTCCAAACCGAGTGAAGCGAGTGACCATCGGTCTCGTAAGCTGTAAAAACTCGCACGACTGGGGCATCGAGAGCGGAAGCTATTCGTGCCAGCGATTCGACGTAAGAAATCTGCATCTCTAAGTAGGGCACTTCTGCTGCCGCGGAAGGCGATAAATCGGTATATCCAGCTATCACTCCACAAGCAATGTTATTTTCATTAAGTGCAGCTTTGACAGATGCAATACGGTCAACATCAGCATCCAGAGGCGAGAGATGCGGCCGCTTTCCGGCGAGCATCACCACGTCGTATCCCAGTCGGGCAGCATTCGCTACGAATGACGACGTATCGAGGTACTGCTGACCCCAGTATCCCGCATAGCTCACAGAAAAAAGACCTAGTTTCATGTTGTCCAACCCTTCAGCGTGCGAGTTCAAAATCGAAAATACAAAGGATTAAGGAAAAATGGTAAGGCATAAATCATGGCATCTCTTCGATGCCGGGAATTCAAGAGTGGCATCAAACGTTGAGCAGAGTCAAAGCAATTAGTTTATAGGACAAGGATAAGCTCAGTTCAACCCGCCGACGAAAAAGTCGTTCAGGCAGTCGAAAGTATATCTGATCGCTAAATTGAAGAACGTATTTCACCCTCGCGGCGAAGGTATCGCTAGCGATCATCATTTGCTACGCCGGGGAGCGGAAAGCCAGGCTATTGCATCGCTCTTGTCGTTGTAGTCGAAGTGCCTGATCTCGGCGTGGACAAAATGATCCGCGATTCGAGGCATAACGGAAAGAAAGCCACTATCGGTAACGGCAGCAACCTTCGCGATCTGTCGGTGGTGATCCTTTACAAATTTTAGATGAGACACCAATGCTGCGAAATCGCTCCAGCCAGGGAAGGACTCAACGTAGATCATCAGACCATTCAACTTGCCTTTCTCAGCGATAACCGCGTCTGCGGTCAAAGTCAACGATTCGACATCTGCTTTCTCCAGAGGGCCCTCAGGAGTAATGATCAGAATTCCCTGTTCGTGCAGCAACTCAGAATGAATCATGTCTCACTCGCTTAGCTTAAGGGAAATTGCAAAGGGCTTGCGCTCCTTTAATAGAAGTTACCACTCCTAATTCTGACAACCCGAAAGGAAAAGATCGAGCGCTAGTAACGATGGTCGAGAATCTCAGTATATTAAGAATACCTCAGGTAGCTGAAACTCATCGGTAGGCGGTCCACCAAGTTCTTCTAAGCGCTGGTTTACTCGTGATATCTCTTCAGGGGTCAATCGTTGCACACGATCTGTCTCTTCGAGTCGGACTGCTGCCACTGTGTCGGCCCAGAGTTTCACCCGTTCGGCTAATTCGGAACCAACGTTATAAGGTTGTATCAAGTGCCAACCACCCTTCGACTGGACTGCTAGGAAATCGGGACCAGCCTTTATCGCGTCAATCTCTCCGCTAAAACGTTGCGGTGGACCAATCGCCAGACCGCTGGAGATATCCCATTGCTGTACTTGGCCACCAGAACCGCCGGTAAACAGCGTAGTTCCATCAGGGCTGACTTCGGCAACAATCCAGCCATCGTGTTGTAACGAAATCGGAGGCAACACTGCTTTGCCGGTCGACAACTGCCACGTTCTCCACGTCCCAGCTGACGTGACAGAGAGCAAACGATCTCCGTCGGGCGAGAAGAATATCGCTCGTACGCCAGCCACGTCCCTCAACGGCTCTCGGAGAGGCTCGCCGCTGTTAGCATCCCACAATTTTATGGTTCCATCTTCTGAACCAGTTGCCAGTACTTTATCGTCTGGAGAAAATGCGGCGCAAAGTACTTCGTCGGCATGAGAGAGCGCTTTGCCGACGGGCTTGCCTGTCGATAGATCCCAAACATGAAAATCGACCGATTTGTTATCCGCCTCAGCACTCTGCGCAGAGTTGCGCCGCGACTCACCCGCCACAAATTTCTGCACCGAGGAATCGAATGCCACGACAACCTGCCCGGGACGCGTTCGAATGTCGTCGCCTTCCCTCCAAATCAATTTGGTGGGTCTATCGATTTTGATAATCGGCCCCAAAGGTTTGTTTTGTGGAATACTCCAAAACTGGACCAGCAATTCTTCGTTGATGCTGTTTTCAACGGAAACCAAACGGGCTAACGCCACGCGCTCACCATCAGGAGAAACTCGAATTCGAGAAGCTTCCAACCGCCCTGCATAGTCTAGTGATCCAACCTTTTCTGTTGCCGAATCTGCTACTGGCCAGTTGAAGATTTCAAAATATCCAGGAGTAATGTCTCGCTCAGGGTATCGCGTCCATTCGACAGCCACTGGCACAAATCGGATGATTTTCGAGCCAGCGCGGGAGACGTCAAATGCCTCACGACAGGAAACCAAGGATTGGCCATCAGGCGAGACTCGCATGTTGTTGCCACCAAACCCGAGTTTTGCCCGCCAGAATGTCGCGTTGGGCCTTTCCTGAAAAGGCTCCTCAGCAATTGGGGCAGGAGGGACCGGCGGTCGACCAGGATTTTCCTCTCCACTTACGACCTGCATGTTGTGCGTCACTGTGCGTCTTGCCGGCACTTCCCATATTTGCAGCACTTGCTCGGAAGGGATTTCGTCCTCATCGTAAGGCTGCTCTATGGTGGTCAGCCAATCAGTCTGGCCGTAGAGAAATCCGGGGGACGTTCGCTCTTGCCCCGGGGGAGCATTCGCACTTTGGGCTAGCAGATTGCCCTCGAGATCCCATATTCGAATCACGCCGTCGTCGCTGACAGTAGCTAGTCGATTGCTCTCAAGAGAGAGACTCAGATCGGTTACCCTTCCAGTTCCAGTGTTCTCATACTGTATCGGGTCGTGACCGTCGACCCGCCAGAGTGTTAGCTTGTTGTCAGCGTAAGTAGCGCAATAGTTGCCCTTCAAGTCCCAAGAGATTCCACGAAACATGTTACTCTGCCGTAAAGAGAATACTACCGGCTGCGACATGGAGGGGGGAGACGGGACTGACAAGTCCGGCTCTACGACTGGATTCCACAATTCAAGCGTTTCGTTTGTCTCGATAACAACGTGGCTACCCTGGTCGTCGGTAAACCTCGCCGTTGATATTGATCCAACCTCGGTCTCAGGTATGACCTGCGAGCTGCGAATCAACCGTACGGTGCGAGAATCAGCATGTATTAACCAGAGCTGAGCGAATCCCTTTTCGTTAATCGTAAGGATTTTGTTGCCCGCCGCCTCCATTGAGTGAAGCGGGCCGACGATCGTCTCTTCGGAAACAGATTCGCTCTCGAAAATGCCATTCTTTAGGGTCCAGCCGTGAAGTTTCCCATCCTCGGTGACAGTAGTTATGTGATCGCCGGTAGTACTAAATTTGAATGCTGTTACGGGCTGCTCGTGAATTAACGGCTTGCCAGTCTCTTCTCCTGAGGGGATTTTGAAGAATCGAATTTCACCTTCATCAGTGCGGATTGCTAATATGCTCTGCTTGCTTAATTGTGCTGGACCGGAAGGCAATTCAACATCGACGCTCTCGCCAGTATTCATCGACCACACTTCTGTTTCATTGGTAGTGCAATTACGCATTACCACGAAGCCCGAGACAAGGTCGAAACCCACAAACTCGTCGAGAATCGGCTCGTTCGCCTCCTGATCGTCATTAGGTTCATAGCTTCCGTCGTCGACTGCTTCGAAGCCAAACGTTCTCTGCCTAATCCGTAGTGGCTTGCCTATCGGCTGGCCCTCGGAGAGAGTACATCTCCGCAGTTCAAATCCCTCAACTGTTATTACCAATCGATCTCGATTTTCTTCAGTGATCTCCAGTGCGGCCGGAAGCAATTCAACCTTCGAAGGTTCGAGAACCTCAAAATCATCGTAAATGACCGCACAAAAGATATCGTTCTTAGCGTCGAATTCATAATCCCCGAATTTGAAGCTAGGCGCCGACCATGGGCTTATCGGATGCAGTGTTTCGGCGTCGAGCAGTTGCGAGCTCATGCTTCCGTATGTCCATGGCTCTTCGCTGTCTTTCTCAGCTGGTATGAAGCGCCCTGCTAAGATGCGGCCTGTGCCTTCGAGTGGCAGCAAATACAGGTGATTCGCAGGTATGGCTCGCTTCAACGCGATCTTGTTCTGGCACCAGGCTGCTAAGTTATCCACCGCCAGGTCGCGACTCGACGCATCCGCAGGAGGAATCGCATCGATCGATCTAATCAACCATGGCAATCCGGAAGAGATATCACCGCCTTCCAGTAACCGAGTTGCCTGGCTGCGATAGGTTTGGGCAACCTGACGTTGAGCTTCTAGCGCTAGTTCTTCGTTTCTCCCCGCCAAGGCTGTGGCTTCGTTGCGGGCAGCTATCGCATCGTCTCGCGCCGCTACGGCAGCAGATTGCTCATCAGCTAATTTCTGATTCGAGTCGGCCAGTAATCCAGCAATCACCAATGCTGATACAAGCGCCACCGCTAATGCAGACAAACCCGAGCCAGCCACCATACGATGTTTTCGCAACCAGCGGCCAGTTCGCACGTGAAGAGGTTCGCGATAAGCCGATATGCTTTGATCGGCAAGCCACAGTTCAATGTCCTCAGCCAGACCTCGAGGCGAATCGTATCGCTCATCAGGGGCCCGCGCCATCGCCTTTAGGCAGGCAGCTTCGAGCGACTTGGAGATTCTCGGATTAATCTGGCGGGGTGATTTTACGGAGCCAAACTGCACAGCTGCAAGTATCTCGGCGACGTTCTGACCCTGAAATGGAGGCTCTCCTGTCAGCAAGCAGTAAAGAGTTGCCCCTAAGCTATAGACATCACTCGACGGCCCTAGATCGCCCAGTCGCCCGGCCGCCTGTTCGGGACTCATATAGTGAGGAGTGCCAACGGCGGAGCCCATCTGAGTTGGAACAGAATCTCTCGCCGCAACAGGCAGTAGTGTATCCTCCGGCACGGCCGCAGCAGCAGAGTGGGGCTCTCTCCGACCCAACGGCTTGGCCAATCCCCAATCGACAACTAGCGTTTCACCATAGCGGCCCAACATGATGTTGCCCGGTTTCAGATCGCGATGGAGCACTCCCCGGCTATGGGCGTATTCGATCGCGTCGCACACATCGATGAATCTCTGCAGCAGTTTGCGCAGTTCTAAGTCATAGTCACCACCCAGTTCGTGGTGCGTGCGGCGTTCGTGAAACGCCTGCACGGCGTCGTGCAAACTGTCGCCACGCACGAAACGCATGGCATAAAACGGTCGACCGTCGGCATAGTGTCCAGCCCCGTAAACGGGGACGATGCCCGGATGTTCAAGCCCGCCTGTAATCTCCGCTTCCATCACAAAACGAATTCGATTCTGCTCGTCGTCGGCGAACTTGCCTTGCAGTTCCTTTAATGCCACTTCGCGGGACAACTCTTCATCGACCGCCAGCGAAACTTGTCCTAAGCCGCCCTTAGCATGCATCTTGACAACGCGAAACCGCCCGTCGGACTGTGGCCCTACAGCAGTTATGCGGTGCGCTCTCGACACTCCAGGCTGAGTAGTATCGGCTGGTACGTGTCCCAAGGTAGCGTTCAAGTCAGAGTCGCCAAGCAGTTCCAAGTCGGCTCGGATCGATCCTACGGAACTCAGAGCGGCTAGGCTCTTTTCGGGCGACCCGTCATGGATGCGCAAGTGCTCTTCAACCAGTGCATCTAGCAAATCGCGAACGCTGGCTGGCACTATATTCTGCTCTGTCAGAATGTCGCCAAGCCGACGCGACTTAGACGCTGTCCATGTCTGTAACAAGGCCAGCAACGTCTGGCGGTCGACAAAACCAAGTTGAAAGGCTAACAAGCCATAAAGCACATTGCGATTGGCAGGAGTTGACACAGACACACCGGCTTGAGAGTTGTTAAATAGATTCTGCTTTTTATTCTAATCCACGGTTCGACAATGTTCCACCTGTGTGGAGTAACACATCAGAAAGACCAGGTCGACTACACGCACGACAACACGAGGAATCGGCCCATACGTGACGTCTCAAGCTCGCGCCTTTCAGTGCGAACGAAGAAGATCACGTTTACGCGTACGATGGGTAGCGCTGCGTGATAAACAACGACGCAGGAACGTTATTGGGCACATCACTTTCGGGAACGCCAAAAGCGGAGCACGTTTATACTCAGCATCAGTTGAGCGACCGGGAGACGATTTTGAACAAGACCAACGTCACAACCGATTTGGACCAGGAACGTACGCACAATTACGTGAACGGACTGACATCGTTCACTGGCCCCAGAAGGAGTCTTGCCCGCAGTCCCTATAGGTTGTTTGAGGAGGATCCCTCACCAAATGCGATCCTATAGTCGCATGCTGTGAGGTTTCGGCAAGACTTAAAGAAAGTTGCGGGGACAGGAAGCGAACCTGCGACCTCGAGGTTATGAGGCTCGAATAAGGACCTATCGCAACTATCTCACTGACAAGGACTTATGAAAATTACATCCCCGCTTGCGCGTTTGCAAGGGGCAGCAACGGTTGTCATCGGTTAGCAAGTATTAGCATTTTCTCGATGCGCAAGCGGGGATGCTTGCATAGCATCGAGAGTCGAAGAGAATCGAGGGTTCGGAGGGGTTCAGAAAGGTTGTCACCTTGGATTCCTCGATCTTCTCTAACGAAAGCTCTTGGCATGAAAAGCTGGTTCTCGCCGTTACTATACCTCTTAGCAAGCTCATCCGACGAAGATCTACGCCGCCATGTAGAGTTTCTCAAAGCAGAGAATGAGATGCTTCGCAAACGAGTGCCCAAGAAGCACATTTTTCTCGATAACGAGGAGCGAGAGCGGTTAATAAAGCTGGGAGAAGCCATAGGGCCTGGTATCCGAAAGCTGATCACGATCGTTCATCCTCGAACTTATCAGCGATGGGTCCAGCGGAAAAGCTCTGGACAGAAGCCTGCCAAGAAAATGGGGCGAACGAAGACACTGGAATCAGTGCGAGAAATCGTGATCCGTATCGCCAAAGAGACTGGTTGGGGCTATGGCAGGATTGTTGGGGAGCTCAAGAAACTCCGCATTCACTGCGTTGGCCGTACCACGGTACGCACAATCCTGAAGGAGGAAGGTGTCAGGCCCAGTCCCAAACGCGGGCCAGGCACCTGGGACGAGTTTCTGAAGATCCATGCTGAAACGCTTTGGCAGGTCGACTTCTTCAGCAAGATGGTTGTAACTCGCAAAGGGATTCAGCAGGCCTTCGTATTGGCATTCATAAACCTCAAATCACGCCGAGTGTTCTGCTCGCCGGCCACTTTCAAGCCTGATGGCAAATGGATGGTCAAGCAGGCAAAGTCCTTGCTGAAGCAAGCAGGGGAGTCTGACTTACCGATCAAATACCTTGTTAGAGATTGCGACTACAAATACGTAGCAGAGTTCGACGCAGTCTTCGAGAATGCTGATATTGATATCGAGCGAACCGCGCCGCGTGCACCGAATCAGAATGCCTTTATCGAGCGTTGGGTTGGCTCTCTAAAGTACGAGTGCCTGAATCGATTTGTTTGCTTTGGCATGCAGCATCTTGATCACATCGTTTCTGAGTATCTTGATTACTACAACAGCCTTCGCCCGCATCAGTCCGTGGATAACCGGCCCCTCCAAGGCAACTGGTCGAATGCTGATGATCCACCTGCTGAAGGAGAGAATGTAATCTGCCACCAACGACTTGGAGGGGTACTTCGTCATTACGAACGAAGGGCTGCTTGATTTGCTTGGAAAAGGTATGATCAGAAACGATTGGCGCCAGCTACCCAGGCAGTGTTGTAGTAGAAAGAACTTGTGGCTTAATGTTGCCGTATGCAATTCCAGATTGTAATAGGCTAGAGCACCGCTCGGAATTGAGATCATCGGCTTCATCCTGCTCTAAGCTTGAAAGCCGTAGACAGCCCAACTGGCCGAGGTCTCTAGCATAACGATAGCCTGGATTACCTTTCAATTGGTTATCAATGTAACTGCATAGTCCCTCTTGCTTCTTCTTGTCGTTTGCAAGCACTTTGTCAACTACGCGTAGTACATAGCATGGTCTGTCACCTTTCTCGGCGACCAGGTCATAAAACGTCGGCGAAATTGCATGTTTTTCAAATGCAGTATTAAGAGCGGTTTGTACATGCGCTGCGTTTAACTTCTCGCCTACCAGGTCCGATGTGCTGTCGCATTTACCTAGAAACTTCAATAGCGGAACCTGGTCTGCAAAACCAATTACTTCGACCTGATCCATGAGTTGGTAGCGATACAATCCTCCAGCTGTCGTAACAATCACTTGGTACTGCGATCCGACCTGAAGTTCATGCGCGAGCAACGTGCCATCACCTTTTGCAATACCTGTAGGATCTGTAGGCAGAAACTCAAAAAAATGAGATCGTACTGCCAAGGCAGGAGCAGAGTGCGACAGCAAGGGAATGCTTACAAATGCCTCCGTTGCCAAAAGGCCTTTGGGTTGAATCTCAATTCCAGACAGCGAACGACTCAAATTGTCGGCATAGACTCGAGATGGTCCATCAGTCCAGCAACTTAGCATCGAGAGATTTGGCCAAAGTTGCTTTACCCAAGTGGAACTCCCCGCAGAGTTACTTATGATCTCTCTTAGTTGCCTCGCTCGAATGGGCTGCGGTTCAAACGGTCCCTTCAGAGTGTTTGGTAACGACTGAGACAGTTTCAGATCGACTGACCCACTTTCAACGTCGTCGCAGAGCGTCCCCCAGTTACTCTGCAAAGAATTCAGCAGTTCCTGAAGAAAAGTTGGGCTCCAGATTGAAATCAACGAAAGCTGCGAGCATCGCAGCAAGAAAAATAGCGTCACATATTGCGCCAATGGCACCGTTGAACATAAGGCTATTTCAGGTGGCACAGCCATGGTGCGCGCGAGCAATCTGCGTTCAAAACCACCTAGGTAACCAGCATCGTGATCAAAACCTACTGGTATTCCTGCCTCGGTTATACGGCCAGCATTTGCGAGTGGTGAAATGGACCAATACGCTTTACCTTTTCGCAGGCTTGCCCGATTCGAATAGAGATCCCAAATCCAGACGCGAATTGCTCTCTGGAAGCTTCGCCTTAGTCCAGCAGTATAAGGGATCAGTTTCTCTGCGGAGGTCGATCCGCTTGTCGGCTCCAGCAATTCGACTGGCTGAGAAGTGAGAACCTTGCTCTCACCACGGGCAATTCTCTGCACCGGATTCGTGTAGTCTTCATACGTTGAGAGAGGAACTGCCCGTTGGAAATCGTTGACACTGTTTATTGATGCAAAACGATGATGCCTACCAAACCAACTGTCTCTATTCTTAGAGACGAGCTCTTGCAATAGCTTCGATTGGATTGGCTCTACCCTTTGCGACGCGCGACGATAAGCTTTTGCCTCGTGGAAGCATGAAAGCATCCAGCAAGTGTTGTAGAAGTTAGGAGAGGCCATTGCTCTACATGGCCTCTCTATCGGCTGTATGAGCGTTAATTACTCGGTAGGCTGCACGGGTGAAGTTCTGGCGAGATAAAGGTGCAATACAACAGAGCTCGTCTCCTTTCGCATGTCCTGGATTCTGCTCTATAAAGAAGCGTATGTGTGGATCACTGCCTTTCCTGCGATCTGCATCGGAGATACCACTGCGAACATAATCTTTGTCCGCTGTCGCATGGATAATCCTCTGGTGCGGATCGTACCGATGACCTCCAACCAACTTGCCAAGCGCATCAATAACTGCAGTTTCGCCGTGTGCCATCCCCTCACTCCATCTTGGGTGGTACTGCCTGAAGAATAGTGGCAGATATCGGTAAGTACGAAATCCCTTTGAAGTCAGGAACCAAAACAGCTTTCCAGCAGATTGTTGATCAATTAGTCGCAAAGCAAACTGGCCCCATTCGTGCGCTAACGCAGGGTCACCCCAGTAAGATGGTTCGACGACGGTGTCTCCGGAAAACAGTGCGGAAATTGGCGTCTCACTAACGGTCGCTTCTAGCATTGTCTGAGTAGAAAATCCAACCAGTTTGCCACTGCTAGGATCATGGACTTGTATCACTACCCATTTACGTTCCAGATCGGTCTCAAATGTTTCCATGTTTAAGTTTGCAAAGCACCGCTGCATTAGTGCGAACATTTCTTGCCGATCTTTAGCAGTCAATTCCTTCACGTCAACCACAGAACTACGTAATCTCATCGCTGCTTCCTCACAAACAACCGAGTTCAAGGTAAGGAACGCGGTCAGTTAGTATTTCAATGTCAGGGTCTTCACCGGGCCAATAAACTACATAGATTAGTGTAACGTATTCACGTCCAGAATAATGTCGAATCAGCGGCAACAGTTCTTCACTCTCATGTAATCCCAGAGCTAAGAAGTCACCCCGCTGTTCACGTACACGCATAATTGCAGTCTGAATTAGATTCTCTGCAACTTTAGGGTCATTGCCAGCAACAACTGGAATTGCAGCGTAGCGCAAATTCAGCGCCTCACCGACAATCGGCAGCTTCGGCCTACCCCGCAGAGCAGCGACTGCATTGTAAAAGGGACGAGCCATTCTAAGGCGGCTTGAATAGCCACTGACAGTGTTCTGCTTGAAACTCCGCTGATCCCAGATCCCAAGGGTTCCAACAAGAGTGTCGCGTCTGTAAGCCAAAAGCACCGACTCAGGCTGTAGGCCTAGCAATTGGTGAGGCGACTCAAAGAATTCGCATGCCTTATAGGACGGGAAGAACTGCCGTTTGGAGCCTTCTCTATTCAAGAAGTTCAATATCTCCTGTCCATCTTCAGGAGTTGACGTCCTGACAGTAACGCCTTCATGTAATCTGCGTCTGCAGCGAGTTGTGGAAGAAAGCGTGAGTGTGTGATATTTCCCTAGAGGATGATATATCGGCAGACCTGCTCGTTGCGAGGTCAGCAGACTAATTGCTGGAGCGTTATCTGATGCAATGGAAGTGATATAGAAAGTGGTTCTATTGTCTTGGTGTAGCTCTCGAAAAAAACGATAGCCTCGCGCTAAGATTGCTGCTTTGCCACGAAACTCCGGTACAAGTCGTAGGGAGCTCAAGTAACCAACGTTAACGACTTTCCCGTTGACGTAACAACTACTTATTGAACGAGTACCTATACCAATGATGCGTTTTGATTTTCTATTACGTGCGGCCACCACTTGCGTGAACGGCCCATCGATAGCGGATGCAGCGAAATAGCTAGGCTCACGCGCGAACGCCAGCTCGATATCGCCATGCATTGGCGTTGCTGCAAGAAGCTCTCTGAGAGCGGCATCATCCTCTTGCGTAGCTAGGTTGAACTCGAATTGACTCATGGTCACCTAGGGTGTCGTAGTTGCCAACACCGAGTTGTAGCCCCTGGCGAAGATCGATGTCGAAGTGAGAACTGAGATTTAAGCCGAGGTAGACCCCCATCATTGTGGCATTCTTGGCATTTGCAGCTAGATCTTGAATGCGTTGCAGCATTGATCCCCATCCATAGAACTCCCGGCGAGCCCAAAGGCAAGCTTCTTCTAGCTGCTCAGGACTAATTTTGGTCGGGGTAAAGGTGACGTCTCCTACCTTGCCCTCAGAGTCAAGCCACCATTGATCTTGCAAGAGTTTTCCTTGTGCCTTCAAGCGATGATAGAGAGGCGTTCCTGGAAAAGGCACGAGATGATTGAATGCTGCTAAGAACAGTTTGTGCTCACGGGCGAAGGCTACGCTTTCTCGAATCACACTCCAGTCGTCATGATCGTATCCGAATACAAACGTTCCATAGACTGCGAGGCCATGCTTGCGAAACTGTTGGAGGCTTTCCCCATAAGACATCTGAGCAGTGTTCCAATCTTTCCCCATATCCTTGAGATTCTCTTGATTGATCGACTCCATGCCAATCAAGACACCTCGGCAACCACTTTTCGCCATCATCTCAAGCAACTCATCATCCTGAGCTATATGAATGCTGGCCTGTCCTACCCAATTGATTCGGAGCGGAGTTAATTCACGGCACAACTCTCTGGCTTTGCTTGGTTCGCTCACGACATTGTCGTCGACAATAAAGAAACGCCGACTGCCCGTCTCTTCCATTTCTTGGGCAACATCCCGCGCCGGTCGATGGCTTTGAGCAGCTTTGTGAAAGGCTGTGATCGAGCAGAAATCACATTTGAAATTACAACCTCGTGCGTATTCGACCAGCGTAATATTCTGGTAGTTTCTGCTACCGAAGATTGTGCGATCGGGGCGAATGTCCCGTAATACGCGCTGACCACGGCCATCGTATTGTTCCTGGAGTCGTCCTTTTCGAGCATCGGAAATCAATTGATTCCAAACCGGCTCTGCATCGCCCATGACAATAGCATCGGCATGCTCTCCTGCTTCATCAGGAACGAGCGTAACATGGTAACCACCCATGACAACGGAGGTGCCGCGCTGTCGATACTGGGCGGCAATGCGGTAGGCTCGTAGTGCCGTAAACGTTTCAACACTAATAACGACAAGGTCTGTGGGGTCGTCGTAGTTGATAGACTCCATTCGGTCATCGAAGAATGTCGTCTCTACGTCCGCTGGCATAAGGCTTGCTAGTACAGCCATCGACAAGGGCTGCATCTGCCAAGCCCGTACGTAAGGTTTGCCTTCTTTGCGGCCGACTGCGGGATAGATTAGTGTGACTTTCATTTTCCTACGACCCGACGAGCTCCAGCGGCGAAGGAGATGCAATCCTAGGATCACGGAAAATCACGTCTGTTTTGCTCGGCAGTTTGCGAGCAAAGAATCTATAGCCAAAATTAGTCGATAGCCAAAGTGGCAGAATCGACCAAGGGGCGCCACTCAGGCGACGAAAAAAGGAGGGCCAACTGTAGCTCTGTTCCCAACTCCACTGAAGTCCTTCTTGAAGGCGCTCAGGAGACATCTGTTTTGGCTGAAAAACCACGTGCTCAACATCGTATAAAGACCAGTTGCGATGGAGCAGTCTCCCTTGAGATTCAAGACGCTTGTAAAGCGGCGTGCCTGGAAAAGGTGTGGCAACTGCATAACGCGGCAAATCTATTTTTGCTTTGTCTACAAACTCGACTGTTTGCTCGAATATCGACTCATCTTCATCGTCAAAGCCAAATACAAAACAACCTTGAATTCCTATCCCATGGTCATGCAATCGCTTTACGTACTCTGAGTATTTGTCTGCGTGGTGAAAGTGCTTTCGAGTTCCATTCAGGGTATTTTGGTCAATCGACTCAAAGCCGATGAGAACGCCCTTGCAGCCACTCTGTGCCGCAAGCCGCAATAATTCTGTGTCCTCTGCCAAGCGGGTTGTCGCCAGTCCGACCCAACGTATCTTAAGAGGGATCATGGCTCTGTATAACGCTTTGGCGTAAGCAACATCCTCGACAGGGCTCAAATCAATAAATAGTGCGTGCTTGCCTTCAAAAGTTCTTAGTTCGGCAATGACCTCTTCTACTGGACGGCGAGTGTAAATGCCACTCCACGCCGTAGGCACAACACAAAACTCACATTTGTGAGGGCAACCACGAGTCGCCTCGATACTATTGATCGTGGCATATCCTTTCTTTTTCAGTAGATGTCGGTTGGCAATAGGCAGACCTTCCAAGTCTTTTCCGGTGGACTTGCTATAGTGCGCCTCCAATTGATCACGATCAAAGTCTCGCAACAGTTTAGGCCAACTCGTTTCGGCGTACCCAGTAACTATGGCATCAGCATGCAGCTGGGCCTCATCTGGCATGAGAGTTGGATGCACTCCTCCAAGCACCACCGTATGGCCACGAGAACGTAACTGATCGGCTATCTCATAGGCTCGCGGTGCAGTTCCGGTAATGGCCGAAATTCCTACAATATCTGCCGAAAAGTTGAGATCGAGAGGCTCTACCCCTTCGTCTTGAATAATTACTTCAGCGTCTAGTTCCTCCGGAACTAAAGCTGCCAAGGTAGTGAGCGTCAGCGGCGCATATCGAAGCGAACGTTTAAAAATACCGGTCTTGCTTCGGTGAATTTCGCCAGCAGGAGATATAAGTTGGATCCTCATGGTGTACGGTTCGCTCCCACAGGAACTCGGTTTTCCATTCCTGGTCGATCAGTCGGATCTAATTCTCTTTCTAAGTATCGTAGTACACTGAGTGTTAAGTTCTTCCAATCTACTTTATCTACTGAATAGTGATCCGCTCCCCAGATTGGGAAAACAACTCCTGGAAGCTTGCAGCTATCAATTAAAACAGTCGCCGCATCATTTGGGCCGAACTCGACTAGCCTCCGGTGCCAAGTTTGCGAGTGCTTGGTCGACAAATGGTGTGTGAGCGGAAAACCAACGACATTTATCACCTTCATGTGTTTGGGTGTGCGGAGAACAAAGTCGAGCGGCATTTTTGCCCGACGGTCTAAGTCTTTCAGGAACTGTAAGGTTCTTCCTCGCCACCAGAAGAGCAGCTTGGCAATTAGAGTCGGTACTGTCCGCGTATGTATCCATGTGACGATAGGCGACCCATTGGTAATGCCACCAACATTGATCCATGCAGCAACATCTTTGAACGCTTCAGCAGCTCTTGCGTGCCGGAGGGCAACTTTGATATCAGCACCTCCCTTGCTCAAAGAGGCCAGAATGATACGCTTGCCTTGATGCTGAAGTAGCCAGGAGACGATCGTTTCAGCATTCTCATTAACAGTTCCTACACTCTTTGTAGGAATCAACTCAGCCTGGCAGCCTAGTGTTTCCGCGGCATTCAGGATTTTCGCGCCGTCTGCACCTGTTTCGGGATATTCAAGATAGAATGCTCCCGGAGCGACAGCCAGCGTGACATCTGGTGCTAGAAACTCCGCCGTAGAAACGTTTCGTAGTTTTTTCAGCTCTTCAATAGCGCCGCAGTGTTCGGCAGATGATACTACACGGTCATATAGTAGAGCTGTCGCAAAATCGATTCCTCTAGTATCGGTAATGCTACACAGCTTCTCTTCCGTTAAGTCTTGCAAATCGCCATATTCACGACACTTTGCCACCTGCTCAAGCAGACTACGGTCGGCTGGAGACAACTCCTCAGGCTCATTTTCCATAGTGCACCTAGCTGGAGCGTCGTGAACGAAGTTTTGAAACTACTACTGTGATGAAGATGCCTGCCAGAAGAGCGATGCCACCAACCTTGATAGCATTCCATTTAAGCATCAAATCACTTACGCCATTTTCGAACATGTTTGTCGATGCGTGGAACGACGCGACAAGCCAACGGTCATCTTCCTTTACTAAAGTTGCAGACCATCGACTTTGCAGCTGAAACTCCATCCCAGCAGTAAGCTTGAAGTCGTCTTGTATGCTGCCGCGAGCAACAGCTGTGTCATCACCGTAAATGATTGAAAGGTCATCGACTTCGAAAACAGTCTCCTGACTTTGAACAGATCGATCTTCTCCTTCAGACATTCGGTCATGAAATGCTCGTACTTCCTCATGTCCTTCGCATACTTCAGCGTTCTGCAGGGTTATGACAACATCTTCATGGAGACACTCAAGCAGACGATCAATGTCCTTCTTCTTAAACGCGTCTAGCACCTCTTTCCGTAATGCGCGTAGTTCCTCATGAATCGGATCTTCGGAGACAGACTCAACAGACTCTTGAGCTTCCAAGAGGCCTGGTATACAGCAGACTAGAAATGTAGCTAGTAGAAGGTTGTAGCGACTCCTGGGCGGTAAGTGTTTCATGTGCGTGCCTCCTGCTGTAATGGTGACGGATTGCAATTAGGTTCAGGTTTGTTATGGCCACAGAAGCTAGTTGCTTCTTGCTTATCTGATGCGACATGGCAAGTCTTTGCTAGCCATTGATAGTATTGGATCATATCTCGGTCCGCTTCAATCAAGTGATCCGGTTCGTAGCTAACTCCATTCAGCCGGATAGCATCAGCTGTCAAAAATGTCTTAATAAAGTACCGACGGACTTCTAGCTGGAGTGGATCAAATAGCAGCCGGGCAGCCTTGTTTTTGCTATGCCGTGCAAAAACGATAACTTGAACGTCTACGCTGCCATCGGGAAGTGGCTCGCGAGCAACAAGTCCATAGGTTGATGTATGAGCAAACTCCGCCGTAGCGAAACTGAGACTGCCACACCAATCCGTGATACCGAGAGATACTTGGTCACCTGCGAACTTGCGGGTTATCTTGTCTTGAATCGAATGTCCTTCGACTGCAAATACACCCAACGCCCGAAATGAATGCGGGCTCGGTTGGTCTGTTACCGGATCGCTGACCAATCGTCGGTCATGGGCAGCTCGAAAGTGCTGGAGATCAAAGGCATTTGCCCCAGACACATACCAGGGACAATCAAGTACGGTTCCGAAAGGCCTGCTTGGCCTAAGTTCTTCTGGACGGCAGTTAGCAAAGAATGGCAGCGGAAACGAAGGTACTGCATCATTAAATATGAAAATAAGTCCATTGCGTTCTTCGGCTGGATAGCAGGTTTGCCTGGCAAAAACAGGGATCTCCCGCTGTGCTGGAATCCGTGTGCATCTTCCGTCCGAGCCATATTCCCAATCATGAAAGGGGCACTTGATTACATCGCCAATTACCTTGCCAGCGCCTAGGTCTGAACCCAGGTGGGAGCATTTAGCATCCATGACAGCGAGTTTTCCGCTTGCAGTACGGTAGGCAACCAGGTGTTTCCCAAGAAATGGCTTCGAGAATGGACGGGTGCCAACATCTGAAGAACGGCAGAAGAGGTACCAAGAAGTTGGATATAAAGGGAACCGATCATCGGGAGGCGCTCGATCGACTGCAATCTCTTGGCCGTCTGAGGCGACTTCGCTCTGCCTTGGCATCGCTTTGTTTCCTTCCTCGTTCGACCAATTCCTTTGTATCTCGCAGAATCTGGCTACGCAGACTCCGAACTCATAATGCAGAGCCTGAGATTATTGCAAACTTAAGAGAGAATGTCAAAATGGCAGTCAACTGTAGAAGCTTAATACTCTCTCGCATAGCTTAGGGACATGACTCCACTCGCAAGTACAACTAGAACGAAGAGGCTGCCGCTTGAGAAGCTGGTCGCTCCAGAGCAATCGCCAGCTCATCGGGCAGAGAGTTTAGATTGGCACTCCGAGTTCGAAAAAGACCGCTGGTACATTTGTCCTTCAGCTACTCCTTTGTACTATGCACCTGTATATCGCGATTTGGATCGCATCCAGCAACTACGTTACAACCAACTCACAGCTGTTCTGTACAACGAACTAATTGCGTTTTTCGAATCTGAGTTTGCCTCTAGCGTTTGTGTTGCTCTTTCGTCTGCTCTTGGCAACGAGTCTGAGAACGAGCTAGCGAAATGTTTGCGTGGCTTCGTTTCAGAAGAACAAGAGCATATCCGATGGTGGCGACAGCTTAGTCGACTCAGCGAACCAAAGAATTATCGCGATTCGAAAGACATGCTTCTGTGTATTCCGAATGGAGTGAAATTTCTCCTGCGACAGCTAACACGTAATCCTAAGTGGTTCCCAGTTGTGTTCTGGGTCATGCTAGCCCTTGAAGAACGATCACTAGATATTTCACGCCGCTGCCTGCGAATGAACCAGGAAGACATCGAGCCGCACTACCTAGCAGTGTATCGCGATCATCTCAAAGATGAGACTAGGCATGTTCATATCGATTGGCATCTAATTGATCGTCACTACGCAAGCTCGTCACTACCTTTCAGAAAAATGAATGCTTGGCTTTTACGGACACTAATCTCGAAGTTCTTCCTGCCCCCAAACCATTCTGCAATTCGCGTAGTCAGGCGGCTGTCGCAAGAACGAACAGAGTTGGCACCCTTACTTCCAACGATAGAAAAGCAGCTACGGTCATTGGGCGGGGATCCTGCGTACCAGGAAATGATGTATTCCCGTGAGACGACACCGATTACATTTAAACTGTTCGACCGTTTTCCAGAAATGCACCGGATGCAGCGTGTGCTTCACACGTATTCCCCACATACAGCCGAAGAAAACCATGAGCTCGATAGCTAGCGATAAAGAATTTGCGATTCCGACGACACTCAACTTGTTAGTCATTGCGCTGCAGCTCTGCGCGATGTTCGCGATCTTTTATGGTGCATCTGTTGCGAACGCGTGGTGGCAGCTAGCCCTGTTAGCTCTAGCATTTGCGGTCGTTGGCAATTCTGTCTACTCAATTATTCACGAGGCGGAGCACCACATGCTCCATCCGAACGTGGTTCTGAATGATTTTCTAGGAGCTTTCATGGCTCTGTTCTTTCCTGCGCCCTATCACTTACTACGCCAAGGGCACTTATGCCACCATCGCGCAAATCGCTCTGATGATGAGGCATTTGATTTATACTTTGATGGTGATCAACCAATAGTGAAATGGCTCAAGTTCTACGGGATAATCACTGGAGTCTATTGGGTGATGGTTGTGCTTTCAAATATCGTTGTATTGCTCTTTCCCTTCCTCGTCAAAAAACAGCTCTACGAGTTTGATGAGCCGTTTGCGAAATTTGTCGAGGTTCTAGATCCACGCTATAGGTGGTTAATCAAACTAGAGGCATTCTTAGTAATCGTATTGCACGCGACAATCATTTGGGGAATGGGTATACCGTTTTGGAATTATGCGATTGTCTACTTTGGGTTTGGTTTTTCATGGTCTGCGATGCAATACGTGCATCATTGTGGTACTACAAGGCATGTTACTGACGGAACTCGCAACCTTTGGATATTCGGTCCGGTTGACCGCCTATGGCTTCACCATAACTGGCACTTAACCCACCACAAGCAACCAACGGTCCCATGGATTCACCTTCCTCGCCTTGGTCAACAGCAGGATCCAAATAGAGGCTTCTTGCCATGGTACTATCTTAAGATGTGGCGAGGACCGCGCTATACCGAAAAGCATGTGGAGAACAGGTATACTGGACGTGTTTCCAAGTGAGTAGCAACAAAACGCCGAATCATGATGCAGAGACGGTATTGCATGCTCGCCTTGGACTTCAGTGTCCAAGCCGGGTAATCTGGATCGCATTCGCCAAATATATTGTTCTTATTCAATTACTCTGGCTCGTTGTGTACGGCGGGGCTGATTGGGTTGCGGCTTCCCATAGCTACCGAGTGCGACTGCACCTGGATTTTGAACTTGGGATTCCCCTTATTCCAGCTTCATCAATAGTCTACTTGTCATTGTTCCCATTACTTTGGCTGTCGCCCTTCGTACTTCACACAACAATGCTGCTTCATGGTTTTGCCAAAGCACTTGCGAGCCTCATTGTTCTTTCTGGCATAGGCTTCTTAGTACTCCCGTCTCAACCAGCGTATGAACTTTCCGAAGCTACAGGACCATTCGCAGAGATTTTCCACTTTATGGATTCGGTCAATTTAAGTCACAATATGTGCCCATCGCTTCACGTTGGCATGGCAGCCGTGTGTGCATACTTCTACTCGTGCGTGCTTGCTCGAAAATATGCTGTAGTTATATGCATCTGGGCGTTCGCAATAGCGTTGTCGACACTATTCGCGCACGAGCATCATTTGGTCGATGTGATTGCCGGTGGAATTGTAGGGTATCTAATCGCGAAGTTCGTTTTTCTTCGAATGCCATGAAACTACTCCTCTAGCCTTTAGGGGCTGTCGTCAATCAAAGGCGTCTTTCGTTCGATTATCTCGGGACATTGTGGTGCCATTTCAGCATTCAGCGCAATAAAGTCTCGCAATTGTTCTGGCACATCAATGTCCTGGAAGATCGCCTCCACTGGGCACTCTGAAACACATTGCTGACAATCGATACACTCCTCGGGATCAATGTAGAGCATGTTCTCACCTTCGCGAAAACAATCTACAGGGCAATTTGTGACGCAATCGGTATATTTGCAGCCGAAACAAGCTTCGGTAACTACATGAGTCATATCAATGGTTTCTTTCTCTCAAAGATCGATGGCGTTTTGGGAGCCATCTCAGCGTTGAGCTGAACGAACTCCTTCCACTGTTCGGGTACCTCCCATTCCGGGAAAATCGCCTCCACTGGGCACTCGTGAACACAGGCGTCGCAATCAATGCACTCATTGGGGTCGATATAGAGCATCTGATCGCCCTCGTGAAAACACTCCTTAGGGCACACGACGACGCAATCGGTGTACTTGCACCCAAAGCATGGAGCTGTAACGACGTAAGCCATTTTGGACCTCTCTTTTCTATGCAAATGAACTCGAGCAGGCAGTCTGGAGTCTTGCCTCTAGGGGTACATCCGATTTGCCGGTAAGATTGGCCAAAGAATCTCTGGAAATTAAGAGAAATCTCCAAGTGGTTAACCAGGATCAACTTAAGGCGATGTTTGACCTGATCTGAAGGAGTTGCAAAACTGAACTCACGAGAGCTACTGCTGCAGTATCAAGATGGTAAGAGCGAAGCCGCGACGGCCATCTTTGATCGTTATGTGGCCAGATTGATTGCCCTGGCTCGCAGCCGTATTGGGCCAAGGCTCAAGCGTCGGGTGGATGCCGAGGACATTGTTCAGTCAGCCTACCGCAGCTTCTTTGTGCATGCGCAAAGTGGCGAATATCAGTTAACTCAATCCGGTGATCTATGGCGACTGCTGGCTAGCATTACTCTCAACAAGCTCTACGGCCAGGTTGAAAGACAAACGGCCGCCAAAAGAAATCCCGATCGAGAAGTGCCGGGCGGCGATTATATCAAAGAAGCTCAGGCTCCGGAGCCTTCGGCCGCAGAGATTGTTGGCCTCATCGAAGAATTGCATCTGGTCATTGATAGCATGTTGGCCGATGAGCAGCTGGTACTCACTTCACGACTCGAAGGCAAAAGTATCGAGGAGATTAGCGGCCTGCTGAACAAATCAGAACGAACAATTCGAAGATTGTTGACAGAAGCTAAGCGAAAAATAGAACAAAGATTACTCGCAGGCGAATCTACTACTCCAAAGCAAATTCCATCAGTTGATCCTTATGCTCCATTGTTGTTCTCTGACTATGTCTTGGAGCAATTGCTCGGCTCTGGTGGTATGGGAAAGGTCTTTCGGGCAAGAGAGAAAAGCACGGGCAAAATGGTCGCCATCAAAGCGCTACATAAGGCGCGGCAATCGGATGAGCGGGCCGTTTCTCAGTTTACTCAAGAGGCACAGATTCTAGCCAACCTGCGCCACCCAAACATTGTAGGAGTTCGGGGCTTGGGACAGTTTCCTGGCGGTGGATACTTCATGGTGATGGATTTCGTCGATGGAGTCGATCTTCAGTCTCGACTGAATCAAGATCCTTTTTCATTAGCAGAAGTGATTTCGATAGGAAAGCAGGTTGCTGGTGCCGTCAGCCATGCTCATAGCCAGGGGATAGTCCACTGCGATCTCAAACCAGGAAACGTCCTACTTGATCAGAATGGACATGTCTTCGTGGCAGACTTTGGATTTGCGTTTCTCATTGCCACCGATTACGCAACAAAGGCAAATATCATTGGCGGTACGGCTGGCTACATAGCACCTGAGATTCTTAGTCATGAGAGTCAGCCAACGCCGGCGGCAGACATCTATGCGATTGGCATGCTTCTATGGGTAATTGCTACTGGTGACCTGCCTAACGACTCGAATTCACTATGTGAAGTCGATGATCATTTTGCACCTCTGCGGCCTATCTGCCAGCGATGCATTGCTGAGAATCCAGATAGCCGCTATTCAACTGTGAAAGAGGTTGCTCAAGCATTAGCTGCTGATCTCTAACTTGACCACCTTCAGGGGCATGTATATATAGAAGTAGGAACACCGAGGCCGCTTTTCCGAATGTCGTTCGACACTCATCTCTCATCTTTATGATCGGAGGGCGTTATGCGTTGCTTTTCTGGCATTGCCGCACCATCTCAGCTGCAGCTCGGAAGTGCTCTTATCTAGTCATCCATTAATTATCTTCGGCATCCTCAATCATTTATGAGTTTGGCCGATTGGCTTAATGCGCATTGCACAAGAGAGGAGGCACGGACTATGCCTATTAATCATCAAGCCGCTATCAAGCCGTGGTGGGCGTTCATTTTTACTCATAATCCTTTTTACGTTATTAGCGCCTTAATGACTTTGTATGGTTTGCATGTTTCATTTAGCGATAACATTGATCCGACAAGAGGTTGGTTGCAGCTAGAGATATTTATTGGCTACATGTTTCTTCTGGCTGCAACCGGGGTGTTGATCGTCCGTCTTGGGCAAGTTTGGGAAGATGCTCGTACTCTATTTTTATTAGTATTATTATTGATGGTGGCGCTCTCGGTTAGTTTTGATCGGGTGTGCCTAGATGACGAATACCTGGGGCTCCAATTCCTGACGATCGGATTGGGCGCTAGCCTGCTGCTTTGTGAATTCATGCTGCGTGCTTTAAAGGTTCTGCTGCCGTGGACCTATCGCGGTGTACTTTATCTACAGCTGACGATTCTGTTCTGCTATCCGCCTTGGTTAGGGCACTTGTCGCTGACAGATCAATTGACTCCCTTGGCGTGGTGGACGCTCGGTTTCCCAACGTTAATCGCGGCCAGTATCGTTTTGCTGGTTCCTGTAGCACGTAGACGCAAGCGAGGCTTGCGAAGGAACGGTACACCGTGGCGGTGGCCGATGTACCCTTGGACTCTGTTCGTGGTCCTAGGAATCGGCATCGCCATCCGCGCCTTTACGTTCACATTTTCTTTTGATCCGACTAAAGGTTTTAATAGCGGGTTTCAGCCTTACTTCCTGATTCCCCTGCTGCTATCTGTAATTCTAATTGTTGCGGAAACTAGCGTTCGTAGGCGCGATAGCAGACCGTGGTGGCGATTCGTTCTATCGGCGCTTTCACTTTTTGTATTGTCACTGCCGGGAGTACCAGCTTCAGTGGCGCAAGGCAGATACTTAGAGCTTCTGCAGGGTGCCGTTGGTTCGCCGATTCAGATCACAGCGGTGCTGCTCATTGTTTACTTTGCCTATTTGCTTAGCAGAGGAATACGAGCTGCTGAGTGGGGCATGCTGTTGAGCTTAGGAGTGATGTCGGTTGTTGACCACAACACTCTCGATATCAATACCTTAGCTGAGATCAATCCAATTCCAGCCTGTGCTGGATTGTTGTTGCTGATCGGGAGTGCTATCCTACGACGAAATACAGCTCGGCTTTGCCTAGCTACGTTAGGCATGATGGCAGCAGCTTGCTATACATTCTGGGATACAGAATTCGTCGAATACCGTGGTTATCTACCTGTGCACCTTGCAATTATTTTCTTGGTGCTTGTTAGCCTTGCTTACAGTGATGGGTTGGCTCGGTTGATCCGTCGATATTCATTCGTTTTCCTGATAGGTGCTGCTGTGTTTAGTTTTCTGTCATATCGATATGTGTTCCCAAGTGCCCTTATTCCTTGGCATGCACTTTATGTGCTGTGTCTGGCCGGGGTGGCTGCAATCTGTTGGCTGCTCAATAAGCAATTCACGGATTTGACCGCGATTGTCATCTGTCTATTTATCTCTGCAGGGCACTTAGCCGAGCACTACCTAGGCACCAGTATGAATCTTGCTTTTTTGCAGGGAAGAAGGTGGATAGCCTGGGGAGCCGTCTCTTTTTTTGCTGGGCTGGTCGTCAGCTTTGCGAAAGGAGGCCAATTACGTCGGCTTTGTCGCCTACTATATCAAAGGCACTTGGCAGCTCAGCAACCTCCGGCTGACCAGTGAGTTTTAGGCCGCGCATAAAAAATCCGGAGGCTGAGTTAATTCTCAGCCTCCGGCTTTCACTACGACAACAGGTTGACGACCCGATCGGCCAGGCCCTTCCTGGTGGGGTTTGCTGGCAACGTTACCAGGTTCTTTACTCTGCAAATTGAATGGCCATAACGACGCGAGCTACTACGATTCGACTCCAGATTAGAAGACTCTTGCTGAGGAAACTATTTGAACGGCAGGGCCGATCTTGAGTTCAGCTTGGTATCCTCTCAAGTCATAAGTGCATGCTCCGTGTGTTCGGCTATCTGAGTGTAATGTTCTGCTTAGGAGTATGCCGGCTTATTGTGGTTGTTTATTAGCATTGATTCGTGTGGCAAGTGCCTCCAAATCATTCCCTCTAAGCGCACCCTCTACAAGTTCAGGCAATTTCTGGGGCGTGCAGCCAAAACATGAAATTCCAAGGCTTGCTAGTTTCTTCGCAAGCCCTTGGTCGTAGCTGGGTATGCCCGAGTCGGACAAGGCGAGTAGGCATAGCACTCGAACTCCAGATTCAACCATTTCACCCAGTCGGCGTACGAGTTGAGCTTCGTTGCCGCCCTCGTAAAGATCGGTCAAGAGTATAAACAACGTTTCGCTAGGTTCAGAGACGAATTGTTCGCAATAAGCCACCGACTGATTGATGTCTGTTCCGCCTCCCAGTTGCACGCCAAACAACATGTCTACGGGATCGTCTCCACATTGCTCGGTCAAGTCAACAACTTCCGTATCGAATGCTACAACATGCGTCTTGAGTGCTGGCAAACTCGCGAAGATAGAGCCGACAACCGCGCCGTAGACCACAGACTCTGCCATCGAACCACTTTGGTCCATGTCAACGATGACTGTCCAATTGTTGGTGCGCTGCGCTCTCGAATAAAAGTAGACTCGTTCGGGAATGATTCGCCCAAGTTCGCTACTGTAATTCTTCAGATTTCGGCCGATTGTCCACTTCCAATCAATGCTGTTGACATGGGGAATTGGTGAATGCTCGTTGCGATTGAGCGCCCCCAACACTGCTTGCCTTATCTTTTGCTCAAGTGACAATTTGATCTTCTCGACCACCGCACGCACAACCATCCGAGCGGTCTCTTTAGTTCGCTCGGGGATTTGCCCCCGGAGTGACATCAGGGTACCTACTAGCTGCACGTTCGGCTGAACATTCTTGAGCATTTCTGGCTCAAACAACAGCTGAGTCATCCCCTTGCGTTCGATCGCATCTTGCTGAATGACCGCGACGACATCCTCTGTGAAATAGGTGCGGATGTCGCCAAGCCATTTCGCCAAATGTGGAGCAGATTTGCCGTGGCCAGCACCGCGGCGAGACGAAGATTGCTCGCCCTCGGTCTCGTCATAGATTGCCGCAAGTGCCTCATCCATCAATAATTGATCAGCACTTAGCGCAAGCGACCCGGACGCGAAGTCCGAGAGCTGATCTTGAGAGTCCTTGCCGAGAATCAAACGCCATCGGCGAAGCTGTTCGACGTCGATCGACTCTTCTTTTGTCATGTGGATCCCAGATTGATACGTTGCCGCGCGAATGGGTGTCAAAGATCATCAAAATCAAATTCATTCAGATCGTCAATCGCATGCTCCTCTTCCTCAGAGAGAGGCTGCGACAGCATTTCGCTGGTGACGTCCGCGTTCACTCCCCAACATTCTCCAAGATTCTCGGAAATCGATCGTTTTTCATGCGGGCTGAAACTGCCAAACGCGCGCCGCAGAAAGACCAACGCTCTCGAAAACTGCTCGTCCTCCAACGATTGGACATATTCGGCCAACTGTTCCCATAGTACTTGGCGTGCCAACAGGGCATAGCGATTTCTTCCCGAGAGGCCTTCAAACCAACCCGCTCCCAAGTCGGCTTCGATTCCAGGAGATAAACGACGTGAGACCTCGCGACCAAGCTGCTCATTGCAGATTTCATTACGCTCAAGTAAGAGGGCGCAAGCATATCCCGAAAGCAACGGGCTACGATCGTCTGCGTCGGAGAGATTGTGCAGCTGGCTTACCCAGGCGACTTCGTCTACTCGATCGTGATACTCCAGGGCGACCTTGTTCAGCGCATCCATTCCATTGGCGACCGACTTGGCAGCATCGTTGTCGCAGTTCGACGCAATGAACAGTCCCACTGTGCCCTGCACAAACAACGATTCGATCAAAGGGATTAGGGACGCGGGGTCGAATTGCCGCACATCGCCATAACGGACCACCGCCGCAAGTTCTTGAGCCGCCTCCGCGACGGACGGAAACTCCGAAGTATCGGCTGCCAGCTTTTGCAGAACGTCGCGTGCCTGACTCATAGCACGCATCATCCCGCACTCACAGGCTATGCGGACCATCGAACCAGCCGCCGCCACGTTTGTGCACTTTTCCAGCTCGGTCTTAAACTGAAAAGCGGCTGCTAACTCGACGGTTTCTCCCAACAGAACGGCTTCCACAAGCCCGATTTCCGCTCCAGGCGTCCAGTGCAGGTGCCAACGCTCACGCCAGGTCGTTGATTCTTGCTTAACGGATTGAGGTTGAGCAAAGGAAATGTCTAGCAACGACAATCGGTGTAGAAATGAAGATCTATTCAAATCCAGAAATACCGCGGCCTCGGTCTTCGCCCTTCGATTCTCGCGCAAGTCTAGAGCCAACTCTTGTTTCACACCTTCGCGGTACTTCTCTAGTTTAAGCCGCTTTAGTTCCCGATCAAAATCTTCCTGAATTGAAGTTTGACTGACTCCTTTGGGCAGTCGTCCAATTGCTGTACCCACTTCTACCCGTGCTAGCGACTCTTGAACCACTGAACGCTCTCCATGACCAATCAGCGTGATTGCCGCGTCTTGTAAGTCTCGGAGCGTGGGCGCCAGACCGTCCTTCATGGCTGAGAGTGTTTTGGCCAGTCGCACGCCTTCGATAACTTCCGCCGTTGAACGAGAGGTGCCAGCTTTTCGTAAGTGGCGTACCACCATCGACAGATACCGAGCTGGCAGCAGCGACAGTTCGTCTGCCTCAATTGCCTCCCACAGCAACTCAAAGTACGCAGGAGCGCGATTGCCTGCGCCATATCCCGATTGCGAGGAAAGTTTGAAGTACGAATAAGGCATCAGAGTGAGCTTACTTGGCAAAGAGCGGAGGGAAGTTAGCTCGTCGTCCGTCATGCTTGACTCAGCATCGTTGAGTACAGGAGCGTGAAATGCGCCAACGACCGCGACAACTTTCTCGGCCGGGCATCCGCTATCAAGTACCTGTTGAATTCGCCGTCGCATGTACGCCTCGCGGATCAAATTCTCGGCATACGAGAACGCTTCCCGCTTGTCGTAATCACGCAGGCCACGCCCAAACTCAAACGAAGACTGACGATAAGCGTCAGCAGACCTGTTGTGCTCGAAGTTTCTCTCCCAATAACTCTCGTAGTCATGCTCGCCAGCAAGATCCGTGATATGAGCATACATCGACCAGGAGGCTTCCGGCGGACTGTCAGCGTTTAGCGGCTCTCCCTCCATTTCTTCGGAGATCTTGCCAGGAGATTCATCAGATGTGCTTCCTCCTTCGCACTCTTCGGGGCCGTCTATCGCCTGCAATTCCGACAGTTGCCGTTCCTCTTCCTGTGCTTGCAGTGCCAGGAACCTATCAGAAGGCAGATCGAAGAATTCGACTCGTGCTTTGTTTTCGCGCGCCCAAACGATCGCCTGATATTCAGGGCTGTAGCATGCCAATGGATAAACGAGCGTACGGACCGGCATATCTTGGGTGTAAGCAAGAATTGCAATCGGCGGCTGTGTGCCCTTGCGTACGATGTCAGAAACTAACTCAGTTGCGTCCTCCAAGCCTTCCACCAGTACGACCTTTGGCTGCACGTCGTCCAAGAATCGGCGCAGTTGCCAAGCTCCCATCGGCGATAGATGGCGAACTCCAAACGTAGGCACCGTGGTTTTAAGCAGCTTAGGCATTATGGTCCGAACAAGCGTTAAGCAGTGGACGCCAACTAGCTCCACGCTTCTTCATGATGTTTTTTAAATACTCAGACCAGACGAGGTGATCCTTCTCTTCGTCCTTGACCACAGAGCCCTGCAATCCTGCAGCGATATCGTCGTCGGTGATAGTTCCTGAACCAAAATTGCCGGCGAGAGCCATGCTGTTGGCCAGCAACGAGATTGCCTCGGCGGTTGACAGTACTCCCGACGGTGATTTGACCTTGCTTTTTCCATCCAAAGTCTGCCCAGAACGCAACTCCCGAAAGATGGTAACCACCTTTTCGACGGCGTCGGAAGTAGGCACTTCTGCCTGCAAATCTAGATTTGCCGCCAATTGTTCCACTCGGCTGGTCACAATTTCAATCTCAGTTTCAATCGTCGCCGGAGCGGGAAGGACGATGAGATTAAAACGTCGTTTCAGCGCGGCCGACATATCATTAACGCCTCTGTCACGCGTGTTAGCTGTCGCGATGACGGAAAAACCCTTTTGAGCAGGGATTTCTTTCTCCAGTTCCGGTAGGGACAAACGTTTCTCCGACAGTAACGAGATCATCGCATCTTGAACTTCAGAGGCGCAACGTGTAATTTCTTCGAAGCGTGCAAGTGATCCATCTTCCATTGCGCGGAAGACCGGACTCTTGATTAACGCCTGATCACTTGGGCCGCTGGCGATCAACATTGCATAATTCCACGTGTAGCGAATTTGCTCCTCGGTCGTTCCAGCTGTACCTTGAACGACTTTCGTTGAATCGCCATTGATGGCAGCGGCCAGATGTTCGGACAACCACGACTTGGCAGTCCCCGGCTCGCCAATCAATAGCAGTGCTCGGTCTGTGACTAATGTAGAAATCGCGATCTCTACCAATCGTTGATTTCCAACGTACTTGGGCGATACATCTAACTTGCCCACTTTGCCGCCACAGATGTATGTCAGCACGGATCGAGGGGACATCCGCCATCCTGTTGGCTTCTCATGAGCGTCATTCTTGATTAACTCGGCAAGTTCTTCTCCGTAGAGAATTTCAGCCGGTCGCCTGAGCATTTCGTCGTTAGTTTTATTGGTTTGGTTAGCTGTCTTGCGCTTTGCCATGGTCACATTACCTTGGTTTTTGCTTCAGAGTGACCAGATGCGGTACGATCTGGTCGACGAGTGAATCGGGCAAGCCCTCAATGGCAACTTCCACCTGCTTGGTCGCAGATTTGGGAAGCTTCGAGATTAAGGGGAATAGCCAATAAGAGATTCCGTAATGATTGCTTTTCTTCTTTGCCGCAGCGGCAACAGCCTCTAAAACAAGCTTTGTGGCTTGGTTGTGTTTCATCTCTACAAGTTTCGAAAGCACGTGCGTGCTCTCCCAGTCATTGCCTTTCTTGCCATCATTTCTCACCCAGTCGACCAGGAAATCTCCCGCCGCTTTGTGCTTGGCATTCGCTAATCGACAGACTACCTCCACGTCTATGTGTTCGATGGCTAAATCAAGCCAACGTGGGTCCCACTTGACCGAATTCAGCAAACCCTTAGTGGTTCCTTCGCCAAAATCTTGGTGGTGATAAGCGTAGATGTGGTTGTGCGATTCTGCACCGAGCAACGAAGCCACGACGTCTCGCCGATTGTTCTTCGATTGACGACGTCGACTGCGACTGGGTACAGCATAGTACTCGTGCAACTCCTCAAAAGCCTGCTTCGGCGTACGCGTTGCCAACACCGCGAGCACAGAAGACAAGAATGTGTCGGTCTGCTGGTCGTCCACTTCCGAGTGGATATCTGCAACCATTTGTAACAGCTTTTTTTCGGCGCTGGAGACCATGACCGAGAGCAAACTCTGTAATACTGCGCCGCCGCCAGTGACTGCAGACAGTTTCTCACGACCGTTGAACAGACTTGTTAATAGATCGACGGTTGATTTGTCTGATCTGCCGTAGAAACAATCCAAGAGGGCATCTAGCCGATTGACGAGCTTCTCTTGCTTCTTCTTATTGTTTGTATTGGATAGCTCCTCGAAGCAAACAAGCGTTTGCTGCTGAGCAACTTTCACAATCTTGGTATTTTTCGTTTCACGGACTGCGTTCGTAGCCAATTCGACGTCCGTGCTACTGATCGCCTTTTCGAAGATGTCGTCGATTTCTTTCCCCTTGAAGCGAGAAAGTCGATCCAACACAACGCGTCGTACGTCTTTTGCTTTCGAGGAGAATTGTTCCAGCAGATGTGGTAAGTCTTTCTTTGAATCTCCCAGGCAGCTTAACGCCGCGATCTTCATTTCTTTCGAGCCCGACTCAAATGCTGCCTCGACGAGAGGCCGTGCTGTCTCAGGTTGGAGTTGATAGAGAAGCTTCAGACGCCGCACGTGGCCTGATCGGCCTTTAATGTCGATACGATCTTTGATCTCGGGGACAATAGCAGGGCCGTATTTTGGGAGAACCTTTTCTGCAATGAAATCGGCCAATTCGGGATAAACGTCATCCAAGGCGTTGATCGCTGGATTGATAAGCCTCAGATCGTTAAAGGCACCGCGATCATAGGCATCTTGCACGGTTTCCAGTCGTCCTGAGCCTGTCGTAGTCAGCGCTTCTAGAAGTGGCTTAAGTACACGAGAAGCGACCTGAGTTGTACTGATCCCAACCTCTAAAGAATCGATCGATTTGGGCGTTCCCTTCACACCAGTCTGGCCTTGGGTGTACAAGATTGCCAGTACGAGCGAACTTAAGTCTAACAAGGATTGAGGTGAATTCTTTTCGTCTCCGTCAACTAGATTCTCGATGCTGTCAGCTACTTTAGAAAATACCGGAGCCTTCTTTCCAGACTTTCGCAGAGGCTCGACTAGCTTCTTGATGCGAAAATCGCCGACAGCCAGATTGCTGCCTGCGATAGCAATGCGCCGAGTCTCGTCATAAACCTGATTGAGTACAGAAATGCTCATTGTCTCATCGCTTTCCTAAGCTACAGTCCATCACATAACAAGATCAAAGGGGTAACTACAACGTCAAACGGTAAATCTGCGACTTAGTAACAATACTTAAAGGCTTCACCTTCAGTGTGCGAGAGTCCAGATCGTGATGAAATCTCACAATCAACGTTTGGTCTTTGTGCATCTCCTCGGGTAGTAGCCACAGTAAGTGACAGCTGGCTGGCTCTTCAGACAATCCTGTTTCTGTGAATACTAGACGTTCGCGCTGCCTGTCTTCCACGACAAGTTCGTCACCCACGGTCGCGATCTTCGCATAGTTCAATGCCGCGATGGGGCGTTTATTGGCCAAAGGTGCTTTTAGGGCACTTCTAATTTGCTTCACCAATCCTGCGAAGTCGTTTTGACCTTGGCTTCGGACAGCTTCGAGATCCTTGCCATCAATTTGCCGCGTGGTTGCCGTATCCCATCGAACCCGTGGATTCACCTTTCCAGGGTAGACGCAAAGTTCGGGAACTTGCCTGACCTGAAAGAAACTGTCCTCGCTCTTGATATATTTGACGGCTTTGTACGGACGAAACGTCTGTGTTAGCTGAATTGCACCTGATGTAAAATTCATCCATACGCCAGTATCGACGAACTCCCGACGTGCCACATCATCGTAGGAAGTAAACGCTAATTGGATTAGCTCGACATTGGCTTCAATAAGGCCTGCCAGCTTGAGTTCACTCAACTGCCAAGCATGTCCAAGCCACTCAGCAATGGGGGTCTCAATTTCTGGGGCAAGCTCAGGGTCTTCCAGCCGTTCGTTCAGGTACTTGCGTCCGTGCTTTACCAACGCATTCAGTCGCGTTAGCTGATCCAGAGCCTCGCTGTAGATTTTCTCGCGAGCATTTGCGGATACCTCAGCGTCGAAATACCCGTCATCTTCAATAAATAGCTTTGTGTAGTTGTGCAGAGCCGATTGTGCGCCTGGCAGATAGGCGTTGCCTAGCTGTTTAGCTTGGTCCTCGATCTGTCGCGCCAGCTTCGCATTCATATTACCCATGCCGGCTCGGACTAAGTCGTGTGTCAGCTGCTCCAGCAGATCGAGGCCCTTTAACTTTGCATCAATCTTTTTCTTGAGCGCGCTCTTGTTGACCTTCTTTGGCTTCGTGGCTTGCTCTTTGCGTTTCTCGGCTCGCTGTTGGGCCTTGCCTCGCTTTTCCAAAATATCATCGGGAACTTTTGCCGATTTGAACTTGTTTCCTTCCACGTACGCGTACATCAGGCCGAGGCAGTGTTTGCACGGAAACTGACGACTAGGACACGAGCATCGATACACTGGCTTCGAAGGGTCGACGAAGTCGCAGGAACAAGCGTAGTTTGATTTGCCACTCCCAGAGCATTCACCAAAGATCAGCGAGTGGTCACTAGTCTTATGAAATGCGACGAAGTTGCCCTTAACTACCAGTCCCCGACCATTCTTTATGGCGTTGCTATTGGGAGCTTCCCCGTCGACAAAATCTTCGTTGATCTCAATCACATCTCACCTGAAATGCCTAGATGAACCATGAAACAATGCGCAGTAGTAGGTGTTAGAGTGACTAGATTGTATTGGGAAAAGCAGATTGGACAAAGAGGAAGAGTCCCCCAGTTTGTACTGTGTGATTTCGGGATTCACAGAATGTCTACAGCTAGTTAACATCACAGCTATAGGATACGTACATGAGACACGGATTCGGCATCATGGAACACATTCAGCTAAGAGCTCGCGAAGCTGATCATATACCTTTGTAGGTCAGCACTGGGCGTAATTCCCGGATAGCCCGAGTAAGGACTCGCTGGGTTTTCATCACTTTCCTGATGTCCTTGTAAGCAGACGGTGCCTCGTCACGCAGTTTCACGGTCCTTCGATGGTCGAACCATAGCCCTCCGACCTGCCGAGCAAACTCCTTAACACCAATGGTTCTACGTGCCTCCGTGCGACTTAGTTTACGACCTGCTCCGTGTGAGCAAGACATGAGAGCAGCTTCACAGCCTCGGCCAATAGTGTGGAAGCTAGGCGCGCCCATTGAACCCGGAACAATCCCTGGCTCGTCAGGCTTAGCAGATTGTGCTCCTTTGCGATGTATCCATCTCAGTTCGCCGTCGTGTAGCTCACGCTGGACATGGTTGTGGTCGCAGTGGACAAGAGAATCCCATTCCGCTGTGATACCAAACAAATTTTGCAGGAGTTGTGTGACGGCTTTTAGCATCGTCAGCCGATTCTCGGAAGCATATTTACGAGCCCAATTGGCATCAGCTAAGTAGGCCTGTCCTTGGCCCTCAGCAGTGTTTAGCCACTTGAGACCAGTTGTCCCTGCTGTAGCACTTCGCTGGTAACGTTCCATGACTGCTTGACCTACTGCGCGCGAGCCGCTGTGGACCATAACCCAGAGTCTGCCATCGTCTTCAGCTTGAAACTCTAGGAAATGGTTTCCGCGACCTAGAGTACCCAACTGAACTCGGCCATCGCGTTTTGCCACTCGCTGCAAATTGGAATCGCTTATTGAAGATATCGACAGGGATTCTGGTAAGTCTCTCGGCTGGCGATGCTTGTTCGCCGGAACGAATTCATAGAGACCAGACAGAATCTTCGCAGCCGAACGTTCATCATCGATCACGGACGCTTCTGCGTTAAAGCCGAGTGCCGCCATGCCACACCCGATATCGCCACCTACAGCGCTCGGATAAATGAGCTCCGTGGTAGCAACCACAGCACCTATGCAGACTTCTCTGGCTAGATGCACGTCAGGCATCAAGGCAACTTGCCCGACATCGTCAGAACGACGCAATCGTTCGACGGATTGCGAAACTTCTTTCGAAAGCGGATCCGTAAGCCAGGTTGTTAACGGTGCTAGATGTGTGTGGGTCATTGATCCACCTCCTTGGAGCAGATATTGCTCGCGCAATTAGGTCCCAAGAGGTTAAAGATTAGAATTGGAGTTTTCTTGCGAGTGATAGCGGCAGCAATCTCCGATCGCAGCTGTCCCTGTCGGGCTGCCAATCGCTGTTCGATATCATTCCTATTAAAATCCCCGGCGTCACAATCTGCATAGAGTGTTACTAGCAACCGGGTCGAGTCGGGTGCAGGCATAACGCTAGACACCCGAAGCCCTCGAAGGAGGTCGTCACCGATCTCGCCGGACAATACTTGGTCAAGCGTTTCAGCCACCTGGCGGCAAAGTTGCTTGGCCTTTCGATCTTCTTTCTTGTGAATGCGACCCGCCTTAAAGTACTCACGGGGGTCGATACCATCGTCTTCGTGGATTTCGCCACAGTGCGCAAGCATCTGCTCGCGCGTACGCTTATCAAGTGCCATTGTTTTCTCGCTAAGTAGATGTGTGCTGCGCAAAACTAGCGCAGGCTTGACTGACAAAGAAAAATCAGTGGAGAGCGAGAGCCTGGTCTAGCTGAGACCAGCAGGCATCAGAGAAGATGCATGGAGGCCTCTAGCAAGAGCGCAAGCTCAACGGCACAGAAATTGGCAGATTTGATTGCACGGCTGAGTCTCCTGCATGAATGACGAGATTCGTTTGCTGCCATCGGAAGCTAGGGATATTCCGTAGCTGCGTTTATCCCTAGCAATTCAACAGACAGCTTGCAGCCCTAAAGGTTCACTCATTCGAAATCTAGCAGTTTTTGTGCATGTGTGTTGACGTGGCGCTCGATAGTGTATAAAGTACACTAACAGGAAAGGGAGGATGACATGATTCACGAACTGTATCGACCGCCTTTAGCACTGCTGACGGACCTCTATCAGCTCACTATGGCCTACGGTTACTGGAAACTGGGTAGAGCCGAGCAGGAAGCTGTTTTTCACCTGTTCTTCCGCAAGCCACCGTTTGCTGGTGGTTATGCAGTTGCGGCTGGCCTAGGCCCCGCGTTGGAGTACCTGCAGGCATTTCGGTTTGATGAGTCAGATATTCAGTATCTGGCTACCCTCACGGGTAACGATGGTGAGCCGCTATTCGAAGTAGATTTCCTAAGCTACCTGGCAGATCTTCAACTGACAGTCGATGTCGATGCCATGCCAGAGGGAACCGTGGCCTTTGGCCAAGAACCACTACTCCGTGTACGGGGGCCGATCCTCCAATGCCAGTTGCTTGAAACGCCGCTGTTGAACATTATCAATTTCCAGACGCTCATTGCGACGAAGGCCTCGCGAATTAGCGCTGCGGCCGCAGGTGAACCCGTGCTTGAGTTCGGATTGCGTCGTGCCCAAGGGATTGATGGAGCGCTAGCCGCTAGTCGAGCAGCCTATTTGGGCGGTTGTGCAGCCACGTCCAATGTTTTGGCAGGAAAGCTGTACGGCATTCCGGTCAAAGGAACTCACGCTCATAGCTGGGTCATGTCGTTTGATACTGAAGCCGATAGCTTTGAGCATTACGCAGAAGTAATGCCCAACAACTGCGTCTTCCTAGTGGATACTTATGACACCCTCGAAGGCGTGCGGCAGGCGGTCGAAGTTGGAAGAAAGCTACGAGAGCGTGGCTATGAAATGGTTGGCATTCGACTTGATTCGGGTGACTTGGCCTATTTGAGCATCGAAGCTCGCAAGATCCTAGACGAAGCCGGTTTTCCGGACGCTGGTATTGTCGCATCGAACGACCTCGATGAGCAAATCATTGAAAACCTCAAGAGCCAGGGCGCGCAGATCGCCGTTTGGGGAGTCGGTACTAAATTGGCTACCGCGTACGATCAACCGGCCCTAGGAGGCGTCTACAAACTTGGTGCCCTTCGCAATAGCGATGGTGCATGGCAGCCAAAAGTAAAGCTCTCGGAGCAAGCGATCAAGACGTCAATCCCTGGTACCCTTCAAGTACGACGGTATGAGGACAACGACGGTTTGATCGGTGACATGATCTACGATGAAACCCGTGAAATTGACGACCGAGGAATCATCGTTGATGCCAAGGATCCCACACGTCGAAAGAAGATTGCCAGCCAAGCACTTGCTACCGATCTACTTACACCCGCCTTCCGTGGTGGCGACGTTGTGGCAGAAGCGGAGACCTTGGAAGTAATTCGTGGACGGGTGAGGGAGAATCTTGAGCGATTACATCCCACGATACGCCGCTTCATGAATCCTCATGAATATCCTGTTGGGCTAGAAATTGGGTTACACGAGTTGCGTGATGAGATGGTTCGCCAGGCTCGGCAAGTGCAGTTGGAGATGGTTCCATGAAGCAGATTCATGTGGGTGCAGCAGCACTAAACCAAACCCCTCTCGATTGGGATGGAAATACGGCAAACATTCACGCAGCTATTGAAGAGGCGCGTTCGCTCGGCGTAAGTGTGCTCTGCTTGCCTGAATTAAGCATCACGGGCTACGGCTGCGAGGATGCCTTTTTCTCTTCAGCTGTTCAGCATACGGCACTTCAGGTACTCGAAGAGCTGATTCCTACTACGAGTGGCATGGCGGTTGCGATTGGCTTGCCGCTTGTGCATGCAGGGGCCCTGTACAACACCTCAGCCTTGATAGTAGATAGACAGCTGAAAGGCTTTGTCGCCAAACAGCGACTTGCCGGAGATGGCTTGCACTACGAACCTCGCTGGTTCAAAGCGTGGCCAGCAGACGTGGTCGCTTCTTTCACCCTCGATGGCAAGCAGTACCCGATCGGCGACTCGCTTTTTGATCTCGGTGGTATTCGCATCGGCTTTGAGATTTGTGAGGATGCCTGGGTAGCCGAACGTCCTGCGACGGACCACGCCAAGTTGGCGGCAGACATTATCCTCAATCCTAGCGCAAGCCATTTTGCTTTTGGCAAGGCGAAGATCCGTGAGCGACTGGTGGTCGAAGCATCGCGTGCTTTTGGAGTTACCTATGTCTACAGCAACCTGGTTGGCAACGAAGCGGGCCGAGTCATCTATGACGGACAGACTCTCATCAGTACGCATGGCGAGCTCGTTGGGCAGGGCCCCCGTCTTAGCTATCAACCAGTTGCAATCTGTACTGCCGTAGTGGATATCGACGCGACGCGAATGCGAAGAGTTCAGTCCACCAGCTATGAGCCTCAAGTTGTCCACGACGAGCACCAAATTGTTAACACCAATTTTACTTTGCCGCTCGCGGATCCCAAGCCAGTGCATTTGGAAGCAAGCGGCTGGGAGCAGTGCAAGTATCTGCCAGAAGAAGAGTTTACGCGTGCGATTGCTTTGGGCCTCTTCGATTACCTGCGTAAGAGCCATTCCAAGGGCTTTGTCGTGTCACTAAGTGGAGGGGCTGATTCGGCTGCAGTTACTAGTTTAGTGGCAATCATGGTCAAGTTGGCTGTTAACGAACTTGGGTTCGACACGTTCTGTAAAACGATCGGGCTAGCACGGGATGACGCTGGACAGACTGATAAAGTCCATGTTTTGACGCGTGCCCTATTAACAACGGTTTATCAGGCAACTTCGAACAGTTCAGATACAACAAGAATGGCTGCGAGCACACTTGCTGAAGCTGTGTCGGCTAATCATATCGAGCTCGATGTCGAAGACTTGAAGGCAAGCTATACAAACAAGATAGAAGAAGCTCTAGGACGGGAACTTACCTGGGACCGCGATGACTTAACGTTGCAAAATATTCAAGCCCGAGTGCGAGGCCCTGGCGCGTGGATGCTGGCCAACGTTAATAATGCATTGCTTCTCGCAACTAGCAATCGTTCTGAAGCTGCCGTTGGCTATGCAACCATGGATGGAGATACCTGTGGTGGTATCAGCCCCGTCGCTGGAATTGACAAGGCGTTTCTTCGCAGCTGGCTACAGTGGGCAGAAAGCGACGGTCCACAGGGAGTTGGGCCGATCCCAGAACTTCGTGTTATCAATCATCAACAGCCAACTGCTGAGTTAAGGCCGCAGGAAGCGGGGCAGACGGATGAAGATGATCTCATGCCTTATGAACTTCTCGACGCAATCGAGCATCAGGCCATTGGAGAGAAGCGGTCTCCCCAGGAGGTGCTAACGGCAATTTCTGTTGAGTTTGATCAATACCCTAGTGAGCAGCTGGTCATTTGGGTACGGCGGTTCTTCGAGCTCTGGAGTCGAAACCAGTGGAAGCGGGAGCGGTACGCACCATCGTTTCATGTCGACGACAAGAACTTGGATCCCAAGACATGGTGCCGGTTCCCGATTCTCTCGGGAGGTTTCCATCGCGAGCTAGCAAAACTGAAATCTCCCAAATAGCTCGTTTCTGCTGTGCTTTCACCCAAAATTAGTGGAGTAATCCTCAAACCACTTGACTTAGTGTAATTTCAACACCATAATAGTGTCGATAGTACACTAAGTGGAATAGATGCAATCTGGAGCTCGATATGGCCCATACCTACGAATTCGCCCGACCTGCTTTAACGGTTGATATCGTCGTGCTTGCACTCGACGAGGAAGACCTACAAGTCATGCTCATCGAGCGTGACCTGAAGCCATATGAAGGCCAATGGGCACTACCAGGTGGCTTTGTGAGAGTTGACGAAACCTTGGAAGAAGCAGCCCGACGTGAGCTTGAGGAAGAGACAGGGCTAAAAGACATCTACCTGGAGCAACTTTATACGTTTGGCGACATCAAGCGCGATCCTCGAGAACGCGTCGTCACTGTGACCTACTACGCACTAGTCAACTTAGAGGGACATGACGTACATGCCAGTACAGATGCACGCAATGCAGCTTGGTTTTCGGTGAATGATCTTCCGAAGCTAGCATTTGACCACGAAACAATACTCAGTGCAGCTCACGAACGTCTGAGAGGCAAAGTCAGGTACCAACCTATTGGATTCGAACTACTACCAGAGAAGTTTACTCTCCGACAAATGCAGCATCTCTACGAAGTGATTCTTGATCGCGAACTCGACAAGCGGAACTTCCGCAAGAAGGTCCTGGGGATGGAGATTGTCAAAGAGACAAAAGAGATTGAAAAGGACGTTGCGCACCGTGCAGCACGTCTCTACCGCTTCGACAAACGCAGATACGACAAACTGACCAAACAAGGTTTCAACTTCGAGATCTAAACCCCCGTAAGCAAATATGGCCCGTTATACGCATATTCTTGGATGTCTGCTTGGGACCGCCCTGGGCGATGCAGTTGGGCTAAGACGAGAAGGCCTGTCTAAACGGCGTGCAATGAAAATGTCCGGCGGTTCTCCACTGAAGCCTGACTTCTTTCTCGGTCGCGGCTTTTGCAGTGACGACACCGAGCATACGCAAATGGTTGGTCGATCGCTTGTGATTTCTGCAGGTGACGCTTACGAGTTCGAGCGAGAGCTGAGTCGTCAGTTGAAGCGTTGGCTGTTGTCACTTCCGGCTGGAATAGGTTTGGCGACGCTGAGAGCCTGCATCAAGTTGCTGCTTGGTTTCAGCCCAATCCGTAGCGGAGTATTCAGTGCTGGCAATGGACCTGCCATGCGTTCAGCTCTGATTGGCGTCTGGGCAGATTCGGAAACACAGGTCCGGGAGTTGGTTAGTCGTTGTACTCGAATTACCCACACTGACCCGAAGGCTGAGGAAGGTGCATTGCTGGTAGCACGTGCGGCTAGGTTGACCGTAAACGGTTCGAAACTAGAGCCGGTTGATTTCCTAAACGAGGAGATCAAAGAGATCGAAGGCGATGAACTAAGAGAGACGTTAACGGCAGCAGTCGAAGCCCTAGCCAATGACATGACCCCTGCAGAATTTGCCGAGTCTCAAGGATGGTCTACCGGTGTGAGTGGGTATGTCAACCAAACTGTTCCTGCTGCGTTGTACTGCTGGGCGTTTTCGCCACAAGACTTTCGCGAGTGTATTGAAAACGTTGTTTTGTTGGGTGGTGACACAGACAGCGTGGCTGCTATAGCAGGCGCAATTTGTGGAGCCAACCTCGGCAGCGAAAAGCTTCCGAAAGACTGGTTGGATTGCTTGTCCGAATGGCCTCGCGGTAGCAAATGGATGCAAAGATTGGCCGAGACATTGAGTGAAATCCCCGAAGGCAAACAACGGAAGCCACCAGCAATGCACTGGTTCGCAACTTTACCAAGAAATTTTTTATTTGCGACGGTGGTTCTTTGCATTGGATTTCGCCGGTTGCTGCCACCTTACTAGTGAGCACGCCATGAATTACGTAGAAGCAACAACTGAATACAAAGGTGAAGGACGTGCTGTATTCCTGGCAGGCGGAATTACTGATGCCGAAAACTGGCAAACGCAGCTAATTGATTCGTTACAGGGTATTAAGGCAACGATTCTCAATCCCAGACGTAAGGACTTCCCGATGGATGACCCGAATGCTGGGAAACAGCAAATCGAATGGGAATATCGGCATATGGAGCAGGCTGACCTCATCGCGTTTTGGTTTCCTCCCCAAACACTATGTCCCATCGCATTGTTTGAGCTTGGGGTTTGCTGTGAGTCGAGAGTACCTCTCGTTGTGGGAACTGATTTGAATTATGCCAGGAGGTTTGACGTCAATACTCAACTCGGGCTGAGGAGACCGGATGTGGCGGTCGTAGGCAGTTTAGATGAACTCGCACATGCAATAGAGCAACACCCTGTTTTAGTGGAGCCCATTTTGTTGGAGAGCGATCAATGAAAGCCCTGCTTTTGATAGACATTCAGAATGACTTCCTGCCAGGCGGTGCTCTCGCAGTCCGTAACGGAGACGAAGTTGTGCCTGTGGCCAACAAGCTCATTCCAGGATATGAGTTGGTCGTAGCTACGCAGGATTGGCATCCTATGGAGCATGGATCGTTCGTCAGTCAACATCCTGGACGGAATGTTGGTGATCTACTCGATCTCAATGGACTAGATCAAGTCGTGTGGCCCGATCACTGTGTGCAAGGAACGACTGGTGCGGAATTCGCGCCACGACTGAACACGGAGGGGATACACCATGTCATTCAGAAAGGAACCGACCCATACATCGACAGCTACAGCGGTTTCTTTGATAACGCCCGTCAAAAAGCAACAGGCTTGGAGACCTATCTCCGTGAAAAGGATGTTGATGAGGTCCATATCGTCGGGCTTGCGACAGACTACTGCGTGAAATTTACTGCACTGGATGCTGTTGATTTAGGATTCCAAACAGTCGTACTGACCGAGGGCATCCGCGGAGTCGAGTTAAGCGAAGGCGACTGTGAGAGTGCAATCGAAGAGATGCAAACCGCTGGAACAAGGATTGAATAGGAGAATAGAGCGATGGCTATCGGATTTTACTCTACGAAGGAAGAGTACGGTGAATTCTCCAACTTTTCTGCTTTCGGTATTGAACTAGACGGAAAGTGGTACCCGACGAGTGAGCACTACTTTCAGGCTCAGAAGTTCGAAGATGCAGACCACTGTGAGAAGATTCGACTAGCGAAGAGTCCGATGATAGCTGCACGGTTGGGGAGAAGTAGAAAGGTCGAGATTCGTGGCGATTGGGAAGATGTCAAAATCGACGTGATGCGAATAGCTGTGCGCAAGAAATTTTCGACCCATGCTGAACTAGCAAAACTTCTGCTGAGTACGGGTGAGGAAGAGCTTATTGAAGCTGCGCCGGGAGACTACTTCTGGGGCTGTGGCAAGGATGGAAGCGGACAGAACTGGCTCGGTCAAATTCTGATGGAAGTACGCGACGAACTAAAGCAGGAGAAGACATCATGATTAAGTATTTGACGGGTGACGCAACCGCTCCAGTTGGGGAAGGCAACAAAATAATTGTGCACGTCTGCAACGATATCGGCGGCTGGGGACGTGGATTCGTGCTTGCTCTGTCAAAACGATGGCCTACTCCCGAAAGCTCCTACAGAGCTTGGGCGGCCAAAGAGCTGGACCTGCCTTTCGAACTCGGACAAGTACAGTTTGTTGAAGTGGCCAAGGATACTTGGGTGGCAAATATGATTGGTCAACATAAGACTACTGCAATCGATGGTGTGCCACCTGTGAGATATGAAGCGATTGAAGAAGCACTAGGACGGGTCGCAGGGTTTGCCCTGGATAACTCTGCGACCGTCCACATGCCACGAATCGGTTGCGGACTAGCCGGAGGTATATGGGGCGAGGTAGAGAGTCGCATCAATCTGTCGGTCTGCATACGCAACGTTAGTGTAACCGTTTATGATTTGCCCGCCGAATAAGGCGAGCTTGCAAGAGGTAGCACCATGATCAAACTCAAAACAATCCGCCGAGGCGACCGCGTCGCCGTTTGGAACGCAAAAGGTGACGTCCGCTTTGTAGACGGCCCGAAACGTCTGTTGCTATTTCGTGAACGAATCGAATCTTTGCGACGCTACCGAGCCGAACCACATCAGTATCTGGTAGTGCAATTCCTTGACGGTCGTACCAAACACGTGCGAGGGCCTGCTGAGCTTTGGTTCGACCCCATTGAGCACGATTCGATAGCTGTCCAAGAAGCAGAGACGATTGAAGCCAACCAGGCTGTACTTGTTTACCAACGACAGGATGACGAAAGCGTAAGCCGTCGTGTGTTGTATGGACCTGCTCAGTACATGCCAGAGGCCAATGAGTGGTTGCAACGTTTAGATCCACTGAGGCGACACAATGCTGAATCGCACCAATATCTCGTGGTTCGCTTCCTCGATGGCCGTACCGAGCATCAACGTGGCCCCGTCGCTCTTTGGTTTAACCCGGATGAGCACGAATCCATCACCGTGGAAGAAGCCACTCCCGTCGATGCTCACCAGGCACTGGTGATCTACCAACGTGAAGCGGACGAGAGCGTTAGCCGTAGAGTCCTTAATGGCCCGGCACAATACGTACCAGAAGCCAATGAGTGGCTGCATCAGTTTCGCTGGCACGGTGCCGACCCCAACGACCCTATGCATAAAGTTCCCAGAGCGTTGCGGTTCACAAAGTTACGGGTGATCCCAGATCAAATGTACTTTGACGTGGAAGACGTGCGTACGGCAGATGACGCACTGCTCGTTGTGCAACTAATGGTCTTCTTTGAGCTCGAAGACATAGAAAAGATGCTTGATCAGACGCATGATCCGATAGCAGATTTCATTAACGCACTAGCTGCGGACGTCATTGACTTTGCTGCCGGGAGGTCATTCGAGGAATTCAAGGAAGCCACGAACAACCTCAATGAATTGGGCGAGTACACGAATCTTGTTAGCCGTGCAGAGCGAATTGGCTACCGGGTGAATAAAGTCGTCTATCGAGGCTACGTTGCGTCGAGCAAGCTACAGTCGATGCACGACGATGCCATCGAAAAGCGCACATCCTTGAAACTCGTAGCCGAGACTGAGCGACAAGAACAAGAACTGGCTGATCTAAAGCTGGAACGTGAAGCCGAAAGAGAGGAAACGCGTCGCGGAATGCAACGAGAACAAGCAGAGCACGAGCAACGTCTATTGCAGGTCCAGCATGATGGAGATATCGAAAGATTGGATTCGGACCATAAGCAGGAGATTGCCCATAAACGTGATATGCAACTGGCGGATGTAGAGCACCTGCATGGCAAGAATGAGGAACGCCTCAGGTTCTTGAGAGAGATCCAAGGGCTGCAAGTCGACCTGACACGATATTTGGTAGCTCAATACCAGCACCCGGATCGACTTATCCGGGTAGATAGCAATAACGGAAGTCAACTACACCTACACGACAATTGATTCGAGGATGAAATGGATAAAAACAACGAATTGACGACCGTGTATCAAGGTCGCCATCTATCGATGGCCCAGCGTGGCCACTGGGAATTTGCCACGCGCAATACGAAGAAGCCCGCCGTCGGGATTGTAGCCGTTACCGATGATGGTAACGTCGTGTTAGTTGAGCAGTATCGCCCACCCGTTGGAAAAAACGTTATCGAGCTTCCGGCTGGTCTATCGGGCGACATTCCTGGCGAAGAACAAGAGGCACTAGTAGAAGCTGCCCAACGAGAGCTTATGGAGGAGACTGGCTACGTAGCGAGCCAATGGACAGAGATTGGCAGTGGTTATTCATCTCCCGGACTTACCGATGAGTCGATCGTGCTGTTCCTGGCACAGGGCTTGGTAAGGCAAGGTGACGGAGGAGGTGATGAAAGTGAAAACATCACTGTACACGAAGTTCCAGTAGATAGCGTTCTGCCATGGCTCAACGAGGGCAATGCGAGCGCTGACCTTAAGCTACTAGCTGCACTATATGCAGTTCAAGCTCATCTTAAAGCTGGCAAAGGTTAAGTTATGAATAACTCAGAGCTACCTATCGAGAGCCGTTTTGAGGGGTGTTTGCTTGGTCTAGCCGTTGGTGATGCTCTAGGGGCCCACTTCGAAGGCAAGCCAGCTGAAGACATCGCTCGGCAATATCGAACCACGCAAGACTTAATCGAGACTCCACCACCTGGTGAGTTGTGGTACACCGACGACACACAAATGGCGATTGGTGTCGCGGAGTCCTTGGTGAAGTGCAGAAGAATCAATGAACGAGAGTTGTGTAAGCGATTTGCTGCCAACTATGTGCCGCAGCGAGGCTACGGAGCAGGGGCAAAAGTGGTGTTGGAGGCAATGGTGGAAGGGCGTGACCACAAGAGCCTTGCAGCAAACCACTTTCCTGGCGGTTCGTTTGGAAATGGGGCTGCAATGCGTGTCGCTCCAGTCGCATCACGGCAATTTCTTCGATTGCATCAAGACAAGGAAGGAGCCGATCTCGGACGTCACTTCTCACCATAGAATGTTGACCACGTGCCATCTTGCAAACATCTCTATGCGACTAGGTCGTGAACTCAAGTGGGATCCTGTCCAAGAGAAGATCATCGACGACGACGAGGCAAACAGCTTTCTCTCCCGAGAGTATCGTAAAGGATTTGAGATTGAAGGGATTTAGAGAAAGAGCGGTATACCGAGGTCTTATGACCATTGACGCCGCAGATCTTATTCGGGAACTTCGGCATTCGCCAAACTCGGGTCGGACTAGTACGCCGAAGTAGAATCGATTTGGTCCAGGGACGGCGGTGTTCTGGATCGGACTGCGCCATCGAAATGATAGCAACCGCTCTCTGACCTGTTCGCCCCAAAGTGTCCTGTGAAGGCGTGTCATTGGTCACGAGAGAAACCTTCCTTCACCACGACTGCCCGTAGATTTCGGTCAGCCGAACTGACCGAAGTGGAAAAACCTGTGAGAGTTCATAAATTCACAATCTCGCCGAGGAAGAATTTCTCCTACGCTGGATAGCTATTTGGACGATTCTCGCATAGAAGGTGATCTTCTAGGCGCGCATCCGGCTCTGGCTTGAATGCAGAAACCAAGCAAGTTACCAGGTCGTCGCGCCTTTCCCGCCAGAGGTGGCCTACGAAGGCATCGGCAGGCCTGATCGCCTGTGAAACCGGAACATGAGCTGCTGAGAATCCACATTCTTTTTGATTTTCTGAGTGAGTTTTCTAAGGAATGATGGGTAGTAAAAAGGTGGTTGTACGGTCATGGGTCAATTGCTCCTTTTTTTACCGCCGTTGGAATGGAACACTTTGGATCTCATCTATGCCTTTTCATTTTTTCTCTGAGCGTTTCTCTTGGCAGCGTATGGTGCCCGTTTCGATTGATGCAATTTGCGTGTGGGCTCTGGTAGTTTCGTTATCAGTGCCGACATCAGCAGCGACAACATTTGTCGATGTCAAATCCTCTGCTGGGATCCAGCACTCGCAGAACGCGACCTTTCACGATCCCTTACAGCCAAAGTATCGCATGACTGGAGGAGCTGCTGCGGGAGATTTCGACGGGGACGGTTGGGTTGACTTGTACTTCACGCGGTTTGATGACACAGACGTTCTCTATCGCAATCTAGGCAATGGCACATTTCAAGACGTAACTAGTAGCGTCTTCGGCAGTGGTCATCTTTCAGATGTGAATACCAACGGAGCCGTTTGGGGAGATGTCGATAACGATAACGATCTCGATCTGTATGTCACGAGTTTCTTTAGCAATCGATACCACCTTTTCATCAACGATGGAAACGGTGGTTTTGCAGAGGATGCGGTGGTTCGAGGGGCCGCAGTGCAAGGAAGTGATACCCATTTGGGATTTAGCCCCACTTTTGGGGATTATGACAGCGACGGCTATCTGGATCTGTATGTTACTGAATGGCGTCTGAAAACCGACAACTCGGGCGGAGCTGTGCAGAATAGCCGTTTGCTACGAAATCTAGGTGCGTCGCAGCCAGGGCATTTTGTCGATGTCACGCAGGCCGCTGGCGTGGCCATGGACAGTGTGATTCCGTCAAACTTGGCCTTCGACTCTCAGACCTTTACTGCGAGATTCACCGATCTTGATGCAGACGGACATCCGGATTTGGCAATTGCCTCTGATCATCATACGAGTCGACTCTTCTGGAATAATGGAGACGGGACATTTACCGATGGCACTGCTTCCGCAGGTGTGGGAACGGATGAATTCGGTATGGGATCAACAGTGGGGGACTACGACGGCGATGGAGACTTGGATTGGTTTGTGACGTCAATCTACGAAGATGGAGACCCGCTCAGAGATGGAAACCGCCTCTATCGTAACGATGGGAATCGTACTTTCGCCGATGCCACGGACGCCGCAGGAGTTCGGAATGGTGCTTGGGGCTGGGGAGCTGCGTGGTTTGACTATGACAATGATGGCGACCTGGATCTAGTTGAAGCGAATGGCCAAGACTTCTCTGATACGGCGGCGGCCGGCAGCAGCGTTGGATTCGATAATAATCCGGTTAAATTCTGGGAGAACGATGGTACGGGCGTCTACACCGAAAAGGCCTCAACCGTAGGGCTGACAGACACTGGGAGTGGCAAAGGATTGGTTACGTTCGACTACGATCAGGATGGTGATCTAGACGTTTTGATTGTCAACAATGGTGCTGCTCCAGTCCTCTATAGAAATGATGGCGGCAACGCAAACGTTTGGTTAATCGTTGATCTAAGTGGATCGTTTTCTTCAAGTCAAGGCATCGGAGCATTAGTGACGGTTGACCCAAATGAAAGCATTAGCGGAGATGAAATCACTCGCGAGGTTGATGCAGGAAGTCACTTCCTAGGACAAAGCGAGTCGATTGCTCATTTTGGGCTAGGCACTCTAAGCGGGACGATAGATAGGGTCTCTATACAGTGGCCAAGTGGCCAGGTTAGTGAACATATGGACGTTGCAACAGGACAACGGTTGATTCTCGATGAACCTGTCTCGACCGCAGATTACGACGGCGATGGCGACGTGGATGGAGTAGATTTCTTGGATTGGCAACGTCACTACGGAGAGGTCACGGCAGCAGCATTTACTGGCGGGGATTACGACGGCGATAGTGACGTCGATCAGGGTGACCTAAAGAATTGGGTAGTTCAGTATGGTACCCTGGTACCCGTCGGAGCTGCAACTACAGTTCCAGAACCGAGTTCGCTCACAATCTCTCTATGGCTGCTGGCACGATCCGTGCGCCGCAGGACGTACAAGGAGAAATAGAAGTGGAGTGCCAGCCAAAAAGGCATTGGATTGCATTGCCAAACATTCTGGCAATAACATCAGCCCTCGGAGCAATTCTGCTGTCTGCCGAATGTTCATTGGGTGAAGTGTCGACCAATCCTATTTCGAGTCGATCAGCGATCGATCTGCCCTGGCTCCCTCAAATTGACAAGGCAGCATTGATGGTAGTGGCAACCCATCCCGACGACGAAGGGATCTTCTTTGGGGGCACCATTCCCTACTACTCCAAAGTGCGCGAGCTACCCACCGTTCTGATCAGCATGACCAGCGGTGAAGCTGCCGGCAATTTGGGCGACGATATTGGCAATCGATCGATTCGCGAGAAAGAACTACTCAATGCATCCTGGGTGTACGGTCTTCGGAATCAACCCGTCTTCGGCCGCTTTGCTGACGGCGGAGGTCTTAATGGTGTGAGCTGGCCTGAGCGGTTTGATGAGGATGGCAATGTCATTCCACAAAACTCGTATGACTATCTAGCTGAACAGATTCGCCAGTTCAAGCCCGACGTGATCGTGACGCACGATCCTCAAGGAGAATATGGCAATCCCGACCATGGGGCATCTGCGTTTTCAGTGCAAGAGGCTACCGTGCGGGCGGCTGATCCTACTGCTGTAGGGATCAGTGGAGATCCTTGGCAAGTGAAAAAAGTTTATCTCAATCGACATAACCGTGACCCAACCGGAGTGATTCCTGCACCACTGCACGACGCGTTTCATGACTGGAGTACTCCCGAAGCGGCACTGGACGGCACAACCCCTCTGGATGTAGCTGACATCGGGCTCAACCAAATGACAAGCCAATTGGGAGGATTCCAGTTCTTCATACCGACGCGTCATGCAGAAGATTGGGTGTTGGCCCGTTCAACCGTTGGTCCAGACACACTCGTTTCGTACCCGCAGACAGGCGACGTAGTATTCAATGAAATGGGACCATTGGCTTCACGGAACAATTTTTTTGAGAATATCGATACAAGTGGCTACGGTTCTACACGGACAATTGTCCCGCAGATCATTGCGCCGACGAGCGCAGTAGATGTTAGCGGTGCAGCCGCTTCAGCTGACTTGCCACTCACCGCACAGACATCTGTCGACCGTCTGATTGACGGCAGTGGATTGAGCAATGCGCTGACGCTCGACAGTCTACTGACTACTACCCATGAAGGGTTTAATTTTACGGAAGTATTCGATAACGGGTCGCAAGCAACGACATTCCTGACGAACGATGTTGGTATTGACGATCCCTATTTTGATATCGAAGGACCAACAGTAATTGATTTTAATCTAGGTGGTCACTTTCAACTCGATGCCTTTTACCTCTGGCAATACAACGATTCCTTGCTGGGTGGAGCTGGTAATGGGATGAGGCAGTTTTCCTTGGAATTTTCTACCGATAGTGGATCAACCTTCACCAGCCCCGAGTTTTTTACAACGGACGACGCGAATCGAGGAGCGGCAGGTACCGGGGCACCATTCAATTTGACGACCGGAGAGAATCTGCAAACGGTACAAAGCGTGGCACTGCCGAGTGTTGCAGCTGATGTAGTTAGGCTAACAGTTACCGACAACTTCTATGATGAAGAACTCTTCGGGGGTCAGCGGATCGGTTTGGGAGAAGTCCGATTTCTAGGTGTAGAACTTCCCACTGCAGACTTTAATAGCGACGGGCATGTCGACGGCATCGACTTTCTGACATGGCAACGTGGGTTTGGTGGTACAAGTGCCGTTGCACTGGCGACGGGCGACTCGAATGGAGATGGGGACGTCGATTCAGCTGACCTTTTTACCTGGGAAAACCAGTACGGTTCGACTACCCAAGCAGCTGCCAACTATTCAGTTCCAGAGCCAACTAGTGTTTCAATGGCACTATTGATTGCCATAGCAACGTTGCAGAGCAGCCGAATTCCGGGTCTGCGCAAGAGAATGAGGTTTTTCGTTTAGTCTCCTCATTGGCTCCTCTAGCATGGTCACCTCAGACGAGCGTCGCACATGTACCTCTGGACACGTAAAATTGAGAATTATCTGACATCTCTCGAAAGAAAAGGTCGAGGGCGGATCTCACAGATTCGCTGTTCGGTCAGCATTCTGAGCACGAATCTGGCGATTTTACTATTCTTCCAGATTTTTTCGTGAGTCTGCCGTTATTAGTCGGGTTAAGAAGAGGGTTTAAGCAGAGCAGTGTATAGGAGCACCGCTCAGTGCCAAGTCCACACTCGTAAGGGATTTCCCGTGAGTAGCCCAGAACCAGACCACGAACTCTTCGTTCGCTATCAGACAAGACACCAGCGTCGTGTCTTCTCGTACATTATGACACTGTTACCGAACTGGAACGACGCTGAAGAGGTACTTCAGGAGACATCCCTGGTGCTCTGGCGAAAATTCTCAGATTTCCAGCCGGGGACTAGCTTCGTCAGTTGGGCCAATCGGGTCGCGTATTTTGAGGTTCAGAAATTCCGTCAGCGTCAGAAACGGGCTGACCGCGTGTTTGGCGATGAGCTGATCGACGTGTTGGCAGCACAATCCGAGGGCATGCGGGATCTCCTCGCCGATCAGCAAGAAGCTTTGCAGTACTGCTTGGAGAAGCTGCCAGACGTGGATCGCAGGTTGATTACTTCTCGTTACATAAGTGGGGCATCATCGCGCTCGTTAGCTCAGGAATTGAGCCGTTCGTTGGAATCGGTTTGCAACTCTCTCAAGCGAATTCGCCATGTATTACTACGTTGCGTCCAGCGTCAAGAGATGGAGACAGTCTCATGACAGAAGATAGAAATGAACAACGCGAATTGATTGGCGAGCAGGGTGACCTGACCCCTGAAGGAAGACGTGAACTTCAGCAGTTAATGAACATCATGCTAGATGGAGCTCTGGAATCGAAGCAACTAAGGCTGTTTGAGAGTCTCCTGCAAAACTCCGAGGGTGCTCGTGCCGAGTATATCCAGTTTTCTAATCTCCATGCCGGCTTGGGCTACGCAGTTCAGACAACTTCGCAAGGTGAGTCTGAAGAGGAGGAAGACGGCCCTGTGGTTGGAAAGGCTGGTGGAAGCACTGCTTCTCAAGCAGGAGGAGTCGGCGGTTCACTTCAGGCCGTTATGGGGAACCTGCCTAATCACGCAAAGCTCTGGGTTACCTCAAATCGTCGGATGGCTGCGTCAATTTTATTGACGGTTGCAGCTAGTTGTCTGTTTCTGCTTGCGCATCGAGAGTCTGCCGAGCAAGGACTTGGCCGTGATCGTGTTCAGTATGCCGCCCGTATTGTTGACGGGGCGGGCTGTGTATGGGGTAACCCAATTGGAGCGGTCGCCTTTGATGGGCTACTTCGTTCTTCCGAGACACTAGAACTAGAGGAAGGGCTTGCTAAAGTTCGCTTTGAGAGCGGTGCAGAAGTCGTAATTAAGGGGCCAGCAGATCTGTTCATCGAGTCGGGCATGAAATGCCGGCTTGATCAGGGCGAGCTTACTGCCAATGTGCCACGGATTGCACAAGGCTTTACTGTCCAGACCCCACTGGGGCGCGTTGTAGACCTCGGCACGGCGTTCGGTGTAAAGGTTGGTGAGGAAGTTGATTTGCGCGTCTTCGAAGGCGAGATTGAAGTCTATCCTGGCAAAGATGGCCAGCAGCATGTTCACGGGGGATCCGTGGCGGGGTCTGATGGACCTATTGAGATGACTTCCGGATCTTCTAAGAGACTGCATCTAAATGAAAACTCGTCGATAGTTAAGCTAATTGAATCCCTCGGGACGGATTACTTGTTTACCCGTTCTCTGCCGGACGAAGAGGATCCAACTGCGAAAAAACCGACTGTTTTGGCAGTAGAGTCGTTTGGCCAAGGCCGTGCTGGAGCACGCTTGTTAGGTCGAGACGGAGGCTTCGGATGGTCGAGTGCGTGGACTGACGAAGGGGTTGATAGTAACAGCGTCTCCTTTGCAGTTGGCACCAATGGTGTAACATCACGCGGCTCGGGAGATGGGGCAATTCAGAGGCGATTGGCCGAGGAATTCTCTAAGGAGCAAACACTCTTCTTTTCTGCTGAATTTCGCGTCGATGGCCCAGACGAAGTGTGCTCGGCCTGGCTGGAAATCTTTAAGTTCGACGCGGATCGTTGGAGCAATGGTGAGTTGGATCTAGTTACGGTTGGGATTACTGATGGATATTTCTCCGGTCGCATGGCCCCTTGGGGAACGCAGGCTGAAGAAAAACTCATTGGTGACTGTGGCCGCTATACGCCTGGCACACGCCATTTGATTGTCGGGAAGCTTGAGTTTAATGCCGTTGGTGAGCAAGAGCGCCTATCCGTTTGGATCAATCCCTCGCTTGCTGAAGAACCCTATCCGGCACGCGTAATATTGAAGGATACCGGCTGGGAGTTCGCGGATTCAGTGGCAATTCGATGTTGGGAAATGGATGATGCGACAAAAGCCACTGTTGACGAAGTGCGTGTTGGTAAGACTTGGATGTCCGTTGTTCAGTAAGTCATGCCCGGTGAGGAAATTTCTTACGAATTCAGCTGTAGCTAAATGTCATCTGAATACTGTGGGTTTAGAGTGTTTCTTGTCAAGAATCTGAAAGAGGGAGACTCATGTTTCGATTAAATGGAGCTTTAACGACCGTTTGTATTGCTTTGTTGTTGTGCAACGTCGGTTTGGCTGGTCCGAATGATCCTGTCATTACACCCGTTGGTGTCACCGGTAGCGCCGATACGGTCTCCAGTTTTACTGATCCATTTGGATCGCTGATTAACTTGATTAACGGTGATACAGACCCGAACGGGACCAACAACGGGTTAGTCGAAGATGGCACGGCAAATCCCGAAGTTCCGGTAGCACTTGCCACAGAACAAGACGCCTTAGATTCAGATCACCGAAACATCTTCACCGGTGAAGATCCTGGACTCGCAGGTTGGCACTGGGTTACTGCGGGGCGCAACGGAGATGATTTTTCCGACTTCTTCGACTCGAGTGGCGATCCGGGCACTACAGATGCCCCAATTACGATCGATTTTGATCTTGGAGGCACCTTCGATGTCGGCGGTATGTTCGTGTGGAGATACAACGGCGGCTTCGGTAGCCTTGAACAGAATAATCCCAAGGATTGGACAATCGAGTTTTCTACCGATGGTGGTTCGAACTACGGCAATATGGAAACCATTCCGACGCTCACTAACAGCGGGTTGGGAGGAAATGCGGTAGGAAGCGAACTGTTGTCGTTTACTTCGCACCAAGCTGATTCTGTAAGAATCACGATTACTGACAACTTTAAAGGGGAGCCTGGCTTAGCCTTTGGTGGAGACAGGGTCGGCTTGGCTGAAGTACGTTTTCAAGGCCTGGAAGTGGCATCGGATGACGCGGACTTTGACATGGATACGGATGTCGATGGCGCTGACTTCCTGATTTGGCAGCGCGGCTTTGGTGCCATGGGAAGTGGTACGTTGGCAACTGGTGATGCCAATGGCGACACAAATATTGACGCGGCCGACCTGGCCATCTGGGAGACGCAGTATGGCTCGGGAGCACTTGTCGCCAGTATTACATCCGTTCCTGAACCTTCAACCACACTGCTATTCTGCGTAGGACTCTCCCTTATCGGTTCACGTCGAAACCGTTGCGGTGTGAATAGTCCTACAAAGCAAAGGTGAGTTTAGCCAGGGTTGGTCCAATTGGCCGGTCATGCGATTGGCCCGGGCAGCGATTGGGCCAGCCCTTTTTATAGCCGGAGACAATTTATTGAATCCTTCAACCAATTAACCCAGCTATCGCAAAGGAGGGTTCTCGACGCTCAAGTTTTTAGTTTGTTCTAGCAATGAATCTCATTGCTGAGAGGGTTCGTGGTCGTGCCCGAGAAAAATCGACCTCATTCTTTTCTGCCTAAAGAAAGGGGAAAGTTCTAATGAAGTATTTAGATGTGAAGATTGTAGTAGCAACGTTGCTGATGGCAATTGTGGCCGTACCTGTAACAGCTGCAGTGATCCATCCGACTGGGGTCACTACGACGGATCCGACGGACGTAGCTCTTTTGGTCGTTGACAATTTGATCAATAGCACGGGCATGAGCCTACCAAATGGTTCCATTACAGATGCTAATATTGCATCTGTCACGCATGAAGGTCAAGTTTTTGGCGATGGTACTAACGAGAGTACCTACACGATCGCCGATCCTGTTACACCGACACTGACGTTCGACTTGGGTGGATCATTTTCGGTTAAGACAGCCTACATCTGGAACTATCACGACAATGATGGTTTTTTTGGGAGTACGCTCTCTGGCAACGGAACAAGTTCCGCGACAGTCACTTTTGAGCTGGGTGGCGGGGCTGTTGGCCCGACCGTCATAATCACTCCGGCTGAAGCTCCAACAGCTATTGGTGTTGATGCATTAGCAAGCGCCCACTTGCTCTCGGCCGCAGGTGTAACCGCTGACAAAGTCTTGATCACACTGGACAGTCATTTTGCTGGTGGCGATCGAATTGGACTAGGTGAAGTTCGCTTTAGCACGGCAGCACCTGTTCCTGAACCGGCAACTTGTGCACTCCTGGGACTTGGGTACATAAGCTTCCTCAGCATGAGGAGAAAGCGTTAAGAAGAGAGGCTAATTGGTTGGGTGAGCCCGTGGTACGGATACTCGCGGGCTCACCGCAACCTTGGCTCCGAGGCCGTGAATTGAGACCCACATGCCCCGGAAAATCCAATGACATTTTAGCGACAATGACCACGGCCATGCAATACCGAAGGACCGACACGGTAACTGACGCAAAAAATGTCTGACACGATTGCCAGGTATCTTAGAGGAAAGATTGATGAATATTCTGAAATCAAGAGGCAAATCACTCGGGCATAAAAAAGCGTTTACGCTCGTGGAACTACTCGTGGTCATAGCCATTATCGGAGTATTAGTTGCTTTACTCTTGCCCGCCGTACAAGCTGCACGAGAGGCAGCACGACGCACTCAATGTGTTAATAATCTCAAGAACATTGGCCTCGCAATGCTAAATTTTGAGAGCGCGCGTGGATCTCTTCCTGCGGGTTCACTCGACCAAATAGGTCATTCGGTAGAGGGAGGGAAATACGACGGAAGAAGCGCGCCGTACCTGTCCCCCCACATTCAGATGCTTGAACATATCGAGCAAGGTGGGGTCTCAGCTCAGGTCGTCGATGAAATAGGTCCTTTTGAGTTGGAGAACCTGGAGGCCACTGAATCTCAACCGAGTGTTTTTCTGTGCCCAACTGATCAAGCGCCGTTTAATGATCCGGTAACACACCGAGCTGGCTGGACAAACTACCACGCCAATTGGGGCTCTTGGTCTCATGTCAATGGTTGGGATGGCCCATTCGGGCCAACTCTTCGTGAACCGCAATTCTTCGTGGGTGCCGCAGGTCAAGTGGAAGGAACTGGAGCTATTTCACTACGGCAAATCTCGGACGGAGCAAGTAACACAGCCGCTTTTGCAGAAGTCATCAAGGGATTAGGAGCAGGTATAGAAGGTGCTGCTCCAATCAAGAATCGTGATTGCTTTAACATCAACATTCCTAGCGGAACAGATATCAACGCTTCTAGGCAAACAATCTTGGACACGAATGCTCTGGGTCAATCGCTTTGTACAGGTTTTCAGAAATGGAGCGAACGCGGCTATCCGTATGCTGAAGGGACTCCCTGGCGCACCGGTTACAATCATTTATTGCCACCGAATGAAGCCTGCTTCTGCGTAGGAGATTTTTGGAGAATAGTGTCTCCGCCGTCCAGTTACCACTCCGGCGGATCCGTGAATGTAGTGATGTGCGATGGAAGTGTTCAAACGGTGAATGACGATATCGATCCGATTGTCTGGACAGGTATGGGCACGCGCGATGGAGGTGAAATCGCGGGCGATTTTCGCGGCAACTAACCCAGAAGACAGGTGACGGCCGAATTGCCTGGGAACAAGCCTATTGGGAGTGTGAAAATGGTGCAAGAAATTGGTACTTTATTCCGAGTTTTATCGACCCAGCTAGTCTGCTTGGCTGTGTTGATGTCGGTAATCGGAATGTCCGGTTGCTCTTCCGAGGAAGAGAAAACAGGCGAACCTGAGATGAGTCGAGAGGAACTCGCCAAACAATATCGCCAGCAGTCGGAGGGATTGCTCAAAGTCAAGCAGCCTAAGCCGACCTCGGAGCCGAAGTAGAATGACATGGAGTAGTGGAAAGCCTCAACGCGCAGCCGGTAATTGCCAATATGACAGTGGAAAAACTTATTGGGTTCTAGTGCTGGTGCTGATATTTGCGTGCACGGTTGAGGTCGCTTCCGCTGTTGAAGACGATTTCACAATTATTTTCAATGGGCGCAACCTTGATGGATGGATGGGTTCGAAAGACCGTTTCGCAGTCGTGGACAGTGCCCTCGTGTCCCGTCAGGGAAATTGGGGAAGTCTATTGACTGAAAGAACATACTCAGACTTTGTTCTTCGCTTTGAGTTTCAGCTGACTCCAGGGGCTAACAATGGCCTGGGCGTACGCGCCCCACTAACTGGAGACGCCGCCTTTGAAGGGCTAGAATTGCAAATCCTCGACAATACTGCGGAGCAGTATGCCAACCTCAAAGACTATCAATTCCACGGATCGGTCTACGGCGTGGCTGCGGCACAACGAGGATTTCTCAAGCCAGTCGGCCAATGGAATCAACAAGAAGTGCGATGCGACGCACGTCACGTAACAGTCGTCTTGAATGGATCCACTATTCTAGATGTTGATCTCGACCGAGTAGCACCCTCGGGCCAGACTCTCGATGGGAAGGAGCATCCGGGCCTCCAACGAGGCACCGGGCATATCGGCATCCTGGGCCACGGAGACCGAGTCGCTTTCCGTAACATTCGCATCAAACAGCTTGGCAGTTCCCGAATAGTCTACGGATTGGTGCAATCAAGAGAAGCGAAAAGTTGCTATCCATGTTGCCGCTGCGTGCGTACGCGTTGCTGTTTCTCGACACGCTGTAATTCATGCAACAATTGTTTCATTGTTCGGAGAGTTTGTAATCCATGAGCGATGACATGTGGCCACTTGGTGTATTTGCCAGCTGTGATGAGGGGTTGGGTCTCTCACTTGATCTAGTTCGGGACTTAGGGGTCGCTACAGTTCACCTACATGCCCCAAGGCCGGAGAGCCGCTCCGAGGATCTCGCAATACGATTGGAGGAGAAACTGGCGAACAGCGACATTACGGCAACCTGTATGTTCGCGGGATTTGAGGGCGAAAGTTATGCCGATATCTCTGCGACAAGGTCAACAGTTGGCCTCGTCCCTGAAGAGCATCGCAAGGAGCGGATTGATGAATTCAAACTGATCTCCAATTTTGCTTTGATGCTTGGAATTGATGTCGTTGGGATGCATTTAGGGTTTATTCCAATCGAATCCCAATCAGAGATGTATGACGGTCTTGTAGGCGTAATGAAACACCTGTGTGAGTTCTGTCACGGCAAGTCACAGTCTATCTACCTGGAAACAGGACAAGAGACTGTAGCAACTCTGCTTGCCTTCCTGCGTGATGTTGATGCAGAGAACTTATTCGTCAACTTTGATCCGGCCAACATGATCTTGTATGGCGTTGGAGAGCCGCTCCCAGCACTTCAGCAGCTAGGGCCCTACGTGCGTAGCGTCCACTGCAAAGATGCAAAGTGGTCTGACCTCCCTGGCGAGACCTGGGGGACAGAAGTGCCTCTGGGCGAGGGGGACGTTGGCGTGCGAGCGTTTCTTCAGCTGTTGCATGACATCGGATATAGCGGGCCACTGACAATTGAGCGAGAGATCCCTCATGAATGCGACAGGCAAGTGCGGGAAGTCAGAGATGGAATCGAGCTGCTTAAAGAACTGACTAGCCAAGTCAAAGGTGAAGCAGAAGTGTCCAGTTAGCAATTAGCACGAGTCACCGGATCACGAAACTAAGATAGATAGAAATGAAAGTTCAACAAGTGTACGAGGGGGCAACATGACCAATACGAGCTATTTGGCTCCGGTGGATAGGCTCTTCCGACAAAGGGTCTCCTTGTGGATTGCTATGCCTGCTTTGTTGTTAACAGTTCCTGTGCTGAGTATCGCTACAAACAAAGCACGAGCAGATTCCATAGTCGCTACCCAAGCGCCGACAGGTATCGGAATGGGAGAACTAAGCTTAGATCGTGAGACATATCAAAGGGGCGAGCAAGTTCTGCTGAGCTATAAAATCAGGAATCGCTCAACTCAAGCGCAAGCACTTGAGAACGTGACTGTCCTGATTAAAAAGCTCTGGGAACCTTCGTCGGTACCTCTTATTGAGACAGAAATCAGTGAGATTATTTCAGTCAAGCCTAGTGAATCTTGGGAATACGAGTCGCAGGCGATCTGGAGTATTCCTGTCGATGCTAGCTCCGGAGCGTACGGAGTATTCGTTTCCTATGTAAAGAAAGGGATACCGAAGCGGACAGAATATCAAACCTTCTTCCGCGTTTTGGACGAGGGTATGTTGACCTGTTTTGAGGTACTGCAACAACGGTGGCAGGATGAATTCCCCATTTTTCTGCTCAACGGAGGCATGAGCGCGGAGTTTAGCGTTCAAAAAGCGGCTGAAACCCTGGGCGCTGGAGTCTCACACACATGGTTCGTCAGCAGTTATGGCTCTGGTCCACAGCCCGTCTATGCGACCCCTAGTTTTCTTGACGAATCGGTTAACTATACCGTCGAGTTTTACGATCGCGTCTTAGGGAAAGACACTCCCTTCGAAACTGTAATTGTCGCGCCAGGAGTTTCTTCCCTGCCGTATCTATCGAATTCAATGAGAGCGCCTGTCCTCCCGCTACAGTTTCTCGTGAGTGTCGATTCAATGAAGGAAGTCGAATCGGTTCTCGATGGTGCCGAAGAGGATGGATATTCTGCATTTACCACGGTTGGACATGATGGGTCCGTGCTCAATGGAGTTGCTTGGATCAAACTCCTCGATCTGCCTAAGCCGTATCGCGATTTCATTGGCAGCCACAAAGTTAAGAATATTGTCTTGATGGGTTGTACTGGGACCATTGGTGGAGAGACCAAGGCTCGTCGGGTCGTTACTTCAGCAAAGCAGATTGAATATCAACCTGGAAGTATTTATGTCATGTACCCTGGTACGTCACCGGACGATGAAGCAACACTGCAGGAAAAAATCAAGGATCTTAAAGAGGTGTCCCTTGAAAGAGAATTCATACAGGTCGCTGATTGGGAGAGCGGGATTACCGAAGAGCAAATCACTCCTTGCCTCCGCAGTGCGAGAAAACTGGACAGCGTGCAAGACTTGCTAGTGGTTACTGCTGATGACACCATCAACTTGTACAATCTGGGTACCTACGTCACAGCGGCATTTATCCATAAGAACCGTGAGGTCATTGAAGAGACCGGCGAGCCGATCGCAGGAATTGTCCTAAACCCTTACCTCATCTCCAATCCTATCCATGAAGCTCGATTGAACTACATCCCTTTGATTTATTGGCAGGGTGTGCCGGCACAATGGACCGTGGATCGAGTGACCTCTGTTGCTCACAGGGCGATCAAGGCATTCTTTCCTGACGCTGATTTTAGCCAGCTTAAAATCCACCTCAACTCTAGCAACAACTGTGGTGGCAAATTCTTTTCAACCCCACTGAAAGAGACTTTGATCACGGAGGGTTTTGCAGACATTCGAGAGAACGACTATTCGCTTGACGAAGTGTGGAATCCAGCCGATGGCATGGATGCGCCTTGCGAACGACTTGCCTCGGAGTTGAGTGCCACACTAAGCGGTCCTGCCTTGGCCTCTTGGAGCAAGCGTCTTCGGGCGCTGACGCCTGAGGATCTATTAGAACTGTCGAAAAAGTTCCCCGAATTCACAGTGAATCGGAGGTAGAACCCTTGCAACAAATTCGACTTTCCAGCAATGAGGCAATCGACAGTCTCAATCGGATCGAATCCTGCCTAATACGAATTGAGTTTCATGACAAATCTGGACTGGTCGGTAGTTGGCCTCTATGTACTGATCAGCTTGGCGATTGGGGCGTACTTCTCTAAGCGAGCATCGCAGAACACGGACGATTTCTTCGCGGCTGGCCGCTCACTTCCTTGGTGGATCGCTGGAACGTCTTTAGTCGCGTCGACGTTTTCTACCGACACACCGCTACTGGTTGCTGGCTTGGCTCGCAACGAGGGAATTCAGGGAAACTGGTTCTGGTGGTCAGCAGCAATTGGAGCGACAGCTACCATCTTCTTCTTCGCCAAGTTGTGGAGAAGAACTGGTGTACTGACTGATGTTGAATTCGTGACTATTCGTTATGATGCTTCGCCAGCTCGCTCTTACCTAAGAATCTTCAAGGTCCTGTTTGACGGCGTGTTTACCAATTGTATCACGATGGCCATTGTGACTCTGGCCGGCGCAAAAATTATTGAGGTAATTCTTGGCTTTTCTCCAGAACCGGTGTTCGAAATGGCGCTCTGGGGAACCATAGATGCCCCCTTACTGGCACTTTCCAAAACTGATCTGGTCGTGATGCTCTTGGGTGGTTGCGCGGTGGCCTACACGGTTCTTTCTGGGCTCTATGGAGTCGTTTATACCGACCTGATTCAATTCGTTTTAGCGATGTTCGGTTCGATTTGGTTGGCTGTTGTTGTTTATCTGGATGCCTCTAAGAATGGCTTCTTGGAACAACTACGCCAATCACCTCACTTCCACGACAACACATTGGCTTTTGTTCCCGATCTCTCGGGAATGGATATGGTGACATTCACTTTCATGACCTATGTCTTTGTCTACTGGTGGGGTCAAGCGCCCGGATCAGGATATACCATCCAACGACTGCTAGCCACGCGATCTGAACGTGACGCAGTATTAGCGTACGTCTGGTACACATTCTGCCACTATGTGCTGCGATCGTGGCCATGGATAACAGTCGGACTGGCCTCGATGATCTATTTCCCAGATTTGACAGGGTCAGACGCCGAGATGGCGTATCCGATGATGATCAATCGATTTCTACAACCTGGAATTAAGGGAGTTATGGTTGCCGCGATGCTGGCAGCCTACATGAGCACACTTGATACCCAATTGAATTGGGGAGCTTCGTATCTTGTCAACGATTTATACCAGCCCTTTTTCAAGCCTGGAGAAGGCAAACGGCACTACGTTCTTGTGTCGCGAGTGGCCATGCTCGCACTGATGATCCTAACGCTGCTTATTTCCGTCGCACTGACGGGAATTCTTGACGCCTACAAATACTTGGCGGTCATCGCTGGGGGTATTGGTACCGTGGCGATCCTGCGATGGTATTGGTGGCGGGTGACCGCATGGTCTGAAATAGTGGCGATCATCTCGGCCTTTGTGATCGGCAATCTGTGTCAAGTGTTTCTGACCGATCCGATCAACGAAGTTGGTGAAAAGACAGCCGATTGGTTTGCGTATCGCCTTTTGATTTCCACGCTCGGCCCAACGCTGATATGGGTCACATTTACCTATTTGACCAGTTCACGGCCAACTCCTCAGGCTGTGTCGTTCTATCGTATGATTCGAGCCCCTGGCCCAGGTTGGAAGCGTGTCGCACAGGATACTGGCATAGAGTCCGACGCTGGAATGTTCCGGCACAGTGTTGTCGGTTGGTTGGCCGCGACCGCCTTCGTCTATTCACTCCTGTTTACAACTGGGAGCATACTGCTTGCCAAGTGGTCGGTTCTGGGTATTTGCGTCATTACGGCAATCATATCGGTCATGGTTCTCCGCAAATATGTCCCTTTGATACTTCGAGGAAGTTAGGTGTGAAGATGATAAAGGTTGGAGTCATAGGATTGGGCATGATGGGCGCGACTCATCTAGATGCCTACTCGAAACGCAACGACGCCAGCATCTTTGCAGTTGCCGACAAAGACAAGAACAGGTTGGAAGGTCTGGGATTTGTCGAAGGTAGTTTCGAAGGGCTCGCAGAGGGCGGCTTTGATCTGTCGCGCACCAAGAGATATGTCGAAGGTATGGAACTAATTGAGGACCCGGAAGTTGAGCTGGTCGACATCTGCTTGCCTACTCCTATGCATGTCGAATATGCCGTAGCAGCGCTGAGAGCAGGAAAGCATGTCTTGGTGGAGAAACCACTTGCACGGACCGCGAAGGAAGCTCAGAAGATTATTGATGCAGCCGAAGCCTCTTCCGGCTTCATTATGCCGGCAATGTGCATGCGGTTTTGGCCTGGATGGGATTGGTTGAAAGAGGCAATCAGCAATAGTACATATGGCAAAGTGCTATCAGCTACTTTTCGGCGTCTTTCATCCCACCCTGGTGGGTCGTTCTACAGCAATGGAGAAGCAAGCGGTGGAGGTATTCTGGACCTTCATATTCACGACACAGACTTCACACTGTACTGCTTTGGAATGCCCCAAGCAGTCCATTCTCTAGGGTATTCCAAAAACACAAATTGTATCGACCACGTCGTGACTCAATACATATATGAGGACATACCAATAGTTATCGCTGAAGGTGGTTGGACAATGACGGAGGGATTCCCGTTCACAATGCAGTACACGGTTAATTTCGAAAGAGCTACGGCAAATTTTGACTTTGCAAGGAAAGAGAAACTGCTGTTATCCATGCGCGGCGGCCAAACCAATTCAATTACGTTGCGGGACGAACTAGGCTACGACAATGAAATCGACTACTTTATCTCGTGTGTAGCCACCGGTAAATCTCCTAAACGTGTAACACTGACAGATGGAGTTAACGCGATCAACGTCGTTGAAGCTGAGTCTCGCAGTATTGTTGACGGGAAACCAATTCCGTTCGCTCTCTAAACCTCGCGAAGCTTGCAGTCCATTCGTATATTGCGATTGGTACTTCGGTGAATTTCGCCGAGTTCAACTTAGATTCTTCAGCAGAACTGCTTAATTCCGCGAGAACACAGTTTCCTATCCGATAGGGGGATAGAATCTGTTACAAATTTGATGGCGCTTTTCGATCAGAGATTTTTTGTGACCAGATCCAAAATGCTCGACAGTCCGTAGTACGTCTGGATCTCGGTTCGACGCAGTGGATTCCAACTTCGGCGGTGATCGCCGACGCGAGTAAATGCTCTACGCAATCTGCTGAGGCTGATGCAACCTCAGCGAGTATGAGCAATTGAGAGATGCAGTCAGCATTTCATTCTCGCCGCGGTTAGAAACGTGAGGATAGTGCGGTGTGATTCTTAGCGAAGGATTCTGCTTGATTAATCTCTTAAGGTGCATTCGCAAACTTCATAATTTTCCTGAGGCAGTTTCTATCCGATTTCCCGCGGTCTGCCTGGGTTACACTCGCCATCAGATTGAAGATCGATTAAGGCCGTTGGCTAAGGCGGGGGGTACGCAGACTGAAGATCGATCGTCGATGATATCGAAGAGTTTCTTTTTGGTAGTTGACTAGATATAATCAAAGTTCTGTTCTTCGCAATCCTCATCGCACAATTCTGATTTAAGGGAATGTCAGTGGTCACTGGCTATAAGCTGTCGGCAACGCTAACGCTGTTCTTAATCACTTTGAGTAATACTGTGTGTTCGAGTGAAGGCGAAAAATCGTCTTTCAATCGCGACGTGCTGCCGATCTTATCGGACAAGTGTTTTCATTGCCACGGCCGGGATGCTACCAATCAGGACTCTGAGTTCAGGCTTCATTCCCAGGAAAACGCACTAGCGGATCTTGGTGGGTACTTTGGCATCAAACCTGGCGATCTTGAGGCGAGCGAATTACATCTCCGCATCCGCAGCAATGATTACGACCAAATGCCACCTGAAGAGGCGGTTCGCCAACTCACGGACGAGGAAAAAGACGTTCTAGATGCTTGGATCCTCGAGGGCGCGGAATACGAAGCCCACTGGTCGTATACTTCGCTTCCCGAAAGAGTGGACGTACCAGATGAGGGAATTCAGTGGGCGAAGAACGCGATTGACCGTTTCGTCTTTGCCCGGCAGCAGTTCGCCGGTATGAGTCCGAATAGGGAAATGGGTAAAGAAGCGTGGCTCAGACGGGTCACGTTCGATTTGACCGGGCTCCCACCCTCGATAACGGAGATCGAAGACTTCCTCCGCGACGATTCCACAAACGCGTACGAAAATAGAGTTGTTGAGTTACTGGCCAAGAAGGCGTGTGCAGAGAGGCTGACAACCGAATGGCTGGATGTTGCACGGTACTCCGATTCGTACGGTTACCAAAGAGATGAACGTCGATTCGTTTGGCCCTGGCGCGACTGGGTAATCGAGGCCTTTCATCAGAACATTCCCTATGACCAGTTCATGACCTGGCAATTGGCCGGTGATCTATTGCCCGACGCCACCCGCGAGCAGAAGCTGGCGACGACGTTTAATCGCTTGCACTCGCACAAGAAGGAAGGCGGTGTGGCGATAGAGGAGTTTCGTGTTGAGTATGTCGCTGACCGTACGCACACCGTCGGTACAGCTTTTATGGGACTCACTTTCGAGTGCTCCCGCTGCCACGATCATAAATACGATCCAATCACGATGAAGGACTATTACGGCTTGAGTTCCTTCTTTGCCAATATCGATGAGCGCGGCTTGATTTCACATTTTACAGATGCTGTACCGACGCCTTCGATGCCACTGCCCAATCAAGGGCAAGAGCAAGCCCTAAAAGAAGCGGAACTAGCGGTTGCTACGGCGGAAGCTGAATACGCACGCGTGCAAGAAGAGGCCCGTGATGATTTCCAAGAGTGGCTGAGCCATCGAAAACCCTCTCCGCTGCTGCAGGGTATTGTCGCTCACCTGACATTCGATTCCTTTGAAACGCCCCAGCCGCGCAATGATGACGACAATGTCGACAAAACGCAAACTTCCGACTTGTCGAATCTGTACGGACTCTCCAATGTCGTCACCCCTGGAAATCTGGCCCTGACATCCAAAGCCAATTCATTAGTGCCAGGCAGACGTGGCCAGGCGATTCAACTCACAGGCGACGACGCAGTCACAATCCCGAACACGGGACAGTACGCCCGAGATCAGCCCTTCTCCATCGTCTGTTCGGTCAAAACACCGGAAACGAAACAGCGCGCGGTCATCTATCGACATTCGCGAGGATGGGACGATGCCGGGAGCCTCGGCTACGAGCTGATCAAACTAGGAGGTAGGCTCAATGCAAAGTTGTGTCACTTCTGGCCTGGCAATGCCATTTGCGTAGAAACAGAAGACATTTTGAATCCCGGCCAATGGATGCACGTTGCCATCACTTACGATGGCTCGAGCAAAGCGCGCGGATTGCGCATTTATCTTAATGGCATTCAAGCGAGTACCACGATCGTCAAGGACAATTTGACTCGGCAAATCACCAAATGGAGGGATGGTGAGGACTACCTGGCCATCGGCTCTCGATATCGCGATCGTGGATTCAAGGAGGGTTTGGTAGACGACTTCTACGTTTTTGACAGGAGCCTCTCCGCCTTGGAAGTACTGCAGCTGAGTGACGGTGAGTCGCTCGAACAAGTGCTCGCCAAACCGACTGACGCATTATCGGCAACGGAACTCAACGAACTATTTCAGTACTATTTGCTGGTTTGGGATCAACCTGCCAGGCAAGCACGCGCCGACCTGCGCAAGGCACGTCGAAAGTGGAACGCAGCCATGGATGCCACGCCCGCTATTACTGTCATGCGCGAGTTGGACCAGCCTCGGCCCGCCTATTTGCTTAAGCGGGGCCAATACGATCGTCGTGGCGAGCGAATCACAGCGGATACGCCCGAGTTCTTACCAGACTTCCCCGCAGATCAGCCACGCAATCGCCTTGGACTATCGCAGTGGCTGACCTCACCTAACCACCCTTTGACAGCGCGTGTTACCGTGAACCGCTACTGGCAACTAATGTTTGGCAAAGGCCTGGTGCGAACGCCGGAGGATTTCGGTGCTCAGGGCGAACGGCCCACGCATCCCGCACTGCTCGACTGGCTGGCGCGGGATTTTGTGGACCACGGTTGGAATGTTCGTCGTTTACTGCGCATGATTGCACTGTCGGCCACCTACCGGCAGAGTGCAGTCGTGCCAGGTGAAGTGCGTGAGCAAGATCCAGAAAACCGGCTACTTGCTCGCGGTTTCGACAAACGGCTTAGCGCCGAAATGATTCGAGATAACGTGTTGGCCGTCAGTGGACTGCTATCAAATAAGGTAGGCGGCCCACCGGCAAGGCCGTATGACATCAGCCTTTCCTACAAGCCGTCTGAGGCGGACCAGGGGCTCGGACTGTATTGTCGGAGCCTTTATACTTTCTGGCAACGCACTGCTCCAGCGCCTGTGATGACAGCTTTCAACGCCAGCAATAGAGAGGTCTGTCGACTACGACGTGAAGTGGCGCCTTCGCCACTTCAGGCGTTGGTCATGCTGAATGGCACCCAGTTTGTCGAAGCTTCCAGAGTTTATGCTGCCAATCTCTTGGCCAGGCACGACGAGAACAGTTCGGCCATAATCTCTGAGGCATTCCTCTCTCTAACGAGTCAAAATCCGAAACCGAAACAACTTGAGATCCTCAGCCAATTGTACCGTGAGCAATTACAGATCTTTGAGGAACATCCTGACCGAGCAGAAAAGCTGCTTGCCGTAGGGAATGCCATTAACGAAACGACGGCGTCCCCCGCCCGTCACGCGGCAGTAACCGTGCTCGTAAATTCCATCATGAATCTTGACGAATGTGTGAGGCTCCCATGAAGCAGCCCTCGACCGAAAACAGATCTCATTGTACCGGTTTTGATAACACGTTGGCCGTGAGCCGACGCGAAGCACTGAGCCGGTTTGGCCACGGACTGGGAGCCATGGCCCTGGCCACCCTATTGAATCCTAAAGAGGTGTGCGGCGCTGACTTGGCTGCGGCCGTTTCTCATCTTCCCGCTAAGGCAAAGCGTATCATATTTCTCTTCCAATCAGGCGCTCCATCGCAGATCGAATCGTTCGATTATAAACCGGTTCTGAACGAGCGCCATGGTGAGCAGCTTCCTGCGAGTGTTCGCATGGGCCAGCGGCTCACCGGCATGAGTGGCAACCAGTCGAGCTTGCCATTGGTTGGTTCACCTTTCGGATTCGCCCAATATGGGCAATGCGGCGCCTGGATTAGCGAACAGATGCCTCATACTGCTAAGATCGTGGACGAACTCTGCTTTATCAAGTCCGTTTACACCGAGGCCATCAATCACGGCCCCGGGGTGACGTTCATGCAAACCGGATCGCAGTTTCCTGGGCGCCCCAGCATGGGCGCGTGGCTCTCCTACGGCCTTGGTTCGCACAACAAAGATTTGCCCACTTTCGTTGTCATGGAAACTCATGGTCAAGGCGGTCAGCCCTTGGCTTCGAGGATGTGGGGGAGCGGTTTTCTACCTAGCAAGCATGATGGTGTACGGCTACGAAGTGATGCCAATGTGGTGCTCTATTTGAAGAATCCAGAGGGGATCGATCCTGCGAGTCGGCGGAAAGCATTGAATCGTATTCAAGAGCTCCATCGCTTGCGCCTGGAAGAAACGAGTGACCCCGCATTGGAAACCCGCATCGCCCAGTATGAGATGGCCTATCGCATGCAGTCTTCAATACCTGAGGTGACCGACTTCGGCGAAGAATCGGAGTCCACTCTCAAGCTATACGGCGACGATGTGAAGACACCCGGCACTTTTGCTGCCAACTGCCTGCTCGCACGCCGCCTTGCGGAGCGTGGTGTGCGCTTTGTGCAACTCTATCATGCTGGTTGGGACCATCACGAGAATTTGCCGGGAGGATTCAAAGAAAAGTGCAAGCAGACCGATCAGCCAACCGCCGCTCTCATCCAGGACCTCAAACAGCGGGGAATGCTGGAGGACACGTTAGTCATTTGGGGGGGTGAGTTTGGCCGCACCAATTATTGTCAAGGCAAGATGACTGAGGGCAACTTTGGTCGAGACCATCATCCACGGTGTTTCACCATGTGGATGGCAGGTGGTGGGGTAAAGCCTGGTTTCACTTACGGTCGAACGGACGACTTTAGCTACAACATCGTCGAAGATGGCGTTCACATTCACGACCTCCACGCCACAATCCTGCATCTGCTGGGGATCGATCACGAACGACTTACTTTCAAGTACCAAGGCCGCCATTTCCGACTTACGGATGTGCATGGCCACATTGTCGAGGACATACTCGCCTGACATCTTAAGACGAATTGTACGGTCCGTCTTTCCTCTCTCAATAGCTTCACCATTACCCGCGTCGGTCGAACTCCCCGTACGGAATCGGCGTCAACGCCAAGCCGCAGCGGTTGGACAAGCAAGCGCGAGTTAGCTTGATCCGTTCTGGACATCGGTGAGGGCACCTCCGCGAGTTCTCACGGAGATGCCACGCCGAAAAGAGCTATGCTTGGGTGAACTCGCGCCGACAACATGGACACTCGCCATCGAAGCCGTTCACGAGCGCATTAAATGCAGTTGGCTGAGGCAGTGACATAATCGCCTTGAAAGCGAGCGGATCGCGGTGAGCATAGTGCCTATAGGTTACGCCGCCAACCGAATGCCCAAGAATCTCGATTGATGATTCCGGCATGTGCTCATCGTAATACGTTGCGCACGTCTTTCGAAGATCCTTCAACACCCAGGGCTTCTCCTCACCAGTTTCAACACCATGCTTTGGTTTCACGCCAGCCAAAGTGCAAAGCCGCTGAAATTGCTCGTTCGGACGCGAGCAACCACAGAGGAATACTTGATGGTCTGGCTGAACCTCATCAGGCTTGATGCTCTTGAGGTGAACCCTCACGACGCGATTCATTGGACGATAGAATTGCTTCTTCGTTTTTACGCGGCGGTAGTATAGCCAGCCATACCGCGAATCTTTGCCTTGGCCGTTCGGCGGCTCAGGTCGCCAAGTTATGTGTCTCCATAAAATCGGTTCATGAAAAGAGGCAGACTTGAAGACTGTTCCCGTATCAAGGCCATAGTTGAAGAACACGACTAACGCGGCACGCCAGTAGTGCCCGACAGTGAACGGCTGTTTCCAGCCACGTGGTCTTTCAAGTTGATAGGTGGCGAAGTAGAGAGCATTTAGGTCCGCTTTCGTCAGGTAGTGGCGTCCAGCTACATCACGCTGTGGCTTAGGCTTCGGAAACCTGGGAAGCTTCTGCAGCTAGTCTTGTTCCCAGGCCCATGACATGATCGCTCGAAGATTCTCTCTGGCCTTGTTCGCGGTCCGACCGGCATTGGAACCTCCATCATTCGTTGCTTTCTCGTGAACCCAGTCCAGGAATTCTCGAATGTGGGTTCTCTCGATCCGATCAATATTACCTCCGTTGCCCCAAGCAATCCATTTGGTCGCGGTTGATCGGTATTCCCTGCAGGTTCCAGCAGAGAGTTTCTTAGAGGCCAGGTACTTTACGACGACGTTCTCAAGGGTGATGGTCATGGTGACAACTCCCTGGCCGTCGACATGCACCTCCCTGATCGGCTCCGCCAGCCGATAGCCATTGATTGGCTTCTTGCTGAACCTCCTGTTGCTTATGAGAAAGGGTAAGCGGCCTCTTGGCCGCACACTTCCCCATTTTAAGCTCGACGTAAACCGGAAACTGCGTTGAAGCAACGGCGAGAACTCGCTGAGACTGATGCAACCTCGCTCAGTTGGCGAACGGTGAAACTTGCAGCGGTCTCTTGTTGTGACTCACTTAGTGACGTAACTCGACAGCGCATCGACCGTTCCGCGACGCTCGTTGGCGGTTGGTGTGTCATCAAATCTACGATTCTACCCTTTGCTCTATTTTGTGCTCAGGAGCCTGTCACCAAATAGACAACACTCGTGCCCCCCGATTGGCAGCCCATCGTCTATTAGGCGTCGGTAGGAGGAAGGGTCTACGGTTCGCTTTTCATCCTCGGCGAAATTCACCTCGTACAGTTTGTGCAGTTAAAAAGACACCAAAGTTTGTCCATCCTCTAGCTGGAAGACGCTATCCAAACTGTAGGAGGTCGAAATCTACTACCGACCAATTGCATCTCAGAGATTGTTCATTAGACATTCCTGTCAGTCCAATTCTCTTTCCACTGAGCCGGGCGTCGCTCCACCTGAGTGCGGGAATACGCCGTCGGTTGGACTACACGGTCAGACCATGAAATCTTCGAACAAAGCTTGCCGACTCACTTTGACACCACCCACTGGGACAATGATCTGCTGGTCGACGTATCCAACCTGGAAGGTGATATTCTACGCGCGCACGGGGCTACTATGTGGCGTCAAGTGGCAATGTGATTGATGAAACGATTATGGAGTATATCCGCTAGCAGGAAGGCACGGAGCCCAGTATTGGCGATGACATTCTTCAGGTTAACAACTAGTGAGTGAAGGACTTCAGTCCGTAGCTCGCGAAATTCCAAACCTACTGGCCTTCAGTCGGTAACCTCGCGCGCGTGGTCGGGTGAACACGGTAGGTCAATTACTTTTCAATGGTGGTTGAGGAACTGGCATCGTAGGCCAGAAACGCATTTGCGGGAAACAATAGCGTGTATTCAGCTGAGAGGTCGTCTCGTTTTGTGAATGACGAACGGCGCGAGAAGAGCCTCTTGCACCGTGTGTGTTGGTTGCTACCGATTCGTGGGTGCTATCGCTTCCTGGTTTCGATGATGTACTTCATTAAGTCGTTGAATTCCTTACGGCTCTCAAGCAGTCTGGCCAGATGCTCAGGCATTAAAGAAACCTCAGATTCTATTACTTCTTCGATGTCATCCTGCATGATCTCGATAGGTGCCAGTTGGGCGGGATTACGCAAGACGATCGCTTCCTTGCTCTCTGAAATACGAACCCCAGTTCGCGCTAGGCCATCGACAGTCAGTACTATCACTTGGGCGTATTCTTTGTCGATCATTTTTGAAGGACGTAAGATGGAATCCACAAGTTGTTCATCTGTGAGATTAGTTTTGACTTTTGCCAAGTTGGGGCCAAGGCGAGCCGCTCCACGCGGAGGATCGTGACACGCAAAACATGTAGCAGCTGATTGATAGAAGAGTTTCTTACCTAGTTGAATGTTCCCTTCCCTAATCGCAACTTGGGCTAGATCGGCCGGAGATGAGGCGAGCAGTTCGTTTTCCAATGCTCTGTTGGACAATTCTTTCGTTTCAATGGCCGGGGAGTTGCCTACAAGTGTCTGTTCAAGAGGGTGTTCAGCGAGCAGGTCATCAGGCGTCCAAAACGTAGTACGGTCGATCGTCTGTTCGCGAAGTTTCTCGACGTCTGCTTGCCGAAATTTGTGACCAGCTTCACTCGCCTTTTCGGGTGTATCAACAAGGCCGAGATTGACGACCTCGACATCTGGGCGTTACAGCTTTTCCGAAGACTGGGACAACTACTGCTGCAATCGCTGCTCCAGCCCTTCAAACTGCGGCCAGTACGTGGAAAGGCCGATGCCAAACAGACCGACTTTGAGCATGGATTCTTGTGGATGGTCCAAAGAATAGTCTCTTCTCGATTTGGGAGATTTTGCCAGCCGATCTATTAGCCAGTTTAGAGAGTTGGTCTACCTCTACAACAAGAGAATGACTCCAATTCAGTGGTTGGAGATGACGGCTCGGGCGGCTTGGCCACCGATGGCTTTTGAAGGATCAACCCTTTCGGTTACCCGTGGCGAGAACGAGTCGACTACTGGCAGCAACTGCACGGGTCCCCGCAGACCGGCGTCGAAAAGCGGAGTTGTCTTCGTGAATTTAGTGATGTTAGTTTTCGTCAGCCGCTGTTCGGGTGGCTTTGCCGCGTCGCCAATGAGACGGTTGGGCCAATTGTTGACCACCGTGATTTCTAGTTTGTTCGTGCCAGGTTGCATGGCATCGGTGATCTCAACTCGAAACGGTTTTGCCCACACAACTCCCAGCGAGTGTCCATTCAGCCGCACACTGGCGATCTCGTGTGCTTCGCCCAGGTCCAAGAACAGACGTTGCCCTGGCAGATGCTGTGCTTCGGGGAGTTCGAAGGTATTCAAGTAGGTAGCCGTTCCCGCGTAATGCCGAACGCCTTCCTCGGCATGAGTGGACCAACTAGTCAGCTCTGGAAAGCGGATTGACTCAGGACCGCCCCAGCGAGGATCGAAGCGGACGATCCAGGGACCTTCGATCTGCTGAGGCTGGCCGAAGCTGAAGAAGTTTGGCGCCCCTGACCCAGAAGCGTCGGAAGCTATCTTGTTGCGGAAGACCAGAAACATCGAGCCATACGGAGCGAATTCTAGTGGGATCGTTGTTTGACCATCCAATTGTTGAAACTCGGTGACTTCGCGCACTTGCCCCGTGAGCGGGTCCCATATTTCCGGTTGTCTACCTTCGATCCGGAATGTTCCCTGAAGCCTAACGGTCTGGGGATGCTGATTGGCCAGGAAGTAGATATGTGTATCTTCACCTTCCAGGTGCCGGTGGATGAAATCAACAAGCTCGCCTTCCACTTTTTCTTTCACTTGCTTTGCGAGCGTCGTGCGAAACTGAAAATCGGGGGCAACTCCGTCTGCGGTAAGTGCCTTTCGTGCAGACTGGCCCCATAGAACCCGGCCATGTCCTAACCGATGAATTCCAGAGGATGTGTCGTCTTCGCCCCACAGCCGCAAGACAATCTGGTCGAATGAGTCCTCGATTTCTGAAAAGGCCGTAAGGCTTGCCGTGCGATTCGGCTTGGGCCCTAGGACCGAGGCTCCCGCCTGCACCAGGGATTCGATTTTCTTTAGTGCGGGCAAAGATAGTATCTTGTGATCGGGCAGAACCAGCAGGCGGTAGCGCATACCCGTGGGTAGCAAGACATGCCCTTCTGACACTTCCATCTTCAGTAGCTGCTCTTCATTGAGCACGTCGTAATCGTAGCCGGGTAGCGCACCGGCCGGGTCGGCCTCTTTCCGCTGCGATAGATTGGGGACATGGTCCCCCGTGTAGTAGCAGACGTCGGCGACGAACCCCCCCTGCTGAAGCAGGAAATGGCAACGATTGAAATAATCGATCATCGCTCCTGCTTGTTCCCACCAGGTCACGTTGGGATTGAAATGCGAGCCGGCAAAATATTCTTGGCCAGGCAGGCCCATCTCCGGCGGAGAGCAAGTGAAGGTATGAATGTACAATCGGTTCAGGCCCGCACATAACTCGTGATCGAAACTCGGCTTGAACGACTTCCAGGGCACGTCGTTCCAGTGCAGACCGATGGAAGTGAATCCTTCAGCTCCCACCAAGCGCTTGCCATAGATGTGCGCCGCGCTGGCGGCTTGTTTCACGAAGAATCGGTTCTCCGGAAGAGGCCGATGCGGCGAGGGAACCCAGAACTCGCTCAACGGCATGTCGCTACGTCCGAGGTTCTTCAAGCCATCGAAAGGTCCGGCATGGGGGCCTCCCGACTCGGGGTGAACCATTAGGCCGTGCTGGTGTGCGAGGTCGGCGAACAGCTGGTAATGATTCTCCGCCACGCAGTCGGAGATCGTTTTGCGGAGGTCGGCTAGGAATCGGTTGCTGGCATCTCGGTTTTCGATGATCTTCCCTGCGATCACGGGCAGGAAAGGAAGCGGGTCGTAACCACGCCGGTCGGTGAACTCCTTGGCAAAGTCCGGAGTCCAGTTCATGCCGCCGCACTCCCAGCTATCGGTAGCCAGCGCCGCGAGCGTGGTGCCCAAGTGAGGCTGGACGTCCGCGAGCAACGGTTCGACATGGTTATCCCAGTAGGTCTGCAGCGCGGCAGAACTCATGTAGTCGAGAACCAGACCCTGCCAGTCGCCGCTGGATGTCGATACGTGGGCCCCGGTGAGTGTGTAGCCGAAACGCAAGACTTGCCATTTCCCCTCGGGCACTTCCCAAACGAGTTTGCCCTCCGCGCTGACTCGACCGGTTAGATTAAGAACCTCTTCGGTCCGTGCGTCGTGTTCGTTCGGCGTGGCTGGCACATCGAACAGCAGCGGCCTACAGTCGGGTGCCGATGCACTGATTTCCTTGAAGGACGCCTTCGACTCCAAGTCCTGAATGGGTGGATGCGGGGCCACGTCGCGCAAGCGGTAGGCCAGCACGGCGATATCGCGATAGAAGCCTTGTCGTGATTCCGGAGTGGGCAACTCGGCGGAAAACGAAACAGGACCTTCTAGGGTTGTTTCCGACCAGGTGAGTTGCTTAGCCGCGTGGATCGGTTGAACGTCGGGGCCGCCGAGATTCCAACCGCTCTGGATGTTCAATCCCAGTTCCAGCTTCAAACGGCTGGCCTCGTGGACTGCGTGTTTGAAGAGCTCACGCCATGCAGGTGTGCCGAACATGGGACCCGGCGGAACAGGAACATTGTTGCGATAGTTGGAGCTGCCAGCATCGAACAGCAGAGCACCGCCGAAACCTTTGGCCTGCATCTGTTCCAGGTCGCGAGTGATGGCTTCCTTGGTGACATTGCCATTGAGCCACCACCAAAAGCAGCGGGTGCGTGCTTCGAGAGGCGGCTCGGCGAAGCCCTGCCGGAGGAAGTCACCTTGCGTTGACGACCGCTCGGCACGCCTTGCGGTATCAATCCGTTGCGCAAAACTGCTGGCCGAAAAGACGCACGCAGAGAAAAGGCAGGTGATGACTACCAACCGGACGAAGTGTTTCGCTCGGAGCGTACTCAAGGCCTGCCGGGGAGTTCGGTAAAACAACGTGATATTCATCAGGCGTATTTCTGGTTGTGTAGGTTCTCGTATAACTATTGGGTCAAAAGGCTGGCGCGTGGCTGGCCTCGAAGTTTTTGACGATGGGGCTTTCTGTGCCAGCGATGATGCTTTCCAGGTTCCTGTCGATCCGTTTGCCCAGATAGCCAAAGACCGTGATCTGAGTTAGCGGCACCGGCTGGGATCGGGCATGGCGCGCAGGCCAGTCGGCAGCACGGCTTGCTGATCTTGGCTGCGGTTCAGCCCCGCAATTATCAGTCGTCCCAACAAACAACACGGTAACGATACCAACCATTACCAAGCTGCTCGTTCCCTGTACTCGAATATTGTTTTCACGTTTTATCTTCTCAACATTTGATTTCAAAGACAGGATTGAATCGACCTACCACCCATTCAGTTCCGCAACCCGCCCCAAGATCCCATTGCCGTATCGCCCCTGACGGTTGCCGTCGTTCTCGACATGAACTCCCTCGCCCTGCAATCGTGGCCACCCATCAAACTCACGATCCACTGGCTGGCCATCGATGGACTCTATCACCCAGCGATTGCGAGGAGCGTCGGTATCGTAATTGATACGAGTTCCTTCGGGTGACTGAAAGGTATGCCGCAATGCATCCATGTCCGAATTGACGTTTTCCACGGCCTCCAGCACCGCTTGCGGATCGGAGGAATGGATAAGATGCACGATGCCAAGCCGGGGGCGCGAGTGCACGGCCACGCATAGGTCCGCTGCGCGGCGATACACTTGCCAATGCGAGCCCTCCGCATCCGGGCTCCAACCTTGGGGGAGATGGACTGGACCGCCGGTGACTGCGAAACGCTGCCAGACACCCGTGTTGTTCCATTCCCGGTAGTCCTTGCCAGGGCCAGCCAGATGCAGTACCTGTGACAGATCGGTGGAATCGTCGTCGAGGATCAGCGTGATCGGACGAGCCACCAACATGGACATCGAGCCCCGATTTACCCCCCCCGCAGTGAGCAGGTAGCCGGGACCTCCGGAATAGATCTCCGACGAACTGATCGGTCCGTGCCCCATCCGCACGAAGTAGTCGCTGGGTTTCTCGAGGATCCACTGCGCGGTTTTATCCGGCAACCGGTAGGGAGACCAGCAGGCCCACAGCGCGATGTGGTGACTACCGGTCAATTTCAGGTCGCCAGGAGCGTCAGGCAATAGGCTGATCCACGGCTTGATCAAAGCCACATGGCGATCGCCGGATAAGGCTGTATCGCCGGCGTGTGCGTACTGTCGCCGGAACGGTGGGAATCTGCGAAAGCCTAGACTGCCAATCGCGTAATTCCAATTCAGCTGATCGAGCAGTTGGCGCGTGGCGGACTGAACCGCTTGCGAACCAAATGCCTCTAAATTCAACAGAGCAGTAAGCGTATAGCCCTCGTAGGGAATCGAATTGAATTCGTAAAGCCCAGCGGACCGCAGTTTCTCGATCAACGTTAGCAACCATGGTTCTAACCCATTGGCGACATTGTCGTGCGTGATAAGCGAACTGCCGTGCAGCGAGTGCCAACGGTTTTTCAAGTAACGGGAGCCTTCGGTCATCAGCAAGTGGTTTTCGGTGTCGGTAACAATGCCAAGGGTGCCAGGCACCTTGACCAATGGATCGCCTCCCTCCAGGGGCAGCAAGGTGTTCAGCAGGTGATCGCGCGTCTGCGGGTACAGCACTTCTGGATCATCACCAAACAGAAAGAGAATGGGCGTGAGCCCCGCCAGCGTGAAGTCGTAATCGCCGTCGGGATTGCGTTTCCAGGTGGAACCTGCCTTCCCCCACGGCTTCTGCTGCATCAAATAAGCGTTGGCCACATCGAGCTCTCGCCGCAGTACAAATCGTCCCATCAAGGCTCGTGGCGCAGCGATCTTACCCTGAGTTTTCCAGTTGCCCAGGGGCTGGGTGGCCCAGCCCACCAAGACTTTATTGGTCAGTTCCGATTGTTCTCGCCACTGCAAGCTACGCGTTGTAGGAACTTCTGCAATTCCAGGTTCTCGCCGAGCCGGTTCTCGCTGGGCCGGGCCAACTTCGCGCTGGGTTGGGTTGACGGTGTCAACCGCTTGCCCCCAGCCCGAATTGGCCAGGGGAAACAGCAACGCCAGTACCAGTTCGACCCTGGTCCTTTTCCTCGGTTTTGTCATTGTGCTCTGCTTTGCCATCATGGCCGCCCAGATCCGAACAGCGGCGCGAATGCCCGATATCTGCTTCTGCATGAGTTTTCTCCAGGCCTAGCGAATCGTTTGGCAAGCTCGACTTACGGATAGGGGGCGCCTGACTACCTATCAGACGACTGTAACCTATGTTTCTACATCTACATTCTCTACGAGTGGGCTTTCTTGGCTAGCAAACGCAGGACAAAACGCTCCCTCTTCCGAACCTCCTAATTTTTGCACCCCACAAGTTCCTCCTCTGATACCACACAGTGTTCAGCCGATGGTTTTGACCATGCGGGCCGCCGGCAACGGCGCCCGGACCGCGTTTGCTCCGTGAGCTCGGAGACGAACTTTGGTTTCGATTTTGAATGGAGTTTTACAGTAGACTAGATTTCTAACTTTCGAAAACCTCAAACTGCTGGGGAGTAAGCTCGCTGGCATAGCCAAAGGGTGCTTGATTCACCGTATTGAGATTTACTTGCCCCTGATTGATTGCGAGAGTTGGGAATTGCATGCCGTGAGACGTGAGTTCAACATACAAGTCGGAATGGTGATCTAGAACGGATTGCTGAACTTCCGATGGCATCGGTTGTAAACCGGTCATATAATGGTGACCATTTCTCTCCACGTGCGTTAAACCTAAGGCTGCCGCGACAGCAAAATCTTGTAGAAGTGCGACCGGACCCATATTCATCAGGTCCTCTCCAGTACACACGAATGAGTTTCCCCCGTCTTGACTGTTCAAAAACTTAAGAAAACACGCGTTCGCTATCCCTTTAATGATTCCCTTGCAATTCTTATGGCTCGTTCCGACATAACCCGTAGCTAAGGCTCTTCGCAGACTGTCCAGTTCACCGTCCGATTCATCAATGATGATCGGTGGACGCTCGTTCCAGCCGTTGAACACGCGGCTGGCTTCATCAGTAAGAGCTATATCGCGACGCAAAGGTTGTTCCACCAGCAGTAAGCCTTCACGAAGACACTCTTTTACGACCCGGTCTTGGTTAAGTTCGTCCCAAAAACTGCGAAATTGATCTGGATCTTCAAAGAACTCGTTACCATCCAGCGTGAAGCTGAGGCTCACGTTGTTGCGGCCGAAGAGATTCGCGATGCCCTTGATTCGAGAACGAGCATCCTCGATGTTCGCTGGTATTTTAATCTTGAGATAACGAATGCCATAGTATTGAAGATTCGCCTGCAGTGACTGTGGCAGACCGTCGCTCAGTCGGTTGGAGTCTTCGATATCCGCATCCTCCAAGGGATCGGATAGACCAACGGTATGGCGGATGGACATTGAGGAGGTTGGCTGTTTTGGAAGAAAAGTCACCGGATTGAAATTGGCCAATTCGGGATGGATTTCCTCCAAGCGGATCCCCAGCAGGTTTAGCAGAATCGCGTTGTGGAAAGTCACTTCCTGGCGACGACACGTTGCGTCAATGGCTGCTCGCTCCAGCAACGATACGCCGAAATTCTTCAATAGTGACGGGAACTGCACGAGACTAGAATCATTTTGCTGTTGCTGATAAAGGTCTTGCCACCAGCGAAATACGTTTTCACGCTCTCCCAGCTGCTGCGCAGACGCACAGGCCGAGCGGATTACCTTCAACATTTCAGCAATTTCGTCTTCGATTGCTACGTTGGGACGCTTGGTAAACCACTTTGGAGGCAGCATGTCGGCGGCCACGCCCTGCACACGTTTGTCATCTACTACGAAGTCAGCAAACACCAACAGATGTGGCAGGGCAGTTACGGTAGCAATCCCGTAGCGGAAAGGCATACGGGTTACGACGTCCACTTTGCGCAGTTCAACTTTTTCGAGATCGATTCTCATGTGAGTTGGTTTCCAAAATAATATCTATCAACGCTTGAGCGTATTGAAGGGGGCCGTCTCAGGCATCCACATTCATCAACTGCGTACGAGCCTTGTTGGCCTTGTTCCGAACCTCTACCAGAAATTCATCTATAAGATCGGGTGGCATTGCAAAGTTCATCGCATGTACACCAGCCGCCCCTAATTCGCAGACTCCCTCAGCAATCTCAAAGGCCCATTTGAGTGTGCTCTCCGGAAAGTCGTCTGCACCCACCGCACGGTGGAGACTGGGATGGACGTAAACTCCCGGCAGATTGCAGAGAATGTCAAAGCACTTTTTCGACCCCACTAACGGAATAGAAGGAATAGTGAGTTTGGGCTCATTTTCGCGTCCATCACGAACTCGACGGTACCAGTCTCCGAAAGTGGGCACGTGCGTGACGGCCTGAGTCTGACAAAACCGAGCTCCTGCATGTCGTTTGGCTGCCAGTCGATCGACACTGATTTGCATTGGACTAGAAAACGGGTTCGCCGCACAACCGATGTACGGAACGAATCCTTGATCTCTGCGAAATTCTTCCAACTGCCTGTTGATCAGGTAGATCATCTGTGAGCTGTCCATGGGAAACCAACTCTGCTGGCTAACTTCACAGGTGACGTCGGGCAGCCAGTCACCAGTAAGCAGCAAGAAATTCTTGAAGCCCATCTCCATGGCTTTCCGTACCTCATTCAGAAAGTCCTCAGGTTCATGATCTCGTCCGCAAAACTGAATGACTGATTCGACACCGTATGCCTGAACCACTTCACCAGATTCAGTGGAATGCAGTGAAGGCTTTCCGCCAGCGTTGGTAGTAGTATTGACGGCATCGACATGTGGAGCAATTCGTTCCATGATTCGCTCGACGCTCTTCAGGCCGCTCGACTTTCTGGGTGAGGCTATCTCCAGAGTGACGACAAATTGGCCGTCCCGCATCTTCTTGGCAAGAGTGGAACTAGCAGCAAGATGCTTGGAGTCTATGAACTGCTTCGGTATGCGCGTCTCCTTGTCACGGCCAGTGAGGAGATTAACGTAACTGGCTGTGTTTAAGAGTGAGGGTTCAAACGGAAGCTGAATTCCTCCCGGGGACTCTCCGCGTTTCTTCTCAATGCGAGTCCAAACGCAATCTATCTCAGGAATCACCTCGCACTTGCCATCGAGTGTTCCCCCACAAGGGCCATTGCGCAGTCCTTTGGGGCAGTTCATCGGACAGATCAGGCTGGTGTTGCTAAGGATGCACTGTCCACACGTTTGGCAGGCAAATAGCCGCTCCTTCACCCACTTTTCAATCTCGTAGATCATCCCTCGCGCCCCTAGTTGAACACAATCGTCCTATTCGCGTGGACCAGAACTCGGTCTTCTAGGTGGTATCGAAGCCCGCGGGCCAGCACCATGTTTTCAACGTCCTTACCATACCGCATCATGTCTTCAATGGAGTCGCTGTGACGAATGCGGATAACGTCTTGCTCGATGATCGGACCTGCATCGAGTTCTTCGGTGACATAATGGCAAGTGGCTCCGATCAACTTCACACCACGTGTCTCTGCCTGATGATAGGGCTTCGCACCTACGAAGGACGGAAGAAAACTGTGATGAATATTGATGACCCGATGCCTATATCGCTTGCAATGCCACCGAGGAAGGATCTGCATGTAGCGGGCGAGGACGATCGCGTCGGGCAAGGCAGTATCGATCAAGTGTGCGGTCTTCTCGAAAGCCGCTTGTCTGCCGGATTCGTCCTTCGGCACAGGAACACAATGGTAGGGAATGTTGTACCACTCCACTAATTCCCGTAGCTTTTCATGATTCGAGATTACGCAAGGGATATCACATGGCAGATCCGCCACTTTCCATCGATGGAGGAGGTAGGCGAGACAGTGATCGAACTTGCTGACAAGAATCACTACTCGTTGCTTGATCGAGACGTCTACTAATCGCCACTCCATCTGCAATTGTTCGGCAATCGAGCTGAAACCGGCCGAAAAATCACTCGCTGTTCCCGCGTAGTTCTTGGCGTCTACCACGTACCGCATGAAGAACCTGCGACTTTGCATATCTTCATATTGATCCGCTTGGATGATCGAACCCCCCTGCTCGGCAATATAGGTAGCAACCTGAGCAACGATGCCGATGCGGTCCGCGCAATTTGCGATCAGTCGGAAGATCTTCGAACTGCTATTCTTCATTGAGACGTTTAGTGCTGACGACAGCCTTGATATCTGTTTGCATGTGTGGTTCGACGATCGGCTTGGAAGAGCCGCCTTCTTCCTCGCCCCAAATCACGGTGACCTCTTTGTCGTCGACGGCTACGTCTTCGTCAAGCATTGCCAGCGAGAACCAAGAACCGACATTCACGGTGAATACCGTATAGGTTGAGAGTCCCACCATCCGGTCTCCAAGCATCACGCGATCGAACGGGAGGATTGAGTAGTAGGCGTTGGGAGTTTCCATATATTTGAAGTGTTCGCCTTCGCCGAGTTGGCTGGAAAATATCCGCATCACGTCGTCGTCGTTCCAGCGTAGCCACACTTTTTGTCGACGTGGTTCGTCGGCAGCCTTCTGTAGTGCTTCTCGACCTATAAAGTCGTGGTCGAACTTGACATGTCGGCCGTAGCCGAGATCCCAGGGTCTCTGGTAGTAGTCTTCAATGTTGTCGGAGTAAAAGCTGCCCCCGAGCGAGGCATTCGCCTCAAAGCCATCGGCGCTGAGCCATTCGCGGTAAGTCTTCATTTCTTCACCGGCATAAATAGCGGGCATGGGAGAAGGAATCCATCCGCTTTCAGGTGATACCGTCGAGTAGGCCCTGCTACCTCCTAAGTGGAGGTCGAATTCTTCTCCGGCTTCTCGAATTGCGTCGAACACCACTTCCCGATCTTCAATTGGTCCGTGGAGTTCCAGGCCTTTCATGCGGGACATGCTGTGATTCAACGCCCGAACCTGTTTCCCTGCAATCGTCAGGTCGCCAAGATGAAAGAATTTGATATCTGGGAATGGGCCTTGATGCACACTCTTGATCAGCTCAAGAGCATTCGGTCCTTGGATCTGGTAGCGATAGATCAGACGAGAACCGTCGTTGGCGACCGTCCGCTCGTCACGCGTGATTTTAAGGTCGAAATCTTCCGTTCTCGCCTGATACTCTGCCCAATTTCCTACAGAAGGGCGGCCCACAATACTAACTCTCTCGTCTGAGTGGCCGAACAGAATTGCATCGCCGATCACATGCCCGTCGTAATTACAAGCAACGATCTGCTTGGCTTTGTTGGCACCGAAATTGTCAAAACTATTGACGCCAATCCTCTGCAACAGTTTGTGGATATCCGGGCCTTCGAAGTACACGTCCGTCATGTGGAAAGACTGGTCGAAGAGAACAACGCTTTCCTGCCATGCCCGCTGCTCTGCACGCCAGTTGGTGTATTCACCCGGAAATGGGAAAGCGTAACCGCCAACCTGGGCATGGCGGAGCATCGTGACCGGACTTCCACTTGCCTGAAGTTTTTCTTCCAGGTTTGAGTGACTATTGGCTTTCATGAATTGCTCAGGCTCCGAATTGGTTGATACGTTGGTGGAATAGGCTGCAAACGATTGTCACAATCGTTCACACTTACGGAACATCGGTAAAGGGACGGCGCGAATTCTCGATACTCTTTGTCGCGATGGTTTCTGGATTAGTACAAAACACCAGGTAGGGGCGATCTACACAGTTTCTGGAATAACAAATGGAGTTCGACCTTCTCGACGAAGCATCGCGGTTGCCTCTGGATCGCCGAGAACCTCGCTTCCCTTGGGATTGAGCCCGATCCACTTGCCGAGACATAGTCTGGAGTCCTTCTTGTCCAACGACACTTCGTTCGCCCGGAGATGGCTCGCCATTCGCTCGAATGAATCGCTAAGAAGGTCGTTGTCCTGACAGCTCTCTGCAGCCTCCGCAGCCGAGGCAGGCTTGCCGAGGCGATGAGAAATCGAACCAATGTGACAGAGCGAGCTGCTCATGTGCCCCTCTTGGATGTCGGCGTTTAGCAACGACGCATCGTGCTTGACGACCGCCTCCAGCCAGTTTTCGAAGTGCGGCAGCGCTCCGTGGACATCGTTCCCTGCACCCTCCCAGCGCTTGATCTCGTTGTTGTCGTTGTCGTAGGCGATAGCCAGATTGTAGGTCGGTACCACGACATACCCTTGCTCGCACTGCACAATGACTCCGATCTGCGAACCACGATAATTGTCCATCGATTCATTCCAGTCGGCCTGGGCAGCTTTCGACTTGGGTAGACCCCGAGTTTCGAACAACAGCGGAGCCTTTTCGTAATCGAAGTACGCAATCTGCGTGTTCGGCGTGTCCCCGGCATCGTCGTAGCCGAGTCGTCCGCCGATGCTCAGCACGCGTTTGGGCATCTGATGCTCGCCAAGAAACCAGCGGGCGACGTCCATTTCATGGATGCCCTGGTTCCCCATGTCGCCGTTGCCCGTGTTGGTATCCCAGTGCCAATCGTAATAGAGCTTGGGCCTGTAGATTTCTCTCTTCTCTGCAGGACCGCACCAGAGGTCGTAGTCGAGGTAGCCGGGGATCTTGAGCGGGCTATCGAGTTTCCCAATGCTCATTCTCGGTTTGTAGCAGGTTCCGACCGCGTGCTCGATTTTGCCGATGTTACCCGCGTTTACCCAATCGATCGCTTGGGCGATCTGCACACTTGAACGCGATTGCGTGCCGCATTGAACGATCTTGTCGTAGCGACGAGCGGCCGCGACGATCTGTGCACCTTCCCACACATTGTGACTAACCGGTTTTTCACAGTAGACGTCCTTACCCGCCTGGATGGCCGCGATGGCAATCAGTGCGTGTGTATGGTTGGGCGTGGCGATGGCGACCGCGTCAACGTCCGCCTCATCCAGTAAACGACGATAGTCGACATAGTTCGGCAGCTTTTTGCCGTACTTCTCGGCGTACTCGTCATTCCTCAGCGCCAGCATCTTTCGATCGACATCGCAGAGCACCGTGATGTTCTTTCCGATCGCCTGAAGATGATCGCGCCCACGGCCGCGCAATCCGATCAGAGCGACTCGAACATCCGCATGCGCCTTCGCGGCCGAGGCCGACCCCGACCAAAACGTGAGGCCTGCCGCCGATGCGGCGCCGACGAAAGATCTTCGATTTAGCTGATTCATGACCTATTTCCTTATATCCTGGCGACAGATACACCCTTCGTGAACGGATAGTTAGCAGACTGTGATTACCTTCATTTCTAGCAGCGATCCCAGCTTTTGGAGCTTGCTGGCAATGTGTCCAACACCGACGGCGCAATGATGCGCCGGGCCGTGCTGGTTCCACTCTTCCACAAACCGCCTCGCTCCAATCGGGAAGCGATAGCGGCTATTCGTGTTTCCAATTTCAAGTATGGGTCCTGGAACAGATTCGCCTTCAGCGACGAGCAATTGCAGTGTTCCCTCAACGGTTTGTACCACCGAGAGGCAGGTAACGGGCCCATGCTTGACTGCCATTTCGACCGAGACTCCACGGCCAACTTTTCCATGATAAACCTGAAGCGGTCGCACTTTGGTTTTTCCCTCGGCGATGGCGATGTGCCCCGGCCCATCGTGTCCCATGAGTACGACGTCTTCATTGAAGTCCATCGCATAATATTCGGTGAATGAGCCGCCGGCGCCAAAGAGGTCCATGATCTTCATAGCCTGGGCGTTCTTGATCTCCAATTCACCCGCCACGGGGATACCACGCGCGGTGAGCAGCGAGGTGCCAAGTATGATCGAGCTAATCGCGCCTTCGTTCTCAGGACTTCCCGTTCCCATGTAGTAGTAGGCCATCGATCCAAGACGCTTTTCCTCGACCAAGGCGTCGAGCGCCAGCGAGGTTCGAGCCGCTCGCTCGAGTTCTTCTTGCGGGCAATCTGGTTGCACGTCAAAGGCGTCGTGAAATAAGGCCACTCTCTGTGGGATCTCATCGTCGGGCACGTTCTTACGAAGTCTCGCCAATTCGTCAACTTCCACCAGTTCGATGTGTCCTCCGAAATAAGCGCACTGCTGGGTCAAGTCGGAATAGATATCAAGCATTCCGCAATAGTAGTGCCCCATGACACCCAGGCGATTGTGCTCCATTGCGTACGCGACACGGGCTGCTTCCATCCAATCGTCGACCTGTTGCCAACAGTCCGAGTCGTCGTCGAGCGTGCCCGTGACTTGGTAAAAAGGGATGTTGCAACGATTAAACACATTGGCAATTTCGGGAACCGGACATGCGTTGCACCAAGCCAACCATTCTCCGGTCATCTTGGTGCGATCCCCCAGACGATTGAAACTATCGTAGTCAATCGCGGCTCCTGGCTGTAGATTGAGGACAATCACCGGAACCTTAGCTCGACGAACAACCGGCAGCACCGTGCTTGATAGCGCATACGTTGTAACGTGCAAGAAGATTAAGTCGACATCTGCTTGCCGAAACTCATGACCAGCTTCGACGGCCTTCTCAGGTGTATCGACGAGGCCGAGATTGACAATTTCGACGTTTGGTCGTTGAAGCCTCTCCGCTGTTTGAGACAAGTATTGCCGCAGCCGCTGCTCGAGCCCTTCAAACTGTGGCCAGTACGTGGAGAGGCCTATGCCAAACAGACCGACTTTGAGTATGTGTTGTTGCGGATGATTCATGGCATTGCTTGTCTGCTGCTACTGAATTTAGCGATTTCACTCGCTCGCTCATCAATAAAAAAATCTGTGCCCAACGCTAGTTGGTCGAATGTGCTGCAAAGTCTCGGTACACATTCTCAATGTTTGCCTCTTGTGTGTCGCAGCGATGAAAGACAACGCGGTAGCGCAGGGTCAGTGAGTCTCCTGCGGGAATCGTCACAGCGCCTTGCATGACGTCTGAATGAGGAAAATGATGCTGACCGAACGGATTGGCCGCGAACAGTCCATAGTTGCGAACGTGCCATAGACAGGGATGACGATCGTTGGACGGGTGGCTAAGAATAGCGATCCCAACCGTCTCTCCGTCCAGTGGTCCGCAATAATCGACCCATTCGGCCGGCTGTCCCCAAGCCTCCGAGTCTAACTGTCCGCGGCTGTTGACGATGCGGCCGCCCATCCTGGCATCGACTTTCATCGTCCCCGCCACGCGCACCGCAAACGCCCCCTCCTTGGTATCACCAAACGTCACGTCTTCTTCAGAAGCTCGGATTTCCACCGTGAAGTCGATCCACCGCATCTCGCCTTCAGCACCGAAGATCACGGTTCTCTCGTCCTCGCAAATCTTCTTGCCATCGCTGTTCCAATCGTTATGGGTAACAATTACTGCGTGTTGTCCATCGCTGTCGATCTTGGCGAATTCACGATGGATAATTCCGTTGGTAAGGCCGTCTTTCAGCTCTTCCTTAGGATTCAGCCAGAAATCGTGACCGTTGACAATGCCGTGAGCGAACCAGAGTGAGCGATGGTGGGGATGATCTTCCTCTTCGTGCTCGAGAGCTGGGCCAACCGGGTAGGAACGCGTTATCGGTCTGCCCGTAGGACCAATGATCGGCCAGATCGCCGGCTGTGGACCGCTGGCAGTCCGGTATTCGGCGAACAGCTCTCCATCAATCTTGACAATCGCCCCCGCTTCGCTGCGCTCGACCGAAAGATCAGCGAATGACACCTCGGGAAGAGCGACTGGAAAACCGAACGCGAACAGACTTAGTGTTCGTGCCACTAGGGAAGTGCCAAAGTGATTTATTAGCTTTAGTTGCATAAGGGAAAGATCCTACCTGTTTTTGAGCTCTTGGTGGTGCCCAGATCTAAGGTCCACTGCATAGATGTGGGCTGGGCCATGCATGTTGGAACGAAAGATAACCCAGCGGTCGTCAGGCGAGAAATGCACGTTGGGTTCCAGCGCGTAATTGTGCTCATCCATGTTTACCAGTCTTGTCGAGAGCAGGCGGTCTCCGTCGGGCACAAAGAGGTAGATCCACTTGCCATCGTCCGCACGAGCGACGCTAGTTCGTTTTCCACCGTCGCCGGCGAATAGCTGTTGGTCGTGAGACTGATTGTAATGAGTCGACCATTCGTCGCGAATCAGGCTGTAGACGGTTTCCTGCTGCGATTGCAAATCGTAGCCGGCTAAGTGAAAAGTTTCGCCTTTGGGTACTTGCAGATCAAACCAGATCGTCTGACCGTCGTGGCTCCACCACTCGTGGCCCCAAATCTCCTTTTCGACAGTCCGTTCGCGAATCGCGCGCACCTGCGAATTTGAAATGTCAATCAGCCAAATTCGGTTGAGTTCATGCCACGGGCCTTCATGACAGAACATTAGTAATTTAGGATCGGTGGGTGAGAACTGCAGATGACCGAGCCAGGTGTTGATCTCATGGATTTTGTTGATGGCACCGCTGGCGATATCGAGCGTAAACAGATAATGCGGCAGCTTTGCGTCAAAAATCCTGCGCATGTACACTCCCTTACTGACGCCCTTACTCATCTCGGCTGAACCCTCTCCATGAACGCCCGCCAGAACCGTTTCGTCCGCATTGATTGTCTTGACGGCGCCTGGAAAATCATCAGGTAACACCGCAACCTGTCGGGTGTCTCCTGTATCGACATGAGTCGCATAGACAACCTTGCCAAGCTGGAAGTACGCTAATCGGCTTCGGGGTGCAACGATTTCGCTTTTTCCCCCTCCCTCGGCGTCTGCGGTAATCTGGCTGATGACCAGAGTTTGGAGGTTCACTGTAAACAGCTGCTCGTTCCTGTTTTTGCCATCACTGCCATTAGTCCAGCCACGAAACACCATCTTGTCGCCTTCGTCGCCAAGGGCGGGGACAAAAGGTCGGTTGTGAAAGTAGAAACTGAGATTACTACCTTCGCGCCGGGAAAGGCGAACCACGCGAAAACCAGTATCGGGATCATTCCATTCAAGGGGAATGTTGGCCAAGCTGTTTGACTTCACAGCAGTTCTGTCCGCCGCGGCTGTGCCTTGCCAACTGCAGGTCAGCGCCGCAAGGAGGCAGACGAATCGAAGAACCGATGTAAATGTCAGGTGGCAAGGCATGCTATGTCTTTCGCATTTCTAGGTCCTGGTATCCATGTGAAATACCTCTTCCAATTCACCCACAATGGGGCTGTTGTCGGCATTAGTTGGCATCAAAGGGGCCATCGAGTCCCACCATTTTCGACAGATCTCCGTATCCGCGATAGCCTGCCACTGCTCCAGATCGCTGATTTCTGCATAGGCAAAGAGATCGTTGGTCGTTCGGTCTAAATAAATGGAATAGGTTTCGACGCCATGTTCTCGTAGCGCGGCCTCCAACTCCGGCCAGATTGGGTTGTGCCGCTTTATGTACTCCTCGATCTGGTTGGAATTAACCTTCATGCGAAATGCCACGCGCATAAAACGGCTCCCAAGTTCTTCCCTCTGCCATCATGATTTAGTTCTTGATCTAACTCACAACCCAACTCATTGCGATTGAGAAGGGACAGTTTGCAACCGCCGCAAGATTACCGGTTTTAACAGCCCCGAGGGACTCACTGGCCACTGCGAGGCATCAAACGGCTCGTAATCGATATTCACAAAATTGATGTCATGAAAATACTTCCACTCGACGCCGCGACGATCAAGATCGGCAATACGGTTAATCGCCAGATTCGTGACCTCAATTTCAAGCAAGTTTCCGGTCAGCTTCAGAGCACCTGCGGGCAGGTCTAGTTCGAACGGCTCGGTAATAACCGCTCCGACGCGTCTGCCATTGAGTGTGACACTCGCGCTATGCCGACAGTCACCGAGATCAAGCCGCCAACTATCAGTAATAGCCTCTGGGGAGTCAAATCTAACGGTATATCTGGCCGTTCCAGAGAATCTCTCAGTTTCTTCCCCACCGAGGTCTGTCCAAGTTTTGAGCTGTCGCGTAATAATCGTCTCTGGCAGCGAGGGCCCTCCGGCGAGGAACTCGATCTGCCATTTGCCCGTCAATTCGATCTCGTCGCTAGTCGGGACGAGGTATTCCCATAAGGGAACATCTTTAGGAAGGCCGTTGAGTGTCCGGAGGACTCGTGACTCACCAGGTAGTAGCTGTAGATAAACTTGTGTCTGCCTATCCTTGGTGTGTCGTACGGAAGCGCGGCCTGCGGCTCCGGTCATGGGGTCCATGATGACCACGGAGGGGGCCGATGCGGAGAGCGTGACCCAATCTTGGATCGGCTCGTCGCTAAGATTGACGATGAAATAGTGTTGCATTGCGCCGTCCGTGCGACGGATAAACTTGATGCCAAGGTCGGCGATCGATTCGCGTGGGATGCTCGCCCCGGTGAGCGACGTCTCAAGATCGCCGATCCATACCGTCCCTTGACCAATTTCTACAGATTGAACGGAGGCGGTGCTGTTCTTGATCAGCTGCTCGAGAGGAGATAACATTGCCTGCAGCTTGGCTCGCCTGGATTCGAGATCCGCCAGTCCAGGCACGTCTGCCGGCAAACCGCCTTCAAAGACGATCGTCGCCCCTTGCTCGGCAAGACCGAGTAGACGTTTGAGCGTCGCCAGCGGCATGTGCTGACACGGCGGAACGACCAGCACTTGATAGCGTGCCCCCGAAGTCTCGAGTTTCCCATCGTCATCTACTGAGGTTCCTTGAATCTGTAAGTCTGAGATGTAGTCGAAGGCGTAGCCCCGGTCCCACAGTTGGCGGGCTGAGATTCCGATGGGCTGATCGGTGAGCCATTCGGTATGATGTACCGCCAACCCGTGTGCCAATCTCGGCTCCGAGTACCAAAAGTCTTCAATCGGCCAGTAGAGCAGTACGTCGTTGTCCGGTTGGCCCGACTGAAGGATCGACTGACAACGGGCTATATACTGGTTTAGCACGGGTGCGTCCCGCCAGATCGGATTATGGGGATTCATCTGTGTCGAAGCATAAAAAACCCACCCGGGCCAGGGTGCTTCGGCTGGCGAGTAAATCGTGCCATGATAAAAAACGTGATTAATCCCACTAACGAACAGCTCATCGATGAGAAGCTTCAGATCGGCGAGAGTGACGTGAAAGTGGTCGCGCAACCAAGTACCGGTTTCATTGGCCACGAGTTTTCTACCTGCGACATGAGCGGCCGAGGAGGAAAACTTTGCCACCAGCGGGTCTCGGTCTTGCCGAAACATCTCGGCTTCGGGAATATCCGCCACGGCATATAGATCAAGCAGATTTCCCGGTGAACCATGGGCCTCATTCCGAGTAATCATGCCATGTTCATGGCACCAATCGACCCATGGTTGTAAGAAATCATTCAGCATCAGCTCGGTGAGGGTTCGGTTGTAGTCGCCGCGGACTCTGCCGGCTTGGTCCCCAGTCTTATTGCCATCGCCTAAAAGGCTAGGAAGGTGCTCTTGAAGGCGGTAGCCACGACGACGCTCGAACTCCACAAGAAAATTTGGCGACCAATCGCACTGATACTCATACGAATCGTGGTACATGGAACGGGGCAGCGGCCCATCGTAGGTGTCGAATGCCGAGGTAAACTTCTCCAAATAGATTTCAATGGCCCGATCGAAATAAGTGTTCAGCATGCGGCCCTCGCCACCAGGCGCGGCACGCTTGACATTCCGCATCGGTTTCTGCCAGATGGTCATTAACTGCCATTTTCCATCGGGCACGACCCACGAGATGCTTCCGTTAGTTCCAACCTGGTGAGTCAAGTCGACATGCTGACCATCTTCCGAATACGCAACGATGGCCTGCAGATGATTCCCGAACTTTCCTTCCAGGAGCTTTCCCGTTTCGAGGTCGCGAGTTTCGTGCTGGACGAAAGCATTCGCTAGGTCGTCGGTTATCTGTGGCCCGCCAAAGCACCAACCCGTGCCGGTGGTCATGTCGATGCCCATATCGAGCCGGTTACCCTCGCGGACGCAGTGCTCGAGCATCTCCATCCACTTGGGACTTAGGTAGTCGATGTAGCGGTCTTCGTAGCCCTTCGCGCCGTAGATAGGAACGATATGCGCTCCGCCCATTCCCGCCTGCTGGAAGGTTTCCAGCTGAGAAGTAATGTTCTTGGCGTCCACGGCGCTGCCCATCCACCACCAATAGCCCCACGGCCGATGCTGCTGCTCGATCTCGGGCCATGCCAAGGGTGCCTGCTCCGCGAGCAACACGGTCGGGGCGACCGAGACGAGCGACAAAAAGAGCACGAAGACGCCTCGGCGTATGGTTTCAGGATTATGCATCAAAGTTGTCCTTAAACTATTCGCCCAAGTAGTAACTTGTCACTGGTGATTGAGGGTATCCCATTGAAAAATGAGCGACATCGATTCTGTAGATGGGGTCCTGCATCAATGCAACTCTTCGGTCTTTTGCGGGAATCGTGGTCGTGTATATTCGCAGCTCACCCGGCACGATTGTCAACAGCTCTTCACGCCAGTCTCCAAACACGTCGGCAACAACGATTGCTTTTCCTTCTATCTGTTCGGCGTACACCTTTCCGTCATACTTCTCAATGCGACCAGTGGATTTGTCTCGCGGCCCTTTCTTGTTGCGGCCTACGCGTTCTCTCAACAAATCTGCGTCCCAAAACAACCAGGTTCTTGTCGGTGGAACACCCACATTTCGAGCGAGGTACTTTCCGTTGGCCGCCAACATGTACGTGTCTGTTGAGCCCGCTTTGGCTGATTCTCCCGCAATGCATTCCAGGCCGGGATATTTCGGCATGATGTCCGCAACCATTCCAGTTCCAACATGGATGGTCTCATGCCCAATGCTCCAGATAGTTTGCCCAGTGGCCGCATCCACTAGACAGACCCCATTCCCATCTTCGTGGGTATCTTCGATGCTGTAGAATATCTCCAGTCCTGGTCGCTCGGGAAGAATGTCGGTGACATAGTGTCGATCAGGATGTCCATAGCCAGTGGACCACAGGGCGTCTCCGTTATCATCGACAACCACGGACCCTAATATCACCTCGTCCCTGCCGTCAGCGTCCACATCCGCGCTGTGCATGGTGTGCGCCCCCTGATGTCTTACGATCGGGTTCTCTTCGTCACCGTCCCAATGCCAGTGCTTTGTGAGTGTCTTGTCTTTGTAGGTGAACGCCTCAAGAAACATCGCTTTGTAGGTTCCTCTTTCAATTAGGAGGAACGGCGTTTTTCCGTCCAGAAAGGCTACGCCCATCTGGTTGCGATTTGTCCTAGCGTAGTTTCCTAATCGCGGTGACCGGGGAATCCAGTCGGTCTGGCAGATTTGTTCCCCTGTCATGCCGTCGAAGATGGTGAGAAATTCCTGGCCGGATATTACCTGCCCTTCTTCGTTCCGTCGAAAATCATCCCCAGCCGTTTTGGTGGCAACCTCGGCTTTCCCGTCGCCATCCAAGTCGAACACGATATACGGCGAATACCATGTTCCCGGTTCGATTCCCAAACCCAAATCCATCCTCCACAAGAAAGTCCCGTCATGCAGGTACGCTTCGAGCTTATAAGTCAGATCTTTATCCACCCGTGAGTGGCCAACTCCTCTTATTCCCCCACCCAACGACCCTTTGGGTTGTTGTATGACCACGTCGTAGAGCCCATCGCCATTCAGGTCCGCGATTGCCACCTTGTGCGGCTCATAGTCTCCCTGGAGTTTTATGCTGTGATACCGTTCAGAAAACAACCGCATTTTCACCGGCGAAACGCCAGCTTCTTTGTCGTTTGCTACCGCTCTTATCTGATATTGGGTTTCTGATGAGGGCTTGCCCCCCTTGTCAAAGTAATTGCACGCATCTTCGATCGGAGCGCCATTGACTTTCGTATAGTCCTTCCCATTTGTGGAACGGTAAACATCAAACACGAGATCAGCCGGATCATCCTTCAGCAGGCGCCAGCTCAGATAGACGCCGTCGTCGTTGCTGACAGCGACTGCGCCTCGATCCAGATATTCAGAAACTCTCTCGTCTGCCCAGCCTTCTATGCGAGGCTTCTTATCAATGGGTCTCGTGTCGTTTTTTGGAAAACTGGGAAAGAGATAATGATATTCAAGGGGATCCTGGGCAAAAAGCACATTGCCGCACAATAGAGAAAAGGCAGTCAGCAGGGTGATGATTGGCAGGAAGAATCGTGGCTGGTCGTTCATTGAGGTTACTCTAAAGGGTGGGGAAGTAGCTCTTATGGTTGCAGGACGCTTCATGGAGTCTGTTCGTCTTGTGGCGAATGGCCAGCAACGTAGCTTCTTACAAGTGCGGATAGTTGTTCAACAACGGCAGAATGCTGGGGCTCTTCTACCAAATTGGTTAGCTCATGCGGATCGTTTTCGAGGTCGATCAACATCGCCCCGGCACCGCGATCGTAGAAATCTGCATAGCGCCAACGCTCGGTGCGAACGACCACTCCGGTGACGTGCTCTCCACCTTCACACCAAATGGTGTAGGCAGGATGGTTCCACTGCGTCGAAGGGTCTTCCAACAATGGCGCCAAGCTGCGCCCTTCGAGCTCGGCCGCCAGCGGCAGACCACACAGCTCGCACAGTGTGGGATAGATGTCGATCGTCTCCACGATCCTCAGGCAAACCGATCCGTTGCTTGCGGCGCGCGGGTCGTGAATGATCAGCGGAACGCGAGCCCCTTGTTCCCAAAGCGATCCCGCTTTGCCCCACTTACCTTTCTCGCCCAGCTGGTAGCCATGGTCCCCCCAGAAGACGACGATTGTCTTCTCTCGTAGGCCCAACGCATCGAGCTCCGCCAGGACGCGACCGGCGTTCCAATCCATCCAAGCCGACGAGGCCAGGTATCCACGGATCATTTCGCGTGCCGCCTCTGGCGTCGCCTCCCTTCGAACAAAGACGTCGGCGTTGAGGGGCCGAATCGATCCGGCAGGAAAACCCTCGGGCACGGTCGGCCGAGGCTGAAAGTCGGGAGGAAGCGGTATCTCGTCGGGATCGAAGAGATCGAAAAATGGCATGGGCGCAGCCAGAGGGCTGTGCGGTTTATGAAACCCACAGGCGAGGAAGAACGGCTCGTCGCGATGTTCGCGGAGCATAGCGATTGCCTGGTCAGCAACGCGGTGGTCGCCGCCGGTCACGTCGTCGCCCTCCAGCACTATCCATCGATCCGAATACTGGCTTTTGGTGAGTTGCTTCTTATCGCGACGCAGTTGCGAGCCGGTAGACTTCTTTCCGGAGTGCTTTTTAGGCGACCACTTACGACCGCTCGGCAAGGGCCGAGCACCTTCGCCGTAGATGCGTTGTCTCCCGCCTTCGTTCCACGACAGAGTATCATCAATTCCACCATGAAATATCTTGCCTGATTGTAGCGTGACGTATCCTTGCTGCTGAAAGTGTTTTGGCAGACTGACGAAATCAGGATGATCGGCTCCAAACCAAGTGCGGTTGCCGATCACCCCGGTTGTCAGCGGTCGGCGGCCCGTAAGCATCGAACTGCGCGAGGGATTACAGAGGGGATACTGGCAATAAGCGCGGTCGAAGCAAACTCCCGCGGTCGCCAGGGCGTCGAGATGAGGAGTCCTGGCTAGCTGGCTACCATAGCAGCCCATCTCGTTACGCAAGTCGTCCGCAATGATTAACAACACATTCATTGGCTGCGACTCATCGGCGCGCATGGCCGATGGGCATAACAATCCCATTGCAAGCCCCAAGGCGATGAGTCGCTGGTTGAATCGCAACTGGTTGTTCATTTCCGCTTCCAGTTTCAAGAGGGGAGGTAATTCGCGTAACCGATCACCACAGTCGAGGCGATCAGAGTAAGAATGCCGGCCCAAACCAGTCCCTGCGTCTTCGCACTCGTGCCTCGCCATTCGTGGAATACGATTCCCCAGAGATTGCTGAAGATGATGATAAAGGCCATGTGGATCGACCAGCTGGAGAAGTCGAACTTATCGCCAAGCTTAGTCGTGCCCATCCCATAGAAGAAGAACTGGCCGTACCAAACCACGCCGCCCAGTGCGGACAGAAAGTAGTTCGACAGCTGACGTGATGCGGGACTACTGACATAATCTTTGAAGCTCTTGTTTCGAATGTTAAGGATCAGGCACCAGATCCCGTTGCTGGCGAACCCACCGATCAGAATCACTACCAGTACGGCGTTGTTCGACCAGAGTGTTGGCGTGCCATGTTCGACGGCAAGCGCGGCGATCGGTTCGCCGGCAGCCAGACCGAATGCGAAGCAAGCGCTCAGGATGCCCGAGACGGTTGCGACAGCAAAACCTCTGCCCAGGGCGAAATCGGCCACGGTTTCCATCTTCTGTTCGTCGGATAATTCGGCCTCTTTGCGAATCCCTGCCCAACCGCACAGCGCAATTCCGCCCAGACATGTCGCTATGCCAGCTATGATCGTCTGTCCGGAGGTGGTGCTCAGCAGCCCGCCGAACTCGCCCCGATAGATCGGCGGAATCAACGTGCCAAACACCATGCAGAAACCGAGCGCGACCGAGTACCCCAAGGCCATGCCCAGATACCTAACCGAAAGGCCAAAGGTGAGATTCCCCACGCCCCACAGACATCCGAATAGCAGGCAGTACTGCAACGCATTCCAAGGGCTACCGCTCAATACTTCCAGCAGTTCGGGGGTAGTGATCCAGGCCACGATCCATGGCGCCGCTAGCCATGCCGCCAGCCCCATCACCAACCAAAAACTCTCCCACGCCCAACCTTGCACGCGTTTCAGCGGTGCATAGAAGCTACCAGCGGCCAAGCCACCAATCGCATGCAGCAGAACTCCCAGGAATGGCGCTGGGGTCATTCCAGCGACCTGCTTCTCACTGGGACCAAGCGCATTCGGGCAAGCGTATTCGATCGGCGAACTACAGATGTCCTTACTGAAATAAGTCCGATTGAGGCTAGGGCCAACATCATCAAGCTGGAAGGCTCAGGTACGGCTGCCGCCAAGGCGGCCACCGGTGGCGGGCCGCCATACTGGGTTTCCCAGAGAGCGAGATCAGCTTGGCTGAGCGGATCGGGCGAGTTTCCAAGTTGCCATTCCAGGAAGTCCAGGCCATCGACAAGCCCATCGTTGTTGTAGTCAGCATCCTGGATCACCTGCGTCGCAAAGGGCAAATGGAGCGTTGGTGCGAGGGCGAAATCAGGGTTCGGAATGGGATTTCCATTAGGATCGTTAATGGTCGACCACTCTTTGGTGCGGATGGCAACGTTGCCCGAGGCTTGACCGTCGCCTTTTGGGAAGAAAAGCAGTGTCAATAACCCGTTGGTATCCGCAGCAACAGCGTTGGCCAACATGCTGCCGAAATTGGGATCAATGCAGCCGGTTGCCGCCATACAGTTCGATTCAGTATTCGGGTCTCTGGTATAGTTAATCCCTGGTTCTATCAAATTCGGATCATTCGGCTCAAGATAGGAGGTAAATACAAATTCATGATTGGGATCGGCTCCATCGGACGCTTCGCCTTGAATGCGCCATTCGGTCAGGAAGGTGTAATGGTTTGGATCGACTACTCCGGAGTTGGGATCCACCACCAACTCACCCATATTGACGATGCCTGGTGCGGTGTCGAAGGTAACCGTCGATTCGTCCCAATTCTCCAGACCGGCCTCCGCAGTATCATTCAAGGCAAACACAAACACATTTCGCGATGAGCCAGGAGATTGAAACGAGATTCCACCACCGCTCAGATCTCCTGATACGCCCGTAATATCGAATCGCATCAAGCCAGCACGGTATCGCTCATTGTGGGGATCAAAAACGGGAAGAAACCTAACATTCATCGAACGCTCTGTGCCCCGTGGATCGTCTGAGTTAGCAGCTGGGTCGCCAAATAACTCCCCGTCGTTGGCGATTTCAGCATCGGCCCCGTTACCCGTGAGCGTGTCGATATCCAGCGCCTGCGCCGAGGACGCGAAAGCCAGGATGAGGGTCACGGCTGCAAGTTTTTCAAGCGCGGATAAGTAATTCACGATATTCTCCAGTGCAGAAAAGATGAGCTAATACAGACTTGTAATCTACCAGTTAGGAATTTGTACAAGTGTCTCAGTAGCAAAAAAAAGAACAATAGTTAGGCGATATTTCTCCGCCTCCATGCAACACAAATGGCCGCTCCAATCAAAACCAGTCCACAGGTTGTCGGTTCAGGCACAGCCGACACTGCTCCCACTGGCGGTGGACTGCCATATTGGGCTTCCCACAGTGAAAGGTCTGCCTGGCTGAGAGGATCGGGTGAGTTTCCAAGTTGCCATTCCAAAAAGTCCAATCCGTCGACGATTCCATCATTGTTGAAATCGGCGTCAACTGGTCCGCCAATTGTGGCGTTCGGCAGATGGAGGGTCGGTGTGATAATGAATCGGGTTTGCTGACCAGGAAAGCTAGATGCCCCGTCAAAATCATTGGGGACCATATTCCCCGTTGGAAAACCACTGCCATTGACAACGAACTCACTCTCTTTGTTCAGGACGGCAACATTCCCCTCAGATTGGCTGTCGCCTTTCGGGAAGAACAGCAGTGTGAGCAGGCCGTTGGTATCCGCGGCAATTGCGTCGGAGAGGAGACTGCCGAAATTGGGATCAATGTCGACCGGGTCGGTGTGCCATACGGCAGAGTTGGGGTCCGAGATACTCGGGGAATAGCCATTCGGATCCGTATAGGAGGTGTACACGTCGTCACGTTCCCATCCGGGCGTTAAACTCGCTTCAGACGCATGCCCCTTGACTCGCCACTCAGACAGGAATGTGTAGTGGTTCGGATCGACTACTCCTGAATTGGGATCCACCACAACCTGACCCATGTTGACAATGCCTGGCGCGGTATCGAAGGTAACCGACGCTTCGTCCCAATCTTCGATACCGGCTTCCGCGGAATCATTCAAGGCATAAACGTGAATATTCCGCGACGAGCCAACGCTGTGAAGCGACAGCCCTGCGTTGCTTAAGTCTCCAGATACGCCGGTAATATCAAATCGCATGAGGGAAGCTCGATATCGCTCGTTAAAGGGATCAAATACAGGCAGATACCGGGTGTTCATCGCAAAAAACAGACCTCGCGGATCGTCCGAGTTAGCAGCCGGGTCGCCAAACTCCGCGCCATCGTTGGCGATCTCGGCATCGGCGCCGTTGCCGACACGTGTGTCGATGTCCAAAGCCTTTGCTGGGGAAGTAATTCCAAACAGTACGGTCGCAATCAATAGCTTCCCAGTGATATTCAAACATTTCATGGCATGACCCTCTGAAGCAATAATTGATACTCTAGCGAAAAGTTAAAATTCGATTTCTATCGTTGCTAATCAGCATCCTCTTCTACCTGTGAACTCTCCCTGCCGAAACTGTGCGACAAACAACGCCCCGCCTAATAGCAATAGCGATGATGTCGGTTCGGGCACCGTTTGTGCGTTGGAAGCAGCCAATGCGCCTCCAGACGGATTGAGCGTCAGCGTAGGTGCAAATCCAGCGAATTCTCTGGTCCGAAACAGCAAACTCCGATCGGTACCATCTGAATTGACGATCAGCAGTGTGGCAAAGTTTCCAGCGCGACTATTGAGGAAGTCGACCAATTCCGTGCTCGAAAAATCCACCGTCGCACCGTCTGGGTTCGGGCTGAGACCAGGAAGATCTCCCAGTAGCCACAGGTTTTCCGTTCCCGAGGTGCCAATCGTGCCCAGGTCCTGAGTGGTCGCATCGCCGTCGCCGGGCACTTCATCGCCGGAGGAATTGTGCGAGAGCGTCCCCTCGTTCCAATCCTGGGGCGTGTTGCCGGCCACGTCGTTCAGTCCATAAACCTGGACCTGACCACCGAGCCAACCTGTCGTGTTGTTGGTGACCAGAGAAAATATCGCATCGGAGATGTCTGTTTCGCCCGCCAAGTTGAACCGAACATAAGAGATGTGTTGCCGGCCCTCTCCGGCCACGTCGCGGGAACGTACCTGCATACGGGTCAAGAAGCCTTCCATGTCGTCGGGCCCCGACTCCTCGATATTTGAATCGGCATGGGCTACCAAAACCGTCTCTCCCGGAGGTTCGGGGACGATCACCGTGCCGTAGTTCGTTTCCCAGCCATTCAAGTTAGCTTGGCTGAAGGGATCTGGTGACTCGCCCCTCTGCCATATGAGGAAGTCAACTCCATCAACGTTGTCGTTGAAATCGAAGTCGCCGTCGAGCACGTCGATCTCCAGCCGAATCGCGTCGTAGACGATCCCCTCAGTATTAGTCGAGCTTAAATTCGGATTAACGTGCCGAAGAGAAATCGTGTTGGTTCCTTCGACCAGAAGGCTCGAAGAAAACGCAATTTCCTTGGAGGAGTAGGCGCCGTAAATACCACTGCGGGGGAGAACGCTTCCGCTGTTCGGGATTACATAAGTATCAGCCAGAGCGCCATTGACATACACCATCACCCGCCCATTGCGGTGCCCCGCGATGGCCATGGTCATGGTCGCCGTCCTGTCTGCGGGAATCGAGCCGGCTTCAAAATCAATTTCCCAGTCGTCGACTGACGACTCCCAGTGAGCATAGTTCCAATCGGTCGCTTCGTCGCTCTGGCCAACGACAAAGTTCACACCATTGGGAAACTCGGTTGGGTAGTCGAACCAAAGCCCGTATTGCCGGTACTCGTCATTTGCGCCGTGGAGATACTCCTCGCCTGTTCGATCGAACGTGCCGATCTGCCAGAGGTCGAGTCCATTGTCGGGCGGCTGCCAGTCGAGATTGCCTATGTTCAATGTTGTACCGGTGCCCACCACGACGTCGTCTACGATGTGCTCGCCGTAAGTGCCTGGAGCATAGGCCGTGAGCCGATAGGTGCCCGGTGCCACGTCCGAGACGTCGAACGTGCCGTCGCCAGCGGCACTCGACCAAAACTGACGACCACCGTTCGCAAATTGGAAGTCTGTGTTGTTATCGGACAGGACGATCGTCGCCCCGTCGACACTGCCCCCGCCAGCGAGGTTTAACTGCCCGGTGACGTTCGACCGATCGGCCGTCTGGGTCCAACCAGGAATGCTTAAGCTGTCGTAGAACGACCGATGGATGCTGGGGTCATTGTAGGTCGTCGCATCGGCCCGCATTGCCGCGTGGTCAGCACCCGTATTCAGATGAACATAAAAGGGGCCCAAGGTTTGCGACATGACTCCCGTGAAATCAATCTGGGTCGGTGTACCGTAATGCAAATCATGGAGCATGCCCAACATAACCGGAGTGCTTTCCGTTTGATGCACAGTCAGTTGCTGATCGCGGGGCCCACCGGTTTGTGACTCTTGAAAGGGTCTCACAACCCAAGCGCCATGCGTAGCGCCATAGAAACCAATCACTCCCCGATCTTCATTCGCAAGTGACCAGTCGTATTTGGTGTAGACGTCTTTGCCAGTCTCGGCTTCGTAGGCCGTTCCGGGAAGGAGTTGGGTGGTCGCGTCCTGCACGTCCGAACCATTTTGAAGTTCCGTGGGGGTCGGCATAATGCCGTGGCGACTATCGGTCACCGAGTGATGGGTAAAGAGGCCGGCATCGCCACGCATCACCATCCGCGTTTGGACAAGGCTCTTATCAGCCATGGCTGCGGTGTGATCATACTCGGCATAAAAGTGATACCCCGGTTCCCCATCGCGCATCACATAGTGGGCGGTCACGTCGAAAGGCATCGTGGCGTTTGCGGAATGCGAAATCGCGACGTCCACAAAATCCGCCCCGGTCGTGTAGCTGTAAGAATTGTTGCCTTGCGACATATTCCAATAGGTACCGTTACTCGTACTTCCGAAATCGGCAACGTTCGCATCGAAATAGACGCTGCCGCCGGAAACCAGTTCTTGCCCGTTCAGTTTGAGCGAATCTAGTCCGCCTCGGTTGCTGGCGTGGTCGACTTCAAACCGCGTAATGCCATTGTCGACCGTGAAGATACTGCCCGAGTCGGTAATCGTCGGAGTCGCCAAGACCTGCAGAACGGACCCCCAAGCGAAAACGCAAACGAACAGAGTTGGCGCCAGCCGTAGCAGTCGTCCACAGCAACTTTGCAAGTTTAGTCGGAGGCCTGTTTTCGACATCTGTTTCATTATCGCCCCTGGTATGGGTCTAATAGGATGTCGAAATGGTTGCCGCCGGATTCCACCGTGTACTGTAGACCCGACTTCTCGAAACTGTTGTAACGAGTGTGAATGGTCGGCTTGGCTGGATTATCGTAGTCGTCCCCTATCGATTCAAAAACGGTGGCCTGATAGGTCCCTGGAGGTACGCCTAATTGTTCTTCATTCAAACGCATCTCGAAAAAGCCGCTTTCATCAGTTTGAGCCCTCGGCCGAGTCTTGACGCTCGAATCCGTGGACTTGAACGTCACCTTGGCGCCTACTAGAGGTACGTCACCCGGTAGTACAACCTTTCCAGACACTGGAGACACGGCCGAACCGCCACACCCGCCGGCCAGGAGTACGGCGGAACAAATCACTATCCCTAACAAACCCTTCACGAATTGCTTATCCTCAAACAGAAGCTATTACGATTTGGAAAACCAAGCCCCACGGCCAAGACTTCGACCATCGCAGGTCTTAGAAGGGACTGTCAAACGTCTCGGCACCGGCGCGGGTGACCAACGCTTCTAGCACAAGGATGTCCGTATCTTTATTCAGTCCCTTGCCACTCCCGTCGCCCATGACGACGTGAACAATCCCTGGATGCTCGCTGCCAACCCAGGTCGCTTCATCTTCAAGAGACGTTGCAATTGGGTGGGGACGCTGGTTGCTGCGTGCGGGAACGGGAACGGTAGCACCGCTCGGCGTTTCGAAGTAGGGAATCGCGGGATATTCACCGTCGCCGAGGATGCCACCCGGATTATCGTCGCCATCGTAGATGCTGGCGCGCTCCGACATCCAATACGAACCTTCAGCGATGAAAATCGTCTGGGAGAGCCCATCTTCTATGCGGCGGAAATTAGTCTTAGATTTCCAAGATGTTTTCACGGCGCTGGATTTAGGGAAAGTTTCGCCATAAATAAACGCACCGTCGAAATGCCTTCCCCAAGCGGCATTTCCAAACCAAGTGGAGCTTACCGAGACATAATCGCCTTTGATCCCAGGTGGGCTGCCAAAGGCAGCAACCGTCGGATCCTCATGTACCCGGGAAGGGCAGAGATAGAACTCGATTGGCGTCAAACGGACCACATCGGGTTGGTCATCAAAGCGCACTAACGGGTCGATCTGGTCGGCGATGGCAGCTTGTTCAATGTAAGGCAGGATGACGCCTGCCCAGGTCAGGAACGTGTCGTCAATCCGGCTGGGTGGAAGCTGCTTGCTCACGTCGTGAAACTGGTGAATCGCCAAGCCGATCTGTCGACATTGGTTGAGGCACTGCGTCCTGCGTGCCGCTTCACGCGCCGCCTGTACAGCTGGGAGCAACAACGCAACCAACACGCCGATAATCGCGATCACCACGAGCAACTCAACGAGGGTGAAGCCTTGAGACCTCGTACTCGAATGCCGTTGAAATGTGATAGAATTTCGCAACTTTCCTCTCCTTAAGTTGTGACCGTTCTGTCTTGGATTGAATCGTTCCAACTAACAATGAACCTCAAACTGAGCCGTAGGCGCTAGCCTCGGGTTTCTCACAATTCATCCGATGCTAGCGCGTGCGGCTCACTAGGAACCTAACATTTGTATAAAAGCGCCTGGGGCGCGGAGCCGTAAGGGCTGCCGCGCCCAGGCGATACTTCATCTCGCGACCACTGCGGTCGCGTCGCAAATCGTCAAGCGTTGTCAGGCAAGCTTAACGACGTCGTCGGTTCAAACCGATTCCAACAACCCCCAGCAGCGAGAGTGCCAGCGATGTCGGTTCCGGAACCATGAATAGCTGCGGAGGAAACAAGCCCCCAGCTGTTTCTCTAGTCATCCATAAACCACTACGTTCCGTCCCATCCAGGTTGACGACCAAGATGGTTGCCAAATTACCGGCACGACTGTTAAGGAAGTTGTCCAACTCTGAGCTACCAAGACTGGTCACCTGACCAGGAGCATTCGGATTCAGACCTGAAAGATCGCCCAAAGCCCAAAGGTTTTCAGCCCCCGTCGTACCGATCGTCCCCAAATCCTGGGTTTCTGGGTCGCCATCGCCGGGCACTTCATCGCCGGTCGCATTAAAGCTGAGTCCAGCGATTGGAACGCCATTCGGGTCAAGAGTCGCTTCAACCCAGTTCTGCGGTGTGTTACCCGCTACGTCGTTCAAACCGTAAGCCTGCAGCTGGCCAGTATTGAAATTCGTGCTGTTCTTCGAGACCATGGTGAATAGTGCACCGCTGGCATCGCCTGGGCTAAAACTCGAAAGATCGAACCGGACGTACGAAATGTGCTGTCGGCCAGATCCTGCATTGGGCCGCGAGCGAGTTTGCATACGATCCAAGTGACCTTCGATATCGGTAGGCGTATGCTCCTCGATATTCGAATCTGCGTCGGCAATTAGGGCTACGGCGTCGGACGCCGGGGTCATGAGCCATGCCACGCAGCATGCCACCCCCAACACTCCAAGGCGCCTGGAAAACTCAAGATGTCTTCTCATTACACTCCCTCCAAGATCATTAGAAAAGAAACACAAAACGAACTACAAACAAAGAAGCCGCGAATCTGCCCCGCAGGCCAATGCCCGCCAAACGCGGCCTATAACTCAATAAACACTCCCGAGTTCCGAATCTCGTAAATTCGTGACTACGATGCCGTACATGTTTTCGAGCACGGCATGCGGCACAACATCTAAACTCTGTTGCCGAATGGGTCCAAGCTTGGCCGTCGATGCTTCAGCATAGTCTCGTCGCCAGACGGAGAACGTCGAATCCACGCTCCGGCCCGGGCCAACATCGATTTTTAACGCAGATTCATAAGTCTGCCCCGGCCTTAAATTCGGACTATCGCGTCTGAGATGGGGGTTCGCCTCGTCCAGGCCGACCATCCGACCGGTATCGACGAAGTCTCTTTTGAGCCACTCTGGTACCGTCACGCGGTTGTCCAACAGCACGTAAACAGATGCCGGCTTTACCAACTCAACGTCGATCTCCAAGGTGCGAATCTTGTCATCGTTGAAAGTCATAACATAGTCGCCCCCCAGCAAAAACGAGGGGAGGCCGTCGGAATCGACACCATTCCACTGATAATCGCGGTCGACAAACGCACGACAATCTTCACCGAATCCATTGCCAACGATGCGATAGTATTTCGTGGTATCCGCAGATTGAAGATTGTCGCTCACCGAACGAATCAAGCTCGATCGACCGCTGTTGCGATTGAGCAGATCGCGAGGCATGCGGAAGCCGTCGGTGTGAACCGACATGATCCGCTCGACTTCGCCGTGAAGATCAACATATAGGGCCTCGCCGGCCGTGAGATGTCGCTCCTGAGGCAGTTCGCCGGTGCGCGTCGACAGATCGACGGCCCCTTCGTAAACCACAACGTCGGTACGCTGCCCCTCGACAACTGTTACACCGAATTCGGTACCGAGATCGACTACGTTGGCATGAGGCGACTCGACTTCGTAGCCAACAGCATCTGGTCCGCAGCGAACAATCAGCTTGCCACGCTGGGCAACGGCCTTCATCGGCGAAACCAGGCGAAAATCAGCTGGACCTTCCAGCACTATCTGAGCGCCATTGTCGAGCATGAGTTCCACAACGCCGGCGTCGAACTGAATCGATTCGCCAAACGACAACCGAGACCATTTCTCATGTTGCTGGGCACTTTCCGACCAGGCGACATTCGCCAAATTGACGACACGGCCCGCCACATTGTTATCTTGGAAGACCGGCGCTGGTTCGCTCTGTGGAAAGGAGAAAAAACTCGACGCAGTCCAGCCAAGGCCCACCACAATACAGGCGGCCAATGTCCAATGACGAAAGAGCCTGTTGATTTTCGAGATAGGCGGCGAAGCTGAGCTGTTTGAATCTGCTCGCAGATGAACGGACCAAGAGTCGTCGGATTCGCCCGGCGTGGGGTTGTTCAGCTCGCCATTGAACAAGTCGACCGAATGCCACTGCATCAGTGCATTTAATTGAAGAAAGTCGACAGCAAACCGCTGGGCTTCGGAGTCTTCTTGAAGCAGTTCTTCAAGCTGATCGCTCTCTTCATTTGTTAGATCGCCATCGATCACCGATATTAGCAACCTCTCCATCTCCTCGGATGGGCGATAACTCGGACTCTTCATCAGGCCTCTCCAGTCAATTGCTTGTGTACGCAATCCAGAAGTTGCCTCCGGATGCGGTATAGAGATTGTGATACGGCTGCCACCGACTTGTTCATCTCGTCGGCGATCTCGGTCACCGATTGCGATGAGAAATATCGCTGCCGTAGAAGCTGCAAGCTTCGGCCAGTCAGCCTTTGTATGCAGCCGCTCAATGCCTCGACTCGGGGTTCGTGGCTGGCTGCCCCCGTGGCCGCCGAAATCGCTAGGTCGGACAAAATCTGCTCGGTGAAGAAGTGGCGGTCGCGCACGTTCCGTTTTCGATAGGCGAGCACCTGGTAGTAGGCAACGCGGCAAGCCCAAGCGATAAACTCATCGTTCTTAGGCGCCTCGTCCCGCTTCTTCCACAGCACCATATTCGTTTCCTGGAGAACGTCCTGCGAATCTTGGCGGCGATACAACAGAGAAACTATGTAAGCGTACAAAGGCCCCTGGTTTTTGGTGATCAGCTCCACTAGGAGGTTGTTATCCTCTGATTTTTCAGTCATTTGATCCGCCCTAGACGTCAGGAACGCTTGATTAGAGAAGCAATGCCAGATCCGTGCATTCAAACACCTGCAACCGCCTAGACCTTTAGTGGAACGGGACTAGAACGTAGGTAATAGCCCCAGAAAATAAGATCTAACGGAAATAGCTCTAGAATCGCTGAGATTGCCAAACGAGAAGGAAAAGTTGAGTTTGGGAGACACCTTGCCCCCCCTCAGAGTGGCAGCTGACTCGCGATATGACGATAGCCTTAGTTCTCAACCGGATCTGACTACCAGTCGATTCCTATCGTAAGGCATCACTCACAATGCAGCTAGGGTCGGTACCCTATTCTCACTTAGACTCCCCCTCTACACAGGGGCGTCAATTGCATAGCGAAGAGAAACGACGTTTCTGTGCGTCGCGTAGCAAGCTGGCGTCGAAGCGGAGTTTCATCACATTGTAACGTGCCGACTGCCTGACACTTCGGTAACTGATGCTTGCCCGTGCCTTCCTGGAAAAACCCGCCGATCTGCGGCCGCTCATGGGCCCACGTATGGTCTCTGTAGTTCATAGTGTTCGAGGCGCGATCGCAGTTCGGCGACGTTGGCCGTCTCGGGCGCAAGCGCCACTGCCTCGGTCTGCCATCTGGCCGCGTCGGCGTAGGCGCCACTGGCCCCATAAGCGGCCGCCAGCGTATCCAACGATTCGTAATTCTGCCAGTCGTCCAACTCGCACGCGCGTGTTGCATAGCGAATGGCCTTTTCGGCGTCTCGATAATTCACGTCGGGACAAACGGCCAATAGCCATGCAAAGTTATTATAGGCTGGGGCGTAATCCGGCCCCAACTCAATCGCAGTCTCGAAGTCGGATACCGCCAATTCGTATTTACCCCACCGGTAGTAGATTTCTGCACGCTTTGCGATAATCTCGACTTCAAACTCAGAGCCGATCTCGATGGCCTGCCGAAATAGGTTGATCGCCGCATCGAATTCTCCTTGCTTTCCGAGTGCTGCACCAAGTTTAAAAACTATGTAGGAATTCTGGTTGTTCCAATCGAGTGCTTGGTGAAGTAGCGCGATCGCTTCTCGTTCCTTGCCATGCCCCTGCAAGGTTTTGGCAGTACGCGCCGTGGCGTCGGCTACGATGTCGCGCAGGTTCTGATTGCGAATCGACTCGATCATCGGTTGTAATGGTGATTCCAACGGAGCATCCACCAAACTTTGGATCGGATCCTTGTGCGCCTGAATCAGGTCTATAATCTCCAATTTGGCGTTTTTCTTCGCTCGCCACGTCGTGTACTCCAAATAGGGCCGATCATCCCGATAGACCCTCGCTCCGTCGGCGAGCTCACCCAAGCCCACTGGGCCAGCTAGAAATCCGGCGAGAAACACTTCCTTACGATTTAAGAAATGGGCCGGCCCGTTCCAATAAGCGTACTGTAGATCTCGCCGAAGGACATCATTGTCCTCCAGCAATCGCAAGCGTTCTTCCGAAAGCGAAAGAGAGTCCGCCGTCGTTCCCAATAACAGCAGTTCCGATCTGTTGTACCATAATACACTTTGCGGAAACGCATCCAAGAACGTCCGAATCACCGTGCGAAACTCATCCACATCGAAAGAGGCAATCGGCACGAATTGGCACAGTAGTCCGTTCGGATTCAATCGCTGGCGCGCGCGCCGATAAAACTCTGCTGTGTAAAAGGAAGCCGCGCTGGGCCTAAAAACCTGTCCAACTTCGATAGAGATCACGTCGTAGGTCGCGTCGGTATGCGTTAGGAAATTGCGGCCATCCTCGATCACAAACTGCACTCGCTGGTCATCCATCCAGTCTGACTCAAAATGTCGCTTGACCAGCGGCATGAGACCACTTTCGATTTCGATGCAATCCAACTGCTCGATCGGGTAGATAAGAAACCGGCTGGCGGTCTGACCGACTCCCATTCCAACGACAACGATTTTTTTCGGGTCAGGATGTAGAAGCATGGGAACGTGTGCGGCCATGATCTGATGATTCTTCCGGTTTGACCCCTGCCACATCCGGTCGATCTCGAGCATGCGTTTGCGCGGTTTACGGAGAACAGCCATACAGGAGCGAAGTCCCTCATGGAATTCAACCAATTGTCCGCTTTCGGCAAGGAAATCGCCCGGTAGACGCGTTCTGGTCAGCTGTGGAATCGCTAGCCAGAGGGATGCGGCCGCGATGGCCAGGCCCACACGTATCCGTGCCCGCAGGGCATGTTCCAGCAGAAACCAAGCAGCGAACCCGATCACGAGACTGGTTCCCGTGATCAACATCAGCGTCAGCTGGAGACCCAGCTGAGGCAAAACCAGAAAACCGATCGCCAGTGACCCTGCAATCCCACCGCAGGTGTTGATGGCAGTCATCTTGCCTACGCCGACACCTGACTCGGCCGGCTGGTTGACGACGATTCGCACCGCCAGCGGAAAAGACATTCCCGATAGGACCGCGGGAACAAGAAGAACCAGCATCACATTGCGAAGCTGCGATCCGATGTAGTCGGGATCCAGTCGGCCACTCCACATCGATTCGGGCATCATCAACGTGGCCAACGAGACAATACCAATCGCGATCTGAATGGCTCCAAAGGCGAACACCCGCTGGCGCAAACGGTCAAAGAATCCAGACGTCAGCATACTGCCCAAAACAATGCCCATCAGAATGACCGTCAGGGTCATGGTGTATGTGTAGGCGCTTTCGTGCATCAATAAAGACAGAAAGCGTGTCCATAAGATCTCACTTCCCAGTGCGACGAATCCCGACATGAAGAAAAGGAAATAGAGCACAGTCCGGGACCGACGGCTGGGCAAAGGCGCGGCGGAATGAGTTTGGCGAAGGCTGCGTCGTTCTGGTCCCGCGGAAGTGCCCGATGGCGCGGCCGCCTTCAACGGCAACCACCAGATGATCGCCCCTATCAGGATATTCAAGACACCACCGACATAGAGCGTTGTGTCGACGCCGACGCGGGGTATCAGAAAAAAACCGCTGGCCGCGCACCCAGCAGCTGCGCCAAGCGTATTGAGCCCGTATAGGAAACCGACCGATTTTACGATGCGCCGCTCACTCAGCACGTACTGTCGGCAGAATAGCGGCAGGGTTCCGCCCATCAAGATGGCCGGCGCCAGCAAGAGCACTGCCACCAGTATAAACCGTGTAAGTGATAGTAACACAAAACTATCACCGACCTGCGGATAGAACTGCTCGTAAATCGAATCGGCCAGAGTGAACCCCAGCGGGCTGAGCATTACGACCCCACCCAAAACGATCTCCAAGACGGCGTACGTCCGTAGCGGCCGAGTCGTCTGCCGAGAGTACCTGCCGAAAGCGTAACTTCCCAGGGCTAGCCCCGCGAAAAAGACTGCCAACACTGTGCTCAGGGCGAACATTTCGGCACCAAACACCAGAGACGCCTTCCGAATCCAGCAGATCTCGTAAGCCAGCGCCAGAAATCCGGAACCGAAAAAGCATGAACAGGCGATGAGGTGATGGTACGCTCGTGTCATCTTGACTTTTCATCGACACCCATACATGCGCTGCAAACAGTGCAACGGAAGAGCAAGCCGATCGCCGTTAGTAGCATGATCCATGTCGCTGGCTCAGGTATGGTCAAGGAACCTGCGGCCAACGCTCCTCCACTCGGATTGAGCGTCAGCGTAGGTGCAAAACCAGCGTATTCTCTGGTCCTAAAGAGCAGAGAGCGGTCGGTGCTGTCTGCATTGACGACCAGCAGCGTGGCCAAGCCACCGGCGCGGTTGCTGAGAAAATTCACGAGCTCGGGACTCGAAAAACTCACAAGCTCTCCGTCTGGATTCGGGTTGAGTCCGGGAAGATCCCCCAGTAGCCATAGGTTTTCAGTTCCGGAGGTTCCGATCGTACCCAAGTCCTGGGTAGTCGCGTCGCCATCGCCGGGCACTTCTGCGCCGGAAGAATTGTACGACAGGGTCAGTTCGTTCCAGTCTTGCGGAGTGTTGCCGGCCGCGTCGTTGAGTCCATACACCTGAACCTGACCACTGTTCCAGTCTACCGTGTTGTTGGTTACCAAGGAAAATATCGCATCGGAAATCTCTGTTTCGCCTCCCAAGTTAAACCGAACATAGGAGATGTGTTGGCGGCCACTTCCAGCCACGTCGCGCGAACGCACCTGCATACGGGTCAAATGACCTTCCACGTCATCGGGCTCCGATTCCTCGATATTAGTGTCGGCATCTGCTACCAAGACAGTTTCACCTGGTGGGTCGGGGACAATGACCGTGCCATAGTTCGCCTGCCAAACGTTCAAGTCAGCCTGGCTCAGAGGATCAGGCGACAGGCCCCGTTGCCACCTGAGAAAATCATGTCCATCCACTTCGCCGTCACCGTCAAAGTCGCCAGGGACCGATGACTCGAAGGCGCCCAAGTCAGGTGCGCTTCCTAAGAAAGGTAAGCCCTGATCTTCGCCGGCATCAATCAAGTTGCTTCCTGAGGCAAGTCGTAAGAAATTGAGATGCGGTAAGCTACCGTCAACTTGTCGCGCTGCGTCGACGCCCGTTGTCGACAGGCTCACGAAGTCGGCTGATGAAACACTAAATCCAGCGTTCCACGTGTTGAATTCATCATCAATGAGCGCCTGATTGGCATTGGCTAGATTGGTGTTGTTGTCAAAAGAAATATTGTTTCGCAGGAAATGTTCCGCCGGCCAGTTCGTCGGATCGACGTCGTTAAGCAAATCGAAGCCTTTGGGATTATCGAATGCTGTGTTATTGATCCAATCGATACCACCAGGGTGGTGATTGGCGTAGAAGCCTTGCACTCGGTTTTCAAACGCTACGCTGTTGCGGACGATGTTTCGTGGCACGTCCTCCGGGTCTGGGAAGTTACTCGGATCTAGAAGAAAACCGCCCGCTTTGATGCCCGCACCATTGCCGGCTGCCGTGTTCGTTTCGGGAATATAGCCGTTGCGCCATGCCCAGGAGTCCTCCAGCACGACGACACCAGGCGAATTTATGAAGTCGAATCCGTCGTCACTGTTTTCCCAGGCGCGATTGCCAATAAAAACATTTCCATCGTCGTTGCTATGGCTGCCAAAGCCATCGGCGTTCTCGCCGCCGCGGTCAGGATCGTAATTGTGGTGCGAGTCGGAGTTGAGCACGAGATTGTTGCCACCGTTAACAATGAACAGACCGGGCCCCTCATTGTGATGTAAGTCGAGCTGCTCGAAAATATTGAAGTCGCCCCCGGGGCCTTCGACCCGAATCGCCCACGACTCGTTCACATTAGGGATCGTCTGCTGCACGCCACGCAGTTCGAGTCCCTTGAAATGCAGCCAATCGGCATCGACGCGGAATCCGCGAATGCGTTCGATGGGGAGATAGTTGAAAAAGTCAAAGACCGGAGTCTCGCCCGGATAAGCCCAATAGTTGATCCTTTGCCCAGGTGCGCCGCTCTTGTTGAAGTAGACAGCATTGGGGCTGGCTCCCGCGCCTGCGTTAAACTCATAGACACCACCTCGCATCCATACTGTATCACCCGCTGACGCAGCCAGTTGCCCTTGCCCGATCGAAGCGAAAGGAAGATCGATCGTGCCCGGGTTGCTATCGCTACCGTTGGGGTCAACATAGTACTCCGCCGCGGGCAGCGAGACCGCCCCCGAGAACACCAACATGAATGCCAACATAAACTGGCGGTTAGCTCTGTTCATTCAGTTACCTCTGTATTTGTTATTCACGCGCCAAGAAGTTCTAGCTAAAACCACAATCTCAAGTCGTTCTCAGCCGAAGACCAGTCCTCAATGGCGGAGTCGACAATGCTCGGCTCGTCGTCGTCAGCTATCTGTTCTACAGCCGGGAAGGCCTGTTTCGGCAACACTGCTAGTTTGCTGCTCGCCGCCACATGCTGGATTACCTCGGGCTCACTCTCCTCAACACTGGCAGCCGACAAGGGTTGCGGCATGGAAGTATCGAGAAGGCTAATGCCGGCGAGCGACGAGAAAGCCTCGTCCAGCTGCAGCTCAGCGATCGGTTCGACGACTGCGGCCAGTGGAACCGTCGCTCCAAAATTGCCCTGCCATGCCAAGAAATCATAACCGGTGACAACCTTGTCGCCATCTGCATCACCCGGTAGATAGCCATTCTGCTGGGTTGTGCCGTAAGTTTGTTCCCAGATTGTTTTGTCGACCGAGTCGACGTCATCGTCGAGATCGAAGTCGCCGATTAGCGTTGGATTAGCCGAAACGGTGTGAACGTTTGCCACCGGCGGATCGGCCATCCCTGAGCCGAGGAAAAAGCTAGGATGTGGTGGTTGATTGTAGCCACTGTTCTGCCAGGCGATTGCCGCGCGATACTGAGTATCGTGCATTAGCGTGTAGAAGCGATTGTTCGCCGGAATAACGGTCGTAAAGATCTGCAGCGCCGTGTTGTCGGCGCGTCTCCAGATGACTTCTTCGCGCCAATCGCCAAGTATGTCGGCCTGCAGAGAAGGCGTCTTCTTGGTGCCATTGTTTGAGGCAGCGTTGGGGGCAAACGATTGGGTACCAGGCGTGCCTGGATCGAGATCAAAGTCAGAACGCCCCGGACTGGTCCACTTGGTAATGGTCGTAAAGTCGAGTAACTCTCGCGAAAAATCGGCATCCCACCAAGTAACGAAATTGACGGGCATTTGGCTCGACGGCGAGAGTTGCTGATAGAGCTGCTGACCAGTGGCGCTATAGACATATCGCGGTCCGTCGCCTGGAGGATTGTTCGTCGCCCAAATTTCATAGCCCGGTGAATTAGGGTCGATATCGGCTGCGACGCCGCGGCCGACGTCGTTGGTGGCGGGGATACCGAAGATGAGCTGCCCCGTGGCCGCATCGCGAAACTCGCCGCCTGCGGTGCCATATTCGCTTGGCCTTTCATGTGGCATGAACAATTCCAAGCCTGGGCGCGAGGGATCCATGTCAGACAGGTGCAATGCGTCGCCATGGCCAAGGCCGGTGTTGTAGAGCAGTGTGCCATCGTCGTCGAGCGCCGCAGCGCCGGTGATCACTTCGTCCTTGCCATCGTCGTCTACGTCGCCGACGGTCACGCTATGCGCCGTCTGACCAACGTAACCCGGATTGACACCGTTTGTAGCGGCCTCAAAAATCCAGCGTAGCGTCAATTGGCCGTCGCGAAAGTCGTACGCAGCCACTTCGTTGCGGGCGTTAAATCCACCCTGCGGATTGGCGTATCCGCGTGCCCAAACGACACTGGGTCGCTGCCCGTCGAGATATGCGGGCGTTGCCAGAAATCGTCCAGCACGATTGCCAGAATTGTCGCCCCAGCTCGACACGTTGAGCCGCTCCGGTTCAAAGGAAATCGTGTCGAATTCCGCGCCCGTCATTCCGTCAAAGACCGTCATGTATTCAGGGCCGGTGATGATGTGACCCGATGTTTCACGATAGTCGTCGGTCGCCTGGTCACCAGGCAACAGGACATTGCTGCCTTCGCCATCAACGGTGCCTGGGGCAGTGCGGGTCATCACTTCCGCCTTGCCATCACCGTCTAAGTCGTAAACGATGAACGGCGAATAGTGGGCGCCGGCGCGGACGTTGTGGCCCAAGTCTATACGCCACATCAGAGTGCCGTCTAATTCGTACGCATCAATATAAGTATTTCCCGTGTACCCTGACTGGGAGTTATCTTTAGAGTTGGATGGGTCCCACTTGAGAATGATCTCGTACTGGCCATCACCATCGACGTCTCCTACTGATGCATCATTTGCATTGTAGGTGTATGGAACTGCGTCGGGCGTAGTCCCTCCTGCAGGTATTTGCAGCGGAACGTTCAAGAATTGCTGCACCGGCGCACCGCCGTCTAAGGTAAAAGTCTCGCTAGGAGCCAGTTCGACTCCCGCAATGATCGGCCACACGAAATACGTGTTGTCTACACTTGCGTTTGCCGTGCTGTCGACAAAATCGGTCGTCTGCGTCAGCGGGGCTTGATTAAGTTTTACTGCCGGGCCGCCACCGGCTGATCGGTAAAGGTCGAAAGCTACGTCCGAGGGATCGGTCCCTAGCATCCGCCAACCGACATAAATTTCCGCGGTTGCATTCCGTACGGCGACTACGCCGCGATTGAGATCTTCCACCTGGCGCGAAAGGTGTGGTGTCGGTGGTGGTGGAGGCGGCGGTCCAATATTGTCGGTGAAGGTCAGTTCCGGCCTCTCGGAGCCCGTGCCGGTTTCCTTGGTCGAAAATAGTAGTTCGCGATCGGTACCGTCAGCGCCAACAATCAGCAACGTCGCAAATCCACCGATACGACTGGTTAGAAAGTTATCGAGTTCGGTAGAGGCGAAGTCGATTTGTTGCCCGGAGCCGGAAAGGTTTTCTGGCAAGTCTCCAAGTTGCCACAAGCGTTCGGTTCCCGAAGTTCCGATTGTGCCTAAATCCTGGGTCGTCGTGTTACCATCGCCGGGAACTTCGTCACCCGAAGAGTTGTAGCTGAGCCCGGAGGCGCCTGCTTCAACCCAATTCTGCGGTGTGTTGCCAGCGACGTCGTTTAAGCCATACACCTGGACTTGGCCGCTCACCCAGTTCGTGGCATTTTGTGTGATGACAGAAAACGTAGCACTGTCGACTTCGCCAATGTTCGATAGATCGAACCGAACGTACGAGAGATGTTGGCGGCCAGACCCAGCCACATCCCGAGAACGCACCTGCATCCGCGTCAGGGCTCCTTCAATATCGTTTGGGCCGCTCTCTTCGATATTGGTATCGGCATGCGAGCCAAGAGTTACTGTCGTGAGCAGTTGTCGCGGCTCGAGCGATTCGAACTGGAGCGACCGCCCATTTTTCGTGTGGTGCTTGCGATTGCCTGACGGCTTGGAGCGTCTTCGATTCAGACGATTATTCATCATGACTTCTATCTGTAGACCTCGCTCTAAATCGCTATTAGTTTCCAAATCCAACGGTCACTTCTGAATACAGCAAGCAGCACCCATCTTTGCTAAGAATCAGAAGCACACTACGAGGACTCTGGTTTTCATTCCGAGTGTAGTGTTGATTGCAAGACATCCGATAGACGCAGGCAATACGGGTGCATTATATCTGACGCTTGCAGTATTGTACAAACAACATGTGTGTTTCCTCTCTGCTGTTTAGAGATCAGCCCTCTGCATTATTAACGAGCGTCTTACCACTCGGTATCCGAACGATAACTAGCGAGGGAATCTGAATCGACAATCAGCACAAACAGTGAAGATTTCTGCAGTCTCGAAGAGTTTTTCTCATGCGCTCGATGACCAAGCAGTGCACTCTGTAAACCCTGTGTATTCCACGACTTTTCCTTTTTCAGAGATTTCTCGTTAGAATTCATTGCTCTGGGCTATAGCTTATGTTGAGACATCGCGCAAGATACGCATCGGGAGGAAGATGCCATTGCGGAAGCATGATGCTTGCTTTTCAAGGCCTGTAAATGGTTTTGCTTTAGTCGAACTGCTGGTCGTCATCGCGCGACGTCGCCCCAGCCCAGATCGTCGACGAAAATGATAATGATGTTCGGCGGGTCAGCAGCGTGAGCGATGAGGACTTGGTACAAATGCCAATGCGAGCAGTCAGACGCGCTCATATTGGGACGGTCTTAATGGCCCATAATCGAGCAGGCAGAGAGCTCTCCCACGTCGTCACTCTCCATCATGGACGGCTGCTCGTCCGAGAAGACGGAGTCCACTTCAACGCTGAGGGCCAGATCAAGCTCGGGAAGGTGACGGCGTCGGCAGTCGAAGATTATTATCAAACACAGAATTAACTCGTAGCGTAAGCCGCCAACGGTCGAAGCCTGAGAGTACTCATACGAATCTGATTTAAAAACAGCGCGTGAAAAAATGAAGAGCCACAGATGAACACTGATAGACACGGATGAGATGCTTAGCTTTCGAGCTTCTCTTTGCGATTATCGGTGTTCATCTGTGGCTAATTTAAGAGATGCTATCTGCGCTATTCTCAACTAGGAAGCGTGTCAGATTTCAACTTCCGTCGCATCAACGGGTAGTTCGCGGCTCATCCATAGTGGCGTTGCGATGAACCAGCCAATGGTGCCGGCGAGCGCCGTCCACTTCACGGCGTCCAGGCTGATCGTGCCATTGAAGTACAGTAAGCATGGAACGATGACGAGACTCAGTGTTATCAACGATGCTATTTTGGCGAGGTTCATTTTTGTACTCTTGATTAAGACTCGGATTTGCTAACCGACCGACGACTTACGAGGAAAGAGACGACGGATTTTGTGTAAATTTGCTGAGTGCGAGATACAGAACGCCACATGCGAACCAGCACGGGATCACGGCGTACGCCGCAAATAATCCTTGTTGAACAATCAGATAGAGGCCCACAGCTACAGGCATCAGCCACGCGATAATTACCGCAACGTTGACTTGTGTTCCACTGTGGGTGGCGTACTCGTCGCGAAGACCGAACGTCTTCATCAAGTAAAAGTCGGCGAAGATCACCGCTCCCATCGGCCCGAGGACGGTACCGTAGGTACCTACAAACCCCAGTAACTGAGCCGACAGATTGGGGAATGCACCGGCGACGGTTGCGACAGCACCAGCAACCAACGTCATGGCGGTACGCGAGCTTTTGGGCAACACGCCTTGGAACGCCAATCCGGCACGGTAAATCGTTGGATTGGCAGTCGTCCACCCAGCGATCACCACGCAAATAATTCCGGCCCATCCGAGTGACTGAAACGCGAGCAGACCAGGATTCGCAGTGACCTTGCCGTCGGATCCTACAGCTAGCTCAGGTTGTAATTTAATGAGCGCGGCAAGCAGCAACGCGGCAGCAATCCATGCCATGTAATGCCCGAGAAACATGCCAATTGCTGGCGCCCAGCCTGATGCCTTACTGCGAGCGAAGCGGAAGATGGAGAGATCAGCCATGCCAAAATGCATTGCTCCGTTGCACAGCCAGGCAAATACAACAATCTGCCAGAAGCCGAACGTCTGTGGGCCGTTGCGTTCTTGCACGAAAGCAATCGCGTCCGTCCAAAACTTGCCTTCTAACAATGCGCTGATGCTGGTTGCTTCCATTTGCGTGAGCGAGACGATCCCGCAGGCAGCGAACACAGCAATCATCCACGGCGCAGCGATATTGGCGACTCGGGCGACGGTTTCGTAACCACTGGCGGCAACTACCGCGATCACAACACCGACGATTGCGACCAATCCAGTGAAAGCTGGATTGCTCAAACCAAACATGTTGCTCGGAACGTCAAAGGTAATATTAAACGGCACCCCCACCGCGGAAGCGGAAACCGTCACCATCGCACCTGCTAAGAAGCAGAACAGCAGCCCGTTCACGAGGTTGTAGAACTTGACCAACGAGCCACCGGCGATGCGCTCCAGTTGGTAGTACAACGTCATCCGCTTCGCCATCGCGATCGGCACTACTAAAAAACGCCAGGTTAGAACCGCCAGGAAGTTTCCCAGCAGCAACCCAAGAATCAGGTCGGAGAGACTCGCACCAGCCGCCAGAAACAACGGCCCGATCATGAACTCCGTACCGGCGGCGTGTTCCCCCGCGTACATTCCCCAAAACTTTCCCGAGCCCAGCAGTGCTGAATCTGGCACAGGTTCGCGCTCAAATTCACCGCCGGAACTTGCATTCTCTTCTGTCATGAATGATCTCGTGGCTGATGGATTGTCGCTGATTCTATCCAATGATAAACTCAGGCTTGTTATACTCCAAGCTCCGAGCTTCTCTTACTCTGCACGTCGCTCTCGTACTGCCGCACTTTCTCGAGCCACTGTGCACCGACAGGAACGCCATTGGCTTGACAGAAGTGATCCCAGACCGCTCCTAGCGGCATCGTTTTCTGTTCTTCCATCAGAGCCAAGCGCGCGGTGTAGTCGCCGTCTCGTTCAAGCTGTTGCAGCTTTTCTGCAGGTTCCAAGAGCGCTGCGAGCAACGCCTTCAGGGCGTTACGAGTTCCGATCACCCATGCCGCGACCCGATTGATGCTCGCGTCAAAGTAATCTAATCCGATGTGAACGCGGTTCAAATAATCGCCACGCACAATCTCTTGCATGATCGACTGCAGTTCCTCGGTGTACGTCACAACATGGTCGCTGTCCCAACGAACTCCACGACTGACGTGAAGTAGTAACTCTGGGACGAACATCAGCATCGAAGAAATCTTGTCTGAAATCACTTCCGTGGGATGAAAGTGCCCCGCGTCAAGGCACAACACCTTGTTTCTCGAACTTGCGTAGCCCATGTAAAACTCATGAGATCCTACCACGTAGCTTTCGCTGCCAATGCCAAATAGCTTACACTCCACCGCATCCAGTGTTTGCTCAGGGGGCAGGTCATCCGCAAAGATCTCATCTAGTGAGGCGGCCAGTCGTTCACGCGGGGCCTTTCGGTCTGCCGGTGTGTCTTTGTATCCGTCGGGCACCCAGAAATTGTTGATGCACGGGTTTCCTTGGGCTGAGCCCATCTCAGCCGCGATCTTGCGACAAGCGATACCGTGGTCAATCCAGAACTGGCGGATTCCGGGATCGGCGTGCGCCAGTGTGAACCCATCCGATGCATTGTCGTGCGAAAAATAGCTCGGGTTGAAATCTAAACCAACGCCTTGTTCAATTGCCCACTCGATCCAACCCTGAAAGTGCTGAGGTTCGATCTCGCTGCGATCCACGGGTCCGACAAACTCGCCGTACAATGCGTGCAAGTTCAGGCGATGGTCGCCGGGGATCAGCGAGTAAGCAAGTTCGAGGTCGCTACGCAGTTCTGCAACGGTGCGAGCTCGCCCTGGATAGTTGCCTGTCACAGCCAGGCCGCTGCCTAATTCAATATCGTTTCCCTCAAACCCCGATACGTCGTCGCCTTGCCAGCAATGCACCGAGATTGCCACGGCGCGTAGCTGCCTCAAAGCATGTTCAACGTCAACGCCGAGGGTTTCATATTGTTCGGCCGCCAGCTCGAACGCTTTCTGTTGATTTGCAGATACGGACATGCGTGCTTCCAACGGAGAGTGACCTAATTTGAATAACCAACCGTATGGTCGACGAGGCGCGATAAGACCCTCAATATAGTGACAGCGGGGATGAGATACCTTGACAATTGTGTCACGCATTAGCACAATAGTGCCAAGTGGGCGACTCGGGTCAGATCGGCTTAGGCAGCCACACTGTAAACTATCAATCTCTGTTATTCTGGGGCCACGTTTGCCCATACAGGTTCTAAAGAAGCACGATTGGTTTCATGCGGACGGCTTCCCAGTCGTCGTTGAACGGCGCGATCCTCAGGAGCCGTTTGGACTCCATGCACATGAGTTCTCCGAGATTGTGATTATCACTGGCGGTAGGGGTGTCCATATAACGGGTGAGGAATCCTACGAGCTAGCAACTGGCGATACATTCGTCATCGGAGGGGCTCGACCTCACGACTATCTGAATATGGAACAGTTAAGTCTGATCAACGTCTTATTCGACGCGAATGATTTGCCGATGTCATTGAGCGATCTGCAGTCGCTGCCCGGCTACCATGCACTGTTCACCCTCGAACCGGCTTGGCGAAAACGCCACTCGTTCAATAGCCGACTACGATTGTCGCCCAGCGAGTTGGTGGAAGCCATCCATTTGGTTGATCAACTTGAAAAGGAGTTGCTGGACCGCGGCCCTGGGTTCGGCGTTATGGCTACCACGACACTGTTACAACTGGCGACCTTTCTCTCTCGTTGTTACAGCCGATCACGAAATCCGGACAACAAATCCTTATTGCGTGTGGCCACAGCCATTTCGCACATCGAAAGGCACTACGCTGACCCAATTACACTAGACGAGCTAATAGAAATTTCAGGGATGTCTCGGCGCAGTTTTCTGCGAACGTTTGAGGCAACGATGGGCTATCCGCCGATCAGCTACCTAATTCGCTTAAGAGTGCTCCACGCCTGCAAACTGCTTCAGCAATCCGAGCGGAGTATCACCGATATCGCGATGTCAGTCGGATTCAGCGACAGCAACTACTTCAGCCGAAAATTTCGCGCAGTACTCGGGACAGCACCGAGAGAATACCAACGGAAGCGAAATATCACCGTGCCGGCATCATAGGGCGAGCCGTTTGCTGTACTCGAACACGCCGACTCCAATCGTCGGTTTACGTGACCTCTGAGATTCGGGTTGAGGTGTCGGAATAGGGTAGAAGATTTTGCACTCTGGGCTAATTTTGCCCACAGTCAGTTGTCAGTTGCTGTCCGAATATTCTCGCTAAGGGGAGCTCATGCTCAACCTATCGGTTCCACTTCTACACAGGGGCTTCAGTATTAGGTACTGATATGCGACAGTCGCTATTGCTGTTTACGAGCAACTCGCGTTTGCCCTCCTCGAAGAATTTCACCAAGGGTGGAAAGTGAACCGTAGAACCTTCCTCTTAGCGACGCCCAATAAGCGATGGGTGGGCAACCGAGAGGGCAGGCGTGCTGTCAATTCGATAACGTGCTGATAGCCCCGAAATCAGACGAATGCGGCTGAACGCAAATCTGTAGACATCTACGATCTTGCCGAATGTCGAACCATCGTGATATGGCTAACGGATTAGATCTGGTTGCCGATTGGAGCCAATTGAATTCGATGAGCACTGCAAATTTGTTGGTATCCTTGCTGCAGGAAGTAGCATCTTTTCAGCAAACAAAGCAAAGCCGTTTCTGACAGAGGTGATCACCATCCAAGCGAGTAAGGGTATTCTGTTCGACGCTCGGGTTGCCCCCACCGCACGCACGAAAACGCCTAAAGCTACGACGCGTCGGAGTGGACGTCCGAAGCACTTTAGAGGGGGTAAGCTTCGGCGCTAAGGTGTATCTCACCCAAGCGAGTTGCGCCGAGATAATTTTCGCTGCTTGGAAGGGCGTCACCCGTGCGTCGAACAGCCCTGGACTTGGGCGCTGAGGTGTAATTCACCTCAGTGAGATCGTGGAGTTATGAACTGAAAGCAGGTTGTCCAACTTCGCTCAGTTCTGGAACGTACGAACTGCGAGAAGTGTGTCCACCGAAGCACGTCCGGCAAGCTGGCAAGAAGAATTCCGAGCGGCTCGCCAATTGGCTTCACGAGAGGTCAAGTAAGGCCAAACCTTTGGCCAACCATCTGGTCAACGGGTTCAGGGAAGATCCCCTAAGTCTATTGGTCTTAGTCAATTGCCAACTTGGGCACGCGGAATCGGAGTCCACGTGCCGGGATGGGGTTCCCCGTTTGGAGGAGAGGAAGTTCTACGTGATCTGTCAGTAAGTAAAACGTGTTAATCTTCTTGAAATTTGCACGCTTCTGGGGAGTGACCGAATTCACGAATTGTGAAGCACTGACTGCGCACGGTCGTTTATACCTCCATCGACTTGTTCCGCTATCGCGCCATCCAGCCACCATCGACAACGAGCGTTTCTCCGTGGACGTATCGTGCCGCATCGGAGGCAAGGAACGTCACCGGTCCCTTGAAGTCGTCGGCCTCTCCCCAGCGACCTGCCGGTATACGAGCTAGTATCTGCGTGCTACGAACGGGATCATCCCGCAGGGCTCGCGTGTTGTCCGTGGCGATGTAGCCCGGCGCAATGGCGTTGACGTTCACACCTGTGCCAGCCCATTCGTTGGATAGGGCTTTGGTCAATTGTGCAATGCCACCCTTGGACGCCGCGTAGCCAGGGACAGTGATCCCACCTTGGAAGCTCAACAGGGATGCCGTGAAGATGATTTTTCCGGAACCACGCTTGACCATTTGGCGACCAATCTCTCTTGCCAGAATGAACGGACTAGTCAGGTTGACGTCGATTACCTCGTCCCAGAACGGATCGGAGTGCTCCGCGGCCGGCTGGCGTCGGATCGTCCCGGCATTGTTGACAAGTATGTCAGGCACATCATGTGCAGACGCCAATCGCGCAACGAGGGCTTTCACTTGCTCCCGGTCGGCGAAGTCGCATCGATAACTCCAAAACTCTCTTCCAAGTTTTTGCAAAGAGTCGGCGATTGCGCTTCCGTGGGAGGGCAATGATGCCGAGACGCCTATTATGTTCGCTCCGGCCTCAGCGAGGCCTTCTGCCATAGCGAATCCAATACCCCGACTACAGCCGGTGACGAGCGCGGTCTTACCAGCGATTGAGAAACTCTCGAGTACGGTCATTTGATTTCTCCTAGAGAGGAGGGCAGCCAAAGTGTTAGCGCCGGAACCCAAGTAATCAGGGCCAGAGCTAGGAGCATGGCAAAGTAAAAGGGCAACATCGCCCGTGACACCGAGGCAATATTGCCTTTGCCGACGCTGCAGCCGACGAACAGGCAGGTTCCTACCGGCGGAGTACATAGTCCGATGCATAGATTGGCGATCAGGATGATTCCAAAATGCACCGGATTCAGTCCCATTTGCTGAGCCAGTGGCAGAAGGATCGGTGTGAAGATGAGGATCGCCGGCGTGATGTCCATGACTGCGCCACAAACGAGCAACAGGACATTGATCCCCTGATGAAGGGATGGCTTTCGGCGAGTGCATGGGCAATCTGAAGTTCTCGTTGATTGGAAGAACTCTCGTTGCCGGTGCGAGTGGGTAGCAAGGAGAAAACGCCACAGGTGAGGACGACACCCAGCAACACTCCGACAATCAGCATCGAAGACTGCCGAGAAAGCAGTCGCGTCGTTTGGATGTCTTGTGTTTCAATCTGAGCATTCGACATCTAACAATTATCCGCCCGCAAAAGTACTAGCGAAGGTCCGCGATCGTCACTGCATCCATGTCATCGAACGACTGGTTCTCACCACCCATGCCCCAGATGAATGAATAGGCGCTAGTGCCGACTCCACAGTGAATCGACCAAGCCGGCGAGAGCACGGCTTGCTCATTCGATATCCACAGGCCGCGAGTCTCCTGTGGCAAGCCCATTTGATGAAGCACCTGATGAGCCGTGTCAATGCCAAAGTAGAAGTAGACTTCACTACGCCTGGAGTGTGTATGGCACGGCATCGTGTTCCAGCAACAGCCGGAATGAATCTTTGTTAAGCCCATGACGAGTTGGCAGCTCTGGATCCCACCTTCATGAATGTACTGATAGATCGTACGTCTGTTGCATTGCTGGTCGCTGCCCAGGTCGACCACGTTCGCATCAGTCAAAGTCGCTTTTTGCGTTGGGTATGACGCGTGGGCCGGATAGCTGAGCAAATAGAACTTCGCGGGATTCGACAGGTCGCTGCTTTGAAAAGAAACCTCCTGTCTGCCAAGTCCAACATACAGACATTCTGACTCATCAAGCTCGAACGACTCACCATCAACATGCACCGAGCCGGAGCCTCCCACGTTGAAAATCCCCAACTCGCGACGCTGGCAGAAGTGGCTGACGCGAAGTTCGTCTGGCGCTTCTAGCTTTAGACTTCGCTCCCTCGGAACAACCCCACCAACGACGACTCGATCCAGGTCGGTGATAACCAGGCCGATTTCGTCGGCGAGAAACAGACTTTCTACCAGAAAACTACTCCGTAAGCGATCAGTACTTAGCGTGGAATACTGTCCGCGATCTGGAGTCCAACGTTGGGTCTCAGTTTGACTCACTTCTTGCTCCTCTCTGTTGGCTGGGTCAAGCTATTCGACTGTAAAGCTCTTGAAATATCGGTTGCAATGGCTTGTACGATTTTAGCGAACTCTGGCATCCGATCCTCAGTGAATCGTACGGTTGCAGATGTAATACCTAAGGCGCCTACCAGACTAGTCTCGTCATCATTCAGAAACACGGGGGCGGCTAAACATCGCACACCAAGAATATATTCCTCGTCGTCGACAGCAAACCCTTTTTTGTTGACCTGCTCTAGATGTTTGAGAAGTGATTGGCTTGATGTCAGTGTGTTTGGTGTGAGTTTCTCGTAGTGCAGTCGAGCACACATCTCACGACGCGTTTGGTCAGGCATGGAGGAAAGGAATACTTTTCCCGTTGCCGCCGCGTGGATCCAAACCTCCGTGCCCGCACGGCTTGCGACTCGCAGCGCATTGGTACAATCGCAAACCTCGACAATCAACGACTTGTCTCGCGATGGAATGGCGAAGTGTGATGTTTCGCCAGTTAACTCGGTAAGTTGCTCCAAATAGGGGCGAACGATTCCTCCCAAAGCGGACGACCTGTTCAATCGTAGTCCGATGCTCATCAATCGAGGGCCCGCGACATACCTCGCACCTTCTACGCCTCTAGCGATGCCTATGTGGGTGAGCGTCCGCATTACTCGCAGTGCGGTGCCTCGCGTAAGTCGAGTCGACTTGGCAAGTTCCGTGACCGAAACCGGTTCAGTCTCAGTAGCCAGGCAGTCAATTATCTCGAATGTCCCTGCAACGGTAGGGTTGAAATACTGTGAAATCGATGAACTGCTTGCGGTTCTGTTCATATATTAACTTTTGCGTTAACTTATTGACTGCGTCAATTTTGGGAGATACCGTCGTCTCTGTCAACCATCTTGTCAAGAATCCAGACGGGTATAGTGGGAAAGACATTCCATCACCAGGGATTATTTTGTTAGTCAACAGGTGCTTAAAGAGTTACCAGAGGAACTGATCAACAATGAGTCAACAATCTTCATACAACCGTCGTCAGTTTTTAGATTCAACCGTTATCTCTGCAACTGGCTTTGGTGTGGCAGCCATGTTTCCCGGCTCGGCCTGGGCGGGAAAAATAAATGATGTGGATAATTTGGATGTACGTATCAAGCGGGTCTTGAGATGCCAGGTCAATTATGAAAGGCCTCGCTTTGTTGCCGGGAACTCCAAGTATAGAGTCGCGGGAAAGAATCGTTCCGATCAAGTTCTAGTCGTTTTTGGTGATAACAGAAAAATTGGAGTCGGGGCGGCTGGCCGGGCTGCAAAGGCGGACAATGCAAGGTACTTGCTCGGCAAGAAGGTCTCCGACTTGCTTGGAAAAAACTCAGCCGACGTCAACCATCGCGTGGGCACTTCAGCCATCTGGGACCTGGCAGGCAAGACACTCGAAAAGCCGGTTTACCAATTGCTAGGCGGCAAAGCACCCCAAGGCGGCGTCCCCATCTACGATGGTTCCATCTACCACGAAGAGCTACTGCCGCGCGATCAAAACACGGCGTATCGCAATCCAAATTCCAAGTATGCTCCCCGGCCGGGTTGGGAAGACATCATCAAAGAAGCAATCGACGTAACGAAACAGGAGAATCACAACTTCGCCAAGATAAAAATCGGTCGGGGGAGTCTTCACCTGAGTCGCAGAGCGGGCAACTACCAAGACGCTGCCGTACTCGAATTGATTCGCGACTATGCAGGCATCGATTTTGGCATCGGCGTCGACGCCAACAATGGTTACTCACTTGATGATACCCTCTGGCTGCTGAACGAATGCGGCAGCTTGAACCTTGCCTTTATCGAAGAAATGTTTCCCGACGACCCCGAAGAATATCGAGTGGTTCGTAGCGAACTGAAGAAGCTGGGACTGAAGACATTGGTCGCCGACGGCGAAAGCTGGCAGCATCCAATCGACTCGTTACCCAAGGAAATGATCGCCTCGGGAACCGTAGATATTCTACAAGCCGACATGCGAAAATTCGAGTTCGAGGGTATTCTCGAGGAGGCTCGAATGGCGACTAAAGCGGGGCATGGTTCGAGGATTGCGCCGCACAACTGGGGCAACGAAATTGGCTTCTACATGTCGGTTCACGTCGCCTGCGCCATCCCCAACTTCTACCGGGCCGAACATGATCCGGGCAAACAACAAGGCGACACACTGATCAAGCATGGCTACGATATCGTGAACGGTACCTGCCAGAACTTCGACGCTCCAGGGTTAGGCATAGAACTCAATCCCAAACGACTAGGCGAGTTGAAAACCCAATTTGATGTAAAACAGTAGGGTAAGCCGAGAAGAGTCGAACCCCGAGAAAAGAACATGAGTGATTTCAACCACCGAGCATTTCTGTCGGTTGCCATCGGCTCGACGGGCGTCGGATCATCGGGGTGAAGTCCAAGCGTCTTAAGGGTTTTCGGATTGCAGCTAAATGGAATTGTGATATGTCGTGCCTGCATTCACAGGTTACTACGATTGAACCTTACGACAGGTGACGAAATCATGGACAAACTAAATAAACGCGAATTTTTGAAGGTGACCTCCTTGCTCGGTGCGGGGGCCGCTGCGGCCGCTATTCCTGCAGATGCCAACGAGGGCTCGAATGCTTCAACGGCCGTTCCGCCTTTGACAGATATGATGGACGATAATTTTACCTCCGACTCGGGCCGGAGTTTCGGTTCGCAAGTCATTCATCACGGTGAGCAGTCCGGTTTTCAGGTCACACCGATTAGCCAGGATAAGGCCATTCCGGAATACCAGCGACCAGGTAACCTCGATAATCCGACGGTTTCAGCGTTGTTGTTCAAAATGATGGAAATGGAAGGCACCGAGGACGCAGTGGGCGGGCCGTGCGGCATGAGCATCATTTCGCAGACCTACCTGGCGCTAATCAGGCCGGGCGATCGCATCGTAGCGCATCGATGCAACTACAAGTGGGTGATGACCTTGTTCCGCGATTATCTGCCGTCCTGGGGGGTCGAGGTTGAGTTCGTGGATATGAATGATCCCGAGAAGCTGGAGGCAACTCTGAAACGCAACCCCGCGAAGTTCGTTCACTTTGAACCGTATGTCAATCCGACCATGGAAGTGCTGGACGCGCCGGCGCTGATCAAGATCGCCAAGGAGGCTGGTGCGACGGTGATCGTGGACAACACTTGGTTGACGCCTTACCTCCTGCAGCCGGCCCGCATAGGCGCCGACTTCGTGATTCACAGCGTCACGAAGTATATCGGCGGCCACGGCAACGCCATGGGTGGAGTGATTTCTGGAAAGGCGGACACAGTGAGCAAGATTGAACATGCGCAAAGATGGCTTGGTGGTCTGCTGAGACCCATGGACGCCTTCCTGGTTACGCAGGGTGTGAAGACTCTCCCACTGCGTATGCAGCAGCACAGTAGTTCGGCTCAAAAGGTTGCCGAGTTTCTGCAGTCGCATCCCGCGGTTGCCCGCGTGCGTTATGGTGGTCTACCTGCCTGGAATCGGCAGGCGGAATCGGGTTATCTGAAAGGGTTCGGCGGTATGATTGGCATCGAGTGGAAAAAAGACTCCATCCATCAGTGCCTGAGCAACCATCTCAAGCTAATTATCAATGCCACCAGCCTGGGTGACCCGGTCACAAGAATCAGTCGGCAAGAAGAGGAAAAGGATCGTGGCATTCCAGCACGGTACACGCGTGTGTCAATCGGCCTGGAAGAGCCGGAGGACCTGATCGCTGATTTCAAGCAAGCTCTTGATAAATGCAAATAAGTATCGACCATGACAACAAAACTTGACCGTCGTGATTTCAACAAGCACTGGTCAGCCAGTACTCTCAGTACCGACACCGTTGCGTTCTACGACTCAAGGGGAAATCAAAAAAACCTGGGTACAAAAAGAACACCGTGGGGGACAGATTAAGGAATATGGATTGCTGAGCTTTTGGGTGCTTCAACGGGGCAGGCAATTCTCAATTCTAATGCAAAGAACATTATCGGCGCTAGATTACGCCATCGGCCTAGCGTTTGCTAGCGAAAATGGTTCACCAACGATACGGACTAAATGAATGAGATTAAGTGACTTGATAAAAGCACATATTTGGGCTGTGGTTGCTGTCGGCTGTGTTTTGTGTCAAACCATCACCGTTGCCGAACAAGCCGACCTAAACACCCCGCCTCCCCCAGTAAAAAAAGTAGCCTCTGTAAACATAGGTGCGGAAGCGAATGAAGAAGACTTCATCCCTGCTACCGAAGAAGATTTTGCACCGCCAGTGGTCTTGCAAGCAGCCAATGTCCCGATTTTGGATAGTGGCATTTCCCCTGAGGACGTAGAAAAACGACGCTATCGTGACTATGTCGCTGAGTGTGTCGATGTGCTCATGAAAAAGGGCACCGATCGATACGGCGACGTGAAAACGCCCATGTTGGTGAGCATGCTTGATGTACGCACCCAGACGTGCCCACCACTAGAGACGTTGCCCCGGACGAGAAAAATAGCAACCCCGTACCGCAACTGGCACTATGGGGAAGCGAAGGCTCCGGCTCCAGGTCAGACCTATGCACCCATTACGGCTGTGCCCTGGCGCGGCGAAAATCGCGATACCTTTTTTCGCCCCTCCTGTGCAGAGTGGTCGGAAGAGCAGGAGACGCTGCTGGCCATGTTGAAGTTGGGCGATATGGTAGGAGATCAGCGCTACGAAGAATTCGTAGAGAAATCCGTGGAATATGCCACACAAGAAGTTTGCAAAAAGGGATTATTCTGGTGGGGCAGCCACCGCTATTTCGATGTCTTTGCGGACAAACGAGTTAGTAACGGCCAGTATCACGAGTTGCAGTGCAAACGCCCTAACTGGGATCTGATCTGGAAAATCAATCCCGAGGCGACCCGCAAACACATCGAAGCGATGTGGGAGTGGCATGTGTACGACAAGCAGACTGTTGGGTTTGATCGACATAGCGGCAAAAGAAAGGGCCACGCTTTTGCCTCAGCGGGTGCTTTGTTGGTCCATGCACTGGCTTTTCTCGGTAAACAGCCCGGCATGTCGGAATATTTAGATCGTGCCGAACTGGTTGAGTCCTATCACTGGAAGAGACGCGGCAAGGAAACGGGTCTGATTCCTTCGGATCCCGACTATAGCGGTGTGCGGTGGGACGGCGACTATTGCACCACCATGGAGATAGGACAGTATTGTTACTATTTGCTGAAGTCCTATGAAATCAGCGGACGCGAGGTGTTTCGCGATCATGCTCTACACTATATGAGGTCCTACGCACGATACGCTTGGGATCCAAGAGCTAAAAAGTTTTATGGGGCGATACGGGTGAGCGACGGGAAGCCAGTGATCTGCTCGCGTCGTCAACCCAATTACAAATCCCAACTTCCTTCCGGCTATTTGGACCTCTGGGAGCCCTACAATTTGGGTTGGGAATGGCCTTTGGCGGCGGCGCAGAATTATGCCTACGCCTACACACTCACGGAAGACAAAGAGTTTCTAGACATCGCTCGAAACTGGGCAATCTTTATCAACGAGAATCCGCCGGAAACAGGTTGTCGCGTCGACAGCTGGTACGAACTGTATGCCCGATTGTTTAGTAAGCACGGCACCTTTGCCGAGCATTACGGCAAGTCGATTTCCTTTTTTGTGAACATGTATGCCAACACGGGTGAGCAAGCCTTTTTGGATGATGCCAGACACTTCGCTCAAGAAGCGGTCTCCAAGCTTTACTACAAAGGCCTCTTTCGCGGACATCCTGCTCGTCCCTATTACGCTACGACCGACGGCGTAGGATACCTGCTGGTAGCCCTGCTGCAATTGGACCGTGCCATGGAACTAAAAGACGAACTGGTGGGACAGAAGACGATACCGTTAGCAGCGGGAAGTACGATGGGATTTGATAATTGGTAAGTACCCTCTTGCAGGCCGGTATACAGATGAGGAAAGCAACCTATGGCCTTCGGCTTCGCCCGAGCTCTCTGTCCTGAAGAGCCATGGGAGAGATTCTCCCAAATATAGAAGTGAAATTGAAAGGAACCGCACCGCTACGTTCGGGGTGGTTTTCTACTGACCACCAACCAGCCTGGATAAACTATGTTCAACCGACGTCAATTCCTGGAAGATTCCATTCTGGCGACGACCGCGGCGCTGGCTTGCTCTACAGAGCTTGCAGCTGCCAAAGAACCCGTCCAGCCCCGAAAAGGACCAAACGAACGTCTTGCCATCGCAGTGATCGGCGTGGGCATAAAAGGTCCGGTACACGCCCACGGTTTTGCCGCCCGCGGCGACTGCGATGTCGTGGCGATTTGCGATGCAGATATCGACCGCGCCCAACGCGTGGCCACCAAAATGTCTGAGCTGCAGGGGCGTGAGGTGCCAGCCTATCAGGATTTGCGGAAGATTATCGACGACCCGTCGATCGACTGCGTTTCGATCGCCACCTGCAACCATTGGCACGCACTGGCAGCCATCTGGGCCATGCAGGCGGGCAAAGACGTTTACGTAGAGAAGCCGGTCAGCCATAACATTTCTGAAGGCCGGCGGATGGTGCAGGCGGCGCGGAAGTATGGCCGCATCTGTCAGGTCGGCACGCAATATCGCTCGGAAGGAACTTGCCAGGCGGCAGGCCGGTTCTTGGCTGAGGGCAAGTTGGGCAAAGTCACGTTGGCACGAAGCCTCACCTACAAGGGCCGCCAAGGGATCGGAGGTGTCGTCCAAGGCAAGCCGCCGGCGAGCGTCGACTACAACCTATGGGCAGGCCCGGCGCCGATGAGCCCCATCATACGAAAGCGGTTTCACTACGATTGGCACTGGTTTTGGGAGACGGGCAACGGCGAAAGTGGCAATAGCGATGTTCATCGTGTCGACCTGGCGCGCTTTGCCTTGGGAGTCGACAAACTCCCACGGGCCGTGATGAGCTACGGCGGCCGCGTTGGCTTCGGAGATTCGGGCCAGACGCCCAACACGCAAGTCGCCATACACGATTTCGGCGACGTGACTTTGGTGCAGGAAATTCGCGCCCTGCCGTCGCCCAGGTTTCGCATCCCGGGCGGCACCGTCATTGCCGGTAGCGAAGGCTACGTCAGCATGGCGGCCGGCAGCAGTGCGCACTTTGATCCCGACGGAAAGTTGGTTGAGAAATTCTCAGGCAGAACTGAAGATTTCATCGCGGCGCATTTTGCCAATTTTGTCGAGGCGGTCTACAGTCGCGACCGTGACCACTTGAACGCGGAACTCTTCGGCGGGCATCTTTCGGCTGGGATTTGTCACCTGGGCAATATCTCGTATCAGCTCGGACAGCAGGCCGCCCCACAAGAGATTATCGATCAGCTCGCGTCGCACAAACTGCTTGACGATTCACAAGAGACGTTCGAGCGTACCAGAAAGCATCTGGCCGACAACGGCGCCGGTATCGAAAATACGCAGCTTACCCTGGGTCCCTGGCTTCAGTTCGATCCGGAGAAAGAGCAATTCGTCGGCAACGCAGCGGCTGACGCCATGCTCACGCGTGAATATCGCCAGCCGTTCGTGGTGCCGTCGGAAAGCGAAGTCTGACACACGACTCTCCAGATTCCACATTCATTCGCTCAACACTAAGGGAGACGCTCGCATGAGATTCGCAATGGGTTTGATGTTTATCTTTGCGATTGCGTCGTCGGCTTCTACGAAGGCTTCGGCGGGCGAGACGCTACCGGAGGTCAAACCGATCCGAGTTGCCGGGAATTTGTCTGACTCGCAGTCGTCGAGAGATCGATACCGGGCCGATTGGTCGAACCTGTCTGGCTTTGAAATAAACGACGAGACGCGAAAACGCTGGAACCCGGCGCCGCAGAATCTCGACTGGCAACGGGTGGAGCGTTCTTCACGCTACGCGGGAATCGCCCTGGACAAGGTCCAGCGATGGCTCCACGAAGAGTGCCTTCCCTGTATCGATCCCAAAACCAAACTATACATCACCTCCTCCAAGGGAAGTAAGAGGTACCCAGAGACTCTCTGGAATTATGACGATGCCGCGGCCGACACCTACCCCTTCCTCTTTTGGGCGGCTTTCTTTACCGACTATGAAAAGGTCCACGGTCCTGTCCTGGATGTTCTCGAGGCGGAACAGAAACTGTGTAACCACCTGGACAGGATCCCCACCGCTGTGAATCACGAAACGCTTGAAAAGGTGGTCAAGTCCAAGGACGTCACTATCTTCGCCGCCTCGGAATATGTGAAAGACGGACTCGTTCCGATCATCGAGCTCACCGGCCCCGATTCGCCTTGGTTTGAGCGGATGCATGGGATTGTCGATGACATCTTTAAGCACGCCGATATCGAGACCCCCTACGGCAAGATCCCGTCGACGAATATCGAAGTAAACGGCGAACTGTTGCAGATACTCCCACGTCTGTACAGTGTCACGGGTGACAAGAAGTATCTCGACTGGGCACACCGGTTGGCCGATCACTACCTGCTCCCAGGCCAGTTTGTTCCGTCGAAGCTCTCCGACCACGGTTGTGAGATCATCGGCGGGCTCGGGCTGCTCTTTGCTATCGACGCGGAGGCGGCACCTGAAAAGTGTCGGCAATACCAACCCCACTTGGAATACATGTTCGATGAAATCCTCCGGCGGGGAACCAACTCGGATGGAGTCATTATCGGTTCGATCCAATCGACTCCGGGACCGCACGATGGTGCCCGTACCGGCGACGGATGGGGATACGATTTCGTCGGATTTCTCGACTATGATCTGGCCCTGCAAAGTAAAAGATACTCCGAAGCCATCCGCCGCCCGTTGACGAAACTACTCAAGCCTCGATACGAACGGTTCAATTGGGATCACAGCTCTCGCGACAACGTGGCCGACTCGGTCGAAGGCGGCCTGTACCTGTTGCGTCAGTTTCCCACGCCGGAGGGATTCGTCTGGGCCGACCGCGAAATCGCTACGATGCTGGTCGATCACACCGATCCCGAGCGCCTGTGGGGAACGCATAAACTGGAAGCCAACACGGTCCGCACCGTGCTGATCCACACGATGCTGCACACCCGCAACACCCTCGCCCGCCCCTGGCAGCAAGGCTTGCAGCTGGGCGCCGCCCCGGTCGACGATGGTATTTGTATCTTTGTGAAATCTGACCAACCTTACGAAGGCCGGATCGTGTTCGACATTCCCCGGCATCGTCTCTACTTGGGCTTTAGCCAAGACTGGCCCCGTATGAACGCCGTGCCGGAATGGTTCACCGTCCACCCGGACAACGAACATCGATACACGGTCGAAAACGTCGATGCGTCTTCCAACGAAGATTATACAGGCAAGTCACTTGCTGCTGGCTTGCCGGTGAAACTCGAAGCAAACAAGCCGCTCCGGCTGGTCGTTCGACCGATGGCTCCGTAAATAGTAGTCCCACTCGAAAGGAAACACATGACGCGATTACCACTGAAAACGCCGCTCGTGGCGTTGATCCTATGCATGTGGACAATCTATGCAACTGTGCTGTCTGCTGCCGAACCGATGAAGGTCGATCTCGTGCAGGACCTTCACTGGCAAGGCCACCACTTCGCGATGACTAATTGGTTCTACAATTACAGGTGGAGCGAGCCGGCCACGCAGATTGATATTCTCGCTGAGAGCGGTTACGACGGCGCGATGCTCTCGCTCAAAGCCGATCCGAAGCGATGGGAAATGTTGCCTGCTTATCTTGCGGCGCTGAAGAAGCACAATATGCAATTGACTGCCATTCACGCGAGTTTCACCATCGAGGACGGCACCTACCCACAGGTCATCAAAGACAATCTACCGTTGCTGAGAGACTCTAAGGTGGTGCTTGTCCCTTCTGTTGGCAGCCGCACAAAGATGGATCGAAAGGATCCGCAGGCCGTGGAGATGGCGGCAAAGATTCTCCGCGAAATGTCTGACGACGCAACGAAGTACGGCCTGGGTGGCGTCGCGCCTTACATGCACCTCAACAACTGGGTTGAATCGATCGACGATAATCTGCGAGTTGCCAAGGCAGCCGATCGGCCCAACGTCGGCGTGATGTTCCACCTGCACCACTGGCAGGCCATCGGCAACCGAGATCAGGCCAAGCTTCGTGCCGACCTGATCAAAGCAAAACCCTATTTAATGATTGTCGTTATTCAAGGGACGGACAACGACGAGGCCACGCATAAAATTGTGGGCGAAGGCAGCTTCGACATGGCGCCGCTGGTCCGCACACTCCGCGAGATGGACTACCAAGGCCCACTCGGCACGATGGGATACAAGCAGAGCGGCGACATTCCCGACAAACTCGACCGCGCGTACAAAGCCTGGGGGCTGATCAAGGCGAGCAGTTCGAGCACGAAGTGATTCGTGACAATTGTTCTACGACTGATACACCCTGCAAGATCGAAAGTCGGGCGATTCTTTCTACAGGCCGATTCTAAAAAGCGAAAACGGCACAGAAGGCATGACTGCACGGATTCAAACCCATGATTTTTAGGACTGAACACATGGATAAGAGAATAGCACCGGCTATAGAACTCAGAGTGATCATTGCAGTACTTGCCCATATCACTGGGGGAGGCCTGGCTGTTTCCCAAGAGACTCAGGCGGATATTAAGAAGAAACAGACAGACAAACCTGCCATCGTGTTCCTGGTCGCGGGCCAGTCGAACGCCGGGGGCTGTGGTGTCCTTTCGCCTGAGCTTCATGAAAAGCTCCAGCGCCATGAAAGCCGTCCGTTGGTGCCGGGTTCCACTGCCAGAGGGGTGAGGCTATCGACCGACGCTGCCGACTATACCCACAGCTATATCTGGGTCCCCGGCAGAGGTTTTCAGCGTATCAACCCCGACACAAACCTTAGGCCGGCTAACCCTGATGCACAGATGCACGGCATGGAGTTGCCAGTCATTGCAGAGCTGGAAAGACGCTTCCCCGGAAATGACATGTTTGTCATTAAACACGGGCCCGGTGCAACCAACCTTCATCACGACTGGAATCCGCAAAGGACCGATGGCCAATATTCCGTCTGGCTTGGTTGCTACCGCAAAGCGATGGCTCAACTAAGCAAAGAATACCCCAAAGTTCGCGTTGTAGGACTCTACTGGGACCAGGGCGAATCCGACGGTAAAGACAATATGGCCGGGGAGTATGAAAAGAATCTGACAAACTTTATTGCGGATCTCCGACGAGATACAGGCATACCGAAGCTGAAAATATTTATCCGCAAGCATATTTTCAATTGGCCAAACATCGACACGGTCATTGAAGCACAGGAAAAGGTCGTCGAAAGTGACCCTCGTTGCTACCTGTTGGACATTGACCTTGGCAATCGCAAGGAGAACTACGAAGCCTGGGCTTACAGTCCCGGCAATGGCCACGTTAGCAGTAAAGGTTTTGTCGAACTGACCAAGCGGCTTTTTGACGGCCCCTTACGTACGACCTGTATGCCGTCAATGACAGGCGTCCACACCGCGGCGGCCGACGGGGAAGTTGGTGTGCTCACACCCTCTCAACAAGAACGGTGGCGAGAGACGCTAGCAAGTTTCGACTATGTCGCCATCGCCCGCGCGTATGCTGATTTCATGATCGAACATGGGTGCGATGTGTACGGCGATAAGCACACCCCTCTGTTTGTGACAGGAATGAACCGCAAGACCGGCGAGATGCTCTCTCCGCCTTTCGCTCACGTGAAGCGCAAACCGTTTATGCCTGGTTGGGAACGCGACCGGGAGCTACGAGATCACGATCGCAACTACGGTCAGGCTGATCCATTGGATCAGCTGACCTTGCTTAAGCTGATGCACCGACTGACCCAAATAACCGGTGACCAACGCTACGCCGAAGAGGCGAACAAAGCCTGCACATGGTGGATGGCCAACGCACAATCGCCAATCGGGCTCTATCCCTGGGGAACGCACACCTATTGGAAAGTCGATACCGACAGTGGCGCGGGGCGCTTCGAATTCAACCATGTTTGGCCTTACTGGGATCTGAATCCGGAGTCGTTGCATAAGTTTGCGATGGGTCTATGGAATCACTACGTCGCCGACAAAGAGACGGGCAACTTCAACCGCCATGCACATTCGCATCAACACAGGCCCAGCGGCGACAAGGAATTCCCCTGGCCGGGGTCGGCGATGATCGCCACCTGGGTCGAAGCATACCTGGACAAGCCCAATCCGGAGTACTTGAGGGCCATCAATACGATTCTAAACCGCTGGGAATCCCTGCGAGATGACAATGGTCATTTGGCTGCGTGTAGCAGCTACGGGGAATGGGCCTGGTACCTGGGATACATGCAGGCGGCAAACCGGCTCGACGACTGGGCGGATCGCATCGAGGCTAAGCAGCACGAGTTGGCCGAAAGGATGCGAGACTACGGGCGCAAGAATGACAAGGCATATCTCAGTGTGTCTGACAATCTGCTCGACATCAAAACCGTGGGGCCAGTGAAAAGTTACGTACGCGCCACAGGCAGCTACAATCCAGAAAGGCTAGATATCATCGGCGGTCCATGGCAAGACCGCAAAGATTACGCCGGCTTCGCTCTGATGCTGAACGAACGAATGAAGCGCAACTCCTCGTCGGCATTGCAGGCACGTTATCGCAAAGCCGTGCTTGATACCGCCGAGGTGTACATGAGCATCAATCCCGAAGTACAGTGGAGCGTGTGGGGGGCGAATATGGCCAACGCCATTCGGCTGATGCTCGCCGCTCACGATCATACAGGCAACGCGGCCTATCTGCATCGGGCCGATCACTTCGGACAACTGGCGGTTGAACTTTTTCTCGACGATGCCTCCCCGCTACCGAAGATCACTAGCCACGACGATTATTATGAGATCGAGTCAGTAACCACACCCTCAAGCGATGTATGGATGCTTGCTGTGCTCGAACTGCGACATCGACTGGCCAATGTCGCTGAACAGGATCGGCACACGGTGCGGATCGCAACGACCGGAGGCAACTGGGATTGCACGAAGCTGGCTGCACCCGCATCAAGCATATCGCTTAGCTACGGAGAAAACGGCGAGCGGGCATTGTTTCTCTCCCGACGCGAGAAGGGTTTCGCACCGAATAACGGCCTGTCGATCGATGGGCTTGAACTGATTTCCTCAGACCATGTAAACACGTTGCCAACGCTAGAGGAGGTCAAGCCGTTTAATGGAATTTATCGCCGCAGGTTCGCAGGCAAACATCGCGAGCCGAGCACAGCTATCTATGGAGGCTTCAAAGATGTACTGGACCACGCGAGCCTGTGGTTGGCCAACCATGGCAAAGAAAACGCCCGGGTGGTCGTGACGGCAACTTACCACGATAGCTGGGACGATCGGGAATCCGAGGAACACTATCACACACTGCTCCCGGGCGAGCGAGTGAGGGTGAATTGCACCGCTCCCGCCAAACGTTTCATCCGTCGATTGGATTTCAGCAGCAATGTGCCCGAGGCGGTCAAGTTAGAGACTCTCACATTTGCTATGAAAGCTCGAAACGAGAATCTATCCCCCAGCAGTGACTGAGACATCTCATTGGTTTCCAATGCGTTCCCCTTGCCGACTTCGGAATCACTTCTGTAAAAACATCTCATGAATTTCTTGTGGATTGCTTATCTACCGACTTGCGCGCATCGAAGAATTTCACCGAGTGTGGAAAGCGAGAGGTGGAACTTTCCTCTAAGCGATGCCTAATAGAGGATCGGCATCCAATCGAGGGGGTACCGTTCCTGTCAATTCGATGACATGCCAATAGCCGCTAAAGTAGAAAAATCTGGCTGAACGCAAATCTGAAGACATCTACGTTCTTGCCGAAGGTCGAACCATCGTGATGTGGCTAACGAATCAATACTGGTCGCCAATTCGAGCCAGTTGAATTCGATGACCACTGCACATTTGTTGGATTCCTTGCTGCAGGAAGTAGCATGCTCTCAGCAAACAAGGTAAAGTCGTTTCTGACAAAGGTGATCCACACCCAAGCGTCTTAGCATTTTCCGTTCGCCGCTTGGAATGCCCCCTCCTAGTGCAGTTAGGCCTTTCAGGAATCAGCGCTGAACCGACACTTTCGCGCAGGGTAGTGCGGTGGCCGACTGCGATTCATTGGGAGGATTTTGAACATCGGATTTCGCGGTCAATATATATGACAAGCGACGTCCGGCTCGAACGTCTAACCGATGTAGGTACGGACGTGAGTCCCGGATCGCCAACGTCCGGAGTGTGCACGTCCGACTGTGGTTACTATCTGCGTGGCTAAGGGCGGCGTAGCGGACATGTAGCGGGTTGTGAGCCGCCAGAAACTCAATACTGGGGGATGGCGTTGCGCTGTCCATGGTTGTTGGCCGCCGCTGGGTTTAGCGAGAAATCTATAACTCGGCTATACCCTTGAGATTAGGGGTTTGAAATCGGGCCCCCTCTCATGCTACCGTGGGATGCAGCAGCACTCAAGCAGTAGCGTTTTCTAGTAAATTAGTGCTTTCTGACTCGTTCCGATTCAGCACCCGAGAAAGTCCAGGTTTTGCCCCGTTATGGCAGTAAAGTTTTTCCTTTCCGTGGATTTTTATGACTATCGATTTCGTCGTGATCGCAGGTTTTCAGATCCCTACAGAGTATTGGGAGAATTCACTGCTGTGAACGAAGGCCAGATAGAATCATTTCGAGAGCAAGTCGAAGCAGAAGCAGTGAGAAGGTCGGTATCGATGGTGGGGAAGGATCAGATTCAGTGCGAGACGGTAGAAGCGTTGGAGCAAGTAGAGGGGAGACTGCAGGAGTTTCGCGTTAAAGCCGAGCAAATGGCCCACAAGTTAGCGGAGAGTTCTGCCGCCGAAATCGATCGGGACGACGCTTTGCACATCGCTCAATACGCCAGGGATTTGGCAAAGCAATTTGGCATTCAGGTCCCTGGCCTCCCGTCGGACGAAGAGGATGGCCCGTGTGATATCTACCAGTGGCGACACGAAGGAAAAGTCACTACAGAGGCAATGCAACCAAAGACTTGGAAACTAGCGAAATACCTCTATGAACATTTTGGCAATATGGTCGCCATGGCCGATCTGATTGGTGAAGACAACTTGTTCGAAGATTCTCTTACCGACGACCAGAGTGTCGCTAAGCAGGGCCGTAATGCGACCAAGTGGTTTAGTGAAAATGGAATTCCATTGGCCGTCTCCAGTTCGACAAAGCGTGGGTCCGAGACCATCTGGATGAAAAAAGTCGCTTCTGAATAACCGGCCACCGCGGACCAAATAATTCCGCGCCTGTTCCGTGGGAGTTCCGCGCTCCCTGCTCTATTTCACGCATTAATGGAAGCAATTGCCCCTTCTTGCGTGAGGTAACTATGATTTGCGACGAAAAACTTTTCCCGCTGGCTAAAGCCGTCGAGAGAGCTACGGGGCAGAGGCCCCACCCTTCTACCCTATACCGCTGGCGAAATTCTGGGATAGCGGGCGTACGGCTCGAAACACATCGTGTCGGCGGTCGGCGAATGTGCACTCTGGAATCTGTGCGTCGGTTTCTTGACGCCGTGACAGCAGCTGCCGAGGGTGAGCAGCCGACTCGCCAGGTACGTACACCACATCAACGTCGACTCGACATTGGGCGGGTTGAAAAAAACCTGAACGATCTCCTCTGATTCCACCAGGTCCAGCGGGCGCGATAAAGAGGCCCGCCGTCTGCCAGGACGCACGGGCCTATACTTAGGACCTATAGAATGGATTCTACCAATAACTCCTCGACTAACGAAGGCCGCTCAGGACTTTTGAGCGAGATCGACTGGAAACAATTCCACCGAGAAATCCTGTTCCAACTTGACCTAAAAGCAGAGGCCGAATCACTGGGAGTCGTCTTTACATCGGACCAACCCAGCGACAAAAGTTGGCTCTCGTGTCACGCCATTAATCGTGAGGACAGCAATGCCTCTGCTGCTATTTGTATCGCGTCGACAGATGGCATCCTCGGCCGTTACAAGGACCAGGGTGGCGAGGGGTTATCGCTGTCGTTCTGGGATCTGGCAGCCCGACTTGGGCCATATTCGGACTGGAAGGCGGCGCGAGACCACTTTGCCAGTAAAGCAGGTGTTGAGCTTCCAAACTCGGATGGGAATACACGAGAGAAAGTGCGACGAAAGAAGTCCACTCTTGAAGAATCGTTCGCAAAACAGCTGGCGATTGTGGGTGGACCAGGAGACCCGCAGACGCTTCATTCCGCAATTCTTTGGGCGGAGGCCAAATCTGGTATCGATGTGGATGTCGCTCTGGCGGCTGGGGCACACGCTGGCGTGTGGCCGAAAAAAGCTCCCAAGGAAAAACGACAACATGTCCTCGCGTTTTTCGGATTTAATCCGATCGACTGGGGTACGCCCCGGGCAGCGATACTCTATCGAAACGACGGTCAGGACTTTCCCGAAGTAGAAATTGACGGCAACCAAGTTCTCGGCCCTCGAAAAACTCACCTTCTCAAAGGTTCCACGGACGGGTTAATCGTCGTTGGCGGTCGGTTGGCGCTTGAACTGGCGCACACGGTTTGGCTAACGGAGGGCTTGCCCGACGCCATTAGCCTGGCAGCTCATATTCCACCGGGCCATGTCGCTGTTACCAACGCCTGTGGTGCCCAGTCTTTCAAGAAATCGTTTGCCAAGGCGTTTAAGGGAAAAAATGTTTACATCGTTCCCGACGCCGATTCGCCTGGCATCACCGGTGCCGAGAAGAAGGCGCAAACCATCGCCTGTGTTGCGAAGGAAGTGAAGCTCGTCGAGCTTCCCTATGAAGTAGCCGAGACCCATGGCAAGGACCTTAGAGATTTTTTTGTAGAAGGACGAACATTCGAGGAACTGTTGGAGCTGGCAAGCGGAGCAGGCGAATTCGTTCAATCTGAATCTGGACCTTGTCTGTCTCCTAAAGAGAAACCGATCCTGACGGAGGGGAGTAGTCTTAAAGAGATAGTTCTGCCGGGCCTAACAGCGACGATAAATGAAGTAGCCACCACGTTGGGAGGATTACTGGCAGTAAGTCGCACCCATTTCCAGAAAGGCAACACGGTCTTCCGCCTTGGCAATGACAGTGCTGAAGAGGTTTTCCTAGAAATCGTGAAACCCGCTGAATTGGCCAGCGATTTTGAACAGGTCGCCAGTATCAATCGCGCTAGAAAGGTCAAAGAAGAAATCTCGGTAGATCGAGACGTTTGCAAGGAAACCGAAGCGAAACTGATCATGTCGGCGCGAGTGTTCGTGGACGAGCTTCCAGTCCTCCGTGTTTTGTCCCGATGCCCTTTGTTGGTCGTGCATGATGGGGATCTGGTAGAAGTCACTGGTTATCATCCCGAAAGCGGAGTGTACGCCCAAGGAGCATGTCCTGAGCCAGTCTCTCTTGCTGATGCGGAGCAGCTGATTAACGAGGTGCTCTCTGGATTCCGCTTTGCCACGCCTGGAGACAAGTCACGCGCTTTGGCAGCCATCATCGTGCCTGCGCTCGTGCTAGGCGGTCTTCTGCCTGGTCGAGCGCCAATCGATCTGGGCGAGGCGGACCAGTCCCAAACAGGCAAGGGCTTCCGAAACAAGCTCACCGCTGCCATCTATCGGCACAAGCCTATCGCCGTCTGCCAGCAGCGAAGTGGTGTGGGAAGCCTAGAAGAGGCTTTTGATCGTGCGCTGATCGCCGGGGAGACGTTTATCTCCATAGATAACGTTCGTGGCCGGGTGGATTCTCAGAAGGTTGAGTCTTTCGTGACTGAGGAAAGCTACTTCGCCCGCTGTGCCTATATGCCCAACACGGCCATCGACCCGTCGCGAGTCTACCTTATGTTTACGAGTAATAAAGCTGAGATGACCACGGACCTGGCCAATCGGTCGAGTTGCGTGCGAATCTTAAAGCAGCCGGACGGCTATCGGTTCCCGTCTTATCTAGAGGGGAGCATTTTGGAGCATGTGAGAGCGAATCAGTCACGGTTCTTGGGAGCCGTCTTCGCCATCGTCCGAGAGTGGTTCAGGCAAGGAAAACCTCGGACGGACGAAACTCGGCACGACTTCCGAGAGTGGGCACAAATTCTCGATTGGATCGTGCAGAATCTTCTTAATGCTGCTCCCTTGATGGACGGCCATCGGGAGACCCAACAGCGTATGGCCAACCCGGCACTAAACTGGCTTCGTGACGTCGCGCTGGCCGTCGTACGGCGACAGCAGAGCGGTCGTTGGCTGATTGCGAGCGATTTGTTGGAGGCGATGGACGCAGACGGCAACATCGAAATCCCCGGGCTCAAGGAAGGTGACGATGTGGCAGACGATGCAGTTCGAAAAAAGTGCCTCCAGCAAATTGGACGCAGGTTGAGGCGATGCTTCGGCGAAACAGAACGAATCGAACTGGACGGCCTCGTGATCGAACGGAACAGTTCTGTCGATTCAGAATCTCGGCAGCGTTACAGCTACCAGATCACTCAACATGAACCCGCTGATGTGCCCCCTGATACTCGAAAGAAATCCCCGATCACTCCGAGCACCGACGCAGGAGAACCCCTCGGCGAGAAGGAAGAAATCTCAATTCCCCCTGATGCGCCCACTGATAGCCCCCTAATGACCCCGCTAATAAATCCCCGAGAACCCGCTGATCCCGCTTATGTTTCAGGTAAAGATTCTACGCGCGGGCGTGCGTGCGCGGAACCAAATGAGAACCGTTATGGAACCATCAGCGGGTCAGGGGGGTTTAGCGGGGAACAGCCATCCGAAGTGGAGATCGTCATCGAATGAATATACCTGGCGACGACCCCTCGGACCTAATGAACCAACTGTTAGCAGCTGGAGTGACCCTGCGAGTAGACGCCTGCAAACGGCTTAGAATGACGGGTGACCCAGGCGCGCTGAGTGCTGAACTGGTCGAACGTGTAACGTCAGCGAAACCGCGGATGATCAAACTGGTCCGTTTGCACCAGTGCACGGCGTGTGGTTCGAGGGAATTCTCAGACGTTCCGATCCACGATGCCCATTCTCTTAGACGCGACTGTGCGAAATGTGGTCGGACGGCGGGGTTTCCAAGGTGGCAGCCTGAGGCGGACTGATCTGGACCTTGCCGTAAGGCGGCTTCCGCACCCCCCTGAGATATCCTATTCAGCCTGTTGAAGAGAAGATGGATCGCTGCGCGATATCCCTGCCTCTCGCGAGAGAGCCTCATCTATAGTTCAGATCTAAACCTGTACCGTACAGGATTCCACAGTCCCACCTACTCACGGTACTGCAATTCCCCGAGAGATATTGCAATTGAAAAAGAGGGATTGCAACACTGTGCTCTGGCACTAGAATGCCGTTATTCACGCAGTATTTGGGTGTTTCGGCAAGATTTAAGAATCGCCTCATAACCTCGAGGTCGCAGGTTCGAATCCTGTCCCCGCCATTTCTTTAAGTATTGCTGAAACCTCACGGATATGTCCAAGTTGCGTGAAATGGACTATTTATATCTTCCAGCGGGACACTAGCATCGTCAACCGTTTGTTGCATTGAAGGGCGTAGGCTTCTGTTTCCCGCTCAGTTCTGATTTGCTGCTATTGGTTTGTTAGTTCTTGGCCAGCAATGGTCGCAAGGGCCTGATATGTTCTCAAGTCGACAATTTCGTTGACCCATTGAACTGAACCATCAGCTATTAGAAAGATGGCGCCTGTAGTGTGAAAGCTGCTGTATCCATCGATCTCGCCTACCTGCTCTTGCTCAATGGAGTTGGGCTCGACGTTACAAACGCCGAGAATGCGGTCCATAGATTCCTCGCCTCCTGGAACCACGCCGACCCAAGTTGAGAATCCCAGCCGGCTCGTTCGTTCGCCAACTATGAAGGTGTTGCTCAGCCCGTCGGTGATTTGACGAAACTTGGTATAGCTATTGTGAAACAACGGTCCTGAACCGTCGTTGGGTGCATCCTCGATATCCTCGGTGCCAAAAACACCGACGTAATTGCTCAATGCGAGCTGCACAATCACTTGGTTCCCTCCGCCAGATTCGTCTTCGTCTTCATCCTCTTCGGTCAGGTTCCAGATTTCGGAGTCAGGCGCATCCGAAGCGCAACGGTAGTCAGGTAACACGGTCACCCGGGAGTTGGCATGGACCTGATCTTCAATGGGCTGGTCGAACTGAATTGAGTTGAAACTCAGGTTGCCCTGTTCCATGTAGGTCAAGATTCGGGCCGCCCAACCCCACCCCAGTTGTCCTTCCGGATCAAGCTCTCCGGTCTCCAGATCGTAACCGACCCAACCTGGTGGCAGCGAGCCATTCGAATTGTGGAATAGTTGCAGTGCAAGGCCAACCTGTTTGAGATTATTCGCGCATTGTACCCGTCGCGCGGCCTCACGAGCCGCCTGAACTGCCGGCAGGAGAAGTCCAATGAGTACGCCGACGATTGCGATTGTCACAAGTAGTTCCACGAGAGTAAAACCACTAGGCCGCGTTTCGGCAGAGGAAAATCGTTGACGCGACATAAGCTAGTCCGACAATTAACTAGACGAAGTTCCGGGGAGAAGCGGTTATTCTAGTGACAGTGGATGCTACAAGCAAGTAACAGAGAGATTCAAGATTTGCACCTTGTCAGTCTAGGAGTTACTCTAGCAACGCGGAACGAGCCTCCGGGGTAATGCGACCACGGTGCCTTTCCGTACCAAGTTGTTTGCGAGGCCATGACTACGATTTCCTGGTGAGGAGTCCCCTTGACTACTGACAAGGCCGAACGATTGCCCCTTGCTACTGATAGAGAAATCGCGGGGCGGATCTGGAATCTTTCCTGGCCAACGATCCTCTTTAGTGCGTTGGAAGCAAGTCTTGGGCTGGCGGACTTGCTGATGGTTCGCTCGTTGGGCCCAGAGGCTACTGCAGCTGTGGGTATTTGTCGGCAAATTACTTTTCTCGTCAACTCCGTAGCTCTCGCACTGGCCTCTGGAGTAATTGCGATAGTTAGCCAGGCGGTGGGTGCCAATCGTTGGGACACTGTGGGTCAAGTAATGAGGCAAAGCTTCTTATTGGTCGTGCTCGCTGCACTTCCGGTGGGAATCTTGGGAGCGCTAGTCAGTGGTGGACTGCTGGCGGCGCTCAACGCCGATGGGCCAACGATTGCCCACGCGACGCCGTACTTGCAGGTCTGCTTGATGGGCACTGTGTTCACTTGGTCGTGCGTTGTCGGGGCAGCTTTCTTCCGGAGCCTTGGCGATGCCCTCTCGCCGCTAAAGTTGGCCGTAGCCATTGCCTGCATAAATGTACCGTTAAACTATTGTTTTATCCACGGCCTCGGCCCTTTGCCTGCGCTAGGTGTGGAGGGTGCCGCGATAGGAACTATCGCGGCAACTATTTGCGGTGCGATTGGTTACTTCTTGTTACTCAGCCGTCAAGTAGAATCCCGACCTGAAATGAATAGGCTTACTGGAGCGGTTTTCTCTTTCGATCGACCTTTGCTTAGTCGCATTCTGCGAATCGGCACACCGATGGCGTTGGCCGGATTGGTGCGCAATGGTTCGCGCTTAGTGTTTCTCATGATCGTTGGCGCTGGGGCGATGGGGATGACGCTGCACGCGGCAGTCGGCGTGGGGCTGCATATGCGGCTGTTCAGCGTATTGCCGGCGCTCGCGTTTCAAGTAGCCACGGCTGCGCTCGTGGGCCAAGCTATCGGACGGAGCGAATTTGACGAAGCCCGTCGCCTCGGTCGTCGTAGCGTTCAACTCCTGGCAGTCATAATGACAGCGGTTGTTGCCGCGATCATCGTCTTTGCCGGACCGATAGCACAGTTATTGGTCAAAGAGGAGAATGTTGCCTCTGTTACTGTGACGGTATTGCGATGGTTCGCCGTAGCACAGTTCTTCAGTTCACTTGATATCACTTTACAAGGCGCGTTGTTGGGTGCGGGCGACACGCTGCCCAATCTTCGTTATACGATTATCACTCAGTGGTTGGTGATGCTGCCCCTAACACTTCTTGCTAGTGCTACAGTAGACTGGCAACTGCACGGCGCCATGTTCGCTTGGACCGTAGCGCCCAGCATCTTGTTGGTCCTATTGGCACGCCGGTTCCGCGGAATCGAAGAGTGGAATCTGCAGGAATAGATGCTTGTTTCCAATCGGCCAATTCGCCATACTTGCGTTGCTAATCCGCGATGATTCGATCACCTTTTCACTATTCGTCCTTAAGGAGTTACTTCGCATGTCTAATAATCGCGTAGCCGGTTGTTTGTCGTTTTGCATGGTCGTCGGCTCACTATCGCTGTGGGGCAGTGGGAATCTTGAGGCGGCTGAACCCGTGGGGCCTGTAGAGCAACAGGAACTGCTCGACGCCCAAGGGAATAACACCAATTGGCTGATGTACGGTCGCACTTACGACAGTAATCGTTATTCGTCACTCGACGCGATCAACAAAGAGAACGTGTCGAAGTTGATTCCCGTTTGGTCATTTCAGACGGGTGTCCTGGATGGGTTCGAGTGCACTCCTTTAGTGATCGACGGCGTGATGTACATCACCACGCCCTGGAACCACGCCTACGCGATCGATTGTCGCACCGGTTCAGAATTGTGGCACTATCAGAAATCGCTCCCTGATAACTTGGCGCTCTGTTGCGATGCCGTGAATCGAGGTTTTGCGGCCTGGGGCGATCGCTTGTACATGACCACGCTCGACGCCCATCTGATCTGTCTCGATCGCCACACAGGCCAAGAGCTGTGGGACGAAGCGATCACGGCCGATGCTGGCAATGGTAAGGAGGAAGGCGACATCTACAAATTGGCCTACAGCGCGACAGTTGCCCCTTTGGTAATCAAGGACAAGATTATCATCGGCATCAGCGGCGCGGAGTATGGCATTCGCGGATTCATTGACGCCTACAACGCGGAGACCGGCAAACGGGAGTGGCGTTTTTATACCGTACCGAGCGCGGACGATGATTCCGCACACGCCAAAGAAGCGATGAAAAGTTGGGAGGGCGAGTCGTGGCTCACCGGCGGCGGCTCCGCCTGGGTTACCGGCACGTACGATCCTGATTTGAACTCCTTGTACTGGGGCATCGGCAACCCCTCGCCCGATTTTAATGGTGAGGTCCGCCCGGGTGACAACCTTTACACTTGTAGCATCGTTGCTCTCAACCCGGACGACGGAACCTATAAGTGGCACTTTCAAAACAGCCCGCACGATGTTTGGGATTACGACGGCGTGAATACGCCGGTACTGGTCGACACACAAGTCAACGGCAAGAAGGTCAAGGCATTGGTGCAGGCCCACCGAAATGGCTATTTCTATTGTCTGGATCGAAAAAACGGCGAATTTCTTTACGGCAAACCGTTTTGCGAAGTGACCTGGACTGATCGCACAATGGGAGCTGACGGTTTGGATCCCGAGTCGGGCCGTCCGTTTGTGAGCGACGCCGCGATGCCCAACGACGAAGGCGTGCGAGTCTGTCCCGGCGCCGCCGGCGGCAAGGAATGGAACCCCATGGCCTACCATCCCGGAACCCAGTGTGCCTACGTGCCAGTGATTAACAACTGTGCAAAATTCACCTCCGGCAAGGCGTTTTTCATCAAGGGCCAGCCCTATTGGGGAAGCTCGCTTACTCTGATCGACAACGAGGCCTCGGGTTCGTTCAAGGCAATCGACGTGCGAACGGGCGACATCAAGTGGGAAGTCGACACCCGCTCGCCGATGGTGGCTGGCGTGTTGGCCACAGGTGGCGGGCTGGTATTCACGGGTGATGCCGAGGGCTTCTTCACTGCCTATGACGCCGAGTCGGGCGAAGCCCTCTGGTACTACCAATGCGGCAGCGGGCATCATGCCTCGCCGATCACATATGAACTCGACGGCCGGCAATACATCGCCGTTTGCTCGGGCTGGGGCGGCTGGACCGCCGGTTTTATGGGCGACGGCGCCCCTTGGACGCGCGATGCGCGCAAGGGGAACACGCTGTTTGTGTTTGCGTTGCCCGAATAGCGGTGGACGCTCGTCTGGAAACTGGCGTTACCTCGGTTAGAAATGAGTGTCAACATAATGCGATTGACTGAAACCCGCCTTCGATTGGTTCTGCTGTTGAGTGCGTGGTTGCTTTCGAGCGGCCTAGTCGCGAGGGCTGACGACGACGTGCTGCGGTTCTGCGTCTGTACCAATGCGATGCCCCGCGCCGGAATCACTGCAGACGGCAAGCTGGAAGGCGTCGACGTGGCCGTGGCGCGGCTGCTGGCCAAACAGCTTGGCCGTCGGTGTGAGTTACATTCTTGCGCGAGCGATAGCTGCCGACTGCAAAATCTACAGACAGAAAAATGCGACGCGGTAATCGGCCTGCCGGACGAGTCGGTATCTTCGCCGCAGATTGCTTGGACGTCGCCTTACGCTTCAGGAAAATTCGGCCTTGTGGTGCGCCGCGACCAGCGGGGCATCCGCTCGCTGGCCGAGCTGCGCGGCAAACGGGTCGGCATCGTCTCGGGGACGGTACCGCTTTCGAGCAGAGACCATGAGGTTGTCGGTTTTCCTTCCCGCGAAGCGCTGCTGCGCGGTTTCGAGCAAGGTAAACTTGAAGGGGCGCTGGCGGACGTCGATTTCACCGCTTGGTTTCTCAAGGAGCATCCCCAGCTAAAGTTGCGCCTGGTCGATGAGTTCGTTTCCAATCACCGTTGGAGCATCGGCATCGCGGTGCGTGCGGTGGATCGTTCGCTGCGGGACGAAATCTCGCGAGCAGTCGACGGCAGTTTACGGCATGCTAAGTTCTCGCCACTATTTACTAAGTATGGCCTGGTACATCGGCCACCGCTGGTTGCCGTTGCCGAACAGCCGATCGTAGTCGAGCACGACACGTGGCAGCGGATCGAAGCGGGCGGCGCGCTCGTCGTGAGCATGGACCCGGCCAATCTGCCCTATTCCAGCGCCGACCCTGAACGACCTGGCTTCGATGTAGTTATCGCCAAAGCCTTGGCCAAGCAGCTAGGCGTCGAGATGCGGATCGAGTGGATCGACGTCCACAGCGAAACGGCCACGGGCCAATTGCTCGATCACGAAAGCGATCTGGCGTTCGGCGCGGCGGTCGATCCAGACGCGATGGACGACGAAGAAGAACTTGCCGGCAAGGTGATCTACACGCGCCCCTACTACGGTACGGGTTATTTTCTCATCGCTCGAAATGATGCGGAGCCAGTCTCTTCCTTGACTGATCTGCAGGGGGACAAGTCGCGGCGGCTGGGCACGCAGGCAGGTACGATTGCCGACTACAGCCTGCGTCAACGCGGCTATCTACGCCGACTGTTCGGCACCCAGCTGGCGCTACTGACCTCGCTGGAAAAGGGCGGGATCGACTACGCCTATCTGTGGTCAAACAGCGGATGGCTGCTGCATCAATCACCCGAAGTTAAGGCCGCGATCGTACCGGGGTACACTCCCGAAGATCGTTGGAACATTGCCATTGCCATGCGCCGTGGTGACGTTGAGTTCAAAAAACACGTTGACCGTGCTTTGAAAGAAGTTATCCGCCGGGGCGACGTGGCCGAGGCGTTGCGGGAGTATCAGGTGCCTTATTTTGCGCCTTTTGAGATGGCCGCGGGGGCGAAACCGGTAAGCGCTAGGGCGGCACGAAAAGGAGCGATCGATCGGGGTCTTGAGCCGGAGATGAGTGGGCGGCAGCGATCGCGGCAGAGTTACGACGGACTGGCAAGAATCCGCTCGCGGGGGACTTTGGTCATCGGTCTCGATCAGAACAATCTGCCGTTTTCCACGACACATCCCCAGCCGGCCGGTGTCGACTACGAAATTGCCGGGCTCCTGGCGGAGAAACTTGGTGTGTCGCTAGAGGTTTACTGGGCCTACTCGTCGCACGATTCCTATCCGTCGAAGTTGGCCAACAAGCGATTCTGCGACGTGATCCTCGGTGTGATGCCCGACGACCGTTTTGCGGACCGGGTGGCGTATAGCGAGCCGTATTATATTGCCGACTATGTGTACGCAGTCCCCGTTGACAACGATGTGAGCGATTTTGAAGAATTACCAATCGCCGCCGAGCCGGGTATTGCTGTTCAGGGATTAGCAGGGCGTAGGACCAAGAGCTATCCCAACCTGGAATCGATCTTGGCTGCCGTGGCGAAGCGCGAGATGTCGGCTGGCTATGTCGTCTCCAGTCGGGCCCATTGGCTAGCTGCGGAAGAGTGGCCCGAAAAGATTCGCTTCATGCGACCGCAGACGACGGTCGATCGCTTCGGCATATGCGCCGCAGTTCGCCGTGACGAAACCGATCTCAAAGACGCCCTCGACCGCGCCTTCAGCGAACTGCGCAAGTCGGGCCAATTGCAGCAGACGTTTGCAAAGTGGCACATCCCTGTGAATGAATGAAAATATCTAGCGCAATCGTGAAGACACCCTTGATAATGCACCTTCGACTAATCTTGATTTTAGCCGTTTGTTGGTCAGGCAAATGTAGCTTGGCGCAGCAACAGCCTGGCGCGGAAGAAGCAAAGGCCGAGGCGCCTGCGGAGGGCAGGAGTCTTTCGGCCCCGTACATGGAGGATCAAGACGCGCTCGACGAAGGAAAATCGATGTTCCGTGGACTGTGCAGCGGTTGCCACGGAGGGGCGGCCCGAGGCGGCAAGGGACCTGACTTAACCGACCAACGCTGGTTGCACGGTGATGGCACGGATAAGTCGATTGCCAGTATTATTGAGAAAGGAGTACCCGGCACAACGATGAAAAAACTGGGCGAATCGCTCAAGCCGGAACAGATCGGCAAGATCATCGCCTACGTCCGCAGCCTGGCCCTTTCTGTAGACGACGACAATTGGAAACCGTATGCCGAGGGCGACCCGGTCGCGGGCGAAAAACTTTTTTTCGACCCGAAATCGCAATTCACCTGCAACAAGTGCCACGGATTGGACCGCCGTGGCGGGGGGATTGGCCCGTCGCTCGATCGCATCGCCAGCCGCCGCTCGGCCCAATACATCATGGAATCAATCGTCAATCCGTCGCAAGACATCGATCCGCAATACGAACAAGTGCTAGTGCTAACCAATGCCGGCAAGACGATTACTGGTTTGAGAATTAACGAAACTAATTTCAGCATACAAATCCGCGAGCAGGACGGGCAATTTCATTCCTTAAACAAACGCGATCTGGAAGAGACGCGGGCGCTGGACACTTCGCTGATGCCTAATAACATGGCGGAGATACTCACCGTTAAGCAGTTGCACGACATTTTTTCTTTTCTAATGACCAAAGAATAATGGGAGTCACTTATGTCTTCACAGAAACAGTCTTGGAAGAAACCCGATTTCGAGGAGATTGCCCTGTGCATGGAAGTTACCGCATACGTGAACACCGAGGATGAACTGCCGTTGCCGGTCGACGGCGACCAACGACATCCGACCGGCCAGGCCGTCGTCGACGAACAGCCGGCCGAGTAGGTCGACGTCATGCAAGTGCGCATTTTGGGTGCGGCCGCGGGCGGGGGGCTGCCGCAGTGGAACTGCGGTTGTTTGAACTGCCGAGCGGTGCGCGAAGGATCGCCGCACGTCCGACCGCGTACCCAGTCGTCGGCAGCTGTCTCGGCGGACGGACAGTCGTGGTTTCTGCTGAACGTGTCGGCCGACGTTCGGCAGCAGTTGCTCGCCTTCGACGACCTGGGCCCCGCTCCTCCAGCGGTCCGCGGCACGCCGATTGCCGGCTGTCTGTTGACCGACGCGGAGATCGATCACACCTCGGGCCTGCTTCAACTCCGCGAGGGTTGCGAGTTTTTCATCCTTTCGACCCCACTCGTGCAGCGGTGGCTGAACGAGTTCTTTCCGATCGAACCAATGGTGAGTGTCTTTTCCAAACGCCCTTGGTTGGAATTACCACTCGAAACGTCGCTATTGCTGACTCTGCCCGATGGCACACCCACGGGCTTGGAGGTGACGACGTTTGAGACAGGCCGCGACGTTCCCCGCTTTGTGCCGGAGCAGGCTGCCGAGGCGGTAGGTTCGGTGGTCGCTCTGGAAATTCGCGACCAGACAACCGGCGGCAAAATGGTGTATGCTCCCGGCGTGCCGGCGATCGACGAGCGATTCGAACAGGCGGCTGCCAGGGCCAGTTTGATATTAATGGACGGTTCGTTCTGGTCGGACAACGAGCCGGAGCAGATCGGCATCGTCGGTCGCACCGCGCAACAGATGGGCCACCTACCGGTTGGCGGTCCCGATGGGAGCCTGGCCTGGCTGGCCGAGTTGCCGGTGCGTAACCGCGTGTACGTACACATCAACAACAGCAATCCGATGCTAAACGAAAACGGACCCGAGCATGCTCGTGTCAAAGAATGTGGCGTACACATCGGCGTCGACGGCGACGAGTTTACTGTTTAACGCAGGTAATGAGAGCCAACCATGCAGCCGTGGTCGCGACATGAATTAACCGAACAGCTGCGGCAAGTCGGCCAGCAGCGATACCACGACCAGCACCCGTTTCATCTGCGGATGTGTGCGGGAGAGCTCACCCGCGAACAGGTGCAATGCTGGGTCGCCAACCGGTTTTACTATCAGACTTCGATTCCAATTAAGGATGCTTTGCTCCTGTCCCGCTGTCCCGTGCGGGAAGTGCGGCGGCATTGGATACAGCGAATCATCGATCATGACGGCTCAGGCGATGATCCGGGCGGCATCGAAAAGTGGCTCCGACTGGGCGAAGGGGTAGGGCTTTCGCTCGACGACCTGGAATCGGAACGCCTGCTTTTGCCTGCAGTCCGTTTCTCGGTTGACGCCTACGTAAACTTCGTTGGGACGCGTCCTTGGATCGAGGGCGTGGCCTCTTCGCTAACCGAGTTGTTTTCACCGCAGTTAATGAAGAATCGGCTCGCTGCGCTCGAAGCGCACTATCCCTGGATTGATCTGGAAGCGCTGATCTATTTCCGTTCCCGACCGCCGCAAGCCGCCCGAGACAGCGACAACGCCCTGGCGACAGTCCATCAATACTGTAAAACGCTCGCCGAGCAGAAGCAGGCTGTTGCGGCGCTCGATTTCAAATGCGACGTGCTCTGGGCCCAGCTCGACGCGATCCATCACCACTGTTTCCAATAGTCATGACGAACGACTCGCAAAAGGCAACCCAAGTAAAACTGGCCCGAGGTGTCCGCTATCGGTGGGACGGAGTGCGGGAGCAGCACCAACTGTTATATCCCGAGGGGTTGTTGGTGCTAAATGAGACAGGCGCCGCGATAGCACAGCTCTGTGATGGCCGCTCGACAGACGAGATCAAGCGTAAGTTGGCCAATTCGTTTTCTGATGGGCAGATCGAGAACGACATAGGTGAGTTCCTGGCGCGTTTGGCTCAGAGAGGGTTGGTTCGCCATGACGACGATCCCTAGACCAATGGCCTTGTTGGCGGAGCTGACGTATCGCTGTCCGCTGCAGTGTCCCTTCTGCAGCAATCCGCTCGAGTTGGCCCGTTATCGGGATGAGCTCCACACCTCGGTTTGGCAGCGGGTACTCGGAGAGGCGAGCGAACTTGGTGTGGCGCAGGTGCATTTCTCCGGCGGTGAACCGCTTGTGCGACGTGACTTGGTGGAACTCGTGCGGACGGCACGCGAGCGAGATCTGTACAGCAATCTCAGCACTGGTGCCACAATGGCTACTCCCGAGAAGCTGTCGCAATTGCGCTCGGCAGGGCTCGACGCGCTGCAAATCAGTTTGCCCGATTCCGACTCGGCAGCGAACGACTGGCTCACCGGCGCGTCCTCGTTCAAGCAGAAGAGGGCAGCCGTCGCGGCGGCTCGCGAATTGGATTTCCCGATCACGCTCAACGTGGTTCTGCACCGGCACAATCTTGATCGCTTGACAGAAATCATCCGCCTGGCGACTGATTGGCAGGTCGATCGGTTAGAATTGGCTCACACACAGTACACTGGTTGGGCGTTTCGCAATCGAGCCCGACTGTTGCCAACTCGTGGCCAAGTCGAACGGGCTGAGGAAGTGGTCGCAGTCGCCGAGCTTAAACTTGCGGGGCGACTGCAGATTCTTCACGTGCTCCCCGACTACTTTCAGGAGTATCCTAAAGCCTGTCTCAACGGTTGGGGCAGCACGTTTCTTACCGTCGCACCAGACGGCGTCGTGTTGCCCTGCCAGACGGCTCGCGAGATACCACAGCTCTCTTTTCCCACAGTTCACGACCAAAGCCTGGAGCAAATCTGGTTTAACGCCCCAGTGTTTCAGCAGTTCCGCGGTTGCGACTGGATGCCCGAGCCGTGTCGCAGCTGCGAGCGGCGCGAGCAAGATTTTGGCGGCTGTCGTTGCCAGGCGTTTCTGATGACGGGCGACCCGGCGGCGACAGATCCTGTCTGCCAACTCTCTCCAGACCATCACTTGATCGCGCAATCCAAGGCCGAAGCGGCGCAATCACAAGAAGAATTGGCGTATCGAGTTATGCCTACCGCTCAGTAGTGTTAGGAACGTTTGCCACCATACGCATTTGATGCTAAGACACGACCAACTATCGCGCATATTGAGCCTGGACGCATCGGAGAATTTCACCGACGCTGGATAGTGGTTCATATAAGTTCCCTCTAAGCGACTCCCAATAGACGATGCGTTTTCAACCGAGGGGATACGAGCGTTGTCAAATCGATGGCAGTCTCCTGCTTATAGAATCGCGTTCGAGAGTAAACTGCGAATATGACGACTCCTCTGTAGTCAATGATGGTGGAGCAACCGTCAATAGCC